>Ga0114966_10004355_pt1 | contig 12184 bp, 12 predicted proteins | sample M_130207_XF_Meta_FD_87029 | JGI IMG/M metagenome (GOLD analysis project Ga0114966, IMG submission 87029) | Freshwater microbial communities from Lake Montjoie, Canada to study carbon cycling - M_130207_XF_MetaG | ecosystem: Environmental > Aquatic > Freshwater > Lake | place: Lake Montjoie...
CCCGCTCCGAGACCCTTCGTATAGCCCGCCTCGTAGCCTTCCTCAAAAGGGCGCGTCTCCACCGGCACGAGGCGCACAGCGGGCGGCGGCTCCCTTTTTGCCTCCGGCACCGCGACGCTCTCCGGCTGCGGGACAGCCTCCGGCGCGGGTGCGACTTCCGGCGCTGGCCCGCAACCCGCCAGCAGCGCCGCCAGCAGCGCCGCCAGCAGCGCCGCCAGCAGCGCCCACCCGCTGCGCCAGCTCACGGCGCCACCTCCACCGCCGGGCCGCCCGTCCATTCCCGCGTCTTGGCGTTGAATTTCATCGGGACGCGCCAGCCCCGCTCCGCCGTCTTCCCATTGGCTCCCGTGACCTCGCCGCGCACGGTCACCACCGCGCCGTCCGCCGCTTGCAGCGCCACCTGCGCGCGCTCGATTTCGCCGAAAACCACGAGGCTCCCCTTGGGCAGCGCCGTGTTGCGCACCACGTCCCGCGCCCGCCAATACGCCGCCGGCGCGGTGTAGGCGTGCTGGTTCGTCTCGCGCCAACCCTCGAGCGTGATCGGCCCGAACATCCGCCCCAGAATGGCCAGCACCAGGAGCACCGCCGCCGCCATCGCCGGCTTGATCCACGGGTTCGGCACCACCCGGACGATCACCAGCTCCGTCACCGGCTGCCACTGCTCCATGCCCTCGCGCCAGTAGAGCGTCTCCCGCTCGATCAGCCCGGAATTCAGCATGTGGTCGATCTGCGGAATCGTGTAGGGCCCGCGCTGCTCCCCCTGCACATGCACGTAAAAAACCTCGGGAGAAATCATGTGGCGGACATCGGAAATGGAGCGGTGCCGAGCGTTCCACCACCGCCCGGCTTTGACAAGCGCCTCTCGCGTTTCCATCACCCCGAAACGCCACCGCGAAAAATATCGCAACAATCGCTAAAGTGTCCCGCCGCCCCGCCGATGTGGGAAGTAACAGTGAACTTCTCAAACCTTATGAACCCTCTCAATCCCGGAGTCGGCACGGCAATTGCATCGGCAGCAGGAGCAGCAAACTTCTCAAACCTTATGAAACCTCTCAATCTGCTCCTTCCGTTCCTCACCTTCTGCGCCGCCATCTCCCTCGGGCAGCCCACCGCGGACACACCCGAAATTCCCGACGCCCTGACCCAGCCGCCCGCGCCCGCCGCGGGCAAAGTGGCCGCCGACCTTTTCTGGGTCGCCGACAGCCGGAAGATGGATGAATTCCTCGCCGCCGTGCAACTGCCCCGGAACAGCACCGGCAAGAACCTCATCGAAGTCCTGCCCGACACCCGCACCGCCTGGCGCGACTACGCCGCCGAGGCCCGCGCGTACGCCCGGAAAAGCCGCACCGCCGAAGCCGCCGCCCGGCTCGGCCAGATGCTCAAGCTCGCCGCCGTTTATCGTGCCTTTGGCGGACTGGAAAACATGGTCCAGAGCGAGGAGATCCGGCACCTCGCCGGGCTGACCGCCGCGGAACTCGGCACCCCGGTTTCCAGTAAAATCCGCTCGCCCCACATCGAGAAAGACGCCGCGCAATGCGTCGCCGTCCTCGAGAGCAAGATTGGCGACGAGATGAACCTGATCTCTCCATCTTTCCGCAGAAACCTGACCGCGCGCGCGGTGGCCACCCACGCCAGCCTGTCCAGCGCCAGCAGCTTCGCCATCGCCGCGACGCCCTGAAAAATGAACTCGGGCCCTGGTTTGTCGCGACTGCCGCAGCGGCGGAACGCTCCGCCCCGGCTCGCGCGGCCTCGTCCGTGAGATCGGAAACCATGCGCGGGCTGGCGAGTCGCCAGTTTGGGTCTGCCGCATGGGCGGCCTGCCGCAGCGCCGCCTGACGCAACCCACCTTCTAAAAAAGCTCCCGCTTAAATCCGCAAAGAGCGTGGACACTCCGCGCCGCTCCTCGGTTCGTGGCTGGACCGGTGAGTTACTTGGTCTTCGCCAGCAACTCCACCGCCTTCGCCGCGAAGCGCCGCCCGAGTTCGACGAAGCCTTCCTTCGTGCAGTGCAGGTCGTTCTTCTCGCCGTTCAGATCGTCCGAATCCACCCACGCGCCGCGCGCATCCTGCGTCGCCACCTTCTCCTGAATCGCCCGCACCGCGTCCCAATGCTCCTGGCCCTTGAGATGGTCGCTCAGGCGGCCGATGACCACCGCCGTATCGGGACGTTTCAAGTCATCGCGCACCGCTTTGATCAGTCCCTTCAACGCCTCCTCGTAAGAAGCCGAAAGCGCGGTCTTGGCATCGCGTTCACCCTGCATCCAGGCAAACGCCACGGTGTCCGGCGTCTTCCCCGCGAGCGCCGTTTTCACTTTGGCCATGAGCGCGTCGTAAAGATCGCCGGTGAGTTTCTCCGCGCCCGCCGCCGAGGCATCGTGCGGCCCGGTCCGGCCTTTCCACCACTGGCGGATCGGCACGCCGCCCACGGCGTGGAGAACCACGATCACGTCGTCGCCCGGAAAAGCCTGCTTCACCACCGGCGTGAACGACGTGTCGGGATTCACGCCCTGCATGTTCGACTGCCCCGAGAGCACAAACAGCCGCACCTTCCCCGCGGCCGCCGCTGCGGTCGGTTTCGGAGCATCCGCGGCGCGCAGTGCCGGCGGGACGAGCAGTAGGGCGAAGGTGCAAGCGGAGAGGAGGAATTTCATAGGCCGACATCCCTAACGACGGAGCACCGCCGCACGCGAGAACAGACTTGCGTGTCCTCTCCGCACGCACGCCCCCGCACGAGCTGACCCAGCATTCCGCCCGCAGACAGCACATCGAAAACCTCTCCGTCATGGTGTGAGGCCGAACACGCGGCGTGGGTTTTGGTGCGGGATGCACCGGAGGAAGCCAACGGGCGGCGACATTCCCAGAGTCGCTCGTGAAACGCACACCCGAGGCCGCGAGCGCGTCGCGTTGCGGCGTGGGGATTTCTTTCGAGCCGTGGAATCCCACGTCCGCATAACCCAGGTCGTCGCCGACGATGAGCAGGATGTTCGGTTTGGCCCTGGCCTTTTCGGCAAAGGAGGAACTGACCGGGAGGAGCAGAGCGGCGAGAAAGATCGGGACGATGCCGGAATTTTTCATGGCGCAAACTTGGCGAGCCCGCCGCGCAAAAGTCCCGCCCCTTTCGCCCGATCCGCGCTACCGCAAGTCCCGCCGCAGGTCGCCCGCGTAGCCGGTGAGTTCGAGAAAAGCGGCGCCGATCTCCGCGCCCTGCTCGTCGAGCACGCGGCACGCGCCCTCCCAATACGCCAGCCCGGTGATGCGCCCGGTGAGTTCCTGGTCGCGCGCCAGCGGGACGATCCGCCAACGCACGCGCTGACCGGTCGCCGGGTCGAGCGCGCCCAGCTCCATGCCGGACGGATACTCCGCGCCGCTCTGCGGGCTCCGCCATTTCGCGAGCGGCGTGAGCGTGAAGTCCCCTGCCCCGGCGTGCTGCACGGTACCGTCCGGCTGCACCCACGCGAGCGTGGAAAAAGGGTCCGCGGTGCCGTCGGCGCGCCGCATCCGATAGACCATCGCCGAGCGTCCGTCGCGAAGCTGCAGGCACGCCCAATCCCACCCGACTTGGTCCGCCGCAAGCTGACTGCTGCTCATTTCGTGATCCATCCACGACTCGCCCTGCACGCGCAACTTCTCCCCGGCGAGCGTGAGCGTGCCGCGCGTGGCGAGACGCGGGAAGGTCAGGTAATGGCTCGCCGCGCCGGCCTCCGCGCCTTTGCGCGAGACGCCGTCCTTACCAAAGACCACGAGCGGCTGCACCGGGCGCAACTCGAACTCGAACAGCACCTCGCCGCGCACCGAACCCGCGAGCTGCAGCACGTCGGGTTGCGCGAGCCGCAGCGACCACGGGCCGCAGCGCACATCGAGCGTGGTGGCCGACGCACCCGCATCCCAGCCTTCGCGGTTGAGCCGCTCCTGATGGAGAAAGCGCCCCGTCTTCACATCGAGCAGCGCCATGTGCGCGAGGTAGATTTGCACGCCCCCGGAGCGGTCCGCCGCGCGGCGGAAAAACGTGGCCTGGTAGCCGAAGCGCCGTCCATCCTCAGCCGCGAGATGGCCGGTGACATACCACCACTCGATCTTGAATTCCGGATGGCTGCCGTGATCGCGCGGAAACACAAACCGCCGTCCCGGCTGCGGCAACGCGAACCCCTCCGGCGTGGTCGGAGCCTCCGCCGCCGGGGCGCGGGCAACGAGGAAAAGGAGAGCCGTGAGGATGGCGATGCGCATCATTTTACTCCTCCCGATCGGCGGGCAAACCCGCGCCCCACAGGCCCACGGCCGTGGCCGCCGCGAGCGCGGCGAGGAGCACGAGCGCGGCGAGCAGGAGCAGCGCGGGCGCAGGCACACCAAGCAGCAGCGTCCAGCCGAAGGTCTGTTTGTTGATGACGTGAATGAGCAGCCAGCCGAGCAGCCCGCTCGCGACGAATCCCGCGAGCAGCCCGGCCAGCGCCGTGGCTGCGCCTTCCAGTGCGGTGCTCAGCGCGATGCCGCGCCGCGTGACGCCGAGCGCGCGCAGCGTGGTGAGGTCCGCGTGCCGGTCGAGCAGCACGCTCGCGAGCGTGAAGGTCAGCCCGAGCACCGCGACGACCACGCCGATGGCTTCCAGCGCGTAGGTGATCGAAAAGGTCTGGCGAAACATCCGCAGCACCTCGGTGCGGAGGTGCGCGTTCGTGAAAACCTGCACGCCCGGCGACTCCGCCAGCCAGCGCGTGCGCACCGTTTCCGCCGCGGCGGGGTCGCGCAGTTTCACGATCACGCTGCGCGCGGTGTCGTCGCGAAACCACGCGGTGAAACGCGCGCGCTCGATCAGCACCGTGCCGCGTTCGCTGCCGTAGTCGGCAAAGACGCCCGCGATCCGCAGCGACTGCATGCCCGTCGGCGTCGGCACCCTGAGCGTGTCGCCGCGGCGCACGCGGAATCTTTCCACAAACGCCTCGCTGACAAACGCCGCGTCGCCCGCGTCCGGCCACGGCTCCGGCGCCCCGCCGAGCCACGCGATGCTCCCCTGCTCGCGGGCAAAACGAAAATCCACGCCGAGCACCGTGGCCGAGCCGCCGGGAAAACTCGCCTCCGCGCTGTGCATCACGTTCGCCGACGCGACCGCCGGATCAGCCACCAGCCGCTGCCACGTTGCGGCGCGCAGCCGGTTCTGGCTCGACGCATTTTCCGCTCCGCTGCTCGAAACGTAGAGGTCGGCTTGAAAGGTCGCGGCAATCCAGCGCTGCATCGTTTTCTCGAAACTGCCGACGAGGATCGCCATGCCCGCGGTCATCGCCACGGCGCACGCAAGACTCGCCGCGGCGAGCCGATGCCGCCCCGACGGCGGTGTGAGCTGCGATGCCGCGAGCCGCGCCATGGCCGAGTGGTGCCCGGCCGGGCGCAGCAACCGCCCAAGCCAGCCGAGCAGATGCCCGCTGAGCAGCCCGCCCGCGAAAAGCCACACCACCGCGGCCGCGTATCCGCCCAGCGCCAGCCGCACGCCGCCGTCCAATCGCAGCGCGGGCAACGCCGCCAGCGCCGCGCCGAGCACGACCAGCCCGATCGCCAGCGCGCCGCTGCGCAACAGACGCGAGCCGGGCGACGCCGCGGAAAACCGGCTGAGCAATTGCGCGGGCGGCAAACCCGCCGCGGTGCGCGACGGCAGCCAGCCCGCGACGAGGCTGGCGATGACCGCGAGGAAGATCGCCCACCCGATTTCCACCCACCGCAGCTCCACGCCATCGGCCGCCGTGGCGAAGTAGAGCACGTTCACCGTGCGCCCGACCAAGCGCACCGCGAACCGCGCGCCGACCCAGCCGAGCAGCGCGCCGAGGGCGCCGCCGAGCACCCCGACCGCGAGCGATTCCAGCAGCCACGCGCGCCCGATGGTGCGCTCCTCCACGCCGAGCGAAAGCAGGATCGCGATCTCCTGCCGGCGGCGCAGCACCGCGCCTTCGAGCGCTTGGAAAATGAGGTACAGACCCACCGCGAGCGCGATCAACGACAGCGCCGTGAGGTTCAACCGAAAGGCGCGCGTCATCAGCGCGCCCGCCTCGCGCCGGTCCGCGCCGGTCGCAAGCAGCCAGTGTCCCTGCGCCGCCGCCCCGAGCAGCGCCGCCACCTCCGTCCGACGCTCCGCGCGCTGTGCGCCGGACTCGATGAACAACTCCACGCGATCCACCTGCCCGTGCCGTTCCGTCAGCTCCTGCAGCGCCGGCAGATCCATGATGAGCAGCGCCCGCGGTGCCGCCGGAGCATTGCTCCGCTCGGGAATCAGCCCCGCGATTTCCAGCGTCACGAGACGGTCGTCGAGCACCACCTCCAGCGTGCCGCCCACGCGCTCGCCGAGCGCGCGGCTCACGAAAACGGCGTTCGGCTTCGCCAGCCCGCCCGCCCATTCATCACGCACCGGCTCGAGCGCGGCGTCTTCCTCGCGCAGGTTTTGCAGGCCGATCAAATCGACCCCGATCAAGCGGAAACTTTCGCCGCTCCCCAGCTCCGCGGCGGCGTCGCGCCGCGGACGGGCGGCGGTTGTTTCCACCACCGGGATAAGATGCACCGGACGCGCGCCGAGCAGCGCGCGCAGCTCCGGCAGCAGCGTTTCCGGCAGACTCCCGGCGGGCGCGGAGAGGACGAAATCCGTCTCGCGCGAAATCACTTCGGTGAACCGCTCGAAGCTGGCGAGCACCGCGCGGTTTGCGAGGCGGATCGAAAAATAAACCGCCACGCCGAGGGCGAGGATCGTGACCAGCAGCAGCGCCTGCCCCGGTCCGCGCCGCCAGTGCCGGAGCGAAAACCGCACGAGCAGCAGCCGCAGCAGACCCGCTTCGCTCATGCCCGCGCGTCCTCCGCCACCACCGCGCCATCGCGCAGATGCAGCACGCGATGACAGATCGCCGCCGCCGCCGCGCTGTGCGTCACGAGCAGCAGCGCCGTCCGCGTTTCCTCCGAAAGCTCGCGCAGCAACTCCAGAATCCGCGCGCCGCTCGCCGAGTCGAGATTGCCCGTCGGCTCGTCCGCGAGCAGGACCGGCGGCCGATGCGCCAGCGCCCGCGCGATGGCGGTGCGCTGCATTTCGCCACCGGAAAGCTGCCCCGGCAGCGCGTGCGCGCGATGCCCCAGCCCCACCCGTTCCAGCAACTCCGCCACCCGCGCCGCGCGCTCCCGCCGCTCCACGCCGAGGAGTTGCAGCGGAAACTCGATATTCTCCGCCGCGCTCAGCGTGGGCAGCAGATGAAAGAACTGGAAGATCGTGCCCAGCCAGCGCCGCCGCACCGCCGCCAGCCCCGCGCGATCGAGCCGATGCAACGCCTCCCCGCACAGCTCGATCTCCCCGCCATCAATGCGATCCACGCCACCGAGGCAGTTCAGCAGCGTCGTCTTCCCCGAACCCGACGGCCCCATCAGCGCCACCCGTTCCCCCGCCGCCAACCGCAGCCCGACCCCGTGCAAAATCTCGCGCCCGTCATAACTCTTCCGCACGCCTTCCGCGCGCACCACGGGGTCGGAGGTCGGTGGCGGCGTGGTGGATGGGAGCGGAGAAGACATGACGCGGAAATATACGGCGGAGCAGCGGAGTCAGGCGCGGAGCCGGTCCTCCGGGAAGCCGCGCGCTTCACGCCCGCGAACCACTGGCTTCACGCCACTTTCGCGTGCGTGCAGGCGAGGGCGGTGGCGGGATCGATGTGCCAGCGCTGGGCGGTGAGGGTGAGGTCGTGGGTCAGGCTCCAGCGGTCGGGCAGCGGCTCCCCGGTGTGCTCGGGATTACCGCCTTTCAGCACCATGCAGCCGGTGTTTTCGCCGATGCGGCGCAGCTCTGCCATTTCGTCGGCGCTCAGCCTCAGCTCAGGAAGCGCGGCGAGGTCGTCAATCTTCGCCTCAATGGATTTCGCATCCGCGCCGACCTCCTGAATCATCGTGGGGATGACGCTGCGGATCGGGGCGTGGCTGAGATTCCAGAGGCAGGAAAGCTGGAGCATCGTCAGCCCGTGCCGCTCCGCCACGGGTCGCATGGCGTCGAGTTTTTTGCTCCCGGCCTCGACCCATCCGGCGGGCCGAAAAGTGCGGTGGTCGCGCTCGCCGAACTGGTGCCCCGGCTTCACGTCGTCGTGGAAAAGTCCGCCGTAATCCACGACGCGCGTCATCAGTTTCACGTCGTGCTTTTCCGCCGCCGGCAGGCCGAGCGAACCGGGCCACGGCTCGAGCGGATTCAGGATGATCATCGCCCAGTCGAGCAGCGCGCCGAAGCGCTCGAAATTCAAAATCAGGTCGAGCGTGAAGCCGTTCGCCGGCCCCGGGGCCACGCCGAGCCGGTCGGTCAGTTTCGCCTCGCGCAGCTTATCCATCGCCTGCCAAACCGCGTCGCTCGTGTAGCCGATCGAGTCGGGGTTGTGCAGCATCAGGCAGTCGAAGTGGTCCGCCCCGCAGCGCGCCAGCGACTTCTCCGTGGCCATGCGCACGTAGCTGGCGTAGTCGCCCGCCGCGCGGAGCTGCGGGTGGGTGAAACGCGGGTAGCCTTTCGAGCCGTCGCGCTGCCCGCTGTAAAAGTCGTGCCCGATCATCCCGACGAGCGCGTAGCTCGCGCGCGGCAGGCCGGCGAGCGCGCGACCGAGCATCTCGTCGGCGGCCCCGTTGCCGTAAACGTCGGCGGTCATGAAGGTGCGGATGCCGCGCTCGTAAGCGTGGCGGGTGGCGGCGATGAAGCGTTCCTCGCCCAGCGGCTCGCCAAAGTGCATGAAGCGTCCACCGGACCAGGTTCCGTAAGCAGTGCGGGTAATATCCATAAGTTTTTTCGTGTGCGGTTAACTAACCCGCCCGGGCGAAATCTTGAAACACGGATTTTTGGAAAAGGCGGACGCGGGTGGCGACGCGGTGGAGGGATCAAGGCGGGGCGCTGGCCGACGGAGATGACGAATGGTGGATGCTGAGCGGGCGCCGGGCGGGGCGGGGCGCGTCCCTTTAACTTTTCGCGAGCAGGGAGTCGGAGGTGTTGTCGGCGGCCGCGAAGGCGACTTTCGTGGTCTCGTGAAAATCGAGGGCGCGGGGCGCGCAGGCCGTGAGGCCGAAGGCGGCGAGGAGGAGCCGGGAGTGGGGACGCATGGCGGGGTTCTTCAGGGACGCTCGGTGGGGACGGTCAGGGCCAGGACCTGGCCGAGTGCCCGGGGATCCTGCGCGAGATGGCGCGCGGCTTTGCCCGTGGCGAATTGCTCGGTGACTTCGGGCAACCCGAGCCGCTTGATTTTTACCTCACTGGCCGACACGACCGACCTCGCCTCCTGCTCCGGTTCATCCTGCGGGTTGGTCGTTTTCGTTTTCGGGATGAGCGTATTCGTCGGCCGGTCGTAGCCAAAGGCGACGTGGACCTGGCCGGTTTCCGCGTTCGCCGAGGCATCCACGCCGAGGCTCGTGCTTTGGTGAAAGATGAGGTGGCTGGGGGTGGTGCAGCCGGCGAGCAGGCTCGCGCACAACAGCGACAGGGATTCCCCGGCGAGCGCCGCGAAGATGAAGGTGTCCGTGCGATAGCCGAGATGCGCCTGGAGCATGGAGGGGTATTTCGCGACCTCGCCGCCGATGCGGCGGGCACCGGAAAGAAAGGCGCGGACAGCGGGGGGGTTCGTTTTCCTCATGGGGCGTGGAGTTCGCCTTTGGGGAGCCGAAGACCGGCGACTGATCGGTGATCGGTGAATGGTGGCCAGCGGAACGCAATTCACCATTCGCCGATCACCAACCCCTCGCTACCCCGGCCCGAGCAGACCGGCGACTTCCTGCTGGACCTGGGCGATCTGGTCCATGCGGAGTTGGGGGTCGGGAATGACGAAGACTTCCCCGCTTTTGGTGTGTTCGTAGATGCGGGTGAGCTGGCCGTCGGGGGTCTTCTTGGTCTCAATTTCCTTGAGCAGCTTTTTGCGCTCGAGCATGACGGTGAGGAGGTAGCAGACGTTGATTTTTGTCGGCGAGTTTTCGCTCATGTAGCTGCGGAGCAAATTCTCGGCGGTCTGTTTGGCGAGCGGCTCGGGCGGGGCGGCGGGCGGCGTTTCAAACTTCGACCGCCAGAGGGAGAAAGGCTGGATGTTGTCGTTGCGCGCCTGGTAGGCGGCTTCGCTCAGGTCTTCGCGGCGGTAGCCGTCCTTGTCGTGGTAGAGGAGGGTGTAAAAGGGCTCGCCGTCCTGAAACGGGGTGCCGGTGGCGGCGCATTGCAGGGCGCGGGATTGGATGGACCATTCGGGTGTGAGGCTCATGAGAAAGGTGGCAGGTGACGGTGGGTTCAGCCGGCAAGCGGAGTCGGAGCGACGGCGCTTTTCCGAAAGAGGCTGGTCGCATCGCGGCTCGTGGAGCGGAACCACAGCAGGACGAGACCGATGCCGAGGCCGACGATGTGCGGCAGCCAGGGGGCGAGGAATGGCGGGAGACGATCACCTTTGCCCAAAGCCATGAGCAAGTGGCGGGCGGGGATGAGGGCAACGAAAATAAGCAGGGCCGCGAAGAGGCTGCCGAGGATGCCACGGCGGCTGAAGACGATGCCGAGGGGCGCGGCGATGAGCACGGCGACGAGGCAGAAAAGGGGCAGCGCGAAGCGGTCGGCTAGGTGGGCGCGGTAAGGGGCCAGCTGCGCGGCGGGAAAATCGACATTGGACCGGAGGTAGGCGCAGAGTTCCGGCACGGACAGCCCGGCGGGATCGAGCTGGGAGCTGGCGATGCGCCACGGCGTTTCGCTCCAGTCAGGGAGGATGTGCCCGCCTTTGGGAAGGCGGTCGGTGGTGTCGATGTCGCCGGCTGCGGTGAAGTGGGCGATCATGCCGTCCATGAGCTTCCAGGAGCGGGCGGCGGGATCAAAGAGCGCACGGTCGGCGTAATACTTTCGGATGATCGATCCGTCGGCACTCTGCTGGGTGATGTGGACGCCGGTGAGGTGATTGGAGCCCGGGCGGAGTTTCTGGATGTACCAAGTGCGGTCGTCGGCGCGGTTGCGAAAGACGTGTGCGGTCACGATGGACTTCTCGCCCTTTTTTCCGGGCTTCATCCGCTTGATCGCGGTCTTCTGGATGCCGGCGGCCTGCGGGGCGTGCTCCCAATTCAGCCACAGGCAAAATCCGCTCATCAGGACGCCAATCCCCAAAAGCGGACGCAGCACCCGCCCGACGCTCTGGCCGGCGGTGATCATGGAGATGATTTCATTGCGCCGCGACATCGTGCTCAGGGAGTAAAGCAGCGCGAGGAGCAGGCCGATCGCGATCGCGTGGTCGTAGAGCAGCAGAGCCGGAAGCTGCGTGAGATAATAGCCGGCGACCTGTGGGAACGACGCGCGGACCTGGATGAAGTCGTTGCTCTTGTCGCTGTAGTCGAACATCAGCCAGATGGCGATGAAGCCGCCGGTGCAGATGAGGAATGGCTCCAAAAAACTGCGGAGCACGTAGCGGTCGAGGAGCTTCATTTTAGGCGGAGGCGGAGTAAATCGGGACGCGTGCGACTTTGCCAAGCGAAAGCACGGAATTGGGCTTTGCGCGCAGGAACCGGGACGCTATTTTCGCCGCATGAGTTTCGCCGAACTGAAAGAAGAAGTGATGAAGCTGACCGTCGAGCAAAAGGCGGAACTGGCGGCACTCCTGCATGATTGGGAAGATGACGACTGGGACCGGCAGATGAAGGCGGATGCCGAGGCTGGGGTGTTTGATGAGATGCTCAAGCGCGTGGATCACGACATTCTGGCCGGAAGGGTGCGCGAATTACCGTGAGGTCGCGGGCACCGGCGGAGTTCTGGTTACATTTTGATCGTCTTCCCGCGGATATTCCGAGGTTGGCGAAGAAGAATTTTTCGCTCTTCGCCGAGGATTCCTCTCATCCATCCCCGCGGTTCAAGCCATTCCACGGTTCGCTTTGGTCGGCCCGGATCGGCGAGCACTATCGGGCCGTGGCGAGCAAAGACGCCGAGTGCTGGACGTGGTTTTGGATCGGGACGCATGAGGCTTACAACAAACTCGGGAAGCAACTCCGTTGATCTCGATCAGCGACCAGACCGGCGCGACGCCTTTCGCCGACAAAGTGCGGGAGATTTTCTCCGAGACGGGGCTGCTCGCGCAGGCGAAGAATTTTGAATACCGCGCGGAGCAGCAGGAGATGGCGGTGGCGGTGGCGCGGGCGCTGAGCGAGGAGCGGCATCTCGTGGTGGAGGCGGGGACAGGCGTGGGCAAGTCGCTGGCCTATCTCGTGCC
>Ga0114966_10004356_pt1 | contig 12183 bp, 12 predicted proteins | sample M_130207_XF_Meta_FD_87029 | JGI IMG/M metagenome (GOLD analysis project Ga0114966, IMG submission 87029) | Freshwater microbial communities from Lake Montjoie, Canada to study carbon cycling - M_130207_XF_MetaG | ecosystem: Environmental > Aquatic > Freshwater > Lake | place: Lake Montjoie...
CTCATCAAAACTTACTTCATCTAACTCTTCTTCCTCCTCCACTTCAATTGGCTCATTCCATGCGGCAACAATTGGAGTTTCAAATGGGGGCGTATCTGTAACTTCAAACGCATCTACTTTTATTGGGCGTTCGGGCCGCTTAGCCCATAACCATGAACCGGTGTTCTTAAAACTTGCAAAAAGCTGTGAAACAGATGTAGCCGAAACTACTAGTAAACCAAAGATAAAAATTATGACTAGAACGGGATATGCAAGTACGGATGTCATCAAACTAACTAAGGCTGATGAGACTGCATAACCAATCCAACCGCCGCCTTGGCGCATTGCAGTAGCGCCGGTTCCGATAGAGCCATTTAGTAGATGCGACAATCCCGTGGAGGAAAGAATCAATGCAATTGTGCCAATTATTATTCGACCAATTGCGGCTTTGTCTTCAGGGGTTTTAAATAGTTTGACTGCAAAATAAATCAGAACTACTGGAGTGAAAAAACCAATACGGCCGAATCCGCCATAAATAAATGAGTAAACCGCACGCCCAATTAAATTATCTGCTTGAAACCAAGTTCCAGCAGTTGCAATGAGTGCAACAATTAAAATAAGAAATGCGACCCCATCTCGCTGATGCGCCGGATCTAAATCACGGGCTCCACGAGCGATAAAACGAATCGAATTGCCGAGAACCTTGGCGATGAAGCTCCAGATTGCAGCTAAACCTCTTCCGAGCGCGCCACCGAAGCTGCCGCTCTGGGATTTGGATCTAGATTTCTTCTTAGCCACACTCCTCATCGTAAACGATGGAGAAATTGTTAGCGCCTAGGCGCGCCGTTCTTAAACTTCGATAACAACAGGGACAATCATCGGCTTTCTGCGATGTTCTCCCCCAACCCAACCACCAACAGTCTTTCGAACTATTTGCGATAACTGATGGGTTCCATTGATGCCATCAACAACCGCTGCAGCTAACGCTTTTTCAATCTTTAACTTCACGTCATCAAAAAGTGCCATGTCTTCATTAAATCCTCTGGCATGAATATCTGGCCCTGCAACGATTTTTCCACTTTGTGAATCAATAACCACAATCACAGAAATGAATCCTTCTTCACCCAGAATTCGTCGATCTTTGAGTGAAGTTTCAGTTATGTCGCCGATACTTTGTCCATCTACATATACAAATCCACATGGAACTGAACCTACTATTTGTGCTTCGTGATTGATTAAATCTACGACAACGCCATTTTCAATAATAAGTGCGTTAGACCTTGGCAATCCCGCTTGAATTGCTAACTCTGCATTTGCCTTTAAATGTCGCCACTCGCCATGAATCGGCATTACATAACGCGGCTTTACGATGTTATAGCAGTAGAGCAATTCACCCGCAGCCGCATGGCCCGAAACGTGAACCATTGCATTGGCTTTATGTACAACTTTTGCACCAAAGCGCGTGAGTTCATTGATAATTCGGTAAACGGAGTTTTCATTTCCTGGAATAAGTGATGAGGCCAAAATAACGGTATCGCCTTCGCCAACACGGATCTGGTGGTCACCATTTGCCATGCGTGAAAGTGCCGCCATTGGTTCACCTTGTGACCCAGTGCAAATCAAAACAACATTGTCATCAAATGAATCTAAATCTTTGACGTCCATGACAATTCCGGGTGGCACGGTTAGGTAACCCATATCTTCGGCGATCTTCATATTTCGAACCATTGAGCGGCCGATGAAAATAACTTTGCGATTATGGAGTGCAGCTATATCAATTACCTGTTGCACGCGATGCACGTGAGATGAAAATGAAGCAACAATGACTCGACGTTTTGTGGATCCAATCACGCGATTAAGCGCTGGCATGATTTCGCGTTCTGATGGAGTAAAGCCGGGGATGTCAGCGTTAGTGGAATCGACCATAAATAGATCAACGCCTTCTTCCCCAAGTCGCGCAAAGGTTCGTAAATCTGTTATGCGCCCATCTAGTGGAAGTTGATCCATTTTAAAATCACCAGTTGCCAATACTCTTCCGGCGTCAGTGTTTATAACAACTGCTAAAGCATCAGGAATCGAGTGATTGACAGCAACAAACTCAAGTTCAAAAGGACCAACATCTTCTTTGCCGCCTTCGCGGACTTCGCGGGTAAGCGGTGAGATGCGGTGTTCTTTTAACTTGGCTGTAACTAACGCCAAAGTTAATGCTGATCCATAAATTGCAATATCTCCACGTTCGCGCAATAGATAAGGAACTGCGCCGATGTGGTCTTCATGCCCATGTGTGAGAAACAAACCAACTACATCGTTTAGGCGATCGCGAATGTAAGAAAAATCAGGAAGGATTAAATCGATTCCTGGTTGAGTGTCTTCAGGAAATAAAACACCACAATCTACGATTAATAACTTTCCCTTAGTTTCAAAAACAGTCATATTGCGGCCGATTTCAGCTAAACCACCTAATGCGACAATTCGCAATCCCCCATCAACTAGGGTTGAGGGCGTTCCTAAATCTGGGTGAGGATGATTCATTAGTTAATTGCTACGCCACCGGCGCGTAGGTCGTCTCGCAACTGCGCAATCTGCGCATCAGTTGCATCGACTAAAGGAAGACGTGTGTGACCACCAGGTAGCCCCATCAAAGTTAGCGCAGCTTTCGTGAGAATCGCACCTTGCGTGCGGAAGGTGCCAGCAAAAACCGGCAATAGTTGCTGATGAATTTCAAGAGCACGGGATGGATTTCCGGCAAACCAAGCGTTGAGCATCTCTTTTAATTCCGTACCAACTGTATGTCCGCACACAGATACAAAACCAACGGCGCCGACAGATAACAGTGGAAGATTTAATATGTCATCACCTGAATAAACGGGTATTCCGCACCGTTTAATCACCCAAGAAGTTGCGGCAACATTTCCTTTAGCATCTTTGAGCGCAACAATGGATGGATGCTCAAATAGTTCAACGATTGTGTCAGATTCTATTTCAACACCGGTGCGGCCAGGAATGTCATACAACATCATTGGCAGCCCAGTTGCATTTGCCATTGCTAAGAAGTGGGCTTTAATACCCGCCTGTGGTGGCTTGTTGTAATAAGGAGTAACAACCAAAATTCCATCTGCGCCAGCAGCTTCACTGCGCTTGGCCTGATTAATTGAGTAATCAGTTTCATTATCGCCAGCACCTGAAATAACTTTGATATCCGGCCCGACTACACGCTTAACAACTTTAATGATCTCCTCTTTTTCGGAGGATTTAGTTGTAGGCGCTTCACCTGTTGTACCGTTTACAACAATTCCGTCATGCCCATGTTTAACAAGGTGATCTGCAATTTTTTCGACGCCGTCCCAATCAATTGCCCCATCTTTTTTAAATGGGGTAACCATCGCGGTTAACATGCGGCCAAATGGCGCTGGCGTACTCATGCGGGCAACTCTACCCGTTTTATGGGGCAATTCGTCCAGAGGATTGAAAAGCCCCGTATGTAAGTGGCATTAATTTTGCAAATTCCGCTTCCATTTTCTCAGCCACCATCTCAATTTCACGTTGAGGGTAGCTTGGAAAGTGAGAACCCTCCCGAGATGTTCGAAGCGATAGAAAGTTCATTAAAGCGCGGGCATTCATAGTTACATACATAGAAGAATATGTAGCCACGGGTAAAACCGCGCGTGCAACTTCGCGCGCAACTCCGGCATCCAACATTTTTTGATAAGAAGCATAAGCAACAACGTAAGCATCTTTCATTGAGGCCACAGTTATATCGAACTGCTCTTGGCTTCCGTCTTCAAATGTATATGCACCTGTTTTACCCACCTGTACAAGTTTGCGATCCTTAGATGGAATATAAAAGACAGGTTTTAATTCGCGGTAACGACCGCTTTCTTCATTGTAGGAAGCAATTCGGTGGCGCATGAATTCACGAAATACAAAAATCGGAGCTGAAATAAAGAAAGTCATAGACGTGTGTTCAAACGGTGACCCATGGCGTTCGCGAGCGAGATAGTTGATCAAGCCAGCTGAACGAGCTGGATCTTCGCCAATTTCATCCATCGATTGTTCGCCAGCAGTTGAAACACGTGCTGCCCAAATGACATCAGCATCGCTCGCGCTTGCTTTTACTAATTCAACTGTGACATCGTCTCTAAAAATGATTTCTTCAGGCATGCCTTCACCCTATAAGGGCGCGCCTTTGAGGTATTGGATATCTAGGGCAGAATGTCTGCGTGTCCAGAATTGAATCCACCACATTTCGCGATTCCCTGAGCGTCTCATTTACCGTTGGCGCTTACGGCACCGCTTTTGGAGCTGCTGCTGTAGCAAATGGATTCTCGGTTCTTCAGGCCTGTTTATTATCGCTACTTACTTTTTCTGGAGCTTCACAGTTTGCAGTTGTAGGTGTGTTAGGCGCAGGCGGTAGCGCCTTAAGTGGAATAGCTACCGCATCACTTCTTGGCGTGCGCAATGGTTTGTATGGCGTCATCATGGCACCACGATTAAAAGTTAAAGGGTTCAAACGCATTGTTGCTGCACAAGTAACAATAGATGAATCAACTGCAGTTGCTTTAGGGCAAGAAGTTCGCGGTGAAAGCGCTATGCGACAAGGGTTTTGGCTTACAGGTTTTGGAGTTTTTTTCTTCTGGAATTTATTTACAGTTGCTGGAGCACTTGGTGCGCAAGCTATGGGAGATATTCGCGCGTGGGGCTTGGATTCTGCGGTATCTGCAGCATCTCCTGGCTTAGTTTGGCCACGTTTAAAAACTAACCGAGATCGTTTACTAGCGGTGGCGTGCGCAGTTCTTGCACTCGCCATGACCCCCGTTTTGCCGGCTGGGCTATCAATTATTGCCACTGCCTTTATTGCAATCGCTGTGGGGCTGCGTAAATGAATGCTTTTTGGTTAGCAACTATCGGGACAAGTCTGATTGCATTTGCGCTTAAGTACACCGGTCACAATGTTCCAGAGAAATTCTTCGCCCATCCCAAAGTTCAATCAGTAAATGCACTTATTCCTATTGCTCTATTAAGTGCGTTAGTGGCGGTACAAGTTTTTACTGAAAAATCTAAGCTAATGATTGATCACCGCCTGGCAGGATTAGCCGTTGCAACTATTGCGCTGTTTCTAAAACTACCTTTTCCCGTGGTAGTTATTAGCTCAGCCGTTACTTCAGCGGCAATTTACAACTGGCTCTAGATAATTTTTAGCGCTTCAAGCTTCGCTTTCAAATCATTATCAGATGGTTCTGTTAAATGAGTGCCGTCAGAAAATACGATGACCGGAATTGATTGAGCTCCGCCATTAATTTCCTTGACCTTATCGGCAGCAGATAAATCTGCGTCCACATCAATGAGGGTGTATTCGACATTGAGTTCTTCCAATAAACGCTTAGAACGTCGGCAATCGCCGCACCAGTCTGCGCCATACATAGTGATCTGATCTTTTGACATGTGGCTCTCCCCTACATAAATTTATCAAGGCCATGAGTTAGGCCAGGATGTAAAACAACTTTGCGTACGCCAAGAATAACTCCTGGCATAAAACCTGCACGATCTAAAGAATCGTGACGAATCGTTAATGTCTCGCCTAATCCCCCAAGGATTACTTCTTGGTGAGCAACCAAGCCTCGCGCACGAACAGAGTGAACTGGGATATCGCCAACTTTGGATCCGCGTGCACCATCTAAAGCTGATGTCGTTGCATCTGGTTGCGCTCCAAGGCCAGCATCTTTACGTGCCTTACTCATGAGCTCTGCGGTGCGCGCAGCTGTGCCGCTTGGTGCATCGACTTTAAGTGGGTGGTGTAATTCAATAATTTCTGCAGACTCAAAGTAACGCGCTGCTTTTTCTGCAAACTCCATCATCAATACTGCACCGATTGCAAAGTTAGGCGCGATCAAGACACCTACTGAAGGATTTGCCGCGAGCCAGTTCTTAACTTGGGTCAATTTATTTTCATCAAAACCCGTCGTACCAACGACAACATTGATGCCATTATTAATTAAAAATTCAAGGTTAGACATCACGCTATCTGGAGTTGTGAAATCAACAACAACTTTTGCGCCAGAATCAAGGAGTTGATCCAGTGAGTCACCTAAATCAAGGGCGGCAACTAGAGATAAACCTTCGGTGGCTTCTACTGCTTTAACAACTTCAGAACCCATGCGTCCTTTAGCACCAAGGACTGCGACGTTGATCATTTCAACACCTTTTCAAATTTCGACGTATTCTTAAACGGCCCTACAAGGGCAAGCGTAGGCGTTTTTGTTAAGAAGGCGCTAGCAATATTGCGAATGTCTTGCTCGTTTACGCGTGAAATAGATTTCAAAATATCGTCAAAACCCATTACTTGGCCATAAACAATTTCATTCTTACCGATTCTAAACATGCGAGATCCTGAGTCTTCTTGACTTAGGACTAATGAACCACGGACTGCGCCTTTTGCGCGCTCAATTTCTTCGTGGGTCATACCGTTATCGACAACATCAGCTAAAACTTCGCGGATAATTTCAACAACTTCTACCGCCTTAGTTGGATTACAGCCGGCGTAAAAACCAATTTGGCCACTGCCGGCATACTGCTGTGCATAGGCATAGACCGAATATGCAAGGCCACGCTTTTCGCGGATTTCTTGGAACAAACGCGAAGACATTCCACCACCGAGAGCTGATGCTAAAACTCCCATTGCAAAACGCCGTTCATCATGGCGGGCAACGCCTTCCATGCCGTAAAACATATGGGCCTGTTCGGTTGTGCGAGAGATTAAACCAACGCTTTGCTGTTTAACTTTTTTATCCTGCGTATTGGGGCGAAGCACAGGCGCACCCATGACATCTAGAAAACCATTAACAGATAAGGCCGCTTCAACCATGGCCACAACTTTTTTGTGTTTAATATTTCCAGCAACAGCGACAACTAAATCCTGTGGAAGATAGCGTTTTTTATAATAATTATTAACCGTGTTGCGCGACATGCCTTTAATGGACTGTACGGTTCCCAAAATTGGACGCCCTAGTGGGGTGTCACCGTAATAAGTCTCGGCATATAAATCATGAACTAAATCGCTAGGGTCGTCATCGCGCATAGCGATTTCCTCAAGAACAACTTTACGTTCAGCATCAACATCTAGCGCTGAAACTACTGATGAGGTAATCAGATCAGAAATAACATCGATTGCCATTGGTAGATCAGTATCGATGACACGTGCATAAAAGCAGGTGTACTCCTTTGAAGTAAAAGCATTCATCTCTCCACCGACAGATTCGATCGATGATGAAATTTCAAGCGCTGTGCGTCGCGCAGTTCCTTTAAAGAGTAAGTGTTCTAGAAAGTGAGAAGCCCCAGCAGTTGCCGGGGTTTCATCGCGAGAACCAACATTTACCCAGATACCAATTGCGGCACTGCGCACCGAAGAAACTTCTTCAGTAACGATGCGCAGACCGCTAGGTAAAACTGAACGACGAACGCTCATTTATTCTGCAGAACCTGCAGCGCCTTCTTCAAGGACTGGAACCAAAGACAACTTGCCCTTTGGATCGATTTCGCCGATTTCAACTTGAATCTTGTCGCCAACCTTCATGACTTCTTCCAAGTTTTCAATGCGCTTTCCGCCATGCATCTTACGAATTTGAGATACGTGGAGTAGGCCATCTTTACCTGGCATCAATGAGATAAACGCACCGAATGCTGCAAGTTTTACGACGGTACCAAGGTAGCGCTCTCCAACTTCTGGCATTTGTGGGTTAGCAATTGCATTGATTTGTGCACGTGCAGCTTCAGCTGATGGACCATCAGTTGCGCCGATATAAATTGTGCCGTCATCTTCAATTGAGATCTCTGCACCAGTTTCATCTTGAATCTGGTTAATGATCTTGCCCTTAGGACCGATTACTGCACCGATCTGATCTACAGGAATCTTGACCGAGATAATGCGAGGAGCAAATGGGCTCATTTCATCTGGGCCATCAATTGCTTCATTCATTACATCAAGAATCGCAAGACGCGCTTCTTTAGCTTGGTGCAATGCACCAGCCAAAACCGACGCTGGAATTCCATCTAGCTTTGTATCTAGTTGCAAAGCCGTAACAAAATCTTTTGTTCCGGCAACTTTGAAGTCCATATCGCCGAAAGCATCTTCTGCTCCGAGAATATCTGTCAGTGCAACGTATTCAACTTTGCCGTCGACAGTGTCTGAGATAAGACCCATCGCAATACCTGCAACTGGTGCACGTAGTGGAACGCCTGCGTTGTAAAGCGCAAGAGTTGATGCACAAACTGATCCCATTGAAGTAGAACCATTTGAACCAAGTGCTTCAGATACCTGACGGATTGCGTAAGGGAACTCTTCACGGCTTGGAAGTACTGGAATCAATGCACGCTCTGCAAGTGCACCATGGCCGATTTCGCGGCGCTTAGGTGTACCAACTCGACCGGTTTCACCAGTTGAATATGGTGGGAAGTTGTAGTTGTGCATGTATCGCTTGTGGTTTTCTGGATTCAACGTATCTAGCTGTTGTTCCATCTTAAGCATATTAAGTGTTGTGATTCCAAGAATCTGAGTCTCACCACGTTCAAAAATTGCTGAACCGTGAACACGAGGAATAACTTCTACCTCTGCTGAGAGTGCGCGGATGTCGCGCAATCCACGTCCATCGATACGAATCTTGTCACGAAGTACGCGTTGGCGAACAAGCTTTTTAGTTAATGAGCGAAACGCTGCAGGAACTTCCTTTTCGCGTCCTTCAAAATTTGCAGAAACAGATTCCTTAACAGATGCGCTGATTTCATCAATCTTCGTTTCGCGCTCTTGCTTTCCAGAAATTGTAAGTGCTTTAGCAAGATCATCTTTAGCTGCTTTTTCAACTGCAGCAAAAACATCATCCTGGTAATCAAGAAAGACTGGGAATTCTGCAGTTGGTTTAGCGGCAACCTTTGCAAGCTTTGCCTGTGCATCGCAGAGAATCTTGATAAATGGTTTTGCAGCATCAAGGCCTTGTGCAACAACTTCTTCAGTAGGAGTTGGCGCGCCACCCTTTATAAGTTCAATGGTGCGCTCTGTAGCTTCTGCTTCAACCATCATGATTGCAACATCGCCATCGCTAATGCGACCGGCAACAACCATGTCAAAGACGGCGTTTGCAACCTGTGAGTGGTTAGGGAATGCAATCCACTGACCATCAATCAAAGCAACGCGAACGCCACCGATTGGGCCAGAGAATGGAAGACCTGCAAGCTGTGTTGACATTGATGCAGCGTTGATCGCGATCACGTCATACATGTGGTCTGGATCAAGTGCCATAACTGTTACAACGATTTGAACTTCATTACGAAGTCCCTTAACAAATGACGGACGCAATGGGCGGTCGATTAAACGACAGGTAAGAATTGCATCTTCAGATGGACGGCCTTCACGGCGGAAAAATGATCCTGGAATACGTCCAACTGCGTACATCTTCTCTTCAACATCTACAGTTAAAGGGAAGAAATCAAATTGATCTTTTGGAGTTTTTGATGCAGTTGTTGCTGAGAAGATCATTGTTTGATCATCTAAGTAAACTGCAGCAGCTCCTGCTGCTTGGCGCGCTAGGCGACCTGTTTCAAAACGAATCTCTCGTTTTCCGAATTTTCCGTTATCAATAACTGCAACGGCTGACTGAACCTCTTGACCCTCCATGGGTCCTCCTTTATTTCTATGGACATAACCCATTGATGAGTTATGTCATGTGTACTACCCACAGAAAGGAGATGAATCTTCGATCGAAGTTCACGCACCAGATATGTAAAGTGATGCGGAAACCACTACCGAGGACCATGTCCTTGAAGTGGTGTAGGTATTACTTAATTAGCGGCGAATACCAAGTTTTTCGATAATCACGCGGTAACGGTTGATATCTGTCTTAGCAAGGTACTGCAAAATACGGCGACGACGACCAACCAAAAGCAATAGACCACGACGGTTGTGGTGATCATGTGGGTTGGACTTCAAGTGCTCTGTAATTTCTTCAATACGCTTGGATAGCAAAGCGACCTGTGCTTCAGGACTTCCCGTGTCAGTAGGAGTAGATCCGAACTGCGCGACAATTTGCTTCTTTACTTCTGGTGTTAGTGCCATTTCTTTGTACTCCTTGGTTTCTGATCACGAGGGCTTTCGGTTTGCCTCACGAAAGCTCGCTTTCTCGTTGGACCGGGCAAGATTACCAGCGCGAGCTAAATAGGTGAAATCCTGAGCCTAAAGCTCGGTCAACTCACGGGCTTTAGCACAATCTTTTGCCATTTGATCAAGCAAAGGTTGCAGGCCATCAAATTTTAATGTCTCGCGCAATCTCCAGCCGAATTCAATTGTTGCGTTTTGAGAATACAAATCAAGACCAACTTGATCAAGGGCATATGCCTCAACTTGTCGTCCTCTGACACCATCAAAAGTTGGATTGGTGCCAATCGAAATTGCTGCTGGCCAACGATCTATTCCAACTGTTAACCAGCCGGCATAGACGCCGTCAGCAGGAATCGTTTGATGTTCAAGATCGCCTAAATTTGCCGTTGGATATCCGATTTCTCGGCCACGTTTTTCGCCATGAACAACTATGCCGTCAAGTCGGTGAGGGCGAGTTAATAATGTGCGTGCTTGCTCGACATCACCCTCAATAATCAATTTTCGGATTCGAGTAGATGAAACGACTTCACCTTCGGCAGGTGTTAAATCCAAAACTATTGTTTCAAATTCAGAATGTTTTTTAAGAGATTCTATATTTCCTGCCGCTTTAAATCCATAAGTGAAGTTGTTGCCAACTACTACTTTTGTCGCAGATAACTGCTCTATGAGAATTCGATTAACAAAATCCTCTGGCGACATCGCAGCAAACTCTGGCGTGAATTTCATAACCGCAACTTGATCGGCATTATGAATCTTTAATAGTTCAATGCGATCGGTCAAGATAGTTAAAAGAGTAGGTGCACGATCTGGCGCAAATACACTCATGGGATGGGGATCAAAAGTCAACGCAATAATCTTTTCGCCATCGGCTATTGCTTTGGCTTGATTAAGAACTTCTTGATGGCCTCTATGCACGCCGTCAAAAACCCCAATTACTACTACGCTCATGGTCTAATTCTGTCAGGTTTAATTCGCCGCCGCGAATACAGCGATTGGTTTAGCTAAACCATCTTTATTGCTCAGTAAGGCAATTAAATTCTCGCCAGAAACTGCAGCGAAAATCCCATCACCAGAGTTTGGTGCAAGGGGGCGGCCAAATGAGAGTTCATTGACTTCATCTAGGGCTAATTCGCGGACGGTAAAGATTGTGCGAGCAATATCTACCAAGCCCAACGTTTGAAACTGGCCGGACTTTAGATCACTTAATGAGACTGCACTTTCAGTACCAAAATCTGCAACACGAGTTCGGCGCAGTGCATTTAAGTGGCCGCCAACACCTAAAGCTTCACCACAATCGCGAGCAATCGCTCGGATAAATGTGCCAGCAGAACAGGTGACCTGAATATCGACTTCAATAGTTTTTTCAAATCTGCGAATCGCAGTTGCTTCTAGTTGCGAAATATTAACTTTGCGGGCAGCCAGTTCAACCTTTTCGCCGGCTCGCACGCGATCATAGGCTCGTTCACCAGCAACTTTAACTGCAGAAACCGAACTTGGTCTTTGCATTATTTGGCCACGCATTTTTGCAAGCTCGCCTTCAATCTGCACATCCGTGATTGCTGAAGCATCAGCGCTAAAAATGATTTCACCTTCAACATCATCGGTTACGGTGGCAGCGCCTAAAACTACGGTTGCAACATAGCTTTTATCGCCATCTGTGATGTACTGCAATAAACGGGTGCCATTGTTAAAACCTAAAACTAAAATTCCGGTTGCCATTGGATCTAAAGTTCCGGCATGTCCGACTTTGCGCGTTCCAAGGGCGCGACGCGCAATCGCCACAACATCGTGGCTTGTCATACCTGGTTCTTTATCTACAACCAGAAATCCGTGCTCGATGTTTATTCCTCGTCGATTACTCGAGGTGCTTTATAAGGATCTTCTCCCCCGGCATAAGTTGCATGCGCACGAAGCGCGGCAACTTCAGCATCAAGTTCGTGAACCTTAGATAAAAGTGAATCAAGTGCTTTGGCGCTTTCAGGCAGACCATCTTCAAAGAATTCAATTGAAGGCGTGATACGCAAGCCGAGTTCACGACCAAGTGCAGAACGAATGGCACC
>Ga0114966_10004357_pt1 | contig 12182 bp, 11 predicted proteins | sample M_130207_XF_Meta_FD_87029 | JGI IMG/M metagenome (GOLD analysis project Ga0114966, IMG submission 87029) | Freshwater microbial communities from Lake Montjoie, Canada to study carbon cycling - M_130207_XF_MetaG | ecosystem: Environmental > Aquatic > Freshwater > Lake | place: Lake Montjoie...
CGATGGGGTTTTATCATCCGTCGACGCTGGTGAAGGACGCCCAGCGCCACGGTGTCGTCGTCGAACCGATCGACGTGCGTCGCTCGGACTGGCGCTCGACGCTCGAGTCGGAGCGTGCGCTCCGGCGCGCCCCGGCCGTGCGACTCGGGCTGCGCTTCGTAAGCGGATTGCGCGAGGAGAGCGCGCGTCGCATCGCCGCCGAGCGGGTACGTGCACCTTGGCGCGACGTCTCGGATCTGTCGGCGCGCACCGGGTTGCAGCGCCGCGAGATTGCGACGCTCGCGGAAGTGGGCGCACTCGATGGATTGGTCGCGAAGTCACCGCGGGCCGCACGCCGCACCGCGCTCTGGCAGGTGGCGGCGTTGCCGCGCCCCGATCAGGGTCTGCTCGCCGGCCTGCCGGTGGCCGCCGGAGAGGACGGTCTCGCGGAGATGTCGGCGATCGAGACGACGCTCGCGGACTATCGCGCCAGCGGGGTGACGACCGGCCCCCACCTCGTGGGTCATCTCCGCCCGGATCTCGAACGTCAGGGCGTGCTGGCGGTCGCGGAGATGGCACGGCGGGCGAACGGGGAACGGGTCCGCACGGCGGGGCTGGTCATTGTCCGGCAGCGCCCGGGCACGGCCGGCGGGATCTGCTTCCTCACGCTCGAGGACGAAACCGGGCTCGGGAACGCGGTCCTGCTCCCCGAGGTCTTCGAGCGCTTCCGGCGCGTCCTCGGTTCCTCGGCGATCGTCCTCCTCGAGGGACTGGTCGAGCGGCGCGACGGGGTGGTCCACCTCCGGGTGGAGAACCTGCAACCGCTCGGGGGCCTCGAAGTCGGACCCCCTTCGCATGATTTTCATTGAGAAGGCGGTTTGGGTCTTGAATATGACTTTCAATATCTTTATCATCAGCGACATGGTGGTCTGTCTCTGCCAAGGCGTCGCCGAAAAGCATGTCCGTCGCGCAATCGCCGAGGGGGCCTGTACGCGGCGCGACGTCACCCGGGCCTGCGGCGCTGGCGGGATCTGCGGCGGCTGCCACCGCACGATCGCTGACATGATCCGCGAGGATGCCCCGGTGCATGCGGTGGGGCATCGGCATCCCGCGGGCGCTTCGTGTTCCTCCGTCGACGCGGCCCCGGTCGCCTGAAGCGCATCGCGACGGCTTCGACACGAACGGCACAAGTCGCCCCGGTCCAGCCTCGGGCAGGTAGGGTGTATGATTTATTCGACTATGTCTGCGTCATGAGACACTAGTCGATTATCATGGACAGGTACCGCCTTCCTCCGAAGCACCTGGCTAGCGGCCTCTCGGCGGTGCCTGCGCTCAGGCAACGCCTTCGCCGGCAAGCTCGGTCTGCGACGAAGAAGCGCTCACCGCCGGGTGGCCGACCTCATCCCGACGATGCAGGAGGCCGACTTCCCGTAGGTTCAAGTCGATCGGCCGCCAGCGCTCCCGCCGGCCGGCCCGCGTCGTCGCACGGTCGAAGGAGAATGATGCGGATCGCCTGGTCGTTTCCATGAACACCCCCCACCACTCAAGTTGGACTTCGGGTCACGCACCGAAGCACGGACCGTGCCTTCCCCGACGGCCCCGGGGCGGTGGGTGTGGACACGCACGGTGGAGCGCTGGGGGCTCCTTGACACCTCGTCGCTCCGGGGATTGGGAACACACCCATGTCTCGTGATGCCGAATCCCCGGACGAGGTCTCTCCGGTCCTGCTCCGGATCGATGGCCACGTCGCCCGAGTTGCGCTCAATCGACCGGGCCAACGCAACGCGCTCTCGCTCGAAGTGCTCGGGGCACTCGAGAACGCGCTCGCCGAGGCCGGCCGGCATCCGGCGGTTCGGGCGTTGGTCATCGAGGGGCGCGGTCCCGCCTTCTCGGCCGGGCACGACCTGCGCGAGATGCGCTCGGCGCCCCCAGCCGTGATCGAGGAGCTCTTTCGCCGGTGCGAGCGGGTCATGGAGTCGATCCACCGGTTGCCGCAGCCGGTCGTCGCCCGGGTGCACGGGATCGCGACCGCGGCCGGCTGCCAGATCGTCGCGGCCTGCGACCTGGCCGTCGCCTCCGCGGAGGCGAGCTTCGCGACGCCCGGGATCAAGGTCGGGCTCTTCTGCTCGACGCCGGCGGTGCCGCTGGTGCGCGCCATCGGTCGCAAGCGCGCCCTCGAAATGCTGCTCTCGGGTGCCCCGATCGACGCCGCGACGGCGCTCGACTGGGGACTTGTGAATCGCGTCTCACCTCCCGACGCGATCGACCGTGTGATCGGGGAACTGCTCGCGCCCATCCTCGAGGCGAGCGCCGAGGTCGTCGCGTCGGGCAAGGAGACCTTCTATCGCCAGGTCGACCTGCCCGAGGCCGATGCCTACCGGGCCGCGTCGCGGACGATGTGTAGCGGCGTCGCCGGCGAGGCGGCGCGCGAGGGCTTCTCCGCATTCATCGAGAAGCGCAAGCCGCGCTGGCCTTGACGACGTCGCCTGCGGTGTCGCACCGGCAAAATTCTCCGCGCGGCGCCCCGGTTCAGCGCTTCGCCTGGATCAGTTCGATGCGGTAGCCGCTTGGATCCTCGATGAACGCGATGATCGTCGATCCGTGCTTCATCGGACCGGGCTCGCGCACGATCCTGACGCCTGCGCCCCGCAGCCGCTCGCAGGTGGCGTAGATGTCATCCAAGCCGAGGGCGAGGTGGCCGAAGCCGTTTCCGAGTTCGTAGGATTTCGTGTCCCAGTTGTGGGTGAGTTCGAGGACGGTGTTCGCGGATTCGTCGCCGAAGCCGACGAACGCGAGCGTGAAGCGCCCTTCGGGGTAGTCGTGGCGTCGCAACAGCTTCATGCCGAGCGGTCCCGTGTAGAAGGCGATCGACTCGTCGAGGTCGTTCACCCGGATCATCGTGTGCAACATGCGCATCGCGCGGCCCGCCTTTCGCATCTCTCGTAGCGGTCGACGGGGCGCCGGGCGAGCAGCAGGTTCGCTTGCGCGCCGGGGCGTTCGTGCCCGGCGGCCGGCGCGCAACGCCGCGCACGGCGGCTTGACTCGCGGGATCCGAGGCTCCACAACCGCACGAACTTGCGGCGCTGATCGGTGCCGCGCTTCCGGGAGGAACACGATGAACGCGACGGCTCAGGCAGACACCCGCTGGGACTTCGACCAGATGCTGATCGGCGGGCGATGGGTGCCCGCCGAGGGGAATCGAACCTACGAGGTGCCCAACCCTGCGACGGAGTGCTCCATCGGGCGCGCGCCCGACGCCTCGGTCGGCGACATGAAGCGCGCCATCGAGGCCGCCCGCAAGGCCTTCGACGAGGGGCCGTGGCCGCGCTCGACGCGTGCCGAGCGCGCGCGTGTGCTCGGCCGGATCGCCGACGCGCTCGAGGCGCGCAAGGAGGAATGGCGGCAACTGCTGATCGCCGAGGCCGGCGCCTGCTGGGTTTCGCACGACGTGCAGGTCGAGTGGCCGATCCGTCACTTTCGCGCCTACGAGGAGCTCGTTTGGTCGTTTCCGTTCGAGGAGATGCTGCCGACGACCGTCACGCGCTCGCCGATGGGCGACTACCTGAGCACCAGCATGGTCCACCGCGCCCCGGTCGGCGTGTGCGGCCTGATCCCGACCTGGAACTTCCCGATGTTCGTGATCGCCCAGAAGATCGGGCCGGCACTCGCCACCGGGAATACCATGGTCGTCAAGCCGTCGCCCTACGGACCGCTCGTGAACCTCTGGTTCGCACGCCTGATCGACGAGGTGGCGGACCTGCCGCCGGGAGTCATCAACTGGGTGACGGGACAGGCGGCGGCGCCGGCCGAGGAACTCGTCTCCAACCCGATGGTGGACAAGGTGAGCTTCACCGGCTCGATCGTCGTCGGCCGGCGCATCCTCGCGGCGGCGGCCGACCGGCTGCGGCGCGTCCACCTCGAACTCGGCGGCAAGTCGGCGCACATCCTGCTCGATGGCGACGACCTCGACATGCGCGCGCCGGTGCTCGCGGCCCCGTCGTTCTTCCACTCCGGACAGGGCTGTGCGATGGGCACGCGCGTGCTCGTGCCGAAGGCGCTCGTGGACCCGGTCCTCGACCGCATGGCGGGCTTCGTCGGCAACCGGGACATCGTGAAGATCGGCGACCCTGCCGATCCGAGCGTGCTCATGGGCCCGGTCGTGCGTCCGGAGCGACGCGAGGCGATCGAGGCCTACATCGCCTCGGGCAAGCAGCAGGGCGCACGACTCGTCACTGGCGGTAAGCGGCCCGAGGGGCTCGACAAGGGCTGGTTCCTCGAGCCCACGATCTTCGCCGACGTCGACAACTCGGCGAAGATCGCCCAGGAGGAGATCTTCGGCCCGGTCGTCACCGTGATCCCCTACGGCGATCTCGACGAGGCGGTGCGGATCGCGAACGACTCGGACTACGGGCTCGCGGCGATGTTGGTCGGCAGCAACTCGCTCACGGCGGTCGAGGTCGGGAAGCGCCTGCGGACCGGGTCGGTGTGGATCAACCAGGGCGGCAATATGGGACTCGGGCCGTTCGGGGGGTTCAAACTGTCGGGGATCGGCCGCGAGGGCGGGATGTTCGGGATGCACGAGTTCACCGAGGTGCAGCATCTCGCGTGGAAGAGTTGAGGCGTGGTGCGGCTTTCGGGTGGCCGGCGTGGTCGAGGGTGGCCGGTGGGGCAGGGTCGTGTGCGGCCACGCCTGCGGTGGGGTGAGGGTCGTGTGCGGCCACGCTGCGGTGGGGTGAGGGGCGCAGGTCCGCGCCTGCGCTAGGTGGCCGGGGGCGGGTCAGGGGATGGGCTTGTGGGGTGCGTGCTCTTTCGGGGGCAGGATGCTCTCGCCCTTCGCGTTCTTCTCGGCGAGCAGGGTGAGGAGGCGGTCGGCGCCGCCGCTCGCCATGATCTCCTGGAACTGGGAGCGGAAGTTGGCGACCAGGCTCACGCTCTCGATGGTCACGTCGATGATCTTCCACTCGTCGCCGTTCGCGACCTTGCGCAGCCGGTAGTCGACCAGGATATCGTCGTTGCCGCCGCCGCGCGCGATCTTCGTCTTCACCGACCAATCGCCGCGCTGCTCCTCGCGGTCGCCGAGGATCACCACCTTCTCGTTGCTGTAGCTGTCGAGGTTGCGGCCGTAAGTCACCGAGAGGTGCTGGCGGAACTCCTCGATGAAGCGTGTCTGCTGCTCGTGCGAAAGGGTCGCCCAGTTGCGGGCGAGTGCGAGGCGCGAGATCACGTCGAAGTCGAAGTGCTGGTTGGACACGTCCTCGACCCGTCGCCGCCGCACCGCCGTGTCGAGCGACTTGTCCTTCAGGATCTCGATCACCTGGGTCGCGGTCTGGTCGATCGTCTCGCGCGGCGTGGCTGCAAGTGCGGGACGGGTCGCCGAGAACGCGAGCAGGGCCGCCAAGGCGAGCAACGGAATTCGCAAGGGGCTCTTCATGGATTTGTTCCGTCTCGGCCGGCGTGGCCGGCCCCGTTCTTCGCGCCGGGCGGCGCGGCGGCGCCGCTCGCACCTGCTGCGCCGTCCTCGGTGGGGTCGGGGAAGTAAAGGTTCTCCTCTTCCTTGCCGGTCGGGCCGCGCCGATGCGCAATCGCGTCGGCACGGCGACGGTCGTAGGCGGCTCGCACGGCCACGTAGAAGTCGAACGACGCCTCGCGCGCGCGGTCGATGTCGTCGAGGAGGAGGGCGCGACTGTTCACCGTCTCGAGAACGCGCTGGGCCGCGAGGTAGGGCCAGTCGACGAAGAGGCCGGTCACGTTGATGTAGCCGTCGACGACCATCCCGACCGAGTCCCGCACGTTCGAGGAGCCGAGAATCGGCCAGACGATGTAAGGCCCCGGGGGCGCGCCCCAGACGCCGAGGGTCTGTCCGAAGTCGGCATTCTGTCGGGGCATGCCGAGCTTGGCGGCGACGTCGAAGAAGCCGGCGATACCGACCGTCGAGTTGATGAGGAAGCGGAGGAGCGTGGTCCCGGTCCCGTCGATCCGGCCCTGGAGTGCGTTGTTCACCAAGTGGATCGGGAAGCGGATATTCTCGAAGGCGTTGTCCAGTCCATGCTCGACCGGCTCCGGTATCACCTTGTCCCAGGCGATCGCGACCGGCCGCAGCACCCATCCGTCGACCTTGTCGTTGAAGACGAAGACGCCCCGGTTGAACTTCTGGAATGGGTCGCCCGCGTGCTCGGTGGTGGCCGCTTCCGCCGGCGTGGCTTCGCGGACCCCGGCGGGCACGGGGAGGGTCGCGTCCTCGGTCTGCATGGCGCGCGCTGTCGGTGCGGCCGCCAGGAGGGAGAGTCCGAGTCCAAGGACGAGCGCGAGCCGGCTAGCGCCGCCCAGATCGACGAGCGGGTTCACTCTTTCTTTCCGTCCTTGCCCCCGTCGCCGACGTTGGCATTGTGCACCATCTTGCCGATCAGGCGCTCCATGATGACCGCCGACTCGGTGAAGCCGATCTCGTCGCCGGGCTTGAGCAGGTCCGATTCGCCCCCGAGTTGCAGCGAGATGTAGCGGTCGCCGAGCAGGCCGGCCGTGACGATCGACGCCGAGGTGTCCACCGGGAGCGCGAGCGAGGGGTCGACGTCGAGTTCGACGCGCGCGCGAAAGTCCTTGCCGAGGGCGACGTCGGTCACCTGACCGACGCGTACGCCGGAGATCTCGACCGGCGCGCGCTTCTTCAGCCCGCCGGTCTGGTCGAAGGAGGCGTAGAGCCTGAGCCCGCCGCGCGTGGAGAACGGGTGGCTCCCCACCCGGAACGACAGCCAGGCGATCGCGGCGAGTCCGAGCAGGACGAAGAGTCCGGCGACGAGATCGCGCATGGGCGAGCGGGTCATCAAATCTGGAACCCCCAGAGTGCGGTCACGAAGTAGTCCACGATCAGGATCGCCACCGAGGTCACCACGACCGTCGAGGTCGTCGCGGCGCTCACACCGGCGGCGTTCGGCCTGGCGTGATAGCCCCGGAAGGTAGCTATCAGACCGATCAACGCGCCGAAGATCAAGCCCTTGAGCAGGCTTCCCAGGACGTCGTCCTCGAAGCGGACAGCGCTGTTCAGGCTGGAGAAGAAGACGCCCCCGTCGAGTCCCATCAGGCCGACGCCGACGAGCCAGGACCCGGCGATCCCGAAGAGGATGAAGAGCGTCGAGAGTGCCGGCATGACCAAGGTAAGGGCGAGAGCCTTGGGGCCCACTACCATGTTCACCGGGTCGATCGACATCATCCGGAGGCCGTCGATCTGCTCGCTCGCGACCATGCTCGCGATCTCGGCCGCGGTGGCCGACCCGGCCCGGCCGGTGACGAGCAGACCCGCGAGGACGGGGCCGAGTTCGCGGATCAGGCTCAGGCCGACCACCGCCCCCAGCGAGCCCTCGGCTCCGAAACGCACCAGCGTGTTGTAGCCCTGAAGCCCGAGCACCATGCCGACGGCGAGGCCCGAGACGCAGATGATCACGAGGGAAAGGACGCCCTGTCCCCAGATCTCCTCCAGCCAGCGGCGCGGTCGCCAGGGCGGGAGCAGGCTCGCGCGGAGGATCGAGAACAGGAAGAGCAGCAGTCGGCCCAGGTGGGCGACGACCTCGAGGACACGGAAACCGAGCTCGCGGATCGCGTCGACCACCGGCATCAATCCCCTACCCGGTCGCGCCGGCCGTCGCCGCCGTCGGGTAGCCGCCCCATGTGCGCGCCGACTTCCCCGGGCTCGAGCGACTCGTCGAGGTCCTCGTCGAAGAAGCCCGCGATCTCGCGGTCGTCGCTCGCGCACAGGTCTCCCGGGGCGCCCGCGACGGCGCGGCCCGGCAGGAGCAGGAGCACCCGGTCGGCGAGTCGGACGGTCGAGGCGATATGGTGCGAGACGATGATGATCGTGATCCCGTGGTGGCGGTTCAGGCGCGAGAGCAGGAGCTCGATGCGCTTCACCGAGATCGGGTCGAGTCCGGAGAACGGTTCGTCACACAGCAGGATCTGCGGGTCGAGCAGGATCGCTCGCGCGAGCGCCACGCGGCGCAGCATGCCTCCGGAGAGCTGCCCCGGCAGGAGATCGGCGACCCCGCGCTCGAGCCCGACCGCGTCGAGGCGGCCCGCCACCAAGTCGGCGATTCGCTCCTCGGGCAGTCGCGTGCGCTCCCGCAGGGGCAGGGCCATGTTGTCGCCGACCGTGAGCGAGTCGAGCAGGGCGCCGCCCTGGAAGAGCATGCCGATGCGCGCTCGGACCGGGACCATCTCGGCCTCGGAGAGCCGGGTCACGTCGTGGCCGTCGATCTCGATTCTTCCGCTGGTCGGCCGGATCAGGCCCGCGACCAGGCGGAGCAGGGTGGTCTTGCCGGAGCCGCTGCCACCCAGGAGGACCGAGACCCTCCCCCTGGGGAACGAGCAGTCGATCGCGTCGAGCACGGGGCGCGACTCGAACGCCATGCTCACCCGGTCGAGGACGACGTGGGGCCGATCGGAATCCGGCGCGGGCATGACGAGCGCGAGGTAGCAGAGGAGGCCGGAAAAGGCGATAAGTCGCGGGCATGACGACAGCGACGACCCTCGCGATGCGCGCTCTCGTCCTCGCGGCCTTCGCCTTTTCGACCGCCTGCAGCAGCGACGGCATCGACGATGCGCCCGGGGTGCCGCCGCCCGGCGGCTACGCGGCGGCCGGCGAAGTTGCGTTCTACGAGACGCTCAACGGCGTGGCGCCACGCGACCAGGAAGCGGTGGACTGGCTCACGGCCGCGATCGGGGAAGCGCCGCAGGTGGGTCGCCCCTGGTTCCTGCTCGGCATGATGCACCTCTGGCGCGTGGCGCAGGCCTGGACCGATCCGGAACACCCCGGCCGCTTCGTGCAGGAGGAGTCGGTGCTCGGCCGTGAGGCTCTCGAACGTGCGGTCGTGCTGGTGCCCGAGGATACGCGTATTCCCGGCTTCCTCGGGGCGGCACGCTACAACGAGGGCGTCGTGCTCGGCGATCCGGCGATCGCCGGCGACGGACTGCGCGTGCTGCGCGACTCGATGTCGATCAACTTCCTGTTCAACAGCTTCGACTTCGTCGGGGCGGTGCCGCCGACGGTCCACGGAGATGACCCGCTCATGGCGGAGTCGCTCGACTACATCGAGCGCGGTCTCACGTTGCTCGACGGCTGCACGCCGCAGATCTGCGGCAACCAGGGGCGGGCGCCGCACAACGGGGAGGGGACGTTCCTGCTCTTCGGCGACACCTATGCGAAGGCCGGCGACCGCGCGAAGGCGCTCGAGTATTACGGCTTCAGCGACGCCGTGGCCTCGATCACGAGCTGGGAGATGCGTCCGCTCGTCCGCGAGCGCATCGCGACGATCGACGCGCGGATCGCCGCCTACCGCGATGAAGATCCTTCGAACGACCCGACGATCATCGGGCAGGGTGGCGGCGGGTGCTCCTACTGCCACTTCAAGTGAGGTGCCACGCGGACGGCCCCCGGCTCTCGCGGACAGACTGGCACGCGTGATCGAGTTCCCGGGACTCGCCCGGATTCAGCGCCGTGGCAGGCGCGACAACTCGAAGCCCGGGGGCGCCGGACTCTCCGGGTTGATCCACTGGATGACCGCCGACCAGCCGGCGCTCTCCCCGTCTTGCGGCAGGTAGCCGAAGATGGGGGCGACGGCCTCCCAGCCGTCGTGCAGGTGCGCGGTGAGCACCGGGTCGACGAGTTCGCCGCGTCGGACGCGGTCCACATAGTCCTCCGGCGCGAGCTTGCCGACCCACTCGTGGTAGCCGGCCAGGCGGCTGCCGCCGACCATACGCCAGATGCGGCGTCCGCGCACGAGGTCGCGTCCCGCGTTGGTGAGCGCCCGGGCGATGCCGTGATGCTGGTGTTCCGGATGGGTCATCATGTCGGCCGTGTAGAGGGTGTGCCCGCCGGGTTCGTGGTCGGCGAACGTGTCGTGCGCGGTGATCGTCTCCCAGTCGTCGTCGAGGTGGAAGTGGACGAGATCGAGGCGCAGCGTGAAATGGACGCCGGCCACCCGCGTGCTCGCGTCGTGTTGCACGACGAACTGCCCCTCGGGAAAGACTGCATGGTGCACCGCGAGTTCCACGCGCTCGTAAGGCGTCTCGTCGGGATAGACGGCGGCGCAGATCGCAGCGATGTCCGGATAGTCGCCCTCGATCATGGAGCGGATCGAATATCCTTCGGGCAGGTGGATCTCGGCTTCGCGGCTCGTCGCCATGCGCGCATCTTCCTCAGTCGTCGAGAGTAGCCAGGTCGGTGTAGGCAATGCCACTCGGACGGGGTTCGCGACTGCCGGATTTCACGCCGGGCCGTGGAAAGGGAGGGCGGCGCTGGCCGGCCCCGGCCGCGGAACCGCTTCCCTGGGCTCCGGCGACGTGATCGGACTCATACTCCTGAACGATTTCACTCGTCCGGCGGCGCGCTTCGCGTCGAGAGGAGGACCCGATGACCAAGCCGAGATCGACTGCGCGCATCCTGTTCGCGACCGCCCTGCTGCTCTTCGGGCCAGCCGGCACCGCGCTTGCAGCGGACGCCCCCGGGGTACGTATCGAGGCGGAACTCGTCGGGACCGCGACATGGGACGAGATGGTCGAGAACGACGCTCGGCGCGCCAAGGCGCCCGCGGGAGCCGCCGCGCCGGCGCGCGTGGTCGAGCACCCGCCTAGGCCCGACGATCGCCGCTGGATCTCCGTTCCCGCGGCGGACGCGGCGCGCAAGCCGGCCCCCGGCGAGAGCGAGACGGCCGTCGCCGCAGCGACCCCGATCGTCGAGGTCCCGTCGATGCTGAGCGCGGGTTTGGGGTTCGTAGCCCTGCCCGACGACAACTCGACCATCCCGCCGGACACCGACGGTGCAGTGGGCCCCTCGCACCTGCTCGCGATGCTCAACTCGCAAGTCCGCATTCAGTCAAAGACCGGCGTCACTTCGAGTACCGTATCGCTCGCGTCCTTCTGGACGACGGCAAGCGGATTCGCGGGTGATGCGTTCGACCCCCATGTGGTCTACGACGCGCAGAGCCAGCGCTTCGTTGCCGTGGTCGACGCGAATGGCGGGCTTTCAACCTCGAAGATCTGGCTTGCGGTAAGCGCCTCGAGCGATCCCACCGGCGCCTGGTACTTCTACCAGTTCACGGCTGAATCCGGCGGAGCGAACTGGGCGGACTTTCCCGGGCTCGGCGTCAACTCGAAGTGGATAGCGTTCACGAACAACATGTTCCGCGTGAGCGACGATGCCTTCATGGGGAACAAGTTGTGGGTCGTCGACAAGTCGAGCGTATTGTCGGGTGGCGCGGCGACCACGACCGTGTTCGCGACGGATTTCGACTTCACGGCGACCGGTTTCGGCGGCTTCGGCATGCAGCCCGCCCTGACCTTCGACGCCGCCGAGGCGAAGATCTATCTCCTCGACGGCATGTACGAGAGCGGCGCAACCCGCTACATGCGGCTTTCCGAGATCTCCGGCACGGCCGCCCTGCCAACGTGGTCGGCGACCTCGGGCTCGACCGTCACAGCCGGTACCGGCCTGTTCATCGTCCCGACGAGCTTTTCCTCTTCGACGATCTTCGCACCACAACAGGGGCTCGCCTCGACTTGCAGCGGCGGTACCAACAACGGCGGGGCTTGCGAAACGAGCAGCGATTGCCCGGGCGGCGGCGCTTGCCGCCGCGTCGACGCGGGCGACACCCGGATCGCTCCGGTCCCGGTCGTGCGCAACTCGCGGCTCTGGGCGACGCATACGGCCGCCCTGCCGGCCGCGGGTGCCGTGAACCGGATCTCGGTGTTCTGGTACCAGCTCAATCCGGCTTCGGCGGCAGCGCCCGTCGTCCAATCGGGTTCGGTCGACGGCGGGGCCGGCGTCTATCACTACTATCCCTCGATCGCCGTCAACGCCGCGAACGATGCCGTGATCGGATTCTCCCGCTCGAGTTCAGCCCTCTTCATCGAAGCCGTCCGGGTGGGGCGCACGTCGTTGGACTCCGCCGGTACGATGGGCGCTGTCACCGTCCTCAAGACCGGCGAGGACACCTACTTCAAGACCTTCGGCGGTACCGGCAACCGCTGGGGTGACTACAGTTCGACGGTCGTCGACCCCGCCGACCAAATGACCTTCTGGACGCTTCAGGAGTACGCGGCGACCAGCGTTGGCAGCGGCAACAACGACGATCGATGGGGTACATGGTGGGCTCAGGTGCTCTCGGATTCCGCAACCCCGACGCCGAGTCCGGTGCCGACCCCGACGCCGACACCCA
>Ga0114966_10004362_pt1 | contig 12178 bp, 7 predicted proteins | sample M_130207_XF_Meta_FD_87029 | JGI IMG/M metagenome (GOLD analysis project Ga0114966, IMG submission 87029) | Freshwater microbial communities from Lake Montjoie, Canada to study carbon cycling - M_130207_XF_MetaG | ecosystem: Environmental > Aquatic > Freshwater > Lake | place: Lake Montjoie...
GAATAAAAAAAAAAAATAATAAAACCTTCTCAAATAATAGATTATATAAATACAAGATTATACAATAATAAAGCGATTATTAGTGGTGGATTTATATTAAAATCACTTGATCTATCTGCTGATGCTAAATCGGTTGATATTGATATATATGTTCCTCAAAAGAGTGCTGACCATTTTAGAAGTGTTATGTCTGCCATATTTAGACCTACTAAAGTTGTGACACATGTACAATCAAGCTTACAAAATTCTTTTTTCAAAAAGAATGGTATATACTCAGTAACTAAATATTCAAGAGAAAAGCCGACATATGCTGAAATGGATATAGTAGCAGTAATGGATGATAGAGACCCAATAGATGTAGTAGTGAATTTTGATTTATCATTTTGTAAAAATTGGTATGAGAGTACGAAGGTAAATAATAAGGGGGGGCATATTGGGGAGGTATATATGGTAGATAAAGAAGGCGTATTTAATAAAAAAGGTATGTTAGGAAATAATTATTTAAAACTATTGTATACTGGAAATCCAGTTTTAATCAATCGTTTGAAGAAATATATTAATCGTGGATTTCAAATTAGTATTAATAATCCAAAGACAAAACAGGTTGAAGATATAACAGAAGGTATTAAATCAGGTAAATTATTTCAACAAGCGAGTAATGTAATAAATAGCCAGCGTAATACCCCACATAATACCTCGCATAATGTTGACTTAAGTGATATTAAAACTAGTATTGAAGAACGCGATATTTCTGGTAAACCTTTCAAAATAGATATAAATCCCCAAACGGGTAATAACATAAATGTAGACGCAAATCTTGTAAAACCAATTAATATAACAACTCTTACACAGATTAATAGAGAAGCTATTAGATATTATACTGGTTCTGGATATACATTTATTAATTCTTTTTTATATGATAAAGATTATGAAGTACGTGAGCTTAATATGAGATGGCCAATACTTAAATACTTAAAGCAAAAATTTCCAGAAAATGATAACACAAAATTAATGTATTATTATTTTATAAATTTATATAATACAATACAGAAAGGGCCAACAGCTAATACAATATTTAAAGTATATAGAGGGACAAAAATTTGGTATTTAAATACAAGCAAAGACAAAGCGTATTATATTAATTCATTTACATCAACAACTACTAGATGGAAAACAGCGCACGGGTTTGGTTCTTCTAAAAATATATATATATTTTATATACATCCATTATGTAGATATATAAATGTTTCATCTTTATCAATTACCAAATCCGAAGATGAAATTCTATTAACTCCTTATCACAAATACATCTATGTAGATGAAACAGATACTGGTAACGGTTATATACTGAGAAAATATATAGTTCTTCCAACTGATATAGATATACCTACAAATTTTGAGGAATTTATAGAGTGGAAAAATAGTATTGCGTTGTTTTCAGCTGCGGCCCTTCCCGCTTCAAACGGAGTGGCCTCAAATGTAGTCGCAATACCAAATATAATACCAGTTCAGACCAAATATATTAATGTATCAAATATATTATTAGAAGAATCATCTCCTAAAAGAGGCGGCAGAGTACCAATTTATAATAATATAGTTAGCAACAAATTAATACCTTACAGTAATAAAAGACAAAATATAATGCGTAATAAAACCCAAAAAACACATAAAAAATTGAATAAGAAGTTTGTATATGTTACACCGATTAAAAATAAGTCAAAAATGAATACCACACATAAAGTAAAGAATAATACTAAATCCTATACTAAAGATTACATTGAAAGAATGACTGCGCCAATTCCATCATTTCCTGCTAAGCCACTAAGTGCTATTGAAAAGACAATAATTGATCAAATGAAGGCATATATTAAAAAGGATAAAGAGAATATAATTAGTGATTTTGCTTAGATTGTTTAGATTTATATAATCTATCAAGCTCATCGTGTTTTCTATATAACATCATCGCGGCATCAAAATCTTCATATTTAAATGTTTCTTTAATTCCATCAATAACAGTAAGAGCATAAATATAATTAGTTGGACTCTTAAAGCGAACTATTGAAAATTTAGCATTAAGTGCTTCCATTAAATATGGAATTACATTCATGTCTTCTTTATTTAGTCTAACAATGGGTTGAAATAACTTTTTTAGAGTAGTTTTTGATTCAAATAGTGGCATATAACCATTTATAACAAAATTATAAGATATTTTATTCATACCATTTAGCCAGACAAATTCATTTTTTTGTAAATTGTAGTTTCCAAAAATAGTAAAGAATTCTGGGCGTTTTTTGAGAGTAGCAAATTTTTGAGAGGCCTCCTTTATTTGTCTCTCTAAATGTTCTTTACCAAATTTATTAACAATTGTAAAAAGGATTTTGTCTTTTTTGGACCAGGTCATTATTATATTATTATATTATATATTTTTAAATCATTATATGAAGTAAAAAATATATATTTATGCATTCAGCGGTAATCGAAACCGCGTTGTCACCTTGACTCAGTTATGGAAGGGTGCTGCGCAGCTGCCACTAAATTATGAATGCTTTCACCCCACTCTATTCGTATATTGTTTTAGGCCAATGGGCAGACCAGCGGTCTAGTATGATTTTATACAGTTATCATAACTTAGGGCAACCTGCGGGAATAATAGTACCATCTGGTGCTATACCGTTGCCACTTGGTATAGTACAGCTTTCACCATTTGTTATTCCCTCCCAGGTTAAACCTGCGTCTATAGCTCTTTTACAAAGTTCCTGTTTTTTAGCAGTAGCATCGGAGCTATCTGTTTTTAGAGAGAAGTAACTTATATTGTTGATCGGTACTTTAGTACTATCATTTAATGCCTCTTTTGGAAATACCTTTAATACTCCTTCACCCTTTTTACTAATACCAATTAAATCAATACAACAATTTTCAGGGCCTGAAGGCGTATTGCGAACATATTGTACCAAATAGTCAGGGCATGTATTGATTGTAGGAGGCCAGGAGACCGGAGTTTTAGCAAAGACCGACCCAGGGCTAAACCATTTAAGTCCAAATATAACAAAAATAGCTAGGGCGCCAATAAAGAATAAACCTGCCGCAATTGATTTGCCACTATTAACAGATGTAATTGTGCCTCCTGCGATTACTGATATCGCGCCAATTACATATAATAATAAGTATATATTGAATGTTTGATCACTGTAAACAAATAGAAATACTATAATAATAATAACTATGGCGAATCCTAAATAGGTAGTGAGCATTTCTCTAATATCTTACAACTATTTTTATGATCTATTTTAGGCCAAGGATCTAAATTAAGTGTCCAATAACTTTTTTGACTGAATATTCGGCCGGTCTTACATGATGTTTACCATCAATAGTACAGTCAAAATCTAATACAGGTTTCAACATATATTCAGGAATCTTTTGATAAGCTCCTACTATACCACCCACAATTGCTGCATTTGTATCAGTATCACCACCCTTCATTAACGTAATCTTAATAGATTCTTCAAACGAAATATGAGAATTTCGCAAAAAATAAAATGCCATTACAAATCCCCAACGAATATGCCCAATTTGGTTTGTAGCATCCATATTACTTATATCAAGTGATTCTTCAAAATACCACAGTTTAACTTTGTCTGAAGTTATTTTGTCATTTACAAAATTATTAGTTAATTCAAGTGTTTCTTGCGCCGTCTTTCCTTTAAGTATGTGAATAATAGCAAAAACATAAATCGCATTTACTTCCTGGCAGACAATAGATGGATGGGATAGTCGTGCATCTCCCTTGGCATATTCGGTACCCATTTTAATAGTTGCGTTAGGTGTAGTAGCAATCCAAGTGGCAATCGCAGTAGCACGCATAAGAGCACCATTAGCTTCAGAGTCTTCATTTGTTTTTTCAATAAAATCTTTACAGCTTTGAAGTGTATGAATATTTTGACTGCTTAGAAAGTCATTAATAGCTTCAAATGCAATGTTACAAGTTAGACCCATATCGAAAGGTACTGATTTATACCAATCTCTATAGCCTTTCATAAGTGTTAGGCTAATGGGCATTTGAGATGTCCATTGGCTCTTAACAGCTGAGCTATTTGAGGACACAGTTTCTAAAGCATATCCCCATACACTGTCCGTTTCAAATGAAAAGCAGTCTATAATAGGAGCTATATGAGTGGTATCAATGGAACTGAAAGAGCGCCATAAAGTAAGGGTTAATTCTCCATCATCCGTAATTTGGCCAGGACCAACACACATATTACCACCTCCAGGCATTGTCATAGCTTTAAGAGCCATTTCTTCAGTAATCCCTTTATGACAAAATTCTAAAGTGGCGCCAGCTGCATCACCGATAAGAGCACCTAACATAGAATTCATCATTTTAATCAATATAAGATAAATAGATTTTAAATAGACAAAAATAATAAAATATTTATTAAATATTAAATTATATCAAAAATAATTAGTAAGTAAATAGTAATACAATAAGTATAACCAATTTACATCTGGCCACCCGCAAGGGCGTAGGCATTTGTTATTACATTCGTACCCGTTACACCCGCAACAGACACAGGGATGAAGAATGTGAGGAAATCCGTGTAGACATCAGGCACTCCAGCGGCTCCAAGTACACCAAATGTGGTGCCAGAGGTGCCGCCAATAAAGCCCTGTGCCGCCGTTATCTGCGCAGGTAGTAATAGCTGAACCTGGCGGAAGTAGCCAGCAGAGCCAGTGAGAGATGCTACAGGGGCAAAGATGGTCTTGCCCATATCACGGAGAACTAAGTTGCCGGCGGCGCCAGCGGCTGCTACCGCCTGCGCAAGCGACGCTTGTAGAGCAGCAGGTGCAGCCTGTACATAGCCAGGGGGGTAGTTGCCTACGTAGTTGGCAGAAGTAGGAACAAACTCGAATACCATGGTGGATGTGGCACCTAGAACCGTCGCGGCATTGTAGTATGTTGTAGATAGAGGAACTTGGCGGATGAAACGAGATACAGAGGACATTTTATAATCAGAGCTTAGAAAAAAAACACGCGAGGTGGATAGAATGTCTTCATCTGCAGGCGCTCCTATCCCTGATTTTCAGCTCCCGTATACCGCCTATAGTTCTGATGGCCAAAATGGTCGTGTAAACTTAAATTCAGTCCCGAATGCTGGCGGTAGCGTACCTAACGGCGTACCAGATTCGGCAGGTTTCTCTTTTCCCAAACAAACTGAAGTAAATTTTGCCTCAGATATGCTCCGGGGCAACTGGGACCATACAGCTCTTTCTGACGCATTCTTTACGCGGAAGAACGTGAATGTAATTCAGTCCGAAATCCAGAAAGAGGTCTACCGTATAAGCGGCCCCAAAAAATGGGCTATTGGTCCTCAAGATGTAGATGAAATCAAAATGATTATGCGCGCAATGTATTTACAATACGCAAAAAACAATTCCTTTAACATTGAAGGTCAGCTTGAAGAACTCAATCAACTAGTTATAAAATGGTCCGTGCCGCGTATAATGTCTGAAATTGAACAGTATAATTACTACCTTAATGATATTTCACATCTACCAATTCCTATTCAACAACCAATGAGCATGTCCTCCGCCGGTACTAAATCACTTCCCTTCCAACCCCAAATGTAATATTATGAATTTATAATTCCATTTTAATCCTTCTTATACAACTAAAAATATAATATTAAACTATTCCATTTTTAGTTATTGGTTGTATATTACTTCTTGGCTTTGGCAACTACAGGTTTTTTCTTCCTAGGTCCAGCGGCATCGGCAGCATCAGACTTTGTAACAGATGTCGCCTCAATAGCTCTTAAAGTGGACATAGCTTTCCATGCCACCTCAAACTCATCCAAATCGGATATCCATAGGGATGAGGCAGTTTCAGCCTCTAACCTATCAATCTCAGCCTGTTTATCCGAAATCTGTCTATCAAGCTCCACTACTGCTGCCTGTTTTACACGATCAATCCGCATCTTTACACAGTATTCATATGAATCGTATTCGTCTGGTGCCTCAGGATTTGACAGAGGAGGAATATCACAGATTTTAAGCTGTTCCACAATCTCCTCATCCGTTTTCTTCTGAAGTACAAGACGATCCTCAAGAATCGCCTGAATAAAACGCCGTCGTGCGTCAAGCTCAGTAATCTGCTTCTTAAGCGATGCCAGAGTATTCTGTCGCCGTTGTTCATACAAAGGAAGTCGCTTATCAACAAATTCCTCCAAAATATCACCAATTGTCTTATACTTTACAATGTTAAAGTCCGCATTGAAACATGTCATATTCGTAGTTTTCCAGTTACTCGTGAGTTTGAACTTCTTCTCAAACTTCTCCCTATCAGCCTTTACCGCATCATATCCGTCCTCTGTAAAGTACAGAATGAACTTTACATCAATATCATTATAAAGATCATCAAATCCCTTAATACCAAGCGGCTCAACTTCGTCTTTACCACCTTTTGATCCCTTCGATGATACACTGCCCTTTTCTACCTTTATAGCCTCTCGCTTGGCCTCCCTAGATTTCTTATCATCATTTTCACATAGCTCATCCAGAAATGCCTTATAATCCTTTGTCCAAGTCCCTACAGGGAGCTCAGTGATAGTAATAGTTTTGCCAACGTCATTAAATTCGTACAACCCCTTTGTAACCCATGTACATTCATCCGAACGGCGAGTAGTTCCTTTAAATCCCCACCACCAAGGATCAAGGGGTCTATTAGCAAGTGTATCAATACTGCCGTGTAGACGATGACGCAGCAGCGTTACAATATCACTGGGATTATGAGGGGGGATATTAGTCGAATAACCCGTACCGATACCAACCGAGCCATTGATGGCGAGTAGGGGAACTACTGGTACATAGTATTCGGGTTCAACCAGTTCACCATCATCATCCAGATGTTTCAATAAACACGCATCCTCCTTTCTAAAGATTTTTCCAACAATGTCCTCCATAAGTGTATGAATATAACGCGGAGACGCGGCGTCCGCACCGCCAAGTAAACGACTTCCCAGCTGCCCGACAGGTCTAAGTAGGTTAATATTATTGGCTCCTACAAAGGTTTGTGCCATGCCGATAATCGTTCCATTGAGTGACGCTTCACCATGGTGATATGCCGCATGTTCAGAGACATAACCTGCCAATTGTGCTACACGAATTTCTTCTTTTAGATTACGCTTGAAGCAACTGTAAAGAATCTTACGCTGAGATGGTTTGAGTCCATCAATAAGATGCGGCAAGGAGCGGATATTGTCCGCATTGCTAAAGTGGATAAGTTCATTATTGACAAAACTGGTGTAATCGACTTTACCGTCTTTAGGAACAAGCATCAAAGTAGGGTTATATTTACTGAGCCATTTCTTTCTATCATCCGCCTGTTTCTTGTTAAATGCCAGATTAATGGACTCATCCGTCTTGTCGTCCCATTCGTATTTAATCTCGTGTAGATTCTGAAACCATTCACGGGCCTCCGCTGGCGTAGACGTACCCAACCCTTTGTAGTATTTAATCTTCCACCCATTCATCGAATTTAACGCCTTCCATTTATTAAATTCAGGCATAGAGTAAAACGATATGGCAGATTTGCCCTTAAACGCCTTAAGGATAGGAGTTAAGAGCGTACATAAGAATCCATCACGCATTAAACCAGGCCACTCAGCGTGAAAGAGATTCATAAGCAGACCTTTGATATGAGAGCCATCGTGATCCTGATCAGCCATAACCATTACACGCCCATATCGCAGTTCCGTCACTGATTTGTAGCTCTTCCCCTGCTCCAAACCAAGAATCTTCTTAATGGAAGTAAGTTCCTCATTCGCGTTGAATTTCTGAATAGTAATGTCGCGGACATTGAGGAGTTTACCGCGAAGGGGGAATACACCCCACTTTTCGCGACCTACTTCTTTGAGGCCAGATATGGCGGAAGTGGCGGCTGAATCTCCCTCTGTAAGAATCAGTGTACATTCCTTTGATTTAGCTGTTCCTGCCCAAAGTGCGTCCTCCAGTTTAGTCATACCACGAATAACGGAATGTTTCTTGCCGTCTGTCTTCTTGGCATCACGTAGATTCTTGGCCGCCAATAAGAATTTAGCCTCTTCTAATAGGCCGAGCTTTACCAAGTTTTGAGTGAGTTTACCGCTGTAATCAGGACGAGAACCGAATGCGGTAGCCGATGTTGTAAGGAATTCCTTGCTTTGGCTGTCAAAGCTGGGATTGACAATGGTGGAATTAATGAAGAGCACGACCGAATTCTTGAGTTGTCCAGGCTTGATATCAACCTTTTTAGTCTTTGCGACCTCGCAGAAGTCCGTTAAAACCTTGCGAGTCACAGTTTCAACATGTTTGCCGCCCTTCTTAGTATTAATGCCATTGACAAAGGATATATGTTTATCTTCAGGGAGCTCCTCTTCGTCAGAGTACAAATGCCTAGCAAGAATGGCACCGACTTCCCAGCGAGGTCCGCATTCTTCGTAGGCGAATCCTGTCATGCCGTCACGTAAGAATAACTTAATAAATTTCTCAAATGTATTACTGGCAATTGTATTACCATTCCAGGTAACCTTTACGTCTTTGCCAACGAGCGCAGCGAGTTCTACAACGCGGGTGTGAAAGACTGCGATCATATCATCAATAATACCTGCAGGCGAAAAGGCGCCTTTGAATCGCATTCTGTCAGGAATGAATGTTACTTTGACGGACCCTTTTAAACCAGTATATTTTTTGATACTAGCCTTTTCTACTTTATACATGTTATCGTACCAGCTCTGAGAATATTGTTTGCTTGACGCGGGGGTTTTAATGTCAATAGTAAATAATTTGCTGAGAATATTTGACAATTTTCCACCGTACCCATTCTTACCACCAACTATTTTCTCCTCAGACTTATCATAGTTACTCGAAGTAAGCAGATGGCCAAAGATGAGTTCAGGAATCATAACTCCCGTTGCTTTATCCTCCTCGATACTTATACCATCGCCATCATTTTCAACTGAGATAATAGTATCATTCTCGCCATTTGAAGTAATCGATATACCAATATGTTTAATGGGAGTCATCTCGGCAGTGGAGATGGAGCGTACATATTCATCGCGGGCATTTACAAGGATTTCATCAAATATTTTGTAAAGACCAGGATTGAAATTAAGTTTGCGCCAGACCATCTTGGTGGAACTAACATCATAGACCCATCGCGTCTCTTCATTCGTCTGAGTACTACCAACATATGTATCTGGAAGTTCCAGAATATGTTGGTGGTGTGTGTGTTTTTGATATTTACGGGCTGCCATTCTTGGAATAAATGAATACAGCTTTAAATTGTTATAAAGATATTAATCAAATTTCTTTTGCAATAATATCTATATCCATTTGTAAGGTCCTGCGCCTTGTACTGTTGTTGTATTAACATCAGGTTCTGCTTCAATATCATGTCGTTTACCCCAAACAGTCCAGTGAACTTTTCCTGGTGTTCCATAAATTCTGAATGTACCATTTACTACTTCTGTTGCACTATAGATCCCTTTTACTTTGCCGTCGTATATTGGTGTAATATTAATTGTAAAATCGGTGGCTAAAGCGTCAACGTAATTAGGTAAAGTTATTTCTACAAATTCATCGCCGTCATTAATTACAGCTTTACCTCTATAGTATACTCCTGCTTCTGGCCCTTCCAAACATATGTGCACAAGATATTTATCTTTATTAACTGGATGTGGAATAATAAAAGATTTATCTGAATAGCCCACTTCAAATGTGTTTGTATTATACGTTATTAGATTTGTTCCAGTTGTATTTCTAATTGGTTTTACATAAAGGGCATTGGTTGAAAGTGTATTTAGGGCAGATCCTGATGCATTTAGAACGATTGTATTTGTGGACTGGTTTATCAGTCCTGCCTGGAAACCAATAGCTATAGAGGTTTGACCTTGATTCGTCGAGCCTGCTTGAAAGCCTATTGCGATTGCGGCAGTTGATTGGAAATTGTAACCTGCTGCCTGACCTATGGCTATTGAACTTTGCCCTTGATTTTGATTTCCTGAGCCTTGTCCTAAAGCAATTGCGTTTTGTCCTTGATAACCAGCACCTGCCTGCCTGCCTATAGCTAGCGCATTTTCGCCTTGATATTCATATCCAGCACCAGTTATCAAAGCTAACGCACCTGATCCTTGTGAGGTGCGTCCTGTATAATTTCCGATAGCTATAGCATTTGAATCCTGATTGTAAACTCCAACACTATTTCCTATTGCGATTGCAGCTATACCTTGATTAGACAAGCCTGCGGCAGATCCTATTGCCACTGCCGCAATTTTTTGACTAGTTTGTCCTGCTTGATTACCTATTGCTACTGAGCCTAATTGACTAGTTTGTCCTGCTTGATACCCTATTGCTACTGCATTAGTAGTTTGACTTATATTTCCTGCTTGGTATCCTATAGCTACTGCGCTTTCACCTTGATTACTAAATCCAGCTTGAACACCTATTGCTACTGTGTTTGATGACTGATTTAATATACCAGCTTGAAGGCCTATTGCTACTGCACTTTCTTGTTGTAAAGTTGATCCTGCGTTATTTCCTATCGCTATTGCACTAATACCTTGCGTATTATATCCAGCTTGAAATCCTATCGCGACTGATGTTTGGTATTGATACTGATATCCTGCTGAGTATCCTATTGCGATTGAGTTTGTGGATTGATAGATGCTGCCTGCGTATCTTCCTATACCTATTGCCCCAGTCTTCTGTATGGCCTGCCCCGCACTGTATCCTATTGCGATTGCGTAATTATTTTGTGATGTTTGCCCAGCATTAACACCTATAGCTAGTGTTCCACTATATTGATTATTTTGGCCCGCTCCAACACCTATAGCTATGCTGAGTCCCAATTGGCTTGCGTTCCCTGCAGCGTTTCCTATCGCGATACTATTAGTTCCTTGATTTGTTTGCCCTGCGAGTTCACCAATTGCTATTGCAGTTGTACCTTGATTACTGCCAGCTGCTAAATTTCCTATTGCGACTGAGTTTGGGCCTTGAGTAGTATATCCTGCGCTAGTACCTATTGCTATTGTATTTGGAGATTGAGTAGTATATCCTGCTTGATATCCTATTGCGATTGCGGCCACACCTTGATTCGTTCTTCCTGCTTCTCGTCCTATCGCCACTGCGGATGTGCCTTGAGTAATTCTTCCTGCGTATGGTCCTATAGCAGTCGCATACACATTTTGACTATCATTTCCTGCGAAATATCCTACTGCTACAGCCTGTGTTTGTTGCGAAGTCTGTCCTGTATATGCTCCTAATGCTGTTGCTCCATAAGCTTGATTATTTAGCTGTCCTGCCGAAGTTCCTATTGCTACTGTGTCGCCTCTTTGACTATTTTGACCTGCTTTAAATCCTATTGCGACACCTGTTTCTCCTTGACTTGTCGAACCGGCTTGAAAGCCTATTGCTATCGCCCCTGTTAATTGGAGATTCTTACCTGCTTCATGGCCTATGGCAATTGAACTTTGCCCTTGGTTAACGGCGCCTGATTGGAAACCTAGAGCGACCGCATATTGACCTTGATTTGTACTTCCAGCATTTGTTCCTATATGAAGTTTTGTTCCTATCTCAGGTTGCCAAGTTGGGGGAGTTGATGTAGTAGTCCAGTATATATAATTTGAATAATTAAGACCAGTTACACCTATAACTCCTGCTGCACCTGTTACACCTATAACTCCTGCGGCACCTGTCTCACCTGTTGGTCCTGTCTCACCTGTTGGTCCTGTCTCACCTGTTGGTCCTGTCTCTCCTGTTGGTCCTGTCTCTCCTGTTGGTCCTGTCTCTCCTGTTGGTCCTGTCTCACCTGTTACACCTGCTTCACCTGTTACACCTGTTACACCTGCTTCACCTATTGTGCCTGATGCTCCAGTAGGCCCAGTTCCAACTATACCCGTCGGACCTAAATCTCCAGTTGGCCCTGTTACACTACTTGATGCTCCAGTTGGCCCTGTTACACTACTTGATACACCAGTTGGTCCTGTCGCATACATACCTGTCGGGCCTACATCACCAGTTGATCCCATATAACCAGTTGGTCCTGTCGCATACATACCTGTCGGGCCTACATCACCAGTTGATCCCATATAACCAGTTGGTCCTGTCGCATACATACCTGTCGGGCCTACATCACCAGTTGATCCCA
>Ga0114966_10004365_pt1 | contig 12176 bp, 13 predicted proteins | sample M_130207_XF_Meta_FD_87029 | JGI IMG/M metagenome (GOLD analysis project Ga0114966, IMG submission 87029) | Freshwater microbial communities from Lake Montjoie, Canada to study carbon cycling - M_130207_XF_MetaG | ecosystem: Environmental > Aquatic > Freshwater > Lake | place: Lake Montjoie...
AGCAGCGCGACTGCGTCGCGCTTGAACTGCTCGTCATACGAGCGCTTTAGGGTTGTTGAGTTGTTCATGGTAGTCTGGGTTGTTACCCAACTTTTGCTGTCCACATAAACGAAGAAGGCTCAATAGGGGCAAAGGAATGCTTCTTCATTCGATTCCCTTGCCCCCATTCCTTTGCCATAAAAACTCAACGATTATCAATGAAATCACTCATCTCCAAACCTGAAGACCTCTCTCCAAAAACCTCTTGGCTCGATACCAAGTGGGCTTGGACGGGCGAGGAAGAACTCATCAATCACACAAGCAAGCCGCGTCTCTGTGCTGCTGCGTTGCTGCCGTTCCGTGATCAAAAGCCCGACTGGGACGGTTTCGTCGCGAGCATCCGCTGGATGCAGGCCACGGCAGATCATTTCGGCGTGGAACTCGTCGTGGTGCTGAATGCAGACACCGGCTACATCTTCGACATGGATGACACGCAGTATGCCGAGGTGCTGCGGCGCTTCAGGGCGGAGTTTCCGACCACGAAGTTCATCGCTGGTGTGACCGCTCGCGGCGCTCAAGATGACACTTCGTTTAAAGTGGAGCGGTATCGTCCGCTGATCGACATCGTGCAGCAGCATGACAACTGCGAGGTGATGCTCATGACCTCGAAGTGGCTCAGTGCCCTCGATCCCGAGCCATGCCGCGATGCTTACTACGAGATCGCTGAGTGGCTGATTCGTCCAGGCATCGTTCATGCCTTGGAGCCGGCCTTCGTGCCTTGGGCGCGGCCATTTGGGCCATGGTTGCTGCATCAGCTTGCCATTCATCCTAAGTTCGTCGGCGGCAAGATCAGCACGCTGGACGAGCCACACTTCCTCTACTGGGCGGCGATGTGTCGCGATCTCGGTCTCGATTTCGCCCCCCACAGTGGCGATGACTTCGGTATCGCCACAGCGATCAAACTTGGCCTGCCATTGCTCATCGGAGCCGCTGTCAGTGGCGCACCGCTCATCTGCGCAGCGAAGGACATGTGGCTTAATGACGACTCGCCCCAGAAGAAGTTCCCCACCGGCACAGGACGCTTCGACACACGGGTCTATAAAGTATTCGAAGCCTTCCAATCGCTGGAGGATCAAGTCTTCCGCCTGGATGCCAACATGAGCGCCTCCGCCTACAAACACAGCACTGCGCATGTCCTGCACAATCTCGGCATCATCGCCGCCCCCGAAGCGCACCCAGCCTGCAAGGACCTGCGTGGCAGCGATGAAGCCTCACGCATGGTCGAGGCACTACGTCGTCCGAAGCGAGTCGCAGAAAGGCTCCGCATTCAGTTTTGATTCACCCCATGAAGCATTATCTCCCTTTGCTGGGCATTTGTTTGGCACTCTGCCTGTGCCCATTGGCATCCGCAGAAGAGACTTCTATTCACTTGCTCCAGCAACGTGATCAATGGCAGTTGGAAGACCCTGCCGCATGGGAATGGCAGGGCGATGGTGAGGCGACGACGCTCTTGCTGAAGAAGCCATCGCACTTCAAACCGAAGGTTCGCAGGCCGTTCAACCTAGCTTGGTTCGGCGGCGCAGAGTGGGACAGCTTCACACTGACCTGTGAGGCGCGGCTGGATGTGTTCAACCAAGGCAACAACGATCTCTGCATCGCCTTCGGGGGTCGCAGCGAGTCCGAGTTCTATTACGCTCATCTGGGTGAAACCGCTGACGGCGTGCATCTGCAACTGCATGTGGTCAATCAGGCCGACCGCAAAGCGATCACGACGACTCGTGCAAAGACTTTGCCCTGGCAGCCAAATCACTGGCATCAAATCAAGCTGGTGCGCGATGCCTCATCAGGCAGCATGAAGGTCTGGTTTGAGGATCAACTCGTGCTAGAAGCGACAGACAAAACCTTTGGCAAGGGCCGCATCGGCCTCGGTTCCTTTGATGATCTCGGGGCGTTTCGAAAGGTCGTTGTCACGCCTGGCTTAGCTGCAGTTGCTAACGATTCGTTCACTCAGATCGAACTCATCGCCGGAGGTGGCACGGCGGTGGAGAATGCACCGGCGACTGAATGCAAGGTGACGCAACCCTTTGGCATTGCCTTTGATCCGCAGGACAACATGTTCATCTGCGAGGAGACGCATCGCCTGCTGCGTGTCGATGCGAAGACCGGTGTGCTCACCGTGGTGACTGGTGCGAAGCCAAAAGGTGCATCGCTCGGAGACAATGGCCCCGCCAAGGACGCCAGCTTCATTGCGCCACACAACCTCGTCGCTGATGACGAAGGAAACCTTTTCGTCGCTGACACCTACCACTATGCTGTGCGCCGAGTGGATACGAAGACAGGCCACGTCACCACCTTTGCAGGCAATGGCACCAGGGAACTCAGCGGCGATGGCGGCCCTGCCACAAGCGCTGGACTCGATGGCTTGGCGTGCCTGTGCTTCAACCACGACTTCTCCAAGCTCTACCTCGGCGGTTTCAGTAAGGTGATCCGTGTGGTGGACATGAAGACAGGCATCATCTCTACGGTCTCTGGCATTGGTGGCAGCCGTGCCATGGCCGTGGATTCCAAAGGCAATCTCTTCACCGCGACAGGTCGTGGTGTGAGAAAGCTGAGTGCTGATGGCAAAGCCATATCCCTCGAAGACCCAAGCGCCACGCCACCGCTGAACGGCGTCAAGCACCTCTGGGCCGATCGCGATGACAACATCCTCATTGCCGATGCGGGCAACCATCTCATCCGCAAATTCATCGTCTCCGAACACAAGCTCATCACCATCGCCGGTGTGGGAACCAAAGGTGAGAGCGGCGTTCCAGGCATCGCCTTGCAGGCACAGCTCGGCGAGCCGCACGGCGTCGTCACCCATCCACGCACTGGCGACATTTACATCGCCGACTCGCGCAACCATCGCGTGCTTCGCATCAAAGCGAATCCATCTCAAACTCGTTAGCTCGCAGGGACATCATCTGTCGGTCACCGCAACCTCAGTTGCCTATCAGCGATCCTTCACCGGCAGGACTTCCACCTCGATCTCTCGCACCTCGAGTGATGAAGTCGCAGACGGCGGCTCCGCCTCAAGCCAGGCTGCGGGTTTACTCCCTGTTGTCAACTTGCGCCGCAATCCGTAGAACAGCGCCGCGCCGGCAGAAATCGCCAGCCCAGCCACCGCGACAACGGCCCCAACCGTGAGCAGAAGCGCGATGATGCCGATGGCAGCGATCACCAACATTCCCAGCGTCAGCACAGCGGGCAATCCACGGAGTTCGAACGTCCTCGTTTTCATTTCGGCAAGATGCGGCCTTTGTCACCAATGACAACCGCCATGTCCGGCCAAGGCCGCTACATCTTCGGTGCTTTCTCCACGATGGCGGCGAACTCGGCGGCATCGAACGCACGCATCGTCGTGGTGTGGACGTTGCCCAGCGCGGACAAGGCCATCATCAAACCCGTGGCCACCGAGTCGTCTTTGGCTTGAAACAAAACGACGCCATCATGCGCGCCCAGAGTCCAAAGCAATTGCGTGATCTTGCATCCAGCTTTCCGTGCGGCGGACTTGAATGCTCCGGCTCGATGCGGTGACTCATGGATGTTCTGCAGGCCCTGCTGGGTGAAGTTTAACAGCGCGACGTAGGTGCTCATGGTGTGTGTGGTGGTGGTGTGCAGTCTATTTTCATCCCGCTTGTTCTGCTCCGCTTGCCTAGTGTGAACCTGCGCTGTTCTTGTGCTCGAACGAAAAGTCCAGAAACATACGCTTCACCTCTGAAGGGCACCGTTTCGGCCCGTGTTCCCGCCACTCGCGGGCAACACACACCCTTGTTGCTTAATAAATTTCATTTCAGGGTAAGAATGGGTCAAAAAACTGCTTGTTGTTCCATGGATGTTGAATAGCATTCGTAAGATCGCTGATATGACCACCACCGATACTCCTAAGGATACTCTGCGGAAAGCAGAGCGCCGCGTGGGCAACACCAGCCTGCTTGTGGGAGTCATCGGTGTTCCATCACGATCTGCGCAGCATTTGCAGTCCACAATCTCTACCCATGAACGGGTGCAAAAAGACCATCTGCAAGAAATCGAACGTGTTGCCCACTCCACTCAAAGGGATCTAACCGCCGACTATGCCAGCTATGTCTTGGTCCCTTTGGTTCTGTTAGTGCTTTTGATGGCCCTCTTTCGTCGCTTGTTGCCGTCTTAACGATTGGCAGTTGTGGATTTTCAAGCCGCCCCCCTCCGATCGATCACCAACTGGAGAATAGCGATAGGGGCACAAAGGCAATCGACAACTTTTGGAAGATGTCTCGAACAATAGCGCCTGACGATTCGGCGCTATCTCTCTTCTATGAGACAAAGCTGAACTTATGAATATCTATCTTTCTTTGCTGAAGCCCTCTTCATCCTGTTACACTGTTTCTTCTTTTGCGCTGCCGCGTTTCAGCATAACCGCGAGCAGGGCGATGTCGGCGGGATTGACGCCTTGGGCTCTCGCGGCTTGGCCGAGGGTGGCGGGACGGAGGGCGGTGAGGCGGTGTTTGGCTTCGGTTTTGAGGCCGGGGATGGCGTGGTAGTCGAAGTCGGCGGGGATCATCTTTTCCTCCATGCGGGAGGTTTTGGCGACGGTGTCCTCCTGGCGGGTGATGTAGCCGGCGTATTTGACGTCGTTTTCGAGCAGGGACCAGACCTCGGGGGTGAACTGGGACTGGATCTCGGGGGGCAGGGAAGTGGGGGTGTTTTCGGGGCGACGTAGCCATTTTTCCAACGTGATGCCGTCAAGACGTGCCTCATGAATGAGGAGGCGGGCGGCGGCAAGCTGGGCGATTTTTTCCTCGGTGTGCCGGACGCGGAAGGGGGAGGCGAGGCCGATGGCGGCGGCGAGGGGGGTGAGGCGGAGGTCGCAGTTGTCCTGGCGGAGGAGGAGGCGGTATTCGGCGCGGGAGGTGAAGAGGCGGTAAGGCTCGGTGGTGCCTTTGGTGACGAGGTCGTCGATCATGACGGCGAGGTAGGCCTGGCTGCGTTGGAGCAGGAAAGGGGGGCGGGCCTGGGCTTTGAGAGCGGCATTGGCCCCGGCGATGAGGCCCTGGCCGGCGGCTTCTTCATACCCGGAGGTGCCATTGATCTGCCCGGCGAAGTAGAGGCCCGCAATACGCTTCGTTTCGAGGGTGGGGTGGAGCTGGGTGGGCGGGCAGTAGTCGTACTCGACCGCATAGCCGGGGCGGACGATCTCGGCGTTTTCGAGGCCGGGGATGGAGCGGATGAAGTCATACTGGACCTCGAAGGGCAGGGAAGTGGAGACGCCGTTGACGTAGAATTCGCGAGTGTGCCGGCCCTCGGGTTCGAGGAAGATCTGGTGCCGTTCCTTCTCCGCAAAGCGCACCACCTTATCCTCCACGGAGGGGCAGTAGCGCGGCCCGACGCCCTCTATCTTGCCCGAATACATGGCCGACTTGTGGATATTGGCCCGGATGATGGCGTGGGTTTGGGCGGTCGTGTAGGTGATCCAGCAGGGAATTTGTTCCACGTGGAACTTTGCGGGGGACCAAGAGTTGAGGGTGAACTGGTTCGGGCCGGTGCTGGGGAGGCTCGAAGAGGGGGAGACGGGGAGACTTGGGGAGGAGGAGAAGCCTTCGGATTCGTCCTCCGGGAGGACGCCGGAGAGGTAACTAAAGCGCGGAGCGGGTTCATCGCCGGGCTGAAGTTCGCACTTGGAGAAGTCGATGCTGCGGCTATTCAGGCGGCAGGGGGTGCCGGTTTTGAAGCGCTGGACGTCGAAACCGAGGTGCCGGAGGCTGTCGGAGAGGGTGGAAATGCTGTCGCCCATGCGGCCGCCGACTTGGTTCTGCTGGCCCACATGGAGGAGGCCACGCATGAAAGTGCCAGAGGAAATGACCACTGCTTTGGCTCGGTAGATCATGCCGAGGGAGGTGCGGATGCCGGTGATGGCATCGTTTTCAACGAGCAGCTCGGCGGCGTTGCCCTGGTGGAGGTCGAGGTTGGGCTGGTTCTCGATGAGCCACTTCATACGGAACTGGTAGGCTTTCTTGTCGCACTGGGCACGAGGGGCCTGGACGCTGGGGCCTTTGCGGGCGTTCAGCATCCGGAACTGGATGCCCGTCGCATCGGTGTTCCGGCCCATGACGCCACCGAGGGCGTCGATCTCCCGCACCACATGCCCTTTGGCCAGACCGCCGATGGCGGGGTTGCAGGACATCTGGGAGATGGTATCGAGATTCTGGGTGAGGATGGCCGTGCGGCAGCCTAGACGAGCGGCGGCCATGGCGGCTTCAACACCGGCGTGACCGGCTCCACAAACAATGACATCGTAGTGGGTTGGGAAGGTGTAGAGCGACTCAGACATGCGGGTGCGAGCATAGCATACGGCATCCATTGTTCCATGTGGAACGCGGATTGCTTCATGGGATTGAACAATCCTTTGCGTCCTCGGGGACGTTGGCTAGATTGAATTTTCCCACACTGCCTGAACATGTCTAAAGCCAAAACTCCTGCTGCCGCTCACGCTGGCGACCCCATCAATCAGAAGCTCACCGCCGCGGACAAAGTAGGACTTTACCGCCAGATGGTACGTATCCGCCGCTTCGAGCAAGTTTCGCTCCAGCACTATCAAGCTGGGCGCATGGGCGGTTTCCTGCATCTTTATATCGGCCAAGAATCCGTCGCCGTCGGCACGGTTTCGGTGATGGGACCGAACGATCACGTGATCACCGCCTATCGCGATCACGCGCACGCTTTGGCTGTGGGCATGGGAATGAATGAGTGCATGGCGGAACTCTTCGGCAAGGCGACTGGTTGCTCACGTGGCAAGGGTGGCTCAATGCATTACTTTGCGCCGGACAAAAACTACTGGGGTGGTCACGGCATCGTGGCCGGTCAGACGCCGTTGGGCCTTGGCCTCGCTTATGGTTTGAAATACCGTGGCCTCAAAGGTGCCGCACTTTGCTTCCTTGGTGACGGTGCGGTGAATCAGGGTGCCTTCCATGAGTCGCTGAATCTTGCCGAGCTCTGGGACCTGCCGGTGATCTACGTGATCGAAAACAACGGTTACTCAATGGGCACCAGCCAGCAGCGCTCCTCCGCCTATGAGGGTTTCCTCGCCAAGCGTGCCGAAGGTTACGGCATGGCGTGGGAGCAGTTCAGTGGCGAAGATGTTTATGCTGTGCGTGCTGGGGTGAGCAAAGCCATCGAGCGCGCTCACAACGAATCCAAGCCAAGCATTCTCGAAATCGCCACCTACCGTTGGGAAGGCCATTCCGTGGCTGACGCGAACAAGTTCAAGTACCGCACCAAGGAAGAGGTCGAGAAGTTCCAAAGCGAGCACGACCCCATCCAAGTCTGGAAGCGCAACCTTCTCAACGAAGGCGTCGCTACTGAAGAGGAGTTGAAGAAGATCGACAAGGAAGCACAGAAGGAAGCGGAAGACTCGGCCGAGTTCGCCAAAGCCAGCCCCTATCCCGAGCCGGAGACGATCTTCGAAGACGTGTACTGGGAAGTGGACAACAAGACCGAAGCCGGTCAGACCGGTCGCCACTTTTTCAACGATTGAGTCAAACCGAAAAACGGTTCAACTCACTCACTGGCAATCGTTTAGACGCATTCTACTTGGCTGCCGCTGTGGAGGTGGGCGTGTCCGCCTGAGCACTCAGAGTCACCGCATATTTGTCGTAGGTGGCTTTGGCCCCGACCAGTTGCGTGACGTAGTTTAGCGCCTCCGTCAGCGGGACATTGGACAGTGACAAGGTAAGTTTGCGCTGCCCAAGTTCCTCGCCCTTCACGATCACATTTGGCATCACTTTGCCTGCGCTGGCGTTTTTAGACAACACGCGCAAACCTTCGAGTGCTTCCGTAAGCGTCACGTCCGCCATCTCCACTTTCGGTAGCATCACGGCGGAGTACTGGGTTTTGAGGGTGTTGTCCGCGGGTTGATGATTTGCACGGATGTAGGCCAGCATGTTTGCCGTCTCTGCGTGTTTCGGATTCGCCGCCGCCACACGGGAAAGCAGTTTGTAGGCGGCGTCCATGTCACCGCGATAGTAGGCCGCGCGACCTTGCTGAAACACCGCGTTCAGATCTTCCGCCTTCGCCACAAAGCCCGATGCGGACATAAAAAAGGCAGTCGTCACAAGAACGACCGCCGTCGAAACCTTCGCCCCAATCAATGTTGTTTTCATAGGATGGTTGGATTTACGCTGATTTCATCAAATCGCGGGATGCATGTCAAGATCACACTCGGCACGAGACTTGATGGCGTGCACATCCTGTTCCATCGGTGAATCATGCCGCCGCCGAAAAAAACCACCGCCAGCCAGGTGAACGTGCTCATGGGCACGGACGAAGCGCGTGTGAAGGAAGCCGCTCTCATGCTCGTGCGCAGCCTCACACCGCCCGATGCGGGTGACTTTAGCAACGACATCATCGACGGCACGGCCGACAACTCCGAGCACGCCGGTACGATCTGCTCCAATGTCTGTATGGCGCTGCAAATGCTGCCCTTCTTCGGGGGAACGAAAGTCGTGTGGCTCAAGAACGCCAACTTCCTCGCCGATTCCGGCCCTGGTCGCGGACAAGACGCCGTGAACGGCTTCGAGCGCATCCTCGATGTCGTTGAGTCCGGTCTCGGCAGCGATATTCGTTTCGTTATTAGCGCCACCGGCATCGACAAACGCCGCAGCGCCTACAAGCGCATCTCGAAGATTGCCAACATGGAAATCTTCGACAAGCCCGACACGTCGAGAGCAGGTTGGGAAGGACCAGTGCTTGCCGTCGCTTCACGCAAAGCCAAAGAGCTTGGCATCACCTTTGAAAGCGGCGCTTTGGAACTCCTCGTCCAGATGGCAGGCGATGACACACGGCAAATGGAGAACGAACTCGAAAAGATCGATCTCTATCTCGGCGAACGTCGCCGTGCCGGACTCAAGACGGTGCAAAACATGGTCTCCATGAGTCGCGCTGGTGTGCTGTGGGATCTCGGCAACGCCATCGGCAAGCGTGATCTGCCGCGTGCGCTCGAACTGCTCGGCACACTCATGTATCAGGGGCAAAACGCCATCGGCCTGCTGCTCGCCGCCATCGTGCCACGAGTTCGCAGCCTGCTGCTCATCAAAGACCTCGGTTCACGCTACAAGCTCAACAAGTTCAACTACGCTGGCTTCTGCACCTCACTCGAAGCCCTGCCATCGACCGCCACATCACATCTGCCGCGCAAGAAAGACGGCACCGGTTTCAACGCCTACCCCATGTTTCTCGCCATCCCTGAAACCGGCAACTTCTCGCTCGAAGAACTGCACACTGCGTTCAAAGCCTGCCTCACCGCCAATACAAAACTCGTCACCTCCTCGCTCGATCCCAAGCTCGTGCTGGAGCGTCTGCTCGTCGGCATGCTCGCTAAACAATCACGCTAATCAAGCATCCAGCCCCATGTCCACTTCCACCATTCTAACCTGCCTCGCCATCGGCGTTGTGAGTGGTGTCGTCGCTGCGCTCTGTGGCGTCGGCGGAGGTGTGGTGATGGTTCCAGCGTTCGTGTTCTTCCTCAAACTGGAACAGAAGATCGCCGTCGCGACTTCACTCGCCATCATCATCCCCACCGCATTGATGGCCACAACACAGAACGCACGTTCCGGTTTCGTCGATTGGAAAGTGGCGGGCATCACCGCGATCTCCGCGTCGATCTTTGCTTACTTTGGCGCTGGCTGGCTCAAATCGATGAGCAACGAAACGCTCTCACGCATCTTCGGCATCATCCTCATCGTGTTTGGCGTTCGGATGCTTCTGCAAGGCAAGGCTTGAGGCTCACCAGACCAAGACGTCGAGCAAAAACACCGCGACCATTCCCAGCGCGACGATCAAGCGCAGCACCAAGCCAACACCCGTGCCCAGGAGTGAACCCCAGGCCGACATCGCTGCGGGATGCAGTCGTTTCTTCGCAAAGGCGAGTTCAAAACCAACACCGCCGATCAATGGACCGAGGATCAAACCAAACGGCGCAAAGAACATGCCCACGATTCCACCGATAAACACACCCGCGATGCCCCAGCGACTCGCACCAAACCATCGCGCCCCCATGGCACCACTCGCGAAATCAACCACGTAAGACAGTACGACTCCAAGGGTTAGCAGAGCAAATCCCCACATGCTCATCCCAGCCTCCGGCAGCAGCACCGTGTGAAGGATGCCCGCAGCAAAGATGAGGAGTGGTCCCGGTAAAAAAGGCACCACCGAACCAATGATGCCGACGATCAAGAGACAAATCGTCAACGACCATACACCGAGCGTGTCCCAAGGCATCGAGGTAAAGAAATGCGCCGTCGCATTCCATGCGCTGGTGAACCACTCACTCATCGCACCACCTTGTTTTAGATTCGACCGGCTGACGCACGCTCTGCGGCCATCTCAGTCCCGCACGTGGCCAGCCGAGGTAAATCAACCCCACGCAGCGATCTTCCGCACCGATCTGCAGCCACTCGGCAAACGACTTCGTTCCCAGCAGCGGTGGCGTTGACCAGTAGCAGCCCAAACCGGCTGCTGTGGCTGACAGCATCAAGTTTTGCAGCGCACAGGCCACCGCTTCAATTTCTTCGACTTCGGGAATCTTCGCTCCGCCACGTCGCTCCATCACGCATGCGATCACCACAGACGCGAGCAGCGGGTTCTCACCCATCTTCTTCATCTTATCCTCGCGGAATTCATTCGCCGGTGTCGTCTCGCGATAAATTCGCTGCATCGTCTCCGCCAATCGCTGGCGTGCAGCACCTTGATGCACCACAAACTTCCATGGCTCCGTCAGTCCATGCGTCGGTGCCCACGTCGCATCTTCGAGCACTTGTGTGAGCAATGTACGCTCCACCATTCGCGATGAATCCATGTCCACCGGCTTGATGGAACGCCGATGACGAATGAGCGCGCTGAGTTGCGAATGCGTGGGGATGTCAGTCATGAACACGCGACCTTTACACCATCGGCAGCAGTTTGCTCAAGGTCAGTGTCATTTGAATATCAGTGATGAAACAAGCGCTTGTCATGTCAAGCAGCAGGGAACAGACACGTTTTTCTCTTAGCGATAATGCAGGTGACAAACATTCTGCGCTATGAATAATACCCGGTAATAGCGAAAGCCCGTTTCAAAATAGCTGCATTCTTTCTCCAAAATGAAGACAAGGCTTCTCAAATTCCTGATTTATATGTGCGTGGTGACTTCGAGTCCGCTTCGCGCTTCCGTCACCTATTCAACCAGCTTCGAGTCGCCGGAGTTCGCCACTGGTGCCTTCCCCACAACAGCATATTCTGATGCACCGGATTCTTATTGGGGAGCTTGGGGAGTTACAAATGTCACCTCCGTTCAAAACAGCATCGCACACTCTGGCTCGCAATCTGTGCTTCTCAGCCCCGCCTTGGGAAACGACAATCAATCGGGTTTTTGGACCGAGCACGAAAATTCAGGAACCCTGGTCACGATCTCAGCAGATGTGTTTCTCCAAAGCTCAAGCTCACCCTCGAGCTGGCAGTTTGCGTCCTACGATTGGACCGACACAGACTGGTTTTTCGTCGGCGGCTTCAACATCGACGGGCAGAATGGACACCTGCAACTGATCACGCCGGGATTTCCGGATACTGTCCCCGGCATCGTGGCCCGTGATACATGGAACAACTTCAAGACAATCTACAACACCACGAGCCAGACTTTCGATATCTACATCAACAACTCATTAGTTGCTGGCAACCTACCCTTCCTTACCTCCACCCCGACGGTGCGCGGCTTCCAATTCGACACCTGGGGGCGCCAGGGCGGCCCTGCTGTCAATGACGCCGCTTATTTTGACGATTTCTCCTTCGAAGCCGTGCCCGAACCCATGCGCGGCTTGATGTTCATGATCGGAGTCTGTGCCATCCATTGGCGCCGCCGCAGACCAGTGGCCGGCACTCGCTGACGTCACACCATCGGCAGCACCTTGCTCAGCGCGAGCGTCACCAGCAGTCCGATCACCGAATCCGCCGTGAGTTGCAACGTCCAGGTGCGCAATGTTTCCTTTTCGGTCATTCCGCTGAGACGATTCACCACCCAGAAACCACTGTCGTTCATCCAGGAGCAGAACATCGCGCCGAAGCCGATGGCAGTAAAGAGATACACCGGATGACAGCCGAGCTGACCACCTACAAGCATCGGGGCCATGATCGAGGACGTCGTCAGCATC
>Ga0114966_10004367_pt1 | contig 12173 bp, 12 predicted proteins | sample M_130207_XF_Meta_FD_87029 | JGI IMG/M metagenome (GOLD analysis project Ga0114966, IMG submission 87029) | Freshwater microbial communities from Lake Montjoie, Canada to study carbon cycling - M_130207_XF_MetaG | ecosystem: Environmental > Aquatic > Freshwater > Lake | place: Lake Montjoie...
ACCAGTGCAATCGCCACGAGCAGGCCGCTATAGCCGAAAGTGTAGCGGTCGAACAGCAGGCCGATAAAGCGCTGCCCGAGGCCGGTGACAGTCACCGCTTCCGCGATGAAGAGCCCCCCCAGCACCAGCCACATCGTAGGCGACGCGAAACCGGAGAACACCGCCTGCGGCGACGCGATCGCGAACACCATGGCGAGCAGGAAAAACAGCAGCGAGGTGATGTGCTCGGGAAGTGTGCCCAGCGCCCACAGGCCTATCGTCAGCACGATCAGCGCCGCGGCATGCATCGTCACCGCGGTCATGCCGGCCGGCGGCGGCAGCACGAAAATCACCGCGGCGGCCAGGCACACCAGCCCGGTGAAAAATGAAGACGCGCGCGGCACTATGCGTCAGCCCGGCGCAATCTCACTTTTTGAATTTCGCGGCGAGCGCATCGCCGGTGCGTAGGAGCCCGATATCGGAACCCACGGCGACGAACAAATAGCCCATGTCCAGACAACGCTGGCCGTCAGCTTCGCCGACCAGAATGCCCGGCGCCTTGCCAGCCTTGCGAATGCGTTTTGCCGCGTCTTCCATCACCTTCCACACTTCGGGGTGCTGCCAGTTGCCGAGGTAGCCCATGTCGGCGGACAAATCGTTGGGGCCGATGAATACGCCATCGACGCCTTCAACTTCCGCTATCGCATCCAGACTCGACATGGCCTTGCGCGTTTCGACCTGCAGCAGCAGGCACAATTCGGCCGGCGCTTTCTTGTGATAGTCCTTGATGCGGCCGTAGCCCATCGCGCGCGCGCCGCCCGCGACGCCACGCATGCCTTTCTGCGGATAGTTGATCGAAATCACCGCCTGCTTCGCTTCCTCGACATTCTGCACGTACGGCAGCAGCAGCGATTGCGCGCCGATGTCGAGAAAACGCTTGATCATCACCATGTCGTTCCAGGGAACGCGCGCGACGGGACTCGCGCTGCCGCCCTGCATCGCGTGCAGCTGGTGCTGCACCATCGGCAATTCGTTCGGCGAATGCTCGGAATCGAGCAGTACCCAGTCGAACCCCGAATTGGCAAAAATATCCACGGCGATATGCGAACAGAGCGAGCTCCAGATGCCGATCTGCGGCTTGCCCGCTTTCAGCGCGTGTTTGAAGTGGTTTACAGGTAATTCCATGTGTTGCTCCCCTTGGTCGCTCGGTAATGAGTAATCGGTAATGGGCAATGGGTAAAGGCTTGGGCTGGGGTAATACCCATTACCCATCGCCCATCACCCATTACGCCTTTCAATGTATTTCCGGATCCGGCGTCGGCGCGCCCGCTTGCAGAAAATCGAAATCGCAGCCTTTGTCCGCCTGCGTGACGCGTTGTGCGAAGAGCGCCCCGTAGCCGCGCTCATAAACAATTTTGGGCTGAACCCAGGCGGCACGGCGCTTGGCGAGTTCGGCGTCGCTCACCTTCAGTTCGAGTTTGCGCGCGGCGACGTCGAGTTCGATCATGTCGCCGTCGCGCACGAAAGCGAGCGGGCCGCCGATGAAAGACTCGGGCGCCACGTGCAGGACGCAGGCGCCGTATGAAGTGCCGCTCATGCGAGCATCCGAAATGCGCACCATGTCGCGCACGCCTTTGGCGAGCAGCTTTTTCGGGATCGGCAACTGCCCCCACTCCGGCATGCCGGGGCCGCCGAGCGGACCGCCGTTCTGCAGCACGATCACGCAGGTCTCGTCGATGTCGAGCTTGTCGTCGTCGATGCGCTCCGACATGTCGTTGTAATTCTTGAATACCACCGCGCGGCCGGTGTGCTTCATCAGCCTCGCTTCTGCGGCGGTCGGCTTGATCACCGCGCCGTCAGGCGCGAGATTCCCGCGCAAGACGGTGAGCCCGCCGCTTTTCGCCAGCGGGTTGTCGCGCGGACGGATTACGTCCGCGTTGTAAACTTTGGCGCCCTTGAGATTCTCGCCCAGCGTCTTGCCGTTGACCGTCATGCAATCGAGATTCAAGAGGTCGCGCAATTCGCCGAGCAGCGCGCGCAGGCCGCCGGCGTAATAGAAATCTTCCATCAGGTATTTGTCACCCGCGGGACGCACGTTGGCGAGTACCGGGGTTTTTTTGGACAGCTCGTCGAAGCGGTCGAGCGCGAGCTTCACGTTCGCGCGCCCTGCCATCGCAATCAAATGGATCAGCGCATTGGTTGAGCCCGACAGCGCGTGTATCGTGGTAATCGCGTTGTCGAACGCCTTGGCATTGAGAATGTCGCTGGGCTTTACATCCTCCCACACCATTTCGACGATGCGCCGGCCCGAATAGCTCGCCATGCGCGAATGGTTCGAATCGGCCGCGGGTATCGATGCCGCACCGGGCAACGTCAGCCCAAGCACTTCGGCCACCGACGTCATGGTCGACGCGGTGCCCATCACCATGCAAGTGCCGGGCGAACGCGCAATCCCTTCTTCGACTTCACGCCATTCGTTTTCGGTGATGTTGCCGGCACGCAGTTCTGCCCAGTACTTCCAGGTGTCGGTGCCGGAACCCAGCGGCTGGCCGTGCCAGTTGCCGCGCAACATCGGCCCCGCCGGCATGTAGATCGTCGGCAGGTTCATGCTCGTCGCGCCCATGATGAGTGCCGGCGTCGTTTTATCGCAGCCGCCCATCAGCACCGCGCCATCGACCGGGTACGAGCGCAACAGCTCTTCGGTCTCCATCGCGAGCAGGTTGCGGTACATCATGGTCGATGGCTTCATGAACGGCTCGGAGAGCGTGATTGCCGGCATCTCGAGCGGGAAGCCGCCTGCCTGCCACACGCCGCGCTTCACCTCCTCGGCGCGCTGGCGGAAATGCGCGTGGCACTGGTTGATGTCGCTCCACGTGTTGATGATCGCGATCACGGGCTTGCCGGTGAAATCCTCGCGCGCAAAACCGCTCTGCAGCGTGCGCGAGCGATGGCCGAATGCGCGCATGTCCTGCGCGCCGTACCAGCGGTGGCTGCGCAATTCTTCCGGTTTCTTGCGTTGAGTGGCCATTAACGGAAACCTTTATGTCAACACAATTAATTCAAAAAATATTAGCCACAGAGGGCACAGAGAAATGCCAAAAACGGGAATCAAGCACAGCTCTGGTTTGGATTTCCTCTGTGTCCTCTGTGGCCATGCTTTTTACATTTGTTTTTTGGCCGAGTCGCGATTATGCAGGAAGCGCCAGACACGCGGCAAGCGCGCCCTTCCGCCTCACTCCTCTCCCCTTTCTCCTCACGCCGCAGGCTGGTGTATTATTGCGCCTCTTTCCCTCGTATACACCGCTTCCGGAGAATCCCATGACCCAGCGCATCCGCGGCGTTCTGTCGCCCGTCGTCACGCCTTTCAAAGCCGACCTGTCGCCTGATAAAGACCGCTTCATCGCGCATTGCAAATGGCTGTTGTCGCAGAACTGCGGGCTTGCCGTGTTCGGCACCAACAGCGAAGCGAACTCGCTGGCCGCCGAAGAACGCTCGATGTTGCTCGACGCACTGGTCGCGGCGGGAGTGGACACCTCGCGCATGATGCCCGGCACCGGCTGCTGCTCGATCACCGAAACGGTCAAGCTGACGACACAGGCCGTGAAGCATGGTTGCGCCGGCGTATTGATGCTGCCGCCTTTTTACTATAAGGGGGTCAGCGAAGAAGGCCTCTACCGCCACTTCAGCGAAGTCATCCAGCGCGTCGGCGATGCCAATCTGAAAATTTATCTCTATCACATCCCGCCGATCGCGGTCGTCGGCATCACGACAGGACTCGTCGAGCGCCTGCTCAAAGCTTACCCGAACGCCATCGCCGGCATGAAAGACAGCTCGGGCGACTGGAACAACACCAAGACTTTCCTCGACGCGTTCGCCAAATCAGGTTTCGACGTGTTCGTCGGTTCGGAATCGTTCCTGCTGCAAGGCCTGCGCAACGGCGGCGTCGGCACCATATCCGCGACCGCCAACGTCAATCCGGGCGCCATCCACAAGCTTTATACGGAATGGAAGAACGCCGATGCGGATGCGCAGCAGGCCGCGCTCAACGTCGCGCGCGATGCGTTCGGCAAGAAGTACCTGATGATAGGTGCGTTGAAACAGGGCATCGCGATTTACGCGAACGACCCGGTGTGGGCCACCGTGCGCCCGCCGCTCGTCGCGCTCACCGCCGAGCAGGCGAAATCGCTGGAAGCGGAACTGAAAGCGATCAACTTTACGATGCCCGGCTTGAAACGCGCCGGCGCTGCTGTCGCCGCTTAACACTGTCATTCCCGCCTGCGCGGGAATGACATCAACTTCTACTTTCGCGGCGCCAGCCGTATGGCGTCCGCGGGAACCGGCATCGCGTGCGCGAGTATGGTCGCCGCGACCATCGAGTAGTAGCCGATCAATGCCGACAGCTCGACCACACCCTTCACATCAAACAATTTCAGCGCACGAGCGTAGGTCTCGTCGCTGATCTTGTGGTTCTCAACCAATTCCTTCGTGTAATCGTAAATCGCCTGTTCGTCTGCTTGCGCGAAGACCGGCCGCTCACCGCGCGCCATCGCCTCCACCGCGGATTGTTGGATTCCGCCTTTCAGCGCGTGCGCCGAATGCGAGTTGTATATGTACTCGCTGTCCAGCCCGCGCGCTGTGGTAATAATCGCGAGTTCGGACAAGCGCAACGGAAATGCGCTATTTAGCCGCAGCAGTTCGCCAAGCGGGTGCATCAGCTCCGTGATTTCCGGACAATGCAATGTGAAGCGATACGGCCCCGGAATTCTGCCGCCGCGCCTGCCAAGCAAGGCATCGAGAACACGGCGTTGTTCGGCGTTGAGTTCGCTTTCGGGAGAAATCAGGGGAATGCGTGCGGGCATATGATGGTTCCTTGTCACAGGGCGCCTTGGGTGGCGAGCGGCAAGCATAGAACAATATGCCGGCCACTGCATACCGGCGCGGGTCGACAATGCATCTCACTACCAGCTTATTCGGCGCGTCGCCGTCCCAAGCCGCCTTCCGTAAAGCAGTGAATCAGGTTTTCCCTAGTTGAGCGGTTCCGGCGGCTCGGTGCGCGCCATTCGCACCGCATCGCCTGCGGGTTTCGGCGCATCGGCTGCTTTCGTTTCGCCGGTCGCCTTCGCCACGCCCGCCGAGGCCGAATCGATTTGCCGCGACGAGAAGATGCCCCAGATCAGGCCGGCAACGGTGAGTAGCGGTCCGCCGAGGCCGGCGAGCGCGCCAAGCGAACGCACCGTGAGCGTGCTGCTGACAACCGTGTTGGCCTTCTGCAGCGTTGTGCGCGTAGCCGGCTCGAGCGGCAATGCATCGAGTACTTTTCCGACGACACCCTTGTACAGAATATCGGGCAACGCACTCGCTGGTTCGACCGGCTTTTCCGGCGCGATAGCCGCATTCTCTTCGTATACGGCAATCTGGCGCGCCGTAGATAGCGTGCCGGGAGCGGGATTGACCTCTGCGGCGGCATCGTGCGGCGGTACCTTAGCAACCGTCGAGGGCAGGTCCGCCTCATCGGTCGCGAGTTGCACGTCAGCCTCGGGCGCCGGCTCCTCCCAGCGCAAGTGCCGCAGCGGCTCAATTCCGCTGTCGGTAACGACAGAGCTCTCGATGCCGCGGGCCAACGGCGCGGTTTGGCGGGAGCCGAACGTCGCTACGAGCCCCGTCAGATCGAGCTTCTGCCCGACGTAGATGCGGTCGGGATTGCGGATGTTGTTCGCCTGCGCGACCTGTTTCACGCCTTGCATCGCCGCATTGGCGGGTGCTTCTACGCCCATTTTCGCAAGGCGCGCGCGCACAATCCCGTAAAGCGTGTCGCCCACATGGACGATGTGCGCAGCCCGGTCCGCCGATGGCAGGCTCCCCTGTCCGCGCGGCGTACGTGTGGCCATGCTAGCGCGCGCGACCGGCACGGAGTTCTCGCCGACCACCCGTGCATAGGCGGCCTGGAAGCTGCCGTCGGTAGTGGGCGGCGCATCCGTTGCATGCGGCCCGGCCGGCCGGTCAAGCCTGATCGTATTGATGTTCATCGGGAGTCCGCTCAGCGGGGTGTATACGCCAAACTTCACCCAGTGTATCGACGCCGCCGCACGCCCATCGGCCAAGCACCGCGGCTTTTCCCGCGTTTTTCGGGCCTAAAGCCTGACGCCCGTCTGCTCTTCCCAGAACCGCACAATCTCCGTCTGGTCGAGCTTGCCGCCGAGTTTTTCGCACGCGGCGGCCCACAGCTCGGCCGTCTTTTCCGCCAGTGGCGCGGCCGCGCCTATGCTGTGCGCGCTGTCGACGGCGATTTTCACGTCCTTGGCGATGAACTGCATCGCCATGCCGGTGCCGTATTTACGCGTCAGCACGTGCGGCACGACTTTCTTGGCGACCGGATGCTGGCGGCCGTTGCACATCGCTTCGATCGCTTCGGCCATGACGTTGCTGTCGAGCCCGAACTTGCCGCCTATGGTCATCGCCTCCAGCGTGTTGATGAGCGCACAGGCGTTGATGTAGTTGGTGAGGCATTTCAGCACGTGCCCGCTGCCGAGCGGGCCGCATACATAGAGCTTGCGTCCCATCGCGTCGAACAGCGGTTTGCAGCGCTCGACGAGCGCCGCATCGCCGCCCGCCATGATGTCGAGCGTCGCGTCCTTGGCGAATATCACGCCGCCCATCACCGGCGCATCGACGTAGCCGATGCCGCGGGAATCCAGGTCGTTGCCGATCGCCATCGTGCCGGTGGGCGCCGACGAGCTCATGTCGATCACAATCGTGCCTTTGGCAAGACTTTCGGCCAGCCCGTCAGCGAACAGCACCTGGCGCACGACCTTGTCGTCGGGCACCATGAATATCACCGCGTCGGCACCCTGCCCCGCTTCGGCCAGCGTTGCAGCAGCCGTGCCGCCGTGCTGCTTCACGAATGCCTGCGCGGTTTCCGCGCGCGCGTCGAACACCGTGACGTCGAAACCTTTCTTGGCCAGCTGCCCCGCCATCGCGTTGCCCATGTTGCCGACGCCGATAAAAGAGATTTTTTTGATGGGATTCACTGCGAAGGACTCCGTCTATTCACCGGCGCGTATCATAGCATCGCCGGGTTGCGTCTGAATCAGCGCGCCGCCATACCGTCGACCCGCCGCTTGATGAAATCGACGATCAGTTCCCACGACGTATCGACTGCCTGCTTGTTATAACGTTGGGTAACGATGCGGCCCCCGTAATTAAATACGGCGGGCTTGTCGCCCATCAGGGAATGATCGAATGCATGCGTCGTCCCTGCAAACACGTGGTACTCGACCGGCATGTCTTTGGTGGCGTTCTGCTTCGCCTGCTCTACGCACGAGCGCGGCCCGGCATCCTGGTCGGCGGCGCCGAGCAGAACAAGCAGCGGCGTGGTGGTGTCGTCGTAGAAATTCCACTGATGGTCCTGGTCGCCCTGATCTCACCTCACACGCAATATCCTACTCCGTTCCAAAATAACAAAAGGCCGCGAAGATTTCTCTTCGCGGCCTTTGTGCGGAATTATTACAGCCTAAACTATTTCTTCGGCTCGAACCCCGGGTCGTAATGCGGTCCCGCCATGCTGCCGTCGGCCGCCTTGCCGTGGATTCCGTGCGACAGGTCCTTGACGGTGAAGAAGTAGACGTCTTCGTCGTGCGTCGCCACCGTCGAGTGCACCGTGTTCGCCGGGAAGTAGAGGAGCGTGCCCGGCCCGCACAATTGCTCGGGCTGGTCGGCGACCTTCACGCGAAGCGTGCCCTGCACGATGTAGTTCCACTGCTCGTTCGGATGCAAATGTGGCCTGGCGCCGGTGCCCTTCTCTTTGCGGATCAGGCCGCATTGCATGCGCTCGCCTTCAATCACCGGGCCGAACGCGGACGAGTAACCGTTGCCGGCGTCCATGCCCGCCATCTTGGTCAGCGGGAATATGAATTTGCCATTGCCGGCTTTTACCGCGCCCAGGTTCTTGGTGTTGTCTTTTGCTTCCTGCGCTTCGCTCATAAATAACCTTTCGTTGTTCCGCTTTAGGCTTTCCGCCTCACTCCTTACCCCTCACGCGGAAACATCAGCCGCAAGGCCGGCTTTTTCGATTCCGGCGACGCAGCACGCTTCGTCTTCATCGCCCGTGCCGCCGCTCGCGCCCGCCGAGCCGAGGATATTGCCGGCCGCATCCTTGATCAGCGCGGCGCCCGTCTGCGGGAGGAACTTGCCTTTGGCGGTCGATGCCAGCGACAGGAAGAAATTGGGATTGTCCTTGGCGCGCTTGCCGAGTGCGCGGCTCGAGCAGCCCATTGCCACCGCGCCCCACGCCTTGCCCATCGCCACGTCCATGCGGAACATGCTCGCGTTGTCTTCGCGCTGTGCGGAAACGATATTGCCGGCCGCATCGAGCACGATGACGGCGAGCGGTTTGACTTTCATTTCGTGCGCCTTGGCGATTGCGCCTTCGACAATGGTGTTGGCTTGCTTCAAGGTGAGTCCGGACATGGTGTTCTCCTGGATGGTGGAACGGCAGTGGCGCTGCAATGGTGCGTGCAACGACGCATATGAAAAAACGGCAACCGACTATACAAGCCGGGCGCCCGCACTGTCAATTTCACCGCGTGATTTTTCGGGGCCCGCTGCCGCCTGCAGTCCACTACCCGGGCATGCCCGCGCCCTGGAAACAACCTGTGATATATTCATTCGACGCAAGAACCCTCTCACGCTCCCGCGGTTTCCCCATATGACAACAGATCTGCATTTCCTCACCATCTCCGAAGCGTCCGACCTCATCCGTGCGCGCAAACTCTCGCCGCTCGAATACACCGAAGCGCTGATCAAGCGCATCGAAACTTTCGAACCGCAGTTGAACGCGTTCATCACGCGCTCTTTCGACCTCGCACGCAAGCAGGCACGCGTAGCCGAAGCCGATATCGCGGCTGGACGTTACCGCGGGCCGCTGCACGGCATTCCGTTCGCGCTGAAGGACATATACAACACCAATGGCATCCTGACCTCAGGGGGCTCCAAGGTCTGCGAAAAGAATATTCCGAAGGAAGACGCGACGACCACGCGCCTGCTGCTTGAAGCCGGCTGCATATTGCTGGGCAAACTGCAGACGCATGAGTTCGCGCACGGCGGACCAGCGTTCGATCTGCCGTGGCCGCCATCGCGCAATCCCTGGCATCTGGAACATTTCACCGGCGGCTCATCGAGCGGCTCGGGGGCCGCACTCGCAGCGGGACTCGTACCCGCGTCGCTCGGCTCCGACACCGGCGGCTCGATCCGCGGGCCCGCGTCGTTCTGCGGCATCACCGGGCTGATGCCGACTTCAGGACTGGTCAGCCGCGCCGGCGTGATTCCGAATTCGTTTACGTTCGATCACTGCGGCCCGATGGCACGCACGGTGGAAGACTGCGCGATCCTGCTGCAAACCATCGCCGGCTTCGATGCCAAAGACGCCGGCAGCATGGCGAGTGAAATCCCGGATTACCGTGCCGCTCTCAAACGCGACATCAAGGGTGTGCGCATCGGCGTGCTGCGGCACTATTGGGAAAAGGACATGCCTGCGCATCCCGATCTCGCGCGCGCGATGGATGCCGCCATCGATATGTTCAAAAAGCTCGGCGCGAAAGTCGAAGACTGCCAGACGCGCCCGATGCAGGATTCGTTCGACACCAAGGTCATCATCGGCGAGAGTGAAATCTACTCCATCCATTACGACAACCTCGTGGCGAGGCCCGGCGATTTCAGCCGCGATTTTCTCGGCCGCGTATTGCCTGCGTGCTTGTTCCAGTCGTCGGACTATGTGCAGGCGTCGCGCGAACACCGGCGCATCATCGCCGCGGTACGTCCGCTCTATGAAAAGTACGACGTCGTGCTCGCCGCGGGTTTCGGCCCGGCGCCGCGCCTCGACGCACACAAGACCGCTAACTTCTGGCAAAAGAGCAATGTATTTACGCCGTCGAACGTATTCGGCGGGCCCTCGCTCGCGTTGCCGGTCGGAACGAGCGGCGGCCTGCCGCTGGGCATGCAGGTCATCGGCCGGCCATTCGACGAAGCGACAGTACTGGGCGTAGGGCACGCCTACCAGGTCGCGACCGACTGGCACACGCGCCATCCGCAATTGTCTGCCGGCACGCCGCAACCCAAAGTCACGCCGAAGGGCAATGACCCGGTGGCCGCGGACCTTGACGCGAAAACCCGCGACTTCGTGCTGCGTACCGCTGAGCGCGCCGGACTCAAATTGAACGACCAGCAGACGGCCATATTGCTGGAGACCGCGCCCTTCGCACTGGCGATGGCCGAGCGCAACCGCAAACCACGCGAGCGCATGGAAGAGCCGTCACTGGTGTTCCGCTTCCCCAACTAACGTGGTAATGGGTTATCAGCAATGAGTGATGAGTCGTCAGGTGGCCTCGCAAAAAATTTTTTACCCATAACCCATCACACATCACACATCGCCCATTACTTACCCATCACCGCTCTCTGAATAGCTGCCAAGGAAAAACATGAGCGTTGCAAAAACCCCGCGCTGGACCAAACAAAAAGAAGGCGGCTCCTTCACCCGCCTTCCGGTAACGACGATGTTGAATGGGGCGCAGCTAAGCGTGCCGCTGCACGTCATCACCGGCCGCAAAAAAGGGCCCACGTTCGGCATCATTACCAACACGCACGGCGATGAATTTCTCGCGACCATGGCCATTCGCGAGTTCATCAACGGGCTGGACACTGCCAAGCTGAGCGGCAGGATAGTACTGGTGTCAGTTGCCAACCCGATGGCGACGGCAGGCTTTGGCCGGCTCACGCCCGAGCAGCACGGTCGCACCGACCTGCACGAGGTTTATCCCGGCAATGCGCGCGGCAATACGACGCAGATGATCGCGGCCGTGATAACGGAACACGTGCTGCATCATGTGGACGCCCTGATAGATTTCCATTCCGGCGGCAGCGGCGGCCGGCTGCAGGCGCGCGTAGACCACAACAGCAAGGCGCCGGCCGAACTGAAGGCGCGCAACATTGCGCTCGCTCGCGCCTTCGGCGCCCCATTCGTGCACGAAAATGAATTCGCCGGCTCCGCCGCGCATTACCTGAATTCGATCGGCGTCGTCGCCGTCAATCCGGAAGTCGGCGGCTGCTATCTCGGCCCTGCGACCTCGCAGTACTACACGGCGATGATGGTCAAGGGTCTGACTGGCATGCTGAAGCACATGGGCATGCTCAAAGGCAACGCGAAGCCGCCGCGGCAGATCGACTTCAACACCAAAGCGCGACGCGAATTGCGGCCGCGTTTCAGCGGCTATCTCAATTCACATTATGAAGAGCCGCAGGACCTGGGCAAGCTCATCAAGGCCGGCACGCGCCTGGGCGAAGTGATCGACCTCTACTCGTACGAAGTCATCGAGGAGATCAACGCGCCGTTCGACGGCTATCTTTTCTTCTCGCGCTATTCGGGCATGGTGGGCGCCGGCACGCAGGCTTTCGCGCTGGCGGAAAAAGCCGGCTCGCGCTGGCTGGGCTGAAAACCGGTTACTTCGCCGCCGCTTTCGGCGCGACGTAGCCTTCCGCTTCCAGCAACTGAAATAGTCCGCCAGCCTGCATCAATTTTCTGAGCGCATCAGGCAAAGGCGCGGCTTTGAGCACAGTGCCGGTGCGCTGATTGCGCACCGCGCAATCGTCGAACGAGACTTCGGCAATGTCACCTTCGTTGAACGCGGCGTCTATGCCGGGACACTCCAGCGCGGGAAAACCGAAATTGACGCTATTGCGGAAGAACAATCCATTGATCGATTCCGCGACCAGACAACTCAGCTTCAGGTTGCGCAGCGAACGCGCCGCCGGACGGCTCGAACCCATGCCGAAATTGCGCCCGCCGATCAGGATGTCGCCCGGCTGCACGAGATCGCTCCAGCCCGGGCGGTTCGCCGAAAACACGAACTTCACCTGCTCTTCAGGCGTCAGGTAAAACGCGCGATTCGGCAGGATGAGATCGGTGTTGATGTTGTCCGGAAATTTCCAGACTTTGGCTTTGAAGTTCATCGAATCCAACCCTGGCCGCAAAGGCGCAAAGACGCAAAGGACGGGCAAAACAAATACATATAAAAGGCAGCCACTCTGTTGACAGTGGTTACTGGTGATTCAAGGTCGATCGGAATTGGGTCGCCCATTCTTGACTTGATCTTCTTTGCGTCTTTGCGCCTTTGTGGCAAGCCATTTTCATTGCAGGAACTCGC
>Ga0114966_10004368_pt1 | contig 12173 bp, 12 predicted proteins | sample M_130207_XF_Meta_FD_87029 | JGI IMG/M metagenome (GOLD analysis project Ga0114966, IMG submission 87029) | Freshwater microbial communities from Lake Montjoie, Canada to study carbon cycling - M_130207_XF_MetaG | ecosystem: Environmental > Aquatic > Freshwater > Lake | place: Lake Montjoie...
CGTCGGGCTGCCGGCCGCGGGAATGTTGCTCTTTGAGACGACGGCCTTCGCCTTTTCCGGAATTATGATGGGCTGGTTGGGGACGGTTCCCCTCGCGGCGCATCAGATTGCGATCAGTTGCGCTTCGTTGGCTTTTATGTTTCCGCTGGGCATCTCGATGGCGGCGGGCATGCGGGTCAGTCAGGCGGGCGGTGCGGGGGAGCGGGCGCGGGCGCGGCCGATTACGTTTGGCGCCCTCGGGGCGGGGTTGGCGCTGACGGCGGCGTTCGCGGTTTTCTTCGGGCTGGGTGGTGAGATGATTGCGGGCTGGTTTGCGCCCGACAAGGCCGTCGTCCGATTGGCCGGCCAATTGTTGATAGTGGCGGCGCTCTTCCAATTAGTCGACGGGGTCCAAGTGATCGCAGCGGCCGCATTGCGGGCGGTGGCGGATGTGGTGGTACCGGCGGTGGTGACCCTGATCGCCTACTGGGGCGTGGCGTTGCCCCTCGGTTATTGGCTGGGCATTCGCGGCCCCTTGGGCGCGATCGGCTTATGGGTGGGAATCGCCGGTGGGTTGACGGTATCTGCGGGATTGCTCACGAGTCGTTTCTACCGTCTGACGCGATGAAGGCCGCGGCCGGGTGGCGGGAGAGAGCCGCGGTCCTTCTGGGTCGAGGCCGGCCTTGCGGTTAAAATTTCCAGACCAGCTCGAGGCTGGCGAAGGCCGTGGTCCCGGTGGAGTTAAGTTTGTAGTTGCGTTTCCGATACTCAGCGTTGAGGAGGGGAACGGCGCCGGCCGCCCAGCGGGTTTCCAGCGAGGGGGAGAGGGTCCAAGTTGCGCCTGGGCCGAAGCGGATGGAGCGATATTCCAAGCGGGTGCGATTGAGGGCGGGTGGAGCGAGGGCGGCGGGGATCGTGGCGCGAGTTAGCGGGTCGTCTGCCACGTAAAATGATCCGAAATCGGCCTCGGCGCTCAATTCGAATTTCAGGTTTTGGCGCCACTGCCAGAAGACGCCGGTGCGGGGAAAGCCGAGTGAGTAGCGCCAGGCGGGTGCGGGTTTCCACTCAAAGGTGGCGACGGGCATCATGCGGCCGGTGCCGCGGGCGAGCGAGTCGTAGATGAGACCGAAGCCGGCGCTGAAGTCGGGATTGAATTTTCGGCTGGCGAGGGCGAGAGCCCCGTAGCCGAGGCCGTGTTGAGAAAAGCCTTGGCCGGAGTTGGCGACCCGCGGGCTGAGGCTGCCGATGAAGGTCCAGTCCGGAGGCAGCAGGGCGATGAGGGTGAAGGCCGCGCCCAGGCTCTTGAGTTGGTCGGGGAGGGGCGTGTTGGCGGCGCGGTTGAGTTCGTAGTGGCGGTAGCTCAGGCCGACGACGGGGTACCAGCCGTCGCGCAAGGGGGGCAAAGGCGCGGAGAGTTTGAAGCCGCCTTGGGCGACGCTGATGCCGCCGGCGGGGCGGTCGCGGCCCGTGAGGTCGGTCTGGCTGGTGGTGGCGGCCTCGACGGTGAGGGTAAGGCCGATTCCGGGGGGGCGACCGGAGGGAGCTTGCCCCTGCGCAGGCGGAAGCACGCAGAACGTAGCGAGGCAGGCGGAGGAGAGGGCGGAGAAGCGGAGCATAGAGGAGTTACGTTCAACGGCGGTTGGCGGATGCCGAGGGCGTTAAAGTGAGCGCGGGGGTATCTTTAAAGGGGCGGTCAGGGCCGCGAGTTTCGTCTTTACCTCGAGGAGAGAAGCTCCGGTGATGCGGACGATTTTTTGGCGGGAGGTATCGCCGCGGAGAATGGTGACGGCGCGGCGCGGGAGGTGGAGGGTAGTGGCTAGAAACGCGCAGAGGGCGTCGTTGGCGCGACCCTCGAGGGCAGGGGCGTGGATTTTAACCTTGAGGGCATCGCCCAGCCAGCCGGTGATCTCGTGGCGGGGTGCGTTGGGGGTCGCTTTAATCGCGAGGGTGCACGCGTTGGGGTTGTTGGTCGTCGCGCGGCGGTGAGCGGCGGTGTCACGGGCCTCCCTCTTGGCGCGGTTATAAATGGTGGCGGATTGGGCGCTGGATGAAAAGGCCGTGACCGTTGGGCTCAAGCGAGCGCCTCGGCGAGAGCGGCGATGATGTCTTCGGCGGGTTCGGTCCCGCAGCTGAGGCGGAGCAGATCAGGGTCGAGGTGGCTGGCCGCGAGTTCGGCGAGCCCGCGGGGTGTGGTCACAAGATCGTAATGGGCGAGGTACATGAACGGGCAGATCAAGGTCGTCTTCATGCCGAAGCTCGGGCCCTTGGGCAGTCTCAGGCGATCGTAAATGGGTGCCATGGGTGAGCGCAGGGTGAACGTAATCAGCCCGCCGACGGCTTCTGGAGTCCGTGCGATGCGCAGGTAAGCGTCACGGGAGGCTGAGTGCAGCGCCCAGAAAACGTCGCGCACCCGCGGGTGTTTTTGCAGAAACGCGACGACGGCCGCGGTCGTGGGGTGGATCTGACGCAGGACAGCGGCGGTTTCAACAATTTGCTCGGCGAGACGGTCGAGGTCGCGCGGGTAGAGCGGCTCAACTTCAGCGGCGGCGCTGAGGCGTAAGTGGCCGGCGTCGGGTCCGGCGGGATTGATGGCGATGACCCCCGCGGTCAGATCACCGTCGCTCGCAGAGTATTTCGTGAGGCTGGAAACGACGATGTCGCTGTGGCGGAGGACATCCAGATTGAAAAGCGAAGTGACCGAGGGATCGATGAGCAAGTGGGCGCCGTGTTGGCGGCACAGGCTGGCGAGTAGGGTGATGTCCGGAGTCTGGATGAGCGGGTTGGTGGGAAGTTCGGCGAAGACCCCGGCGAGGCGCGGCCCGTACTGGGTGAAGACGCGTTTGATCTCGTCGACGTCGAGTGGATCGCGGATATAAACGTAGTCGGTGGTCGAGGCGGTGAATCGCTGGAGAATCGCAATGGTATCGAGGTAGAGCCAACCGAGTTGAATCCAGACGGTGCGACCGCGGGAGGCCTGTAACTCGGCGGAGGCCCGGAAGGCGGTGTAAATGGCGTTCATCCCGCAGCTGGCGAGGAGTCGGTCGGGCGTGGTGGTTTCGGGCAAAGCCTGACCGAGCACGCGTTGGACTTCGGTGATGGCTTGAACGGAGCGCGTACTTTGGTCGCGGGGTGGGGTGATTAAGCCGAGCCGAACGAGGTGATCCTCAGCCGCTCGAGTGGAGAGAAAGCCGCCGATGTTTTGTAGAAAATTTTTGGCGCGGGCGGCGGCGGCGGGGTCGGGGTTGTGCGCGACGCCGTGAATCCCCTCGTGATTAAATGGGTCGGCTGGCCCCGCCCCGGCCTTGAGGTGAGCGGTGAGGGCCGCCGAGATTCGCGCGGAGGAGGTGAGCCAGAGGGTGCGGCCTTTAACGGAGACCACGTGGGTTTCAAGGTGACTGGCGAGTTGGCGATTGAACGGATGAATGACGAAACGCGGGTAACCGGAAGTAAGGTGCGCCCACGTTGCCGGCTGTTTTTCCTCGTAACCGCGGACGTCGGCCATGCGCGGGAGGCTGCACGAGACGGCGTGAGGGCGGTTGGGGATGGGTTGACCGAGAGGAAGAGGCCGAAAGGCGGGCATGGACGATCGGTGAAAGTGCAGGTTTTCGATTAAGTTTAAAGCTTCACAGTTGGATGAAAAGATCGGGTGGCAACAGCGAGGAGGCGCGCGTGGTGTCATAATCTGGCAGCTGCGGTGATTTTAAAAACGGCGGTGGGCGCGTCCGGCGGCGGCGAGGAGGCTTTTTTGGCTTTGCCTCAAACGGAAGGCGCCGGGCCGACGCGTGCGCCGGTCGACGGTGCGTTGACGATCGCAGCGAGATGGTGGCGCGCATCCTGTTTTCGAAATCAAAGTCTTTGAATGAAAGCGGGCGAGCGTTTCAATTTGCGCCGAGGCGCTGGTCTGGTTTGAACGACCCCGATGAAATTGGTATCTTGGAATGTGAACGGGGTGCGTGCGGCGATCGGTAAGGGTCTGCTTGGCTGGATGGAGGCGGGCCAGCCCGATGTGTTGTGCCTTCAGGAGGTGAAGGCGACGCTGGGGGATGTGCAGCATGTGGTGTGGCCCAAGGGGTATGAGATCATCTGGAACGCGGCAGAAAAAAAAGGGTACAGTGGCACGGCATTGTTGACGAAGCGGCGGCCGCTGGCGGTGACGCTGGGGATCGGTTCGCCGGCGCACGATGCGGAGGGGCGGGCGGTGACGGCGGAGTTTGCTGATTGCTTTGTCGTCGGGGTTTACGTGCCGAACGCCCAAAACGAGCTGGCGCGAATTGATTTTAGGCAAGCGTGGGATCGGGCTCTTTTGGCTCACCTGAAAAAGCTGGAAACGAAAAAGCCTGTTTTATTCTGCGGTGATTTGAACGTGGCGCATGAGGAGATTGACCTGGCGCGGCCGAAGGAAAATGGGGGCAACCCGGGCTTTTCTGATGAAGAGCGCGCCGGGTTCCGTGAATTTATCAGTGCTGGTTTTGTGGATACGTTTCGAGAATTTGAGCGCGGGGCGGGGCATTACAGCTGGTGGACCTATCGCGCGGGGGCGCGGGAGCGCAATATCGGGTGGCGGATTGATTATGTGATGGCGAGCGCGGTGCTGCGCCCGCGTTTGCGGCGTGCCTGGATTGAGCCGCAGGTGCTCGGCAGCGATCACTGCCCGGTGGGCTTGGAAATCGCATGAGCACCTCTGCGGCCGAGCTCAAGGCGTTAATGGTGGCAAGACCGGGGCGCACGCTGGCGGTGGCGGAGAGTCTTACCTGTGGCCGGCTCCAAGCTCGGATTGGCGAGATTTCGGGGGCATCGGCGTATTTTCTGGGGGGAATGACGGCCTACAGTGTGGCGCAAAAAGTCCGGCACCTTGGGGTGGACGAAGTCGGGGCGAGTCGCGTCAACGGTGTCTCGGTCGAGGTGGCGTCGGCCATGGCGCAGGGGGTTTGCCGGCTTTTCGAGAGTGATCTTGGCGTGGCCACGACGGGCTATGCCGAGCGCTCTCGAGCGGATGGAGTCATCGAACCGTACGCGTGGTGGGCGCTCGCGGTCCGTCGAGGTGGGCGGATTGCGACGGTGCGAACAGGGCGAATTGAGTGCCCCGGTTCGACGCGAGTCGATGCGCAGGATTTTGTCGCGGCGGGAGCGTTGGCGGAGCTGGTCGCTTATCTGCGCACGGAAAACGTCTAAGACAAACGGCGCGGCGATTCTGATGTGAGTGCGGCGGTGGGTGGGCGCATGCCGTCATCGGCCGAGTGCGCCGCGCGGGTCGCGTGCCGATGAGCTTGGGAGGCCCCGAGCGGTTGCGGGGAGGGGCGGCGGGAGTGCCGAGGGACTAGGTGAGCGTGTTTTGGAAAAACTCGAGGATCTCGCCGCTCGGGCCCTCACAGAAAAAAACGCGGATCGGGACGGGGCCCGCGCCGTTGGTCGTGGCGAGGGTGACGTCCTTAGGCTCCACGGTGATTTTGGCGCCGGTTTGGCGGACGCGGTCGGCGACCGCATCGAGGCGGGTTGTCCGAAACGCGACGTGGATCAAGGTCCCGTTGGCGGCGGGCACATAGGCGAGATCTTCGAAAATTTCGACGTAGTTGCCATCGCCGGTATCCAGCATAACCGCACGTTGCGGCGCGGCCCGCCAAGCGATTTTCTCGGTGCAGCCGAGGACGTCCCGGTAAAACGCGAGGGTGCGTTCCCAGTCGCGCGTTTTCAGGCAGATATGGTGGAGACCGCCGTCGCCAAGAACAGGATTGGGCATGAAAGCTTTCGGCGTGGGGGCTGCGGTGGGGCGACCGCGACCCTCGCCGAGGTCGGTCGCGCTCTCTCCCGGAGGGCGATTCTCGCGATCGGTTCGGATTACGGGGCCAGCTTTTGAACGAGCGCCATCAAGCTCTGGACCTCAGCGGGGGCTTGGACCCAATCGCTGTAAAGTAATTCGGGCAGGGTGTACTTGGTCTGGTAGAGCTCGAAATTGGCCTTGTCGTTGCGTGAGATGTGCCCGGCTTTGACGGTGGCGCCAGCGTAGAGCCCGACGCTTTTGGTGTAGGCGAGCAAGGGGGTGGCGAGAATTTCCTGTTGGTTGCGTTCGGTTTCCGCGGCCTTGGGACCGGCGACAGCCTTGGCATCGACGCCAATGTTGAAGCGGTTGCTGAAGAGCATCCGCGGGGTGTTGGCGTCGGTGATGATGAAGAGGCTTTCGACGGATTTGGCGCCGAGTTGAAAGCCGAGGCTCGCCTCGCCGGCGTTGATGAGGACCGGCAGGCTCCAGCGGCCGTCCGGTTTTTTTACCATGATGATGCCGTACCCGTCTTGGACTCCGAGGAGCAGGCCGGCCTTGAATTGATTGAGAATCAAAATGGCCTTGGCGTTTTTCCAAGCTTCGGGGGCGGGGCGAAGATGGGAGCGCGTTTGAAATTCCTGGAGGATCGACTCGCAGGTTTCTATCCGCGCGACGAGATTGGTGCGGGAGGGTTCGGCGCGCAGGAGGGCGGCGCTAAAAAGGGCGACGAACGGCAGCAATAGGAGTTTATTCATAACGTGCGAGAGGGCTGATAAGGGTTCCAGTATAGGCAGGGCGGGATGCGGTTGGAAAGCGTGGATTCTTGCTCGGCGCAGAAAGGGGCGGCGGCGCGTGGTGGTGGCGGGGCGGCTTAGTCGAGGCCCCGGGCGGTTAGCTCGTCTTCGTCCCAGCCGAGGAAATGACCAAACTCGTGCAGGTAGGTCAGGCGAACTTCTTCTTTAAAAGCTGAGGGGTCCGCATCGCTGAACGCCCAGAGGTTATCGATATAAAGGAAGATTTGTGCTGGGGCGGGGCTGTCGTGGGTGAATTCGCCACCGTGGGGATTCCCCGTGAAGAGCCCGAGGATATCGCTGGGGAACCCTTCGGCAAGGACGTCGTCTCCCGGGAGGTTTTCATAATGCACCGCGACGCCGCGGGCAAGTGACCGGATCTCGGGCGGGAATTGTCGCTGGGCGGCGCCGACGGCATCGGCGGCGATCTGGGTGAGCTGGGCGTTATTCATGCGGGTGGATCAGGTGCGGATTTCGAGGGAGAGATCGACTCGCTCGAATTGGGCGCCGAGCAGCCAGATGCCGCCGGCGACTTCGCCAATAAGTATGGCGAGCACGAAAAAGCTGGCGATGGCGACGGCGGCGGTGGGACCGAGGAGACCTTGCCAAATGAAAATCAACAACGCCCCGCCGCCCAGGGGTGGCAGAAGGGCGCAGGTCATGGTGAGTAATTGGGCGAAGAAGAAAATCAGACGTTGGCCGATTACTTCCGGCCCTCCGCCGCGGGTGCGACTGGTGTGGAACCAGCTGGGGAAAACGAGAGCGGCGGCGTTGGGCACGAGGAGCTGGAGGGCGACAAGGGCGGGCGTGATGAGACCGCTGGCGATGATGCCGGTGATGCGGAGGGAAAGGGAAATTTCGAGATGAGGGTGGGCGGTGTTGGGGAGGCTGCAGGCGGCGGTGAGCAGGGCGAGCCAGACGAGGCTCGTGAGTAGAATAATCGGGGTGAGGAGCTCGCCGAGGATGATTTGCCAGCCCGCGAGCGGGTATGTCTTCAAGATGTCAGCGTGGGCGAAGTCTTGGCGGATATCTTGGCGGGCGAATTGAGGTCCGATGATCAAGGTGTAGCCGGCGAAAATCAGCGCGCCAAAGCCGATCACGGGGAGCTGTTCTGGGGTGCCGTTCGGGCGGCTGAGCCAAAGGCAACCCGCTAAAATAAGGGCCGCGCTGGCGCCGAAGACGCGGGGCGTAAAGTAGCGCCAAGTGGAGAGGAGGTTTTTCCACAAGAACGCGAATTCGGGTCGGCCGGAGCCCGCCAGGGTGAATGGATCGGGCCGGGCGGCGCGGGTGGGGTCGGAGAGCCGAGGTGCTCCGGCCCGCCACGCGGCGTGGCGGGTACCCTGTTTTTGGGCTTGCTCGATGGCGGTATCGGCGAAGGCCACGGCACTATTTACGACCCACAGGTAGTGGAGGGTGAGCAGCGCGAGGGCCGCGGGGAGCGACGCAAAAAAGCTGGGGGCATTCTCGGCGAAAAAGGCGCCCAGCAAGCGCTGGCACGGCCATAGTAGCCAGCGGAGGGGCGCTGTCTCGGTGAGGATCAGGGCATTTTGGATGAAAGTCGGCCAGGTGTTTGCTGGAGCGAGGGCGGTGGCTGCCTCGGTGGCGGGCAGGTGGGCCCAGGTGAGGCCGAGGCATGTGCCGACGGTGATCAGAATCCCGAGACGGCGCCGCCAGAGGCCGAGACCGAGCGCGGCCCATCGGGAGAGAGTGAAGGCCGCACCGCTGAAGTGAAGGTTTAGGGCGGAGAAAATAAACCACCACCCGATCGTGTGGGTGAGCGCGTTTCCTCCAATGAATGTCCAGCGCTGGGAAAAGAGCATCATGATACCTGCGCCCAGCAGGCTGCGTAACTGCGCGCTCAGGAGACGAAAATGGATGAGGGCCCGCCGTGAGATCGGCGCGGGAAAGAGGAAGGCGATTTCTGCTTCGGTGAAGCCGAGCGTGGCGGGCTCGGTGGGGACGAGCCAGAGCAAGGCGACGATGGCCAGCAGGGCGAGGCTGCCGATGGCGGCGATCAGAGGAACTACGTCAAGCGGTAGGCTGGAGTGGACGGCTTCGAGTAGGGGCGGCGGGGTCGCGACACCTTGAAAACTCCGGATGAAGAAAAAATAAAAATAGGCACCGCCGACGATGGCTCCAGCGAGGTATTTTGGTTGGCGGAGCCGTTGCCCGCGAACCGTGAGCCAGTTTTTACCCGACATGAAGCGAAGGTAAAGGAGCGCGCGGAGCATAAGGGCAGTGAAGTAGGTGGGAAAGGAGCGGTGCGGGTGCGATCGCGCCGTGAGCGGGAGGCGGGCGGTCGGGGTGAGGGGAAGCGGGCGGGCAGGGTCGCGGGGCCGGTTCCTTATTCGGGCGTTTCCGCCGTGGCGCGGAGGAAGATTTCCTCGAGGTTGACGTGCAGCTCGCCGCGGCTGAAGCGGGCGGCCACGGCGGCGAGGGTGCCGTCGGCGATTTTCTCGCCACGCTTTAGGATGAGGACGTGGGTGCAGACTTCTTCGAGCAGGTGGAGCAAGTGGGAGCTGAGCACGATGCTGGCGCCCGCTTGGGCACGGCTGATGATCGACTTTTTCATCCGGCGGATGCCGAGTGGGTCCAAGCCAGTGAGGGGTTCGTCAAAAAACAAGACGCGCGGGCCGTGGAGCAGGCCGCAGGCGATCGCGAGTTTTTGTTTCATTCCGCGCGAGAGTTCACCCGGTAGGCGGTCGGCGTGGGTGGCGATTTCAAATTCTTCGAGCAGGGGCTGGGCGATGGCCTCGTGGTGGCGTACGCCGTAAACTCGGGCGACAAAACTGAGGTGTTGGCGGACGGTGAGGTAGTCGAAGAGCCGGGGCTCGTCGGGGAAGAAGGCGAGGGTGCGTTTGGCGGCGATCGCCTCCGTGGCGAGGTCGTAGCCAGCGATGCGGAGGGTGCCGCTGCTGGGGGGAATGATCCCAGCGAGGCAACGCAAGGTCGTGGTCTTACCCGCGCCATTGGGCCCGACGAGGCCGAGGACTTCCCCCGGACCGACCTGAAACGATAACGTGCGGACAGCCGTGAATGTCCCGTAGTGTTTAGAGAGGGCGTTGACCTCGATCATTGGGCGCCGACGCTGCGCGGCGCGGCGCGGCGCGGCAAGCCTGTGTGAATATCCAGTAACCACAGCGGGCTCGCGCCGTCTTGCACGGTGTCCCGTCAATCTCCAGCACTGGCCTCTTTTGGTCAGTTAATCCCGAAATCTGATTATTATGAAGTCATTCAAAGTTCTCGCGGCAATTCTCGCGCTCGGCCTCGTGGCCGCCGCTCCAATGCTCAACGCCCAGCAAAAAAAAGGCGGCCAACCCACCCCTGAACAACGGATCGAGCGCATCGAGCAAGCTGTCGGCAGCTTGACGGCTGACCAGAAGAGCAAGATCACGGCGATCTATGCCAAGTCGGCCGAAAAGATGCAGGGTGTGGCGAAGGAAGATCGCAAAGAAAAGATGGGCGCCATGATGCAGGAAACCAACAAAGAGGTTCGTGCGGTCCTGACCCCTGACCAGCAGAAGAAATTCGACGCGATGCCTGCTGCTGGCGGCAGTGGCGGTAAGAGGAAGAAAGACCAGTAAGCTTCGGGAATTCCGAGCCTGTTAAAGTTTTCCGGCGCCGAGGGGTCTCCCTCGGCGCTTTTTTTGTCTAAAATTGGGTTTGGAGCGCGCTCCTGCTGCTTGGCCGGCCGCCCCGTCGACCGCCTCCTACCCCCTCGGTGGGCTCGTACGGTGGGCTCGTGCAAAGTGCGCGGCGGATTGGTTTGGTTTCGACTCGCGGCGGCGTCGGCGCACTTTCCGCGTATGTTTGATAAAAAACGTGTTATCGTCGTGGGAGGCGGCGCCGCCGGTATTTTTGCGGCGATTGCTTGTGCAGAAAAAATGGGCGCAGGCGGTGAGGTAACGGTCTACGAGGCGACGGCCCATCCTTTGGCGAAGGTGCGGGTCTCGGGAGGCGGGCGCTGCAATGTCACGCATGCGTGTTTCGAACCCCGAGAGTTGGTGCAGCGTTATCCGCGGGGCGGGCGGGAATTGCTCGGGGCGCTACATCGTTGGGGTCCCCGGGAAACGGTGGCGTGGTTCGCCGAACGGGGTGTCGAGACCAAGGTAGAGGCGGATGGCCGGATGTTTCCGGTGACGGATGATTCCGCGACGATTGTTGATTGTTTGGTGCGAGCGGCGGAGGCGGCTGGCGTAAAAATCGTCACCTGCATGGGTGTGCGCAAGGTCGAGGAATTGCCCCAGGCCGCTGGGCTCGACCGCCTGGAAACACGGGCGGAGGGCACCGGATCATCTGCCCGCCGCGAGAGCGCGACCAAGTCAGGCACCACGTTTTGGGTGACGCTGACGGATGGAACCGGGGTGCGTTGTGAGCGGATTTTATTCGCGACGGGAGGCAATCGCTCGTCGGTGGGTTTTACGATCGCCGAGTCGTTGGGGCATACAATTGAGCCGCTGGTGCCATCTTTGTTTACCTTTCATATTGATGACGCCCGCTTGGTGGGTTTGTCGGGGGTCTCGATGGAGAATGCGGGGGTGAGTGTCGCCGGCACGAAGCTGCGTGAGAGCGGGCCGTTGCTAGTGACCCATTGGGGGCTCAGCGGGCCAGCGGTTTTAAAACTCTCGGCATGGGGTGCGCGGGAGCTCTCCGCCAGAAACTACGAGTTTCCCTTGGTGGTCAATTTTGCGCCGCCGCACACGCGGGAATCTCTCGGCCGCGAGCTCATGACGGTGCGGGAAAAAAATCTGCGCAAACAGATTGGGACCTGGAGCCCGCTGGCGATGCCGCAGCGTCTCTGGGAACGCCTCGTTGGCTCAGCGGGGATCTTGCCGACGACCCCGTGGGCGCAGGTGAGCAACGCGGCGCTTGTTCCGCTCGCGACGCAGTTGACCGGAGCGGAGCTCGCGGTCGTGGGTAAGAGTCTCTTTAAGGAAGAGTTTGTTACCTGCGGCGGGGTGAGGCTGAGTGAGGTCGATTTTCGCACGATGGAAAGCCGGTCGACCCCCGGTCTCTACTTTGCAGGCGAAGTCCTGGACATCGACGGCGTGACCGGTGGATTTAATTTTCAATCGGCTTGGACGACCGGCTGGCTGGCAGGCCAGGCGATGGCGGAGTGAGCCCTGCGAGGGGTGGCGGCGCCGAGAAAGGGGCGGCTGGCGAGGGCTGGGGTTAATCCAGATGGTTGCGGCGACGATCGAGGCGGTAGAGGGGGGCCTCCTCCATCAGTTTAGCCGTGCGCAGATTGCCCAGGAATTCGAAGCTGACGGCCGAGAGATCTTCCGCGCTGCAGAGTGCGGCGAATTCCTGCGTGGCGTAGACTTGGCCAGGTGGAGTGATGGGCTCGATTCGGGCGGCTCGGCTGAGATGCAGACCGGTGCAGGCGGTGCGCTGGAGCACGGGGTCGATGTAGGCGTAGACGGGCCCGGCGTGAAGCACGATACGGATACCGAGGTCGGCCGGCAGTCCGCGTTCGGCCCAAGGCGTCTGGCTAATTTCATCGCGTAATTCCAGGGCGAAAAGCGCGGCGTCTTGCAGGCGCTCGTAAATAAACGATTGGGATTTGCCCCAGCTCTCTGCGACGATGGGCGGTAGATTCTTTTGCGTGAGAATTCGCGCGACGGAGCCTTTGAATTCGCGGATAA
>Ga0114966_10004369_pt1 | contig 12171 bp, 8 predicted proteins | sample M_130207_XF_Meta_FD_87029 | JGI IMG/M metagenome (GOLD analysis project Ga0114966, IMG submission 87029) | Freshwater microbial communities from Lake Montjoie, Canada to study carbon cycling - M_130207_XF_MetaG | ecosystem: Environmental > Aquatic > Freshwater > Lake | place: Lake Montjoie...
GGCCGAGGCGACCGCGTTTGAAGCGGATATCGCCGAGGCTCGCCGCAAGCTGCCGCCGGTTAGCTCGAAATGGGACTGATCCTCGACTCCTCGGTTCTGATTGCGGCCGAGAAGAAGCGTCTCGACCTGTCACGCTTTTTTGCCGCGCACCCGGCGGACTCATTTTTCATCGCCGCGATTACGGTTTCGGAGTTGCTGCATGGCGTGGCTCGCGCGCAACCACCGGCCCGGAGAAAGGCGCGGTCGGCGTTTGTCGAGGCACTCCTCGCGAAAATCGAGGCGCTCGATTTTGATGCGGAGGTGGCGCGCCGGCACGCGGACCTTTGGGCTTCGCTGGAGAAACTCGGGCAGATAATCGGACCGTATGATCTTCTTATCGCCGCAACCGCGCTGCGCTACGACCACGGGCTGGTGACGCTGAACATCGCTGAGTTTCGCCGCGTGAGCGGTTTGAGGCTGATCGATCCGGCGCCGTTCATGGTCACTTGAATCCGCTTTATGTGGCACGGGCTTTCCAGCTCGTGCGATTTGTCTCACCGTGAAACCCACTCTCGCCAAGCCCACGGGCTGGAAAGCCCGTGCCACGCTCACGGCTTCGGCGCGGGGGGGGCGGCGGGGGCGGCAGGCGCTCGGCTTCGTCGTAGTGATCGGCTGCTTCGAGATTTTTCCCGAGCGAACGCAGAATCTGCGCGAGGTTGTGGTGCGCGTCGATGAAGCCGGGGCGCAGTCGGATCGCTGCCGGCAACTCCCCGGCTGCCTCCGGATATTTCCCCAAGGTTCCGAGCGCCACGCCGACATTCCCGTGCAGATCCGCGTCGTTGGGCGCGAGCCGCAGCGCGACCTGAAACCGCGCGAGCGCTTCATTCCACCGCCCCGCCGCCGCCAGCGCGTTCCCCAACACCGCGTGCGCCGCGGGGGTCGCCGGATCGAGGCGGGCAACGTGTTCAAACTGGACAATCGCCTCCGGCAAACGCCCCGCACGGCCGAGCGCCGCACCGAGATCGCGCCGATATTTCACCACAGCCGGCGAGAGCCGAATCGCCTCTTCGAACCGGGCAAACGCCTCGGTATTGCCGAAATCCGTCGTAACCACGGGGTCCGTTTGCCCCATTGAGGTCATGTCGGGCGCAGCATCTTGGTCATCGAGCGCCCCGATATCATTGAAAAATTCCTTCGTCAGCACGGTCACATCAGCCGGGTCTTGATCAGCTCGGTGTTCACGCGCCCGCCGGCGAGCGAGTGCGACGCGGCGTCGCCCTGATCCTTGCCTTCGGACACCTCAAACGGGGAGAGGGTGCGGTGGCTTTCGGTTCCGCCGGCCGCGCCTGCCAAAGCCGGCGAAGGGACGGATTGCGCGAGCGCAGCCATGGGCAAGAGCAACCTGAGCACGGACGCAGACACAGTAAGGTAGCGGTAGTTTTTGATGGGGATTGAAAACGGGGGCGAGCAAACGCCCGCAGGCGTTCAGGATGCCAACATCGCCTGCCAGCAGGCTCCGGCCTCCCGTCCGGTCACGTTCATCTTGAAAGCAAATGAGTATCAGAACGAGCCCTTGACGCCGACCGTCCAGAGCTGGGCGTAGTCGTAGCGGGAAAGAATTTTCGCGTAGTCCGGCGTGTTGGGACCGTGGCGCTCGAGGTCCTCAGGGGCGTTGCCCAGATTCCGGATGCTGAGGAAAACGCCGAATCCAGGCGTCAGATTATATTCGCCCTTGAGGTCGATATAGAGGGCCTGCCCAATCCAGTTGAAGGAGCCTGGCTCGATGCTGCGCGCCGAAGCCGCGATGGGCGCGGTGCGGCGCGTTCCGCGATAGTTCCAGTTCATGCGGACATTGTATTTCGGACGCGTGAGGCTCACGCCCCAGTTATAAACGCGCGGCTGGTAGTTGGAGAAACTCGCCGTCTCATCGCCCGTCGCACGCTGGGCCGTCAGGTTGGCGAACACCTGCACCCCGCGCGCCCACTGCGGCAGAAACGTGAGCACCTGTTTGTAGTCGAACTCCACGCCTTCCATGCGGACGAGGCCGGGGACGTTGTAGTTGGTGGCGACGTAGTAAGGTTCGTAGGTCTCCCGATCGAGACCGTAGAGCGCGAGAAACTCCGGCGTGGCCTGAAAGGTGAGCGAGCCAAAGAGATTTCGAAACTCGCGCCGATACCCGCCGACCGAGATCTGCCCGACTTTCTCGAAGTAATATTCGAAGCGCAGCTTGGCAGTATTGGCGCTCCAAGCTTTGATGCCGGCGTTGTTCACGCTGATCCGGTTGCTGGTGGGATTGGGCGGCAGCTCCGTGTCGGGCAGCGTCAGGCCGCCGGCGTATTGGTCCACGCCCGGTCGCCCGACCGACTGGTAAGCGGAGCTGCGCACGATCAGGTTTTCAAGGAGGTTGAAGCTTGCGTTGAGGCTCGGGAAAAATCGCAGGAATTCCTTCTGGATGTGCCCGCCGCGCTGGAGATAAGTGAGCTTGGAAATCGCGAGCGCATTGGTGAGCGCGGCTCCGCCCGCGGGATTGGGAATCGTCAACGGCTCGATCAACGTGGGCGCAGGGATGCGGTTCACGCCGGTGCCGGTGAAGATGATGTTGCCGCTGGCGTCGCGCTGCGGAATCACCTCACCGCGGGCGTCGCGCCGGTAGTTCAGGGTGGGATCGCTGACAAAGCCGTTGGCGTTGACGTTCGTCTGCTCGGCGCGGACGCCGCCGACGAGTTTGAGCCGGCCGCCGAACAGGGAGGTATCGCCCCGGATATAGACGGCGGAGACCACCTCGGCCGCATACTTCGAGCGCAGGACGGCGTTGCGGTATTCGGCGTTCAGGTCGCGGGTGAAATACTCGGGGTGTTTGTTGTAGAGTTCCCACAACGCATAGCCGTCCGGCCACTGAACGCGGGGAAATCCCCACGGGGCGAAACGCTGGGAGAAACCTTGGTCGAGGATGATGGCCGCGCCGTCGTCGACCACGGCCGCGGAGGGCGTCGTCGTGCGAATCTTGTCGGCGCCGACGAAGCTGTAGGTGTCGCTCCGGCCGCTCATGTCGCGCTGCCATTGCTGCAGCGCGGCGCCGGCCTTGATCGTGAAGGGCACGCCGCGCACTTGGAAATCGCGGGCGAGGTTGGCCTTGAGGCCCCGCTGGAGGTCGGCTCCTTCGGTCGGGGTGCTGGTGCCCGAGTCGATCACGTAGTTGCTCAGGCTATACGGGCTGACGGGCGCACCGTTGCCGCCGTCGTGCACCGTAATCCGCCCCGGAATTTGGCCGGCAATCTCGTTGAACGCCACCGTGACATTGGTCCGCTGGGCACTGGTGGTGCGAAAATAACCTTTGTCGATGTCACGATAGTGGTTGGTCGAATGGGCATAACTGCCGCCGAAGTCGGCCTTCCAGATCGGGCCGTTGTGCCGCCAGATAATCGAAGGCGTGTAGGTCGTGCCGGTTTTTTCGTTGGCGGCCGAACTGCTCGTGACGGTGCCCTGGCCGACGTCGCCGTTGGTGGTGCGGCCGTCGAAGTTCCCCGGGCGCACCCGCGTGATGGCGAACGCCAGGGAGCGGTTGTTGGGCGCCGCGTAGGACTGCGCGTATTGAAACGACAGCGAGATCATGTCGTTGCGCGTCAATTTGAAATCCATCGTCGAGCCCAGCGAACTGCGGGTCCCGGCGGCGCTCCCGTCCTCGAGTCTGAAATTGGAAAGATACGGCTTGTCCGGCGTCGTGTCGGGCAAGGCCCCGGGCACGCTGACGCCGTCGACGACGACGGGAGCGCTCGTCGCGTTGCCCGCGCCCCTCCACGTGTTGGAGAAGTAGTCCTGCAATGTGTGTTGCGACGAGCGGGCGCCGGAGACGGTGAAGCCAAAGCGCTGATTGACGGGCATGACATAGGAAAAATCGAAACCCGGTTTGATCTTGTAGGTCTTGTCGCGGGCCGGGCCGGGCGTCTTGTGGAGTTGTTTCTCCGCGTCGCGAAACATGAAGAAGGCGCTCCAATTGAGCAGCGGTTTGGAACGTTCGAACGCGCCGCGCGGCACCAGATTGACGCCACCGGCGAGCGCCGAGCCGGGGGACTCCGGCGTGGGCGAGTGGTAGATTTCGATCCGCGAGATATTATTGATGGAAATCTGCTCCAGCTCAACGCGACGGCCCGCATTGCCGGAAGTCGCGCTGGCCACGCTAAACCCGCCGATCGTGACCGGCACATTGTCCGGCGATGCGCCGCCGATGGAAATCGAGCGCGACACGCCGGCGCCGGTGTCCATCGCCAGGCCGGGAACAAATTTCAGGAACTCGCCCACGTTGCCCTCGGCGACGTGACCGAATTCGTCCGCCGAGACGACGTTGATCATGTTGCTCGCGAACCGCTGCTCGTTGATCGCGATCGCGACCCCGTCCATTTCCTTCGAGGCGCCCACGACAAACTGGGAGAGTTTCACCGGGCCGCTGTCTTTGGCTACGAAGGCCGCCTGCCCCGCGTCGCCGAGGTTGAAATCGCGCTGCGCCAACGAACCGCCGGTGACAACGACGGTTTCGGTGAGCACCTCGAGGCCGGTGAAAAAAGCGCGGACCTTGGCCACGCCGACCGGGACGTTGAGAAAACGATATTGGCCGGTCGCGTCCGTGAGGACCACGAGCGGCGTCCCCTCGATCGTGATACGGGCGTTTTCCAGAAACTCGCCATTGCGGGTGTTGAGGACGCGACCCTCGATGGTGCCGCTGACGGTGCTTTGTGCAGAGGCGGCCGAAGGCAGGCCGAGGCTCGCGATCAGCAGTACGATTCGGAGGAGCAGGCGGAGTGAGGCGAGTTGGGGGCAGACGGAGGGGTTATCCATAAAACTGAGTGGGTCGGGGTTTGCTAGCAGCCTTTCGGACTTGGAAAATAAAGGCCTCTGGAAGCGATTATTGGCGAGTTTTAGTTAATAAAAAAATCGAATTTTAAGCCCCAAACCCCTTAACGCGGCTAAGTCCGACCGACTCCTGGGGATATTGGCGCGCACGGCCGTCGTGGCTTTGAGCGCGCGATTCCCATCGAGCGCACCGTCGCGCGATCCCTCCGAATCGCCGCGCAGGGTGAAATCGCCGAAACTCTTTCCGGTCCGCGCGCGCTTGGTCATGGTGTTGAGCCCACCGCCGATGGCCCCATCGCCAAAGAGCCGGGAACTGGGACCGCGCCGCCCCTCGAGCCGCTCGATAATGGGGCCGTCGACGGGTCGGGTGACGCGGAAGTAGTTTCGCCTTTGCACACTCGCCGGCAGTCCCCGGAAGAGCGACTGGTTGTGACCGAAATCGCTGGTCGCGAGGGGCGCGGTCTGCGCCATCGAGGTCATGGAGGGCGCCGCTTCGAGGTAATCGAGCAAACCGATGTCGCGGAGAAATTCCTTCGTCAGCACGAGTCACATCAGCCGGGGTCTTGATGAGCTCGGTGTTCACGCGCCCGCCGGCGAGCGAGTGCGACGCGGCGTAGCCCTGATCCTTGTCTTCGGACACCTCAAACGGTGAGAGGGTGACGGGACTTTTCGCGGCGACCGTATCGGCAGAATTCGAAGTAGCGGCGGCAACGGCCTGCGCCTATGCGGCAAGGGGCAAGAGCGTCCACGGCACGCTCAGTGCGAGGAATCGAAATACTTTCATGTGAGGTTTGGGATGGAAATCAAAATGAGGGGCGACCTACGCCGCGATCTGCGCAACTGGATCGTCAGCCGGCTTCGCCGAGTTGGCCGCAGCCGCGGCCGACAGCGGCGGCAATGTCACGAGGGCGATGACGGTGCGAGGATCGCAACGCGGCGCGAAGGCATCGTGGGGGTGACGTCGGGGTGAGTGGGCGAAATTCCAGCTCGCCAGCTTTTTCCCCTGCGGGACCGCCGGAGGCGCGCATCAGCCCACAAGTTCCTTGATCACGCCGGTACTGTCACCGTGCGCGGTGGCCGGCACGCCGGCGCCCTGGAGCAAGGTGAGCCACAGGTTGCACAGCGGCGTCTTGGGATCGGGCATCGCCAGATGACGCCCGTGCTTCACGCCCGCCCCTCCCCCGGTGATCACCGTCGGACAATTGTCGAGATAGTGAATCGACTGGATGTTGCTGCCGTAGCTCAAGCACGTGTGATCGAAGAGGCTCGTCCCGTCGGGCTCCTTGGTCGCCTTGAGCCGATCGATGAGCTCGGCCAGCAGCGCGGATTGTTTTTGATCGCGCAACTGCGAGGCCTCCATCCGTGGCCCCGACGCATAGTGGCTCATGTTGTGGCCCGTGAAGGTCACTCCGATGCTCTTCAACAAACTCTCGACCGGCTGACGGTACGTGATGACCCGGGTCGAGTCGGCCTGGAGCGCAGCCACCATCAGTTGGTACATAATCCGCACCTCCTCGTAGCCGGCGATTTCACCGGTGGGTTCGGCCGGCGGATTGGCCGAGCGCGCCTTGGGCACTCCCAGCCACTGCTCCTCCTTGGACAGACGGGTTTCGATCTCGCGGATCGACTCGAGGTACTCGCTGAGTTTGTCGTTGTCGTTTTTGCTCAAGCCGCGGCCGACACTCCGCGCATCGTCGAGCACCGTGTCGAGCACGCTGCGTTTCTGCCGCAGTTGCGCCTTGCGTTCGGCCAGCGGCGTGGACTCGTCGGAGAACATCCGGTGATACGCCACCACGGGATTGTTCATTCCGGCGAGAGGTTTGCCCTGACGGTTCCAGGCCAGCGAGAGACCGGGTCCGTGCCCCGAATCTTCCGCCTGTTCGCACCCCAGCTGAATCGACGTGAAACGCGTGCCCTTGCCAAATGTCTCGGCGGCGACCTGGTCGGCCGAGATGCTGTTGTGAAAACTTTGCCCCGGCTCCGCATAGCGGTTCGCGCCCGTCAGGTAGAACGTGCTGCCCCAGTGGGCCTCGTTGTTGAACTTGTTCGACAGATTTTGAATGACTGTGATGTCCGCCTTGTGCCGATCAAGCGGCTTGAGTCCCGGCGGCAGCACGTAGTCCGCCCCGGTCCGCTTAATATCCGGATACCAGGTCTCCCGAGTCACACCCCAGCCGAACCCGAGAAAGACCATTCGCCTGGGCCGGACAACGGCGGTCGCGGCCGTGGCCGCCGACGCAAAACGCGTCCAGCCGAAGGATTCAAACATCGGCAGGGCAACCATCGCGGACGTGCTGCGCAGAAACGCGCGGCGGGTGCGGGGGAGGGTATTCATTTGGATGAGACGGTGACTTGGAACATGTGGGGGAGGATTCAAAGCCGCTCGATCACGAGATCGTCGAGGAGGATGAGTCCGTTGCTGAGAAAGTCGACCGAGTGCACCGGCAGATCCGGCCAGCGGACGGTCAACGTGAGCTCTTCGCGGCCGTCGATCCAGGCGGTCCATTTTTGGCCGACAATTTCCAACACGGCCCGGTGCCAGTGATTCGCGGTGAGGCGGGCGCCGGAGCTGGCGGAGCCGTCGTAGAACCGAAATCCTCCGCGCGCGTGGGCCTTCGCGTCGGGCGGCAGCTTCGGGTGCTTGGCGTCCTCCGTGTACCCGTCCTCGATGAGCCCGAGATCACGTCCGCCCTGCTCGGACCATCGCGCCCCGGCGTCGATGCCGCCGAGGCTCAGCCGCAGCCGGGCAATGTGCTCGTGCGGATACGGGCTGAAGGAAAACTTGCCGTTGGGCAGCACCTCCAGGCGCGAGAGCGGCTTTTCGATCCGGAACCGGAACGTCACGCGGAGGTTCCGATGGCCGTCGATGAGCGCCCGCACCGGCTTGCCGTGCTTGGCCCCGGGTTGCTGCACGTAGACGCCGCGCAACGCACCGTCGGCGAGCTTCCAGTTGCCCTCATAATTCCACGACGGGTGGCCCCATTGGCCGCGTTCGATCTGCTCCGAGCTGAAGTCCGCCCGCACGAGCACCGTGCCCGGGCGTTCGCTCTGGGCGAAGACCGGGGCGGCGAGCCCGAGGGCGAGCAGGATGAACGGAGAAAGAAAGTTCATAGGATGGCGATGTCGCCGGCTCTACTTGCTGCGAAACGGTTTGCTGGCGGCCAACGCGTGGATGATCGCGCGCGGCGTCATTCCGTGCGCCCGGGCCTGGGTGAGAATTTCGTGCGCCAGTTGCTCATCGGAAAACCCAAACGGCCGGCCAAGTCCGTATTCGACCAGCCCCTCAATGAAGCCGCGCGCCAAGGACTCCTCCCGCCGGCCCACCTCGTCGCGGAGGCCAAAGTAGTCGGCGAACTCCACCCCGTCCGGGAGTCTTCCCTTCGGGTCGATCGGGAACGCCTTGCTCCGGATCACCCGGTTGTTCTTCGCGACCTCCGTCACCTCCTCGGGGCGCCACAAGCCGACAGCGTTGAAATTTTCCAGACCATAGCCGATCGGGTCGATCTTGCGGTGGCATTGGGCGCATTGCGGCTGCTCCATGTGCGCCGACTGCAGTTCGCGCGCCGGGAGCAGCTTGCCCGCGAGCCGGCTGAGCTGCGGGACGTTGGCCGGCGCGGGCGGCGGCGGGCTGTGCAGCAACTTGCGCATCACCCACGCGCCGCGCTCGACGGGCGAACTCCGTTCTCCGTCGGAACCCATCGCGAGGATCGCCGCCATGCCAAGGAAACCGCCGCGCGGCGAACCGGCGGGCACGTTTACCTTGCGAAAATGCCGGCCCGTGACGCCCGGGATGCCATAGTACTCCGCCAGCAGGTCGTTGATTACGACAAAGTCGGATTTCAGCAGGACCCCGAGTCCGAGATCGTCGCGCAGCACCGTCGCCAGCGTGTGAAACACCTCGGCCCGCGCCGCCAGCTTCACGCTGTCGTCGAAGCCCGGATACAGCCGGTGGTTGAACTGGAAGAAGTCCAGCCGTTCCAGGTGCAGCCACTGCTGGGCAAAGCTCGTGACAAACTCCCACGCCCGGGAGTCGGCCAGCATCCGATCAACCTGGCCCGTGAGCACGGCGGGACGCCGCAACTCCCCCGACCGCGCCAGCGCCAGGAGCGTGGCGTCCGGCGGCGCGCTCCACAGGAAGTACGAGAGCCGGTTCGCAAGTTCGAGGCCGGTCAGCTCCCGCGGTGCCGCCTTCTCCGCCGCCGGCTCGATGAGGTAGAGAAAACTCGGCGACGCCAGAATCACCGCCAGCGGCTCTTTGAGCGCGTCCTCGAAACTCCGGCCCGCCGCGCGTCCCTCCGCATGATGCCCCATCAGCTTGTCGAGGTAGCTCCCCTTCACTTCCTTGCCCCGAAACGCGCGCGCCGCAAAACGCGCGACAATTTCACGGGCGTAGGCGTCGTCCTGCGTCGCTCCGGCACCTTTGAAGAAAATCTCCGCATGCGCCGCGGACGGCCACTGCTGCACGATCGGCCCCTCCCACTCCACCCAGTCCACCCAGAGCGCCGGTTCGAGGCCGAAACCTGTTTCTTCGAGACTCCGCATGTGCCGATAGACGGCGGCCTCGCGACTGTTGACCTGCCGTTCCCGCAGCGCGATCACGCGGTCTCCAAGGTAGTTGACCTGCTGGGTCTGGGAACCGATGTCCGCCTTGGTCGGCTTCGACGGCTTCGGCAGCGGCAACGTCCACTCCAGCGTCTGGGGCTGCGCGAGCGTGCCGGTCACCTTTTCACAGGCAATCAGGCTGATCGCTCCGTCAGTCCGTTCGCCCCGCAGGCCGATTTCAATATAGTGCCGCGCGGCCGGAGTTTTCGGCGCCACGCCGACCCGGGCCCGGATGACGTAGTCGCCCGAAGGCATTTCATCCGGGATGACGATCCCCACCTGCGGGTTCGGCATGTGCACCGTGAGAAACGCGCCGGTCTCCGTCTCGACGCGCGACAGATAATCCGCGTAGGGCGGAGTGTCGCGATCCCATACCAACTTGCGGAAGTCCATTTCCCGTTCGTCCACCAGACCGAAGTCCGACGGCGGCCGGCCCTTCGACGCCTTCCACTGCTTGTACATCCGGTAGCCGCCCATCTGGTAACCGCGAAAAATCCCGGTGATCCGCTGGTTGGCCTCAATCTCCGGTTCGATGTGCACCTTTCTCGTTTCCGGTTTCGGCCCGGTGGCAATCGCCACGTCGAGGGCCTTGCGTGCGAGGGCGAGGTACTGCTCGACCTGGTCGCTGGAGAAAAAAAGCGACTTGCCGACCGTATCAAACGTGCCGCCCCCGCCGTCCTTCGGCAGGTCCTTGACGTCGACCCGGACCCCAAGGAGGTCCTGCATCGTGTTCTGGTACTCGCGGCGGTTGAGCCGGCGCAGCGTGATGACGCCGTGCTGATCGCTCAGCTGTTTCCGCGCGACCACCATCATCTGCGACAAATCCTCCAGCAACCCGGTCTTCTCCACCGCCGCGGGCTGTTTCTCCTCCTCCGGCGGCATTTCACCGGCGTTGAGCACGTTCAGAATCTTCTGCCAGCGCTCGGCCGTCGGGATGTCACCGACCGCAAACGGCACGTCGTCGAGCCGCATCTTGCCCTTCTGCTTGTCCGCGTTGTGGCAGTCGACGCAGTAACTCTGGAGAAAACTCCGGTGCTTCTCCGCCAACGACGCCCGCAACGGATCCGCGGCCATCGCCGGCAGCGCCGCGAGTAACAGGAGGGAAAGATTTCGCGTCAGCATCCGGTCAAAAGCGATAGGAAGCCTTCAGGTCCCAATTACGGTGCACCCGGGGATAGTTGAAGACGATAAACTGCCCCGGGCCGCGGGCCTGCAGGGGAATCATGGCGTGCTCGGCGAGCACATTCTGGACGTTGAGCTGCACGTCGAAGGTCTCGTTGCGCCCGAGGCGGAAGATTTTCCCGACCATGAGGTTCGTCAGGAGATTGGAGATGCCGCGGATCGGGGCGTTGTTGTTGGCCGGGTCGTATCCGATCACCGGCGACGTCCGATAGTTGGCGCCGCCGCCGACCCGCATACCGTGCAGGAACGGGAAGGATGCATCGCTGAACCGGTAGCTCGTGAAGACGTTCATCGACTCTTTCTGGTGCTGCATCTGTTCCTGGCCGCTGGCGCGGTTGATCTCGGCCATCAGCGCCGAGGCGTAGCCGTAGGCGTCGGCGATCGTCGCCGGGTCCTGGACGAAGTCGCGTCCGGGCGTGCCGTCCCGCAAGCGGACGAAACTCTGGACGTTGGCCGGGGTGTCGGTGAGCCGGGTCGTGTTCTTCTGCCACGCGACATTGGTCTCGGCAAAGAAGGCGTTGTGGAACGGCGCGATGTTTGTGTCGGACTGGTCGTTAGTGGCGTAGTTGAACGAGATACTCCAGTTGCGCGTGAGCCGGCCGACGAGTTCGAACTCGTAGCCCTTGCCAGAGGTGTCGACGGTGTGGCCGTTGCCACCCAGCCAGTCGTTCGCGCCGGATGCGACCATGCTCGCCGGGAGCGGCTGTCTCGTGACCCGCAGCGCGTCGACGATCGCGGGAATCGCCTGGTTCATCCCCAGCTGCTGCTGCACGAACACGTTGGTCTGCCGGTTGGTGTCGTCGGTCGTGAAGGCGTTGACGCTCACGTAGAGTTTGTCGTCGAGCAGGCTGATACGCAGGCCGTAGTCCTTCCCCTTGCCCACCCGGGTGCCGTAGAGCTGGTTGTAGGGGTTCGGCGGTGACTGCGGCAGCACGCTGTTGGCCTGGTTGTAGGTGAGGCCGATGCGTTTGAAGGGGGACAGAAAAATGCCAAAGGTCGTGGTCCTGCCGGTGAAGGAGTCCGCCTCGCCCAGGACGTCGTTCAGCTTGCTCCAAAGATTGGTGGAGTTCGGCAGCCGGACTCCTCCCCCCACCGCCCGCCGGTCGTCGCGGGTGTCCTCGCGGTAGCCGCCGGTGAACACGAGGCGGTCGCTGAGAAAGCGGCTCTGGCCCGCGATCATGCGGCTCTCGTCCACCGTGTTCCGGAAACCGGCCGGGCCGTTGGAAATAAAGCCGCTTTTGACGCCGGGCACGTTGATCGGGTTCGCCCACGGATCAATGGCGCCCCGCCATCCTCCCGGTGTACTAAAATCGATGTAGGTCCGGCGCAGGATCGTGTTGGTCGTAGAGTCGATCACCTGGTTGTTGTTGGGCGCGAGATTGCGCTCCACCTCGACCCACGTGTTGCCCCAGTTGTCATCCTTCTGCCACAGCCCGGACACGGAATGGCGGCCCAACCAGCGGTTGAACTTCGTCAGGTTGAGCTCGTAGCCGACATTCGCCCGGAACTGATCCGAATGCTCGTCGAACAGCCGCGTCTGCGCGCTGCCCTCGACGTACA
>Ga0114966_10004371_pt1 | contig 12165 bp, 13 predicted proteins | sample M_130207_XF_Meta_FD_87029 | JGI IMG/M metagenome (GOLD analysis project Ga0114966, IMG submission 87029) | Freshwater microbial communities from Lake Montjoie, Canada to study carbon cycling - M_130207_XF_MetaG | ecosystem: Environmental > Aquatic > Freshwater > Lake | place: Lake Montjoie...
GAACGTACCGCCCGGTTGCCCGGAGCACTAGGCGATCGCCGCCCGAACCCCTACCAGCGCCGCTTCGCCCACAATGCGACGTACACAAGACCAACGAGCGCGGGCACCGCAATGAGTGGCCCGACCACAGCGGCCAACGCTTCCCCAGAGCCAATGCCGAACGTGGCCACTGCGACCGCGATGGCCAGCTCAAAGTTGTTTCCCGCCGCGGTAAAGGCGAGCGACGCGGTTGTCGCGTACGGGAACCCAACCTTCCGGCCGAGCCAAAAGGCGCTGCCGAACATCACCAAGAAATACACAAGCAGCGGCACGGCAATCCGCGCGACATCCATGGGCAGCGCGATAATCCGGTTCCCCTGCATCGCAAACATCAGCACGATTGTGTATAACAGACCGATCAACGCCGTTGGCCCAAAGCGGGGCATAAAAGTGTTGTCATACCACGTTTCGCCACGCCGCTCCACTAAAAGGCGACGCGTGAGGTAGCCGGCCACCAGCGGCACACCAAGAAAAATCCCGACGCTCTTCGCAATCGCGCCCATCGACACGTGGATCGTGGCGGTATCCGCGCCGAACCAACCGGGAATCACGGTGAGAAAGAGCCAGCCGAGCACGGAGTAGGTCAGAATCTGGAAGACGGAGTTCAACGCGACGAGCACCGCCGCGATTTCCGCCGAACCGCACGCCAGCGCGTTCCAGAGCAACACCATCGCGATGCAGCGCGCGAGGCCAATCAATACGAGCCCGTTGCGATACGCGGGGAGGTCGGGCAGAAAGAGCCAGGCGAGCCCAAGCATAACCAGCGGGCCAATCACCCAGTTCAGCACGAGCGAGGTGCCAATGAGCTTGGTGTCGGTCAGATGCGCGCCAATAGCGCCGTAGCGCACTTTCGCGAGCGCGGGGTACATCATCCACAGTAGGCCAACGCCAATGGGTACCGACACGCCGGCGAGTTGCACGCGATCCAGCGCAGGGCCTAGGTCGGGGTAGACGTGGCCAAGTCCCACGCCGATCGCCATGGCGGCGAAGATCCAGAGTGGGAGATAGCGGTCGATGACAGATAGGCGTCGAAGGATCGGCGCGTCAGCAGTTGAAGCCGTGGTCACGAGATCTGTGGTGAGAGTGTCAGAGTGGATCAAGCCGCGCGCCGCCGCTGCGCACATATTCGGCGAACTCCTGCGGAAGCCCGGCGGCAATGATGGCCGCGGCGGTCGTTTCAACGTCATAGCTGACGCGCACAAACTCGAGCTGCCAGGCACCGTCGCAGTGCTCGGCGATCACATAGCCCGCGCGTGCGTCGCCGTCCTTCGGGCGTCCGACCGAACCGGTGTTCACAAACGTCATGCCGTCGACCACGCGCGACCACGGTTTGTGCGTATGACCAAAGGCAATCAGGTCTCCAGTCGTGAGCTGCGCTTTCTGTGCCAGTGAACGGCAGAAGTCGTCGTCGCGCTCCGCGTGCCAATACACCGTGTTGAGCACAGGCGTGCCATGCACAAGCACCAACTTGGCACCACTCTTGTGCCCGCCGTCGGCACGAACCGTGAGCGAGAAGGGGAGTGCGCCGAGCCAGCGCTTGGAATCGGCCGACGTGTGCTCAAGGGTCCATGCGTAGCTTGCGTGCGCGAGCTGTTCCTGCCGCGGATCTTCGTAGCGGCACCCGCAGTGCTCGTAGTGCGTCGCGACTGTAGAATCGTAGTTACCGGCTACGCCGTTGATCCCGCGTGCGCGCAGTTCCGCGATGACTTCGTTGGGCCAGGGAGCATAGCCCACGAGATCGCCGATGTGGAGCGTACCGATGATGTCCGGACGCGCATCGATGTCGGCCAACACCGCGCGCAGGGCGGGGAGGTTGGCGTGGATATCAGAAATGAGGGCGAGACGCATTAGTTGGAGAGACCGAGGTGCATGGCGATGGCGCTCGCGCAGGTGCCGCCGAGGAACTGCGGTGACTGTCGTACCGCTTCATTTACCTGGTCGCGAGGAATGCGGGTGAAGCCAAATCGGGGCGCCCAGTCGGCAGCCGTAGTGGTGAGGAGGTAGAGATCGCGGATTCCGTCTGTGCGCGCAGCGTTGATCGCGCGCTCGACGAGTGCGCCGCCGAGCCCCGTGCCGCGCGCGTCTGTATGCACAGCGACGGAGCGCACGAGCGCCGCGTCGCCGTAGCGCTCCACACCGATCGTGCCAAGAATCGACGTTCCCCGTTCGGCGACAAAGAACCCAACGAGTGTTGGGCTGATGTCGTCGAAGGGCAGGTCGACCTCGCCTAACAACGCAGCGACCGTGGCAAAATCATTGGGGAGCGCTGCGCGTATGTCGTGCGAACTGCTCACGGTTTGGTCGCCCGCACGAAGCCGCTCATAAACTTGCCATCGATCTCGGCGGCGAAGCGATCGACGTCGAGTCCCGCGCTTTCGGCGAAGATGCGTGCGTCGTCCGTCGTGTAGATGCGCGTGGGCTCGATGCTTGGGTTCTCGAAGCCCGCAGCGCGCAGCATGCGCAGGAACTGTTCTTCTTCGAGGGCGCCGGCCATACAGCCGACCCACATCTCGGCGGAGCGACGCACTTCTGAGGGGACCTCACCGCGCGTGATCACGTCGGAGACCGCAAAGCGTCCCCCTGGCTTGAGCACACGGAAGGCTTCGCGTAGAACCATTGATTTGTCGTGCGCCAAGTTGATGACGCAGTTCGAGATGATCACGTCGACCGAGTTGTCCGGGAGCGGAATCTGCGTGATCTCGCCGCGGAGGAACTCCACGTTGGTGGCGCCGGCCGCTGCCTTGTTCTTGTTGGCGAGCTCGAGCATCTCGTCGGTCATGTCGAGCCCGTAGGCTTTGCCCGTGGGGCCCACGCGCTGCGCCGAGAGGAGCACATCGATGCCGCCACCCGAGCCCAAGTCGAGCACCGTTTCGCCCGCCTTGAGTTCGGCGAGGGCTGTTGGGTTCCCGCATCCCAGCGAGGCCAGCACCGCGTCGGCGGGAATGCCCTGGACTTGCGATGCTTCGTAGAGGTTCGAGGTGATTGGGTCGGTGTCGCAGCAGCCGCCCGTGCCGCAGCAGGCAGCCTTCGGTTCGCCTGAGAGGATCGAGAGGGCCGCCTTTCCGTAGCGTTCGCGGACGATGGTGGTGACTTTGGTGCCCATGTGTTGCTCCTGTGTGATGCTCCTGTGTGTTGCTCCTGTGTGTTGCTCCTGAGGGGCTTCTACGTGGTCGAGTATGTCAGTCGCAGCAGACGACCGGCGTGCGCGGCGCGCTAGCTGTTCCAGCGGGGCGCAGGGCGGCGATCGCGTCGTGGGCGGCCGCGAGACCCGCGGGAGCGAGGCGGTAGTGCATCCATCGTCCTTCGCGGCGGCACACGACCAGCCCAGCTTCACGCAGCGTCTTGAGATGGAAGGAGAGTAGGGACTGGCCCAGATCGATCGCCTCTTGGAGGTGACAGACGCACTGCTCGCCCGCTTGGAGGTGCGAAAGGATCGTCAGCCGGCGCGGATCAGAAAGCGCGTGGAACAGGGCTGCCTGGCGCTCGAGTCCCGCCGTGAGCGTGTCGGCGACGTGGAGCGAATCAGGGCCATCCACCCGGTAGGTGACGGCAGTGTATCTAAGTACGGGAAGTATGTTGGCCATACATATCAATATATCTAGATATGTTGATATGGCAACCCGCGTGGGGCCGCGCGCGGGTTATGCGGCTGCTAGTCGGCCTTTTCCGTGCGCCAGGCGTGGAAGACGAACACGAGGAGCGCCGCAAACAACGCGGGTAGGCCCATAAAGAAGCCCATGTTCAGCAATCCCTCGACGATCGGTCCGGCGTGTGATGGGTCATCGCCACCGAACCGTAGTCGGCTGCCGTAGTCGACGCCTAACGCGATTGTTCCTGGAAGCCAGATCACAAAAAACGCGAGCGCCGACCACTTCAGACGCCGCCGCAGAAGGGGGGATTCGAACATTATAGCAGCGCCGAGCGCCGTGAGGTCAGGCGCGGTTGCCAAGCCGGAGCTTGGTCGGGATGGACGGCGGTAGCGTGGGATACTGGCCGGAGAAGCAGGCGTGGCAGAATCCGTCGGGACCGTCGGGAACGGAGCCGAGCATGCCGTCGAGCGAAATGTACCCGAGCGAATCGACGCCAATCGCGTCCGCGATCTTGTCGAGAGGAAGCTTGGCTGCAATCAACTGATCTTTGTCCGGCGTGTCGATCCCGTACCAGCACGGCCCGGTGATCGGCGGCGAACTCACGCGCATGTGCACTTCGCTTGCCCCGGCGGCTCGGACGAGCGCTACTAGGCCACGGGTGGTCGTGCCACGCACGATGGAGTCGTCGACCATCACGACGCTCTTGCCCTGCAGAATCTCGCGCACGGGATTGAACTTGACCTTCACCTTGGCATCGCGCCCCGCCTGCGTGGGCTGAATGAAGGTGCGTCCCACGTAGTGATTGCGAATCAGCGCGTGCTCCAGCGGGAGCTTGGCTTGCTCAGCGTAGCCGAGCGCGGCAGCATTGGACGAGTCAGGCACAGCGAACACAAAATCTGCGCCCGGCGCGGGATGTTCCACTGCGAGGCGGCGGCCGAGTGCACGCCGTGCGCGGTCGACGGAGCCGCCGAACACCTGACTGTCGGGGCGCGCGAAGTACACATGCTCAAAGACGCACCGGTGCAGGGAGGCGGCTGGTGGCAGCTGATGCGACCGAATGCCATCGCGATCCACGGCGACGATCTCCCCTGGGAGCACTTCACGAACGAGCGTCGCACCAACGATGTCGAGGGCGCACGTCTCAGAGGCGAACACCACCGCGTCGCCCAGCTTCCCCATGACGAGCGGGCGCCAGCCGTGCGGGTCGCGCGCGGCAAGGAGCGTGTCGTTGATCAGCACGAGCAACGAATACGCGCCTTCCACACCCTGAAGCGCTTCCGCCATCTGCGCTTCTGGGCGGGTCGACATGGACCGCGCGAGGCGATGCACAAGCACTTCGGAATCCATGGTGGAGCTGAAGATGCTGCCGACGGACTCGAGCTTCTCACGGATCTCAGTGGCGTTCGTGAGGTTGCCGTTATGCGCGAGGGCGATGTGTCCACCCTTAAAGTTCACGAGCGCGGGCTGTGCATTCTCGATGGTCGAGGAGCCGGCGGTGGAGTAGCGCGTGTGGCCGATCGCCGTTGAGCCCTTGAGTTTCTCCAAGACCTCTGGGCCAAACTTCTCCCCGACGAGCCCCATGGCGCGGATGCCGTGCGCTTGGCCGCCATCGTCAGCGGCAACGATGCCTGCGGATTCCTGCCCGCGGTGCTGCAACGAATAGAGCCCGAGGTGCGTGAGTGTTGCTGCGTCTGCGTGACCGGAAACGCCGAAGATTCCACACATCAGGCTGTTACTCCCGCCGCAGGGTCGGTGGTGATGGCGTCCGCTGGCGCACGCCGCATGGCAGCGGGGAGCGCGTCGTGGAACGACATCGAGAGGATCGAGACGTCAGCGCGCAACTCACGCGCGCCGCCGGTGATGCGAAATCCCGTAGGTGCGGCGGTCACCTGCCCAATCACGCGCGCTGGTACCCCGTGTGCCGTGGCGACGGCAATCACGGCATCTGTGTTCGTAGTACTGACGACGACGCGGCCCTGTGCCTCGCCGAACAACAGCGCCCGCAGCGGCAACGTGCCCCACGCGCCAACGTCAACCGACACGCCGAACGGGTGCTCGCGGTTGCCGATGGCCGATTCGGCAAGGGCAACCGCAAGGCCACCTTCGCTGCAGTCGTGGGCTGAACGGAGGAATCGCTTGTCTGCGAGTTCGCATAGCGTGTCAATCAGCGCGCGCTCAGCGGCAAGATCACATGCCGGCGGGGCGCCAGCGACTACACCGTGAATCCACGAGAGGTATTCGCTCGCGCCGAGTTCGGTAGTTGGCGTGCCGAGGAGCACAATGGAGTCGCCCTCGGACTGAAACGCCGATCCAACCGCTTTGGATGCGTCTTCGATTAGTCCCACCATCCCGATCGTTGGGGTGGGGTAGACCGCGCCGATTGGACTTTCGTTGTAGAGCGAGACGTTGCCGCCAGTGACTGGCGTGTCGAGCGCGCGGCAAGCATCGCCCATGCCACCGACCGCTTCCTTGAACTGGAAAAAGATCTCGGGGCGCTTCGGGTTTCCGAAGTTCAAACAGTTGGTCACAGCGAGTGGACGCGCGCCCGTGCACGCGACGTTGCGTGCCGCTTCGGCCACGGCAATCTGTCCGCCGACGCGCGGATCGAGATACACGTAGCGGCCGTTACAATCGGTCTTCATGGCGAGCGCCTTCTTGGTGCCGCGCACACGCACCACGGCGGCATCGGCACCGCCAGGGCCAAACACGGTATTCGCGCGAACCGTGGAGTCATACTGCTGCGAGATCCACCGCTTGCTGGCGATCGTCGGTGCTGCAAGAAGACGCGCGAGCGTCCACGCGGGATCTGCTTCCTCCGCACGTTCCGCAACGGCGTGCACATCGCGCCCACGCAGCGCGACAATCGCCGGGCTCTCTGCAGCCTCTGGATAATAAAACGGGCAATCGGTGACGAGCCGCGTCCCGGGGAACTCGGCGACCACATGATCGCCTTCCTTCACGCGGTACACCGGTTCGGCGATAACTTCGCCAATGACGGCGGCGGTGAGGTCCCACTTCTGCAGAATGGCGCGCACTTCGGCGTCGCGCCCCTTGTGCGCTACGACCAGCATGCGCTCCTGCGATTCGCTGAGCAGGATTTCGTATGGCGTCATCCCCGTTTCGCGAACCGGCACTTTGAGAGTGTCGATCTCCACGCCGACGTCACCACGCTCCGCCATTTCGGCGCTGGACGAGGTAAGTCCTGCGGCACCCATGTCCTGAATCGCGACGCAGTGTCCGCTCGCGATCAGTTCAAGCGTGGCTTCGAGGAGAAGTTTTTCGGTGAACGGGTCGCCGACTTGCACACGCGGGCGTTTGGCGTCGGTCTCGTGGGAGAGGTCTTCGGAAGCGAAGGAGGCGCCGTGAATACCGTCGCGTCCGGTGCGCGCACCGACAGCCATAATCAGATTCCCTACGCCTTCTGCCTTCGCGCGAATGAGCTCGTCTTCGCGCATCACGCCAACGCACATCGCGTTGACCAGCGGATTTCCCTCGTAGGCCGCGTCGAACATGACATCGCCCGCGACGGTAGGAACACCCATGCAGTTGCCGTAATCGCCGATTCCCTTCACAACGCCACCGACGAGATAGCGCACGCGTGGGGTGTCGAGTGATCCGAAGCGCAGCGAGTTAAGCATCGCGATCGGGCGCGCGCCCATCGTGAAGACGTCGCGCAGGATGCCGCCGACGCCCGTCGCGGCGCCTTGGTAGGGCTCGACTGCCGATGGGTGATTGTGTGATTCGATCTTGAAGGCCACGGCCATGCCGTCGCCGATGCTGATGACGCCCGCATTCTCGCCGGGGCCTTGCAGCACCCATGGCGCCTGCGTGGGCAGTGTCTTGAGCACCGGGCGCGAGTGCTTGTAGGAGCAGTGTTCGCTCCACAGGGCACTGATGATGCCCAGTTCGGTGAACGTGGGGGTGCGCTCGAGCATGCGTTCGAGGCGCTGGTATTCGTCAGCGGTGAGCCCGTGTTCGGCCACGAGGGCCGGCGTGATGACGGGATCGCCTAGGCGTGGAGTTGCAGTCACGAGAGCGGCAGCCGGGATAGGGTCAGGCGCGAGCGGTGGCGAGCAGCGATTCGAACAGGACCAACCCATCGGTAGAGCCGTGTAGGGGCTCCAAGGCACGTTCCGGATGCGGCATGAGGCCGATCACGTTGCGGGCCGCGTTGCACACACCGGCGATGTTGCGCATGGCGCCATTGGGATTCGCGGCGTCAGTCGGATGTCCCGCGGCGTCCACATAGCGGAAAATGACCTGCCCCTCACCCTCTAGTCGGTCGAGTGTCGCGTCGTCCGCGGTAAAGCGCCCTTCACCGTGCGCGATCGGCATGGTGAGGCACTGCCCCACGGTGCCGGCAGCGCTGAAGGCGGTGTCAGTATTTTCCACGCGAATCGTGACGGGCATGTGGCGATAGCCACGGTCGTTGCAGAGCAGGGCGCCCGGGAGGAGTCCTGCTTCGCAGGCAATCTGGAAGCCGTTGCAAATCCCGAGGACAATACCGCCGCGCTGCGCATGCGCTTCGACTTCATTCATGATCGGACTGAATCGCGCAATCGCGCCGGAGCGCAGGTAATCGCCGTAGCTGAAACCACCGGGCAGAATCACGACGTCGGAGCCTTGGAGGTCGTGATCCTTGTGCCACAGAATCACCGCCTCCTCGCCGAGGTGGTCGACGATCGCGTGCCAGGCATCGTCTTCGCAGTTGGAACCTGGAAACCGAACGATGCCGACCTTCACGCGGCCACCACGGATGCGATTTCGAAGTCTTCGGTGACCGGGTTCGCGAGCAGCTTGGCGCACATCGCGCGTACGCTTGCTTCTGCAGCGGCGGCATCAGCGGCGGCGGTCTGAATCACGAGATGTCGACCGACGTGTACTTCAGCAACGGCCGCAAAGCCCAGCGAATGCAGCGCTTCGGTGACGGCCTTGCCTTGCGGATCAAGGATGCCACGGCGGGGGACCACATGCACGGCGACTCGATACGACGTCATTCTGGCGAATCCTCGGAGATGTTCTGGTCAGGAGTACGGGGGCCACCACGTGGGCGGCGGCGACGGCGACGGCGACGCTTGCTCTGCTCTGACTGTGCGGACGATTCGCCGCCAGATGTCTCGTCGCCGATTTCGTTGTCCTCTCCATCGGATTCAGCCTGTGGAGCCGCGGCAGAAAGGGGCGCGAGTGGCGCTGTCGGATGACGGTTCGGGCGCGGAGTGTTGCGCGGCTGTTGCGGCTGCTGTTTCTGCTGGGCGTTCCCGTGCGAGGGCCGCTTGGCGTGAGCGCGCGGTGCGGGATCGTCGAACTCCGCGTCTTCGAGATCATCGGCTAATGTCGCGACGTAGTCATCGTCGTCGAGGTCTTGCTCAAACTCTTCGCCGTGCGGCTCTGGTACGCCGGGCTGGCGCTCGGTAAGTCCACGGATCACCGCGGCCAACAGTCCAAGCGCCACATAGGTGATTCCAAGAGGGAAGAAGAACTCCTTCGGCAGAAAAATCAGGCCGATGCCGAGACCAATGAAGACTATGAGTCCGATTGCCCCGCGCACGGTGCGAAGGCTGAAGGTCGGCCACGCAGGGTACGGCACATTGCTAATCATCAGGAACGCCAGGGTCGCCATCAGCCAGCGGAGCAGGGTGTACCACGGTAGATCAGCCAAGATCGTATCGTTGTATAGCGGTGTCTGGCTGAACCAGTAGTACGTGGCAAGGACACCACCGGCCGCCGGACTCGGAAGCCCGCGGAAATACTTCTTCGCCCGTCCCGCCTGCTCGACGTTGAAGCGCGCGAGACGCATCACGGCGCACGCAGAGAACAAGAAGACGTAAATCCAGTCCCAGTTGTCGTGCCGCAGCACCGCGAAATACATCATCAACGCGGGCGCGAGGCCAAAGGAGATGGCATCGACGAGTGAGTCGAGTTCGGCGCCGAACGGGGAGCCAGTGCCGGTTGCACGGGCCACGCGTCCGTCCATGGCGTCGCACATCGCGCCAATCAGGATGAAGCGCACGGCCAAGCTGTGCTCACCCTTCGCAGCGAGAATAATCGCGTAGATACCACAAAACAGATTGGCGAGGGTGAAGCCGTTCGGCAGCATCACCATCGATGGGCGCGGAAGACGAGGACCGCGCACCTTACGGGAGCTCCGCCAGGACACTCGTACCGCTCATAGTCGTATCGCCAATCTTGACTTTGACGGTGCTGTTGGTGGGAACGAACACGTCGACGCGCGACCCGAACCGGATGAGCCCGAAGCGTTCGCCCTGCTGCACCACGTCGCCGTCCTTGCTGTATGTCACGATCCGTCGCGCCACGAGTCCTGCAATCTGGCGCACCAAGATCCGGAAAGGTCCCGACTCGATCCCGACTGACATTTGCTCGTTCTCGAGCGACGACTTCTCGATCGCCGCATTGAGAAACTTGCCGGGATTGTAGTGCACGTAGCGCACGGTGCCGTCGACCGGATACCGGTTCACGTGCACGTTGAACACGTTCATGAAGATCGAGATGCGAAGCGCGCGCCCGTGAATGAACGACGGTTCGTCGACTTCTGTAATAAGGACAATACGACCGTCAGCTGGCGCAATCACGACTTTCTCGCCGCGTGGTCCCGTGCGCTCTGGGTCACGGAAGAAATACGCCACCCACAGCGCAATCACCGTCAGGAGGAACGCCAGTAACCAGAGGAGGAACGACCGGCGGCTGTTGGCGAGTACGAAGACTCCGCCAGCGACGACGGCGGCGATCAAAATGAACGGAATCCCTTCTTTGGCAACGCTCACGGTAGACTCGAAGTGTCGAGGGGAGCGCCAGTGAGGCGCGCGAAGGCATCGAGATACCGGGCGCTGGTCGCCTGGACTACCTCGGGGGGGAGGGACGGGGGCGGGGCATTGCCGTCCCAGCGTCCGGCCCGACGTTCGACGTCGAGCCAGTCACGGAGCGGTTGCTTGTCGAAACTGGGCTGCGTCCGCCCAGGCTGATACTGATCGGCGGGCCAGAAGCGTGAACTGTCGGGCGTGAGCACTTCATCCACGAGGATGATGCGTCCGTCCCGCTGCGCGAACTCGAACTTCGTGTCGGCGATAATAATGCCGCGTGTGGCGGCCACGTCACGACCGCGCTCGTAGATCAGGCGCGACATGTGTTCGAGCTCTGCGGCGACGGCCTCGCCGAGCTGGGCTCGAACGTTCGTGATGGTGATATTTTCGTCATGTCCAGTTTCTGCCTTCGTCGCCGGGCTGAACACGGGCGGGTCAAAGCGATCGGCTTCGACGAGACCGTCGGCGAGCCGCTCGCCTGCGAGCGTACCAGTGGCGCGATACTCTTTCAGCGCGGATCCGGAGAGATAACCGCGGATTACACACTCCACAGGAAACACCTGCCCACGAAGTCCAAGCATCGAGCGCCCAGCCAACGTGTCGCGGTGCGGCGCGAGTGCTGGGACGAGCGCGATAATCTCGTCAGCATCGGCCGAAACCATGTGGTGCGGGACGAGCTCGCCAAGCTGCCGCAGCCACCACGCGGTCATCTGCGTGAGCACCGCACCCTTGTACGGCACGAGCTCGTTCATGACCACATCGAACGCGCTGACGCGGTCGCTGGCGACCAGCAGCAAGTGGTCGTCTCCTACAGCGTACACATCACGCACCTTGCCGCGCACAACGAGCGGCAGGGGAAGTGATGTGCTGCCTACGGTGAGCGTCATACGCGAATCTCAGCGGCTGGGGCCGCGGCATGGCCAGTGGCCAGGATCGGCGCGATCACTTCGGCGAGGAAGTCGTCGACCTGCTCTGGCGCGCGACCGACGAAGTGGTGGGCATCGAGCGTGGCTTCGAGATTCCCCATCGGAACGCCGAACTCGGGGTCGGCGGCCAAGCGAGCGAGCATGTCATTGCGAGCGCCGTCGTCCTTCATGGCGCGTGCCGCGGCAATGCTATGACGGCGGATCACTTCGTGCGCGACCTGACGATCGCCGCCGGCCTCGACCGCGCTCACAATCAACTTCTCCGTGGCCATAAACGGCAGCTCGTCGGCGATGCGCGCACGGATGCGCGCGGGATGCACTTCGAGCCCGCCGGTGATGTTCTCCATCAGAATCAGGATCGCATCAGTAGCGAGGAACGCCTCGGGAATCACGAGACGACGGTTCGCGCTGTCGTCGAGCGTCCGCTCGAAGTACTGCACGCTGTGCGTCTGATTGGCGTTCCCCTCAAGCGACAGCACAAAGCGCGCAAGCGAGTTGATCCGCTCAGAGCGCATCGGGTTGCGCTTGTAGGCCATAGCGCTCGAGCCGATCTGCTCCTTTTCGAACGGCTCTTCGATCTCGCCGAACGACTGCAGCATGCGTATGTCACTCGCGAATTTTGCAGCGCTCGCGGCAATCCCCGACACGATGCTCAGCACCTGAGCATCGAGTTTGCGCGAGTACGTCTGCCCACTCACCGGAATCGACTGTTCAAATCCCATGGCGTGCACCACGAGCCGATCGAGCTCGCGAACCTTCGCGTGGTCACCCTTGAAGAGTTCCAAGAAGCTC
>Ga0114966_10004372_pt1 | contig 12165 bp, 10 predicted proteins | sample M_130207_XF_Meta_FD_87029 | JGI IMG/M metagenome (GOLD analysis project Ga0114966, IMG submission 87029) | Freshwater microbial communities from Lake Montjoie, Canada to study carbon cycling - M_130207_XF_MetaG | ecosystem: Environmental > Aquatic > Freshwater > Lake | place: Lake Montjoie...
AATGCTGCCCCACTCATCGCTGGCGGCTCTCCCAGCGATGAGTGGGTCAGCATTGGCGATGACTCGGTCAGCGAGGCGCAGGCGAGGGCTGCTGTGCGGTGCCGCCGAAGCCGCGCGCGCATTCATTGACGCGGTGGGCCGACTCGACGTCAAGCTGCGTGAGGCCGCCGGCCGAGTGAGTGGTGAGCGCCACCCTCAGCGTGCGCCAACGGATGTCGAGGTCGGGGTGGTGGTCGAGCTCCTCGGCCACGAGGGCGATGTCGCCCACCGCGCCGATGAGGTCGGGAAAAGTCGGAAAGTCGAATCGCGCAGTGAGGGAGGAGCCGTCGCAGACCCAGTGCGGCAGTCGTACGAGCTGGCGGGTGAGTTCGTCTCCCACTAGCAGCCGGCGCATCATGGGGAGGGCGCCACGAACAGGTCGGCCACCGCCTGAACCGGCGCGAGGTCTCCCTCGAGCCAGGCCACGCGCTGCCAGTCGGATACGGGAACCCACTCGAGGGCGTCGTGCTGGTCGAGCGCGCGCGGCTCGAAATCGCCCACCACCCGGCCGACAAACACCACCATGCGGTGCCGCTCACCAAGTGGCCAGGCGCCGTTCACCGGCCCATCAACCCGGCGCTCGAGGTGCACCGCCACCCCGAGTTCCTCGTCGATCTCGCGGTGGGCCGCGTCTTCGTCGGTCTCGCCGGGCTCGACCTTGCCACCGGGAATCTCCCAGCCGCCAGCGAGCGCGGGGGGCTCGATGCGTCGTGCGGCGAGTAGTTCGACCCCGCGGGCACCGTCGCGCACGAGGGCCACCCCCACGACCGCGATGAACTCGATGTTCTCGATGTTCTCGTCAGCCGGAGGGTTCGACACGTCAGCCAACCCCCGATCCGACGAGGACTCCGATTCCGTAGGTGATGCCCATCGCCAGTGCGCCGCCGCACACATTGCGCACGACGGAACGTTGAATGGAGGCCCCGGCGAGACGGGCACTGAGGTAGCCGGTGACCGTCAGAGCCACCACCACCGCGGCGAACGTGAGCGGCACTCGGTAGCTCACCGCACTCAGTACGATCGCGAGCAGCGGAATGAGCGCGCCCACGGTGAAGGCCACCATCGACGAGAGCGCCGCCGACCACGGATTCACGTACTCCCCGGGTCGGATGTTGAGCTCGGCCTCGGAGTGTGCGGCGAGGGCGTCGTGGGCCGTGAGCTCGACCGCCACCTGGTGGGCGAGATCGTGCGACAGCCCGCGATTCATGTAGAGGCCGGTGAGCTCGCTCAGTTCGCCGTCGGGGTCGGCAGCGAGTTCGGCACGTTCCTTGTCGACCGCCGCACGTTCGGTGTCACGCTGCGAGCTCACTGATACGAACTCGCCGGTGGCCATCGAGAGGGCGCCTGCGACCAGCCCGGCAAGCCCCGCCAGAAGTAGGGCCTTCTCATCGGTGGTGGCCCCGGCGACACCCAGCACGAGGCCCGCCACCGAGACGATGCCGTCGTTGGCACCCAGAACCGCGGCTCGAATCCGGTTCGACCGCTCGGCGAGGTTGCGCCCGCCATGAGCCTCCCCACTGTGTGCGAGATGCGCATCCCCGGTGCTCATGCGGCCAATCTATGGCACTGCGGGGCCATCGTCGCCGCAGCACGGATTCGCACCTGACCCTGTCGGCGGCCTAGGGTGAGGCAGTGACTCTGAGAACCCGCGATGATCTGCGCAACGTTGCCATCATCGCCCACGTTGACCATGGCAAGACCACCCTCGTCGACGCCATGCTCTGGCAGTCAGGCGCTTTCACCGTTCATCAGGCCGAAAATGACTCCGTTCGCGAGCGGGTGATGGACTCGATGGACCTCGAGCGCGAGAAGGGCATCACCATCCTCGCGAAGAACACCGCCGTGCGGTACGTGGGAGAGGGCTCGCCCGAGGGTGGGGTCACCTTCAACATCATCGACACCCCCGGCCACGCCGACTTCGGTGGCGAGGTCGAGCGCGGACTCGAAATGGTCGACGCCGTGCTGCTGCTGGTCGACGCCTCCGAGGGTCCGCTGCCCCAGACGCGGTTCGTGCTGCGCAAGGCGCTGGCCAAGCGACTTCCCGTGGTGCTGGTCATCAACAAGGTCGACCGTCCCGACTCGCGCATCGCCGAGGTGGTCGACGAGACCTACGAACTGTTCTTCGACCTCGACGCCGATGAGGGTCAGATCGACTTCCCGATCGTGTACGCGTGCGCCAAGGCCGGCCGCGCGTCGCTGAATCGCCCCGAGAACGGCGAGATGCCCGACGCCGACAACCTCGTGCCCCTTTTCCGCACTCTGCTCGACAGGGTGCCGGCCCCCACGTACGACGACGAGATGCCCCTGCAGGCTCACGTCACCAACCTCGACTCCTCGCCCTACCTCGGTCGCCTTGCGCTGTGCCGGGTGCGCCAGGGCACCATCCGCAAGGGCCAGTCGGTGGCCTGGTGCCGCACCGACGGCTCGATCGAGCGCGTGAAGGTGTCCGAGCTTCTGGTCACGCAGGCTCTCGACCGCGTTCCCGCCGACTCGGCCGGACCCGGCGAGATCATTGCTGTGGCGGGCATTCCGGAAATCACTATCGGCGAGACCCTCGCCGATATCGACGACCCGCGCCCACTGCCTGTCATTACGGTTGACGAGCCCAGTATCTCGATGACCATTGGTATCAACACGTCTCCGCTGGCGGGCCAGAGTGGCACCAAGCTCACAGCGCGTCAGGTCAAAACCCGCCTCGAGGCCGAGCTGATCGGCAACGTGTCACTGCGCCTACGCGAGACCGACCGCCCCGACACGTGGGAGGTTCAGGGCCGTGGCGAGCTGCAACTGGCCGTGCTGGTTGAACTGATGCGCCGCGAGGGCTTTGAGCTCACCGTGGGCAAGCCGCAGGTGGTCACCCGCATTGTCGACGGCAAGGTGCACGAGCCGATGGAGCACCTCACCGTTGACATTCCCGAGGACTACCTCGGCGTGGTGACCCAGCTCATGGCGCTGCGCAAGGGACGCATGGAGCAGATGATCAACCACGGCACCGGCTGGGTGCGCATGGAGTTCCGGGTGCCAGCGCGAGCGCTCATCGGATTCCGTACCGAGTTTCTCACCGAGACGCGCGGAACCGGCCTCCTGCACCACGTCTTCGACCGCTACGAGCCCTGGCACGGCGAGCTGCGCACGCGGCCCACGGGCTCGCTCGTGGCCGACCGCCGCGGCCCCACCACCGGTTTCGCGCTGGCCAACCTGCAGGAGCGCGGCACCATGTTCGTGGGCCCGGGCACCGACGTGTTCGAGGGCATGATCGTGGGTGAGAACTCGCGCTCTGACGACATGGATGTCAATCCCACCAAGGAGAAGAAGCTCACCAACATGCGCCAGTCATCAGGCGACATCCTGGTGCCTCTCATCCCGCACAAGCAGATGTCGCTCGAGCAGTCGCTCGAGTTCTGCCGTGAAGACGAGTGCATTGAGGTAACTCCGGCCACGGTACGCCTGCGCAAGGTGGTTCTTGACCAAACCGAGCGCGGGCGCTCGACGGCGCGGGCCAAGAAGGCCTCGTCGTAGTGGCCTGACCCCCTCTAGCCACTCGGCGAGGCCGTTCGTCCCGCTTCGTTACGCGGGGTGACGGTTGCGTCACGATTGCGGCGCGCCAGTACTTCCTAGACGGCGCGTGGCCGTGCTAGCACGTAGAGTCGTGGCTGATCTCACATTCGGGAATCCGATGTGCCGCCACGTCCACCTGCGGAGGGAGTTCGATGAGCCTCGCGACTCTCGACACCCCTGCTGATAGTCCGCAGGTTGCCGGTCGGTCGCTGTGGCAAATCACCCGGGCTCGGATTCGGCGCGACCGCACGGCGATGGTGTGCGTGTGGATTCTGGTGGGGTTCTACGCGGTCGCACTCGTGGCCCCCCTCCTGATGAACCTGCTCGGAATCGACCCCTATGTGCTCGACAGCGCGTCGATTAGCGACAATGCCGGGGCGCCCTATGGCCCCTGGGGCGGCGTCAGTCGCGAGCATCTGCTGGGCGTCGAGTGGGGCACGGGCCGCGATATCTTGGCCCAGCTGCTCAACGGGCTGCGCATCTCGCTCTTCATTGCAACGGTGGCAACCGTTGCCACCGTGGTGATCGGAACCGTGCTGGGCATCATCAGCGGCTATGTGGGGGGCGCCACCGACGCCATCATCGGCCGCACGATTGACCTCATCATTGCCTTCCCGTTCCTACTGCTGATTTTGGCGCTGTCGGGTGTGCTCACGCAGCGGCTGGTCGAGCTCGGAATCCCCGACAGCAGCGCCCGCATTTATTACTTGATCATCGTGCTGAGCGTCTTCGGCTGGACCTATCTGGCCCGAGTTATCCGTGGCCAGGTGCTGAGCCTGCGCGAGCGGGAGTTCGTCGAATCGTCGGTGGCCATGGGCTCGGGCACTCCGCGCATCCTGTTCCACGAGATTCTGCCCAACCTGTGGGCGCCCATTCTCGTCTACGCAACGCTCACCCTGCCGGCCTATATCGGCACCGAGGCCGCCCTGGCTTTCCTCGGGGTGGGAGTGCTGCCCCCCGATGTCACCTTCGGCGCCATGCTTGCCAACTCGGTGGCCTACTTCAACGCGGTGCCGTCGTACCTCTTCATCCCAGGCACCCTGCTCGCGGTGCTCGTGGTGGCTTTTAATCTGCTGGGCGACGCTGTGCGCGACGCCCTTGACCCTCGCGCCGGGCGGGTGTGACCACATGGTCACTACTCCGGCAACCAGGACCGTCCCGGTTCTACACTCAGGAGGAATGATGGGCATGACCAAGATGCGCGTGCGAGCTGCCGTGGTGATCGCGGTGGGGGCTGTAGCCCTGGCGGCGTGCGGGGGCTCCGGTGGAGGTGGTGGCAGCAGCACTGCCGGCGTGACCCCCACCAAGGGCGGAACCCTCTACGTTCTCACTAACGCTGAGCAGTTCGATGCGGTCGACCCTCAACGCATTTACTCCAGTGAGGACCTCGCCTTCTTCGGCGCCACGCTCTACCGCACACTGACGTCCTATAAGTTGTCGCCCGACCCCCTCGAGGCCACCACAATCGTGCCTGACCTCGCCACCGACCTCGGTACCGAGTCAAACGCCGGCAAGACGTGGACCTTCACCATCCGCGACGGCGCCACCTTCCAGGACGGCTCCGCCATCGCATGTAAGGACATCGCCTACGGCGTCTCGCGCACCTTCGCCACCGACATCATCATCGGGGGCCCCACGTACGCGATCACGATGCTCGACATCCCTGACGACCCCGAGGGTGGATCTGCCTACAAGGGCCCGTACGTCAAGACCGGCCAGGAGTTGTTCGACAAGGCCGTGACGTGCTCGGCCGACGGAAAGACAATCACGTTCAACCTTAAGCTTGCCGTGCCCGACTTCAACTACACCGTGACGTTGCTGTGCTTCGCGCCGGTTCCCAAGGGCGCTGATACGGGCGAAAAGTACGGTGACGCTCCTGTGTCGTCGGGCCCGTACATCCTCACGTCGAACAAGAACGGCAAGGGCGGCAAGATGATTCTGTCGCGGAACGATAAGTGGTCCGCGGCCAGCGACAACTACCGTGCGGGACTTCCAGACACCTGGGAGGTCGACTACGGAATCGATCCCAAGGTCATCGACCAGCGCGTGATCCAGGGCTCGGATAACGACTCCACGGCACTCGCACTCGCCCTCGAGCCCGAGTCGCTTCCCACCGTGTTCGTCAGCCCCACCGAGGCCCAGCCGCAGTTCGCCAGCCGTGCTGTGAGCGGCCTCGACCCGTTCGTGGGCTACTTCGCGATCAATGTCAAAAAGGTGCCTGACCTCAAGGTACGTCAGGCCCTCGCTGCCGCTCTCGACCGCCAAGCCCTGCGCAAAAACGCAGGCGGCGACTACGCCGGCGACTACGCCGACGGAGTTATCAGCCCCAGCATGGGCGCTGACTATGCGCCCACGGGCCTGTGGGAAACCCTGCTGGGCGCCCCGATTCCGGCGACGGGTGACCCCGAGTACGCGAAGAAGCTGATCGCCGAGACGGGCAAGCCCGCCCCCACGATCACCTTCGACTACGCGCAGTCGCCCACGGGCGACAAGGCGGCGGCCATCGTGGCGGCCTCGCTTGGCAAGGCTGGATTTACCGTGAAGCTCAACCCGATCGAGCCCGGCCAGTACTACGGCATCGTCTTCGACCCTGATAAGGCCCACGAGCTGATGCCCGGGGGCTGGGCATCTGACTGGCCGAACGCCTCCACGGTCATCCCCGAGCTGTTCACGCCGTCGGGCGGGTTCGACCTGTCGCAGTACGACAACCCCGAGTTCAATGCCAAGTCTGACGCGGCCAAGATCGAGCTCGACCCTGCCAAGCAGGCCACCATGTGGCAGGAACTCAACAAGCAGGCCATGGCCGACGTCGTGGTGATTCCCACCCGGTACGGACGCACCCAACGTATGACAGGCACCAAGGTTGGACCCGTCTACCTGTGGTCAGCGTTTGGCTCGTGGCCCTACGCGCAGATGGGTGTCTTGTCCTAACTCTCGTCTCACCAGGCTGAACGGCTGCTGGGGGCGAATCGGTCCTGATTCGCCCCCAGCACTTCAGGAAGGGCAACCGTGACCTCGTACGTGGTGCGCCGACTGCTCAGCGTGGTGCTGCTACTCCTGCTGCTCAGCCTGGTGGTCTTCCTCCTCTTCAGCGTGCTGCCCACCGACCCCGCCCGCCTCACGTGCGGCAAGTCGTGTACGCCCGAGATCATCGAGGCCAACCGTCACCGACTCGGCCTCGACCTGCCGGTGCTGCAGCAGTACTGGGAGTTCCTGAAGGGCCTGTTTGTGGGGCGCACCTACGGCGCCAACTCGCCGTCGCCGATCGACTGTCAGGTTCCGTGTCTGGGGTACTCGTTCAAGCGTGGCGAGGAGGTAACGGTGCTCATCAAGTCAAACTTCCCCCCCACGTTCTGGCTCGCCATCGGAGCCTTCATCGTGTGGATGGTGGTGGGCATCGCCATGGGCATCTACTCGGCACTTCGCCGCGGTAAATGGCAGGACAGGACGGCCATGGGAGTTGCGCTGGTGGGCTACTCGCTACCCTCCTTCTTCCTTGGTTTGCTCGCCATCTTCTTCATCATCCTCAAGTGGAAGGTGCTGCCCTTCCCGTCGTATGTATCGCCCTTCGAGAACCCCCAGCAGTTTCTGCAAACCATGATTCTGCCGTGGATAGTGCTGGCGATTCTCTACGCCGCCTTCTACGTGCGACTCACTCGCAGTCAGATGCTCGAGACCCTTGGTGAGGACTTCATCCGCACCGCTCGTGCCAAGGGGCTGCCCGAGCGTGTCGTCATCGGCAGGCACGCGCTTCGCGCCGGTCTCACCCCTATCGTGACGGCCGCGGGGCTCGACCTCGCCGGCCTGCTGGGAGGCGCCATCATCATCGAGGCCATCTTCAGCCTGCCGGGCCTGGGCACTCTCGCGATTTCGTCGGTCAACGACGCCGACCTGCCGGTGATCGTCGGAATCACCCTCATCACCGCGGTGTTCATCATCGTGGCGAACCTGGTGGTCGACCTGCTCTACGCGGTCATCGACCCGAGGGTGAGGCTGGCATGACCCTCATCGATACCCCTGCCGCCCCGTTCGACGCCAGCAGCTTCCTCTCGGTGAACGACCTGCGGGTGCAGTTTCCTACCGAAGACGGAGTGGTGAAGGCCGTCGACGGCCTGTCGTTCTCACTCGAGCGTGGCCGCACCCTGGCCATCGTGGGAGAGTCGGGCTCGGGTAAGAGCGTCACCTCGCAGGCCATCATGGGCCTCATCAATCGTGCGTCGGCCACCATCGAGGGCCAGGTGGTGCTCGAAGGTCAGGACCTCATCGCCATGAGCAACGAGGACGTGCGACGCCTCCGTGGCACCACGATGGCGATGATCTTCCAGGACCCGCTGTCGAGCCTGCACCCGTACTACTCGATCTCACGCCAACTGGTCGAGGCGGTGCGGGTGCACCAGAAGGTGAGCAAGGCCGACGCGCGCAAGCAGTGCATCAGCATGCTCGATCGGGTGGGCATCCCCTCGGCCGAGAAGCGCATTGACGACTTCCCGCACCAACTGTCGGGCGGGATGCGTCAGCGGGTCATGATCGCCATGGCACTGCTGAACTCTCCCGACCTGCTCATCGCCGATGAGCCCACCACGGCCCTCGACGTCACCGTGCAGGCCCAGATCATCGACCTGCTCAAGAGCATCCAGCAGGAGTTCAACACGGCCATCATCATCATCACGCACGACCTCGGCGTCGTGGCCGACACTGCCGATGATGTCGCCGTGATGTACGCCGGTCGCGTGGTGGAGTACGGGTCGGTTGAGGGCGTGTACCGTCGGCCCCAGATGCCCTACACACTGGGCCTACTGGCGTCGGTGCCGCGCATCGACCGCGCACGAGTCACCCGCCTTGACCCCATCCCCGGTACGCCCCCCTCGCTCATAGCACTGCCGTCGGGCTGTGCCTTCCGGCCACGCTGCACCTTCAGCGCTGAGGTGCCAGACAACCTCTGCTCCGATGTTCGCCCCGACCTTGTCGAGGCCGCCGACGGGCATCAGGTCAGCTGCCACCTCACCCCCGAGAAGCGTCTTCGCAACGCCGATGCCATGTTTGCGCTGCTCGATGGCCGCTCCGAGGCGGGAGTTCAGGCCGCGACTCCCTCGGACCCCGAGTCTGGAGATCCCGCATGAGCCCCAGCACCGATCCCGTGCTGCGCGTCACCGACCTCAGCAAGCACTTCCCCGTGAAGTCCGGCGGCATGATGGGACGCACCCGGGGCAGCGTCAAAGCGGTCGACGGCATCAGCCTCGAGGTGATGGCTGGCGAGACGCTGGGCCTAGTCGGTGAGAGCGGCTGCGGAAAGTCGACCGCTGGTCGCACCATGCTGAAACTTCTCGACCCCACCGGTGGGCGCATTGAGCTCAACGGCCGCGACATCACCACTCTGTCGCGCAGGCAGATGGTGCCGCTGAGGCGCGAGGCCCAGATGATCTTCCAAGACCCCTACAACTCGCTCAACCCGCGGCACACGGTGGGCACCATCATCAGCGCCCCCTTCGTGGTGCAGAAGGTCGACCCACCCGGTGGAATCAAGTCGGCGGTGCAGTCGCTGATGGAGCGCGTGGGGCTCAACCCCGAGCACTACAACCGCTACCCCAACGAGTTCTCCGGCGGCCAGCGCCAGCGCATCGGCGTAGCGAGAGCCATCGCGCTGCAGCCCAAGCTGATCGTGTGCGATGAGCCGGTGTCGGCGCTCGACGTGTCAATTCAGGCCCAGGTGGTCAACCTCCTCGAGGACTTGCAGAACGACTTTGGCATGGCCTACGTGTTCGTGGCGCACGACCTCTCGGTGGTTCGACACATTTCCGATCGTGTTGCGGTGATGTACCTCGGGCACATCATGGAGCTCGCCGGGCGCGACGAACTGTATGAGAACCCCCTGCACCCCTACACGCACGCGCTGCTGTCAGCGGTGCCGGTTCCCGATCCGGGCGCCGCCGCCAAGCGCGAGCGCATCCTGCTGCAGGGCGACCTCCCGAGCGCCCTGAACCCGCCGGCGGGGTGCGTGTTCAACACGCGCTGCTGGAAGGCCGAAGACCGCTGCCGGGTCGAGGTGCCCCTCCTGCGCACGCTGGCCGAGGGGCATGAGGTGGCGTGCCACTTCCCGCAGGGGCACTTGGCGCCTGGCGAGACCATCGTGGGGCCAGCCGGGCCGCTGGTCGCCAGTGACTCGTCGCTGCCGACACCCGAGCACCTCTCTCAGAATGCGGCCCGGGCTCGTCGGGGCCAAGCCTGGCAGGGCGACGACCCGCACGACTTCGATCCGATCACGCACATCCAGTAGAACTATCGGCGGGCCTCAAGCCCGCGCCGCAGGAACTCAACCTGCAGCAGCACGAGGTTCTCAGCCACCACCTCGTCGGTCGCCATGTGGGTCACGCCGGTCAGCGGCAGCACCGTGTGCGGGTGCCCCGTGGCCAGCAGTGCGCCCGAGAGCGCGAGGGTGTTGGCCACCACCACGTTGTCGTCAGCCATCCCGTGCACCAGCATCAACGGCCGCTGCAGGGCGGGGGAGAGTCCCACCAGGGAGTGTCGCTCGTAGGTGGCTGGCTCAGTATCGGGGTGGCCGAGGTAGCGCTCGGTGTAGGCCGTGTCGTAGAGGTGCCAGTCGGTGACCGGTGCCCCCGCGACCGCGACCGAGAAGATGTCGGGGCGGGCCAGCACCGCGTAGGCGGCGAGCCAACCGCCGAATGACCAGCCGGTGATGCCCACGCGCGAGGAGTCAACGTCGTCGGGGTACATGGTGGCCACCGCCTCGAGGGCGGCGATTTGGTCGTCGAGCACAGGTCCCACGAAGTCGCGGAAGATCGCGCGCTCCCACGCAGGTCCTCGGCCCGGCGTTCCGCGCCCGTCGGCCACAATCACGGCGAACCCCTGGTCGGCGAGCCACTGGTCGTCGGCGAAGGCCAGGCCGCTGGCCAGCACCTCGCTGTGGTGGGGGCCACCGTAGGGGGCCATCAGCACGGGCAGCCGCGCCGATCCTGAGACGTGCCCTGTGGGGAGGAGCACCGCGGTGGCGATTCCCCGGTCGCCGGCGCGCATCAGGCGCACCCGCGGGGTGAGAGCGGGCGTCTCGGCATGAGATACGAGCTCGCCCGCCTCGCGGCCGGTGTGCCACACCACCCAGCGTGTGATGGTTGAGTCGAGCGTTGTCGAGGCCACCACCGATGTATCGCCCCCGCTCGAGGCCGCGTGCACACCCGCCTCGGAGGTCAGCGGCACCAGCGAGCCGTTGAGTCCAACACGCCAGGGCGTGCGCTCGGTGGAATCAGCCGCCAGGGTCACGGTGAGCCCGCGGGCGTCACTGAAGCCTGCCGCCATCACCTGAGCACCGGCGGGGGTGACGAACGTGTCGTCGAGTACAAGCCGCCGGGTGTCAGTGGCCGAATCGTCGACGGCCCGCGCGAGTCGCCCATCGGCGGTCCAGCAGGGCAGGCCCGGAATCACGTCGACCCAGCACTCGTCAGAGAGAGCCACGCGTGCCTCGGTTGAGCCCGCCTCTGGGTCGACCATCAAGACCTGCCCGCGCTTCTGGTCGCGACTGAGCACCGTGAGCAGCGGCGGCCCAAACTCCGACCACGACACTCCGGCGAGGTACGGGTACGACACGGCGTCCCACACCACCTCGCTCAGTTGCTCATCGAACTGCACGTGTGCGCCCACGTCGATGAGGAAGAGGCCCACCTCGGCATTGGTGGTGCCCGCGCTGGGATACGCAATCGCAACCGGTTCCGCGCTGGGGGCAGCCGGGTCACTGATCCACCAGCGAGAGACCAGGCGGGTGTCGAAGCGCTCGGCCAGCAGGGTTGCCGAGTCAGGCGACCACCAGTGGCCGCGATGCCTGTCGAGCTCCTCGGCGGCGATGAAGTCGGCGAGGCCCCAGGTGACCGTCTCGGAGTCAGGCACTGCGAGGAGTCGCTCCTCGCCGGTGGCGAGGTCGGCCACGTAGAGGGCGCGATCGCGCACATAGGCGACCTGTCGCCCGTCAGGCGACAGTCGCGGATCGACGATGGGCCCCGCGACGGGCATCTCGCGCGGGGGGCCCGACTGCGGTGCGAGGTCGACTACGAACAGGCGACCCGAGAGAGCGAAGGCAGCGCGGCTGGCGGCGGAGTCAAGTGAGTAGGCCGTGATTCCTGAAGTGGCCTCGCGCATTCGCTCGCGGCGGGCGCGCTCGACCGCTGAGAGGTGTTCGCCCTGCCCCGCGAGCAGCAGCGCGGGCTCGGCCACCACGCGCTCGACCAGCGAGGCGCCCTCGAGGTCAGCGACCACGAGTCGGTTGACCGCGTCTCCGCCGGAGTTCGAGCGCACAAACACGATGCGGTGGCCGTCGGGTGACACTGACACCTGGCGAGGTGCCCCGAGCCGAAAGTGACGCGTGCGGGCGGACTGCCGGGGAAAGCTTTCGGTCTGCTGTGACATGAGCCGAATCCTCGCAGGCATTAGGCTCGTCCACATGTCTGAGGCCTCCGCGCTGGCTGATCGCCGGCTCCTTCTGGTGCATGCCCATCCCGACGACGAGTGCATCGCCACCGGCGCCACCATGGCGCGTTACGCGGCGGAGGGTGCGCACGTGAC
>Ga0114966_10004373_pt1 | contig 12164 bp, 11 predicted proteins | sample M_130207_XF_Meta_FD_87029 | JGI IMG/M metagenome (GOLD analysis project Ga0114966, IMG submission 87029) | Freshwater microbial communities from Lake Montjoie, Canada to study carbon cycling - M_130207_XF_MetaG | ecosystem: Environmental > Aquatic > Freshwater > Lake | place: Lake Montjoie...
CCTGTTCTGCTTGGTTGACAGCATGACGGGCCCCCGTATTGCGCGGAGGCTTTTCTTTAAACTTCAAGCATGAACCGCGAGACCGCCTTGACACTGGCGTCGACTCCGCGTCATCGCACATCTCCCGGGCGCGCGAGCCACCGCTGTGGGAGGACGGTGAGGATGCGCAGATGCATCACGGAGCGAAAAGCGAGCCGAACGAGTAAACCCAAAGCGGCTCGACCGTCGCCCCGCATGGGGAGATCCCCTTCAGGCCTCAGCGACCGCATTGACGCCTACCCTCACGTACGCGCAGTGGGACCGACAGGCCGTCTTTGGCTGATCCTTTCCCGCTAGGGCTGTGCTTTGTCAAGGGGTTGGGGTCGCCTCTCACTGGTTGCTCGAAGTAGAATAATGCGACGCATATTGGGCTTGGTGAGGTTGAAAATTTCTATTCGTAAGAGCAAAAAGGCGACGGGCATATCCCAGGCAGAGGCGCAGGGTCGGTACGCGGGAAGACCGGTCCGCCTTAGCGTTGACGGCTTCGGCTTCGGCTTCGGTATCGGACGCAGCGCGGAGCACGCTTTCGCCGAGCAGGGGCTATTTGGGGGTGTCGGCTTCATGCCATTGGACGCTCGCATTGGGGTCGGCGCCTCGCAAGGCGGCCTGATCGGCGTGCGATTTTCTCCCTTCCGTTGCGACCTAAAGCACGGTGTCAAGCGGCACGAAGGTTCGCGTGCGCGGAGCTTTGCCGCCGGCGCGGTCAAGAGCTCGGTCAGAGTGGCCGACGCCGGGAAGATCCGCGTACTCGTTCAGACCGACAGGTCCGCATGACGCGAATGACGCCCCTTACCGAGCCCCGTTTGACCGGTGACACCGTGTTGCGGGTGGACCGCACGTTGGCCGAGGCTTACACGCGCAGCGGCGACTGGCGGCGTGAGACCCTGGCCGACACCATTCGACAACTCGCCGCCGTACGGCCCGATCACTTGGCCTTTCGTGAAGGCGTGCACGATCTGAGTTGGGCGCAGTACGACGAGTACTCCGACCGGCTCGCGGGGGACTTGATCGCCGCCGGACTGGCACGCGGCAGCCGCGTGGCCGTGATGCTGCCCGACGGCCCCGGTGTGCACGTGATGTTCACCGCCTGCGAGAAGGCCGGTCTGACCGTGGTGGGCATCGGCGCCCGCGCCGGCGACCGCGAAATCGAGCACCTGATGCGCAAATGCGAGGCCACCGCGCTGGTGACCGAAGCCACGCACGCTGGCCGGCCCATGACCGAACTGGCCAGGCTGATGCGTGCGCGCGGTCTGGCGATAGGCACCCATCTGATCATCGACCGCCTAGGCCGTGGCCCTGGCGATGGCGGGCGCCCGCTAGAGGAGATCGCGCGCCGGCGCCTCGACCCCAACGAGTTATGGCTGCTCAACTCCACCTCGGGCACGGCCGGACTGCCCAAATGCGTGATGCAGTTCCTGAACCGATGGTGGTACTTCCACCGCATGGCCGTCGAGGCCGGCCGGCTTGACGGGCAGGACAAGTTCCTCGGACTCGTGCCGGCGCCGTTCGGCTTCGGGTTGTGGACGGCGCACTTTACGCCCGCGCTGCTCGGCGCGGCTACCCTCCTGGTGTCGCGCTTCGATGCCGACGAAACGCTCGATCTCATCGAGCGCGAGCGACCGACCGTCATTTGCTGTGTATCGACGCAGTTCATCATGCTGCTCAACGCGCAGGCGCAGCGCCGCCGCGACCTGCGTTCGCTGCGCGTGATGTTCACCGGTGGCGAGGCCGTGCCTTACCAGCGCGCCACAGAGTTCGAGGAGCAAACCGGCGCGCGTGTGCTGCAGTTTTATGGCTCCAACGAGACCGGCGCGCTGAGCCGTACCACGCTCACCGACACCCGCGAACAGCGCCTCACGACCTGCGGGCGCACCATCGCGCCACTGCAGGTGCGCCTCCTTGACGAGAACGGCCAGGATGTCACGCCAGGCCGACCGGGCCAGCCCGCCTGCAAGGGTCCGGTGACCTGCATGGGCTACTATGACGACGTCCAAGCCAATGGCCAGCTCTTCTCCGCCGACGGCTGGATGAAGACCGGCGACATCGCCACCGTGGACGCCGACGGCTATCTGCGCCTGGCTGGCCGCACGGCCGATTTCATCATCCGGGGCGGCAAGAACATCAGCGCCGTCGAGGTCGAAGAACTCGTGGCGCTGCATCCGGCGGTGGCCCTGTCGGCGGTGGTCGCCATGCCCGATCCCGTGTTTGGTGAGCGCGTGTGCTGCTATGTGGCGCTGCGGCCCGGCGCAAGCCTGGCGCTGGAGCAACTGCTTGAAGACATGCGCGCGCGTGGCGTGTCCAAGGAGAACTTCCCCGAGCGGCTGATCGTCCTCGATGCCCTGCCGATGTCGCCGATCGGCAAGATCGCTAAGACCGAATTGCGCGCGGACATCGTCCGCCGCCTGGCCCACGCGGTCACCCCCTGACGCCCGAACCCTATCCCAACCACCAAGGAGACTGACGATGAAGACCCCGAATGCAGCAAGACGCCACAGCCTTTGGAAGGCCGCTGCCGTAGCGGCCCTCGTAGCTGGGGCGGCACTGTCTGCGGCGCTCGCCCAAGCCCAGCAGGCCAAAGCGCCGATCGTAATCGGCATGCTCGAGGACACCTCCGGCGGAGCGTCCTTCTACTCGCAGCTAACCGCCAATGCCGTCAGGGTGGCGGTGGAAGAGGTCAATGCGAAAGGGGGCGTGCTCGGCCGTCCGATTAAGCTGCTGGAGGAGAGCGACGGCAATAATCCGAGTCAAGCGCCCGCGCTCGTGAGCCGGATGATCCAAAACGGTGCCAAGGTCATCCTGCTTAACTCAGGCTCCGCATCGGCCGTGGCATCCAAGAAGACCCTGCTCGACCAGAAGGTGCCAGGCATTGCCTCGACCAACATCGACACGCGCATCGGCAGCCCACCCGACAATGATTACGCATTCATGCTGCCCAACCCGATCACGGATATCGGCACCATCTATGCCGCAGCGTTCCAGAAAATGGGAGTCAAGACTCTGGCCGTGATCTCTGACGACAGCCCGACCATCGCTGGCATTAACGGACTGCTGCTGCCCAAGATCCAGGCCGCGGGTGTTACCATGGTCGCCCAGGAGAAGGCACCTCTGGACGCCAATGACGTCACCGCGCAGGTTTTGCGCCTCAAGGAGAAGAACCCCGACGTCGTACTCGTCAGCTCGCTGGGCGGCCAACTCGAGGTGCTGTTCGAAAACACGCTGTACCAGCAGATGCGCAAGACGCCGCGCTTTTCGCTTGCTTCAATCGGCAACCAGCCGGCGACCTGGGCGCTGGCGCAGGCGAATGCGCTCGATGGCTTGGTGTATGTGGCCTCGGTGGCGACCAACAATCCGCGCTCGGCAACGCTCACCAAGCTTCTGGCCGCCAAGCTCGGCAGCAAGTTCAAGGCGCTGACCGCCTACGAGGCGCAGGGTTATGACGCGGTACAGATCGTCAAGCTGGCGATCGAGAAGGCCGGTGTCGACGATCCGATTCTCATCAAGACCGCGATAGAGCATATCAGCGGATTCAAGCCCAGCTTCGGTTCCGCGAACTTCACCATCAGCTTCTCGCCAACCAAACACATCGGAACGGATGGCCTGTGCGGCCTGGTGCTGATGCAGTTCAAGGGCAACAAACCCGAGGCCCCATGGAAGACCTACCAGGCCAAGTGCGACTGAGCGCCAGACGGCGCGTCTGACCATGCCAGCCCAGTTGCTCGTGTCCATCGTCGAGATCGGCTGCTTTTTCGCGCTGATCGCCCTGAGCTATCTGATCGTGCTGTATGGTGCGGGCTTTTTCCACTTTGCACTAGGACCTTACGCCATGTTTTCCGCGCTTGGAGCGGCGTACTGGCTGTCTGTCGATGAATGGCCGTTGTGGTTGGCCTGCCTGTCGGGCGCCGCAGCCGCGACGCTGCTCTCGGTGCTGACCGAACTGCTCGTCGTGCGTCCGATCGAGAAGCGTGCCGACGGGGAGGAACTGCCCGGCCTCATCGCCGTGGTGGCGGTCATGTTCGCGGTATCCCAGCTTGGCGGTTGGCTGTTCGGGCGCCGACCGCTACCCGGCCAACCGTGGATCGATCTCGAGGAGCCCATTGAGTGGGGCAGTGCGGTCATCAGCGGTCAGGCGGTGGCGACGCTTCTGGTCACGCTGGCGCTGTTCGGCGCGCTTGCGGCCTGGCTGCGCTGGAGCCGCTATGGCCAGTGGCTGCGTGCAGTCGGCGAGAACCAGCAGGCGGCACGCACGATGGGCTTTCCCGTTGCGCGTATCCGTCTCGTGGCGTTCGCCGTAGGCGGTCTGATCGCGGGTGTGGCCGGGCCGCTTTTCTCGTCCAAGGCGGGTGTCAGCTTCGAATCCGGTCTGAGCTACTCGCTGTTCGGCTTTATCGCTTTCGTGATCGGCGGCACCGGCTCGGTCTGGGGTCCGCTGGCGGGCGGGTTGTTCCTCGCGGCGCTACAGATCGTTGCGTCCTATGTGTTCGGCTCGCCGTCGCTCAATTACGCCACCCTGATTGCAGCGGTGCTGTTCTTCGCATTCCGTCCCGAAGGCTTCTTTGCGCGCCGTGTGCGCCACTAAAACGGTGCCGCCATGACTCGCCGCTCATCCGGACTGCTCGAGGCCACCCTCACGCTGGCGATCGCGGTCGCGGCGATCTTCCTGGTCAGCGGCAACCCCTACCTCGAGGCGGTTGCGCTGCTGACGGCCACCTACGCATTCATCTCGCTGGGCATGTACCTGCCGTTCATCATGGGTGGCGCCCTGTCGATGGCCTACAACGCGTACCTCGGCTTGGGTGCCTATGCCATGGCACTGGTCGCGACCCGCACCACCTGGGACCTGGCCTGGGCGGTACCGATCGGCGCATTGCTAGCTGCCGCAGTGGCGGTCGTGCTGGGTATGGCCACGCGCCGGCTCTCGGGCTTCTACCTAGCGGCGGTCACGCTTTTGTTTGGCATCGCATTCTCGACCTGGCTTGTTGACGCCGAGGCGCTTACCGGCGGTTCTGCGGGCATCCAGTCGCTGCGTGCGCCCAGCCTCGACGGCCAGCCTGTGGGCAACTCGGTGCTGGTAGCCATTACCATCCTCGCGGTCTGGCTGGTGGGTTTGCTGCTGTCACGCCTGCGCGCGTCACCCTTCGGCATTGTGGTGCGCACACAGCGCCGCGCCGCCATCGCAGTGGAATCCGCCGGCGTGCGCGTCAGCACCCTTTCGCTGGTTACGCTGGCCGTGGGTGCCATGGTGGCCGCTCTCGGCGGCAGCATGTTCGCCGTCGTCAATCATGCGGTGTTGCCTGAGTCCTTCGTGGTCGAGCTCGTCTTCCTGACGATGTTCATGCCGCTGCTTGGTGGCCAGGACCGACCCTGGGGCGCTATTTTGGGTGCGGTGCTGGTCGTGACCTTCACTTTCCAACTCACCTTCTTCAAAAGCACCGGCTCGCTGTTCTTCTCGCTGGCGGTGTTGTTGGTTCTGGTGGCTGCGCCGCGCGGCATCCTGGGCTATTTGCTGTTGGGCTGGAACCGGCTGCTGGGTCGGACCGGCGGCGACAGCGGGATGCGGGGGCCGCGCTAATGACGCCCCCTATTTTGGACTGCCGCGACGTCTCCAAGGCCTTTGGCGCGGTGCGCGCTGTGGACACGGTCTCGCTCACGGTATATGCCGGTGAGGTCCTGGGGCTGGTGGGACCCAATGGCGCAGGAAAGACGACCCTGGTCGATCTGATCGGTGGCGAGCAGCGACCCGACACCGGAACCATCCACGCAGCCGGTCGCCCGCTTACCGGGGCACCCTCGCGCCGCGCGCGCTTGAACGGTCTGGCCCGTACCTTTCAGCACCCCCAGGTCGCGCTTGACATGACCGTGCGCGAGAACATGATCGTCGGACTGGTCGCGCGTTCCATGGGCTCGCTGGGCGGCATGCTGCGCCAACTGGTGCGCGGCATGGCCGGTGCCAGCGACCCTGGGCTCGACCTGGAGGTCGATCGCGTTGCAGCTGCGCTGGGCCTGGAGGCGATTGACCGCTCCTGCATGGAGCTCACGCTCGGCGAGCTGCGCCTGCTCGAGGTTGGACGCGCCTTGCTCATGAAACCCGCGCTGATGCTGCTCGATGAGCCCTTCGCCGGCAGCGACGCGCGCGGCGTCAGCGGCATCAGGTCGGCGATCGCCGAAATCCTCAAGAGCGGCTGCGGCGTGATCCTGGTCGACCACAACGTCGACATCGTGGCCTCGCTGGCGCATCGCATCGCGCTGCTCAACCTGGGCGCCAAGGTCTTCGACGGCAGTCCGCGCGAGTGCCTCGCCAGCACCGAAATGCAGTCGGTCTATTTCGGGTCCGACGACGGACAGGCAGGAGGCGCGGAATGACCCAGGCAGGGCCGTGCGAAGGCACCGCGGCGGGACTTCAGGTGCGGGGTCTGACTGTGCGTTATGACAAGGCGTTGGCGCTCGACCGCGCTGACTTCGACGCCAGGCCCGGCGCCATCACGCTGCTAGTCGGTCCCAACGGCGCGGGCAAGAGCAGCTGCCTCAACGCCATCTATGGGGGAGTGGCTTCCAGCGGGCAGGTGCTGCTCGATGGCAAGAACCTCGGCCGTCTGAGCGCCATGCAGCGTGCGCGCCACGGCGTGGCGTTGGTGCCGCAGGGGCGGCAGCTCTTCATGCGCATGTCGGTGCGCGAAAACCTTGAGGTGATGGCGCAGCTGCTGGGGGCCGGAGCGGCGGATATCGAGGCCGGACTCGACCGTTTTCCCATTTTGCGCGAGCGCGCGCAGCAACTGGCAGGCGTGCTCAGCGGCGGCGAGCAGCAGATGCTCGCGGTCAGCCGCGCACTCATGGGCAGGCCGCGCCTGCTGCTGCTCGACGAGATGGTGACCGGCCTCGCTCCGCTGGTCGTGCGCCAGCTCGTTGATACCGCGGTGCGACTGGCTGCCGAAGGCGTCACGGTGGTTATCGCTGAGCCCGCGATCGGAGCAGTGCGTGAGCGCGTGCAGCAGGGCTTCGTGATGCTGCGCGGGGCCGTCGTCGGGCGCGCCGAGGGGGGCGCTGCGCTGGACGCTGAGTACCAGCGTCGCATGGGCGTCGCGGCATAGGCCTGCGGCCGCGCGCCGATCGTGCCTACCCAGCCAGCCGACGCCACTGTGCGCCAATCGCCTCGTCAGGGGTTGCATCCAGCGCGGCCTTGACCGCCTCAAGCATCGGCAGTGCGAGCCCGTTCTCGAGCGACAGCGCCTGCGCCAGCGCGAGGTCCTTGCGACAGACCCCGAGCAGCGCCTGCAATCTCTGCGGGCTGTCGGAGTTCAGCTGGTAGAGCTGGCGGTGCGCTGGCGGGTCGCGTGTTCCCAGGTTGCGGCCCGAGCTCTGCTCCATCACGCCGGCCACCCAGTCCGGGTCCAGTCCGAGTTCTTGTGCCAGCCGCGAGGCCTCGGTCATGAGGAACATGTTGGCAACGCCCAGGATGTTGTTGACGATCTTCACAGCCGCGCCACTGCCTGGCGGACCGCAATGTACGATGCGATTGCCGAGCAATGCCAGCACCGGGTGTGCGGCGGCGAGGTCTTCCGGCGCCCCGCCTGCAAGGATGGTGAGCGTGCCCTGCGCTGCCGACACCTGGCCGCCACTGACCGGCGCATCGAGCACGCGCATGCCCGCCGTTGCGCCGGCCGCGGCGACTTCGCGTACGGTGGCTGGAAGCACCGAGCTCATGAGCAGCAGCAGGGGCGCTTGCGCGCGATCGACGTGATGCAGCAGGCCGTCGTCACCGAAAACGACCGAGCGCACTTGCGCGTCGGTGGCCACCATGACGATCACCAGCGCCGCACTGGCGCAGTCGGAGACGCGCTGCGTGACGTGGGCGCCAAGCGACCGCAGCGGCGCGAGTGCGTCGGCGCGCAGGTCGCAGACGGTCAACTTGACGCCGCTGCGTGCCAGGCGCTCGGCCATCGGGCCACCGATGCCGCCGGCGCCAATGAGGGCCACGGTTGGTAGGGCAGTTGCTGTGGATGATTGCATGGTGGGTTCTTCGCTCTCTGTATCTTGGATAGCCGCCGCGCCCCGAGGAGGCTAGGCCCATCTGCGCGGGGAATCGACCGTTGGTACGATAGCAGCCGCGGCGCAACCCTTAGCAGGGGACCCAAACAAAAGAGGACACGCATGAATGTACTGATCGTCGGCGGCACCGGCATGATTGGCAGTAACTTGGCTGACTGGCTGTCGGCACAAGGCGCGGCCGTAACCCTGGGCGCACGCCAGCCACCCCGGCAGGGCACTGGCATGGCGCGCTATCCGATGCTGCTGGGCGACTACACGCGTGGCGGATTTAAAGAGGACGAGCTGGGGCGCTTCGATGCGGTGGTCTTCGGCGCCGGCAACGACATCCGGCATATCGGCATTGAAGACGATGCTGCTGCATTCTGGCGGGCCACACAGACCGAGGGGGTGCCGGCCTTCGTCGCGCGGGCGCGCCAAGCTGGGGTTCAGCGCCTGGTACAGCTTGGCAGCTATTACCACCAGGTAATGCCCCTCTTGGTCGACAGCAATGCCTACGTGGGCGCGCGGGCCGGCGCCGACCAGAAAGCCCGCGCGCTGGCCGCGCCCGGCTTCAATGTCTGCACTCTCAACCCGCCTTCGATCGTCGGCGTGCCGCCAGGCATCGCGACGCAGCGCTACGAAAAACTCGCCGCGTATGCGCGCGGCCAACTTGACATCCCGTACTACGCGCCTCTGGGCGGAACCAACTACATGTCGGTGCGCTCACTGTGCGAGGCCGTATGGGGCGCGCTGCAGCGTGCCGAGAGCGCTAAGGCCTACCTCGTGGGCGACGAGAACCTGAGCTTCCGCGATTTCTTTCAGCTATTTTTCGACGCCGTAGGCAACCGGCATCAACTCGTGGCGCGCGACGAGGACCATCCCCTGCAACCGGTGGCCTTTATCGTGCCGGGTCGGAACAGCGTGCTGGCCTACGAGCCTGACGCCGGCGAGGTGGAGCTTCTGGCCTACCGACGCAACGATGTGCGGCGGGCAGTCGAGGAAGTGCTGCGGGTCTACTAGCCTGCGTGGGCAACCACGCTAGGCGACCGGTGCGTTTACAGGCCATTTCCAATGGAAATTTATGTCGGCGATGAGGGGTCCTGCCGGTGCTGCAGTGAGGATCGGGCGAAGCTTCTGGGTAGGCCCTCGGCCAGTTTAGGGCTGCAGGCTGGAGCCCTCGACCCGGCGCGCTCCGTTGAATCGCTGCTGCCAATAGCCGCTGCGCATATCGTCCACCCTGACTTCGGCGCCCGGCTTGGGCGCGTGGATAAACTTGCTGTCGCCGACGTAAATCCCAACATGGCTGAACGCCCGGCGCATGGTGTTGAAGAAAACCAGGTCGCCGGGGCGAAGTTCTCCGCTCTCGATGGTCTGGGTAACGGCGGCCTGCTGGTCGGCGCTGCGAGGCAGAAGAAAGCCCGCCGTCTGCTGGAACATGGCCCGCACGAACCCGCTGCAATCGAAGCCGCTGTCAGCGCTGCTTCCTCCGCGGCGGTAAGGAACACCAAGGAAACCCATGGCATTGAAGACCAATTCAGACGCTTTTTCGCCGGCTGCTGCGGCCTTTTCGCCGACGCTCTGCCGAACCTGACCGAACTGACCACTGAGTTGCCCCAGAAGTCCCCTCTCAGCGATGAACTTTCCCATCTCATCGGGCGCAGCATGAGCGGGAACTGCCCCCGCCCCGTGCGCAAGCAACAGGATGCACAGCGCTAAAGGAAGCCGACGAAATAGCAACATCCCGTTACTTTAACGGCCCGAACCAGAGAAGTCAAGTTAAGTAATCATCGTAAGCTATTGATTTGTATTGATGACTTCAGGAAGCTTAATCAATTTGGACGGACGCTAGGCGCTGGCCCACGCGGAAGCGGCGCCCGAAACGGGCAATGCCCTAGGATGCGACCTCCACACAACAGCATGGGGAATTCATGTTCAAGGCGATCCAACTCAGTAAGGCAGAATCCTTCGCGGCGCGCCTAGCCGAACTAGACGAGGCCGACCTGCCGCCCGGAGACGTTACGGTGCGCGTCGAATATTCGACGCTCAACTATAAGGATGGGCTGGCCATCACCAACCGTTCTCCGGTGGTGCGGGTGTGGCCCATGGTCGCAGGCGTCGACGGAGCGGGAACGGTCGAGCAATCCACGCACGCCGACTGGAAACCGGGCGACCGCTTCGTCCTCAACGGCTGGGGAGTGGGCGAGAACCATTGGGGCTGCCTGGCGCAGAAGGCGCGCCTGCGCGCAGACTGGCTGTTGAAACTGCCGCCCACCTTCAGCAGCCGCCAGGCGATGCTGATCGGCACCGCAGGCTACACCGCGATGCTGTGCGTGATGGCGCTCGAAGACCACGGGGTCCTGCCCGGGGCAGGTGAAGTGCTGGTCACCGGTGCCACCGGCGGGGTCGGCAGCGTGGCAATCGCTTTGCTGGGCCGGCTCGGCTACCAGGTCGTTGCCGCTACCGGAAAGGCCGGGGAGGAAGGCTACCTCAGGCGACTGGGCGCCGCTGCGGTGATCGACCGCGCCAGCCTGTCTGCGCCTGGAAAGCCACTGCAGAAGGAGCGCTGGGCGGGGGTGGTCGACGCTGTCGGATCGCACACGCTTGGCAACGCGCTGGCGCAGACCCGATATGGCGGTGCGGTCGCCGCTTGTGGGCTGGCGCAGGGCATGGACCTGCCAACGACCGTGATGCCATTCATATTGCGCGGCGTGACGCTGGTCGGAATCGACTCGGTGATGGCGCCGCCGGCCAAGCGCCAGCGTGCCTGGGACCGGCTTGCGCGGGACCTGGATCCTGGCCTGCTCGAGTCGATGGCGAACGAGGTACGCCTCGACGGCGTGATTGATATGGCGCGCGAACTGATGGACGGCAAGGTGCGCGGCCGGGTAGTGGTGCGTATCGAAGATTGAGCTGGCTGCGCCCTGGCAGGCCGTCAGTCTGCTGCAAGTCCATGGCCGACAATCACCGCTGCCGATTCGAATGCCTGAAGGAATGACCGCCATGACCGCCTACGCCGACTTTCACCGCCTGTCCATTAGCAACCGCGAACAATTTTGGGGACAGCAGGCCCAACTGATCGACTGGCATACCCAACCCACGCAGATTTGCGACTATAGCAACCCGCCATTTGCGAAATGGTTCGTTGGTGGCGCTACCAATCTATGCCACAACGCCATCGACCGGCACTTACTGCAACGCGCCGACCAGGCCGCGCTGATCGCCGTCTCGACCGAGACCGGACAGGAACAGGTGTATTCCTTTGCCGAACTGCATGCCCAGGTGCAGACCATGGCGGCTGCCATGCTGGAACTGGGCGTGCGCCAAGGGGACCGGGTATTGATCTACATGCCGATGGTTGCCCAGGCCGCTTTTGCGATGCTGGCTTGCGCACGCATAGGCGCGATCCATTGCGTCGTTTTTGGTGGCTTTGCGTCGGGCGCTCTGGCTTCCAGAATCGACGACGCCGCGCCCAAGCTGATCGTCAGCGCCGACGCCGGTTCTCGCGGCGGCAAGGTGGTCGCCTACAAGCCGCTGCTTGACGAGGCCATCCGCCTATCTGCCAACAAGCCGGCGGCGGTGTTGTTGGTAGACCGGGGCCTGGTCGATATGGAGTTGCATGCCGGCCGCGACCATCGTTGGTCGGAGCTGTGCGAGCGCCACGCAGGGGTTTCCGTGCCATGCACATGGGTCGAAGCGACGCATCCCAGTTACACGCTGTACACCAGCGGAACCACGGGCAAGCCAAAGGGGGTGCAGCGCGATACCGGCGGCTACGCGGTGGCGCTGGCGGCGAGCATGCAGCATATTTTTTGCGGCAATGCCGGCGAAACCTATTTTTCGACCAGTGATATTGGATGGGTGGTGGGCCACAGTTACATCGTCTACGGCCCGCTGATCGCGGGCATGGCGACGATCATGTACGAGGGACTGCCTACCCGTCCCGACGGCGGGATCTGGTGGAGCCTGGTGGAAAAATACAAAGTCAGCGTGATGTTCAGCGCACCGACGGCTATCCGGGTTCTAAAGAAGCAGGACCCGGCTCTGCTGAGCCGCTACAACCTCTCCAGCCTGCGTGCGCTGTTCCTAGCTGGCGAGCCGTTGGA
>Ga0114966_10004374_pt1 | contig 12162 bp, 11 predicted proteins | sample M_130207_XF_Meta_FD_87029 | JGI IMG/M metagenome (GOLD analysis project Ga0114966, IMG submission 87029) | Freshwater microbial communities from Lake Montjoie, Canada to study carbon cycling - M_130207_XF_MetaG | ecosystem: Environmental > Aquatic > Freshwater > Lake | place: Lake Montjoie...
AAGGCCGCCACTCAGCAAGGCAGCCACAGGTCTCTCAGTCATTAGACGCTTCTCTACCGCCGCCACGAGTGACGCACGAACTCCAGCCCTCATTTCGTCGCCAGTGAGCCCCTGTGTCTTGAGCCAAGGGACAGTGTGATAAACCTCTTTTACACAAGCCCCAGGACCTCCAGAAACACCAGAAACACCTCTAACACTCCACACCTCACCCGGTGGAAACTCGTAGACCTTGATATCATCGACGACCGCCTCAAGTGCCTTCCGCTCACTTCCAAAGAGAATACCGTAAAAGCGATCTTCCGCGTAGAAAAGTGGACGAACACCATATGGATCTCTGGCGACTATATACATATCAGCAGCACTATCGTATAATACAAGGGAAAAGACCCCATCCAAGGCACGACAGAAGGCAACGGGATCCTTGAGGGTTGACCAGAGGGGGCCGAGGACTTCGCAATCGGATCCCTTACTGACATAACCGATATGTTTTTCGATTGAGGCCGCGTTATAAATCTCTCCGTTACACATCCACATATCACCCTGGCCTTCCTGTCCACTAGAAAAGGGTTGCATTCCAGCATCTGTCAGTCCATTGATGGCGAGGCGAGTGAAGGCAAAGAGAGCTCCTCCAGCAGATACACTAATCTCTTTTACACAAGTCCCCTCAGGTCCTCTGGCTACAATCTTATCGACGCCATTCTGAATCTTGCTCATAGGGTAGCGGCCCTTTCCTGTATAAATAACGGCCAGAATACCACACATAACTTATTTATGGTATTCTTTCTTAGGTCTTCAAAATCCGCAGCTAGAATACCTTCAAACTCTGTTAATTTACAGAATATAAGAATGTGACCAAGGTCGGTCTACTTAAATTCGGAACATAACGGTAGATGGATTTTTCTGATCGCCTCCGTATGACAAGTAAAGGATCGGTTGCTGCGGCAGCCACACCATTTTTCACAGGCACATGGACAAGCGGAGTGTCAACCATGACCTATGTTTCTGGAACCGCCCCTATTTTAAGGGCGAATGTGGTCGCCCCAGGAATCCCCTCTAACACAGTTATCACGGCAATCTCAGGTGCCACACTCACATTAGATAAATTAACAACAGATGGCCAAACAGCCTTAAGAGTTGCTATGCTACCTGCTTCCGCTTCCTTGATACCTTATGATTCATATGATTCAAAGTATACAATACAAGAGGGTCTTTCTAATTTAACATACGCTACTGGTGGATTAAGACAGAAGGCCTTGAGAACTTTACCTCTTGGAGTTTCACCTATCGGTTAAACAACCAATTATATAATTCCTTAGAATGAAGACACGTGGTCAGAAGGTTGCCGAAGTTGTTGATCTTCTTAAGAAGCTCATCAAGTCTGGAATTCCCTCTACAGATTCAGGATACTTTCAAACAAAGATACTCATGGATACTTGGCTTTCTAGTGAGATTGATCTTGTAGAAGAGAAGATAGAATTCATGCGTTACGGTCGCGTAGGATACTTGAGCATGTTTAACGAGTCAGGTAAGAATCCTATATTTGTCCTCAAGGCCACCGACGCTTTGAAGGAGCAGCTTGAGGCCGAGGCCGAGGCCGAGGCCCAGACATAATAATAAACATAATTAGTATAATGCACAGATATGATGCGACAGCAAAAGGCGTTATGGAATGGGCGAATTCTGAGCTAGAGCATGTTGGACGCATTGCGTCTATTAAGGATAAGGATATTCAATATTCTTATGCTCTTTCTACAGTTAATGGTATGGCCCATCTTCGCAATGCTCTATTTGAGCTAGTCAATGATCCAGAATATAAAAATCACAAGGTTGATCTTCTTAAGACACATAATGCGGTAATTCGTGTTATGAAACACTTGATAAAAGAATATAATGTGAAGCTACAGACAATTAAGAATTTCAATGTGAAGCATGTATTGGGTGACATGTCATACTTGAAGAATATACGCAAAACAAGAAAGAACCGCAAATAAAATCTTACCGTCAAATCTATAATTTAAGAACCCTAGTTCTTAAATTATAGATTTTCGGAAATGACGTGTAATATCAAGAATTTAAGGCCACCGAGCGAAGCGAGGGGGTTCTTAAATTCGGTATTACACGTTACGGCAGGTCTAAAATGGCAGAAGATACCACTACCAGAATGTTCGAAGCACTATACTCTTTCGCAGGCTCTTCATTCGGCAAGGGAATTATTTCAGCCTTCATATCTTATTCGGCACACTATGCGACTACAAAGGCATACTCAGCCGCATGTGTGCCTAATGGTATCCAGGGCTTTCTACAGGGACTGGTCTCTACAGGAAGTCCGGTTTGCCAGATTGGTGTTCAGGCCATATCAGCAACACAGGTCTCCTATACAACAGTTATCATGATGGGTCTATCCCGTATCTTTCTCGATGCCGTCACTCCTGGAATGGCGGATGAGAAGGCGAATTAATTTAATCATAATTATAAATGTCCTCAGCCGAAGGCTCGTTATACGAGCTCGTCGCCCGAGGAAATAAAGATGTATATTTCTACGATGACGGCCCAACTTCGACATTTTTGTTCGATTCTTCATACAAGGCTCAGGCACCTTCCATATCAGAGTTGCGTCGTGTTCCACCAGTAGCCACCGCAGAATTTGGCCGAACAACTGAATTCTCTTTCGACTTAGTCGGCGACCTAATGAGAAATCCAAGCATCTTAATAAACCTTCCCACATGGCTTCCGCCACCTCAAGCTAAAGTAAATCAATCTTCAGTTATCCGTGATATGAGCGGCGTGAGCTACGGATATACTCAGGCGATAGGCTACTTTCTCTTTGAGAACATTCAGTTCTACCAGGACAATATTCTTCTTCAAGAATTCAGCGGCGATACCCTCTGGGCAATGTCGAAGATTTCTGGCACCTATGCCAAATCCTTCATCACAATGGACGAGTCTGGCGATCACGACGGCAGCCCCCAGTCGATCCAGAAGAATGCCACGCCGCCACAACTCCGCCTAGAACTCCCTTTGATTGGCTGTCAAGGCCCAGATGATAACGGCTTTCCCCAGAGAGGTGCCTTGAGGCATACATACAGACTTCGCTGTAAACTTAGAAAGCTAGAAGATCTCGTTGAAGCATCAGACCGCCGGCAAACACCCACTCCTTGGAACATCCAAATGACAATACAAACATCATTGACGCCTCCAGAACCCACAGAAGACACACTAACCACCTTTAACACAATCCCCAGAGAGAAGATTCAGCCACTTCAGTTACAGTTAGAAACAACCCAGGTCTACGTCGAGCGTGATATGCAAAAGTCCCTTGAAAGAATTCCGCTAAAAGTCCGCTTCAGTCGTCTCTTTGAGAATACTTTCATTCAATCAGAACTTGATTATACTTCCGTCCTTGCTGGCGGTGTGTCCACAGTAAAACGCCGTATCGACGGTCGCCATCCTGCTAGCCGCCTCATCTGGTATTTAAGATCAACAGCTGATATCTTAGCGAACCGCTTGTATAGTGTATCAACACCGGCCAATAAACCCTACTTTAACACAGTCTCTCTAACCATCGCCGCAAAGACAAGAGAATCCCCTTTGGAACCCTTTGTTTGGAGAGATCTTGTGAATTATGCTAAAGAGGATACTGATTCTGGCCTGGAAATCTATACAATGAATTGGACCCTGGGAGATATGCCGGCCCTGAGATTCAACATAAAGGATGCAACAGGTGCCGTGAACTTCACGACGGCAGATAAACCGACTTTCTACATAGACCTAGCAAATCCCGGCTCAGCAATAAACACGAATAACACAAGCCACACAATACACACGACACAGCTCAACGTAATAGAAGAAGGTTGGTCAGAATATAATACTGATGGGCACGGTGGTGCCGAGCTTTTTTCCTTTAATTAAAGCCAGTCCTCAAGTAAATGGCCGATGAGTCTTCAGATAAACCACTGGCTATAGGTTTTGAAAGAGCAGGTGGCGATATAACAACTCTTCTTGATTTGACACCAAGAGACTTCCAGGATAACTATATGTTCCCCCTATCTGCCGATAAGACATGGTGGCTTCCTGATTCAAGCCGCAGGCTAAATCCCTTTTCACTGTCAGTTCAAGAATTTCCCTTCCGTGGCCCAACCGCCTTTGGGCAACGCTTCAGCTTCGATATGAAATCTGTGGGGACTGGTGATCTTCTCTTAAATACCTTCCTACAGATTGAATTGGGTCATTGGCTTGATGATACAACCCTCCTACGTATGGAATCAGGTGGATACAAAATCACATCCGATTTCTGGGCCTATGCCGATCGCCTAGGTTCCGTAATAATCGAAAAGGCGGAACTTGAGATAGGCGATTCGACAATAGAAACAATCGATGGAGATTTCTTGAATGCCTATTATCTCTTAGCCGATCAGAATATACAGTTTGGCCTTGGCCAAGGGCTCGGCAGCAAAAACATGACTCAGACACATCCCTTCCCAACCACCGATAGAACCCTATATATTCCACTGCCCTTCTTTTTCACACGCATCAAGCTCAAGGAGGCCTTACCACTCTTAGCATGTAAGGAGGGATCTGTCCGAATTCACGTTACACTGAGACCCTTTCATGAATGTGTTCAAATTATCGGCGGTTCAAGAACCTGCTCTACCGATACTCCTCTCGGCCTCCAGAATCAGATAATATCATATCTCGGCCCCGTTCAACTTCCCCTAAGTGTAACATCAACAGCCACGATACCGCAGTTCAAGACGATAAAGCTCATCACCCAGGCGGCCAATACCGATGGCATTATGCGTCAGAAAATTCTCAGGCAGCCCTTCGAAGTCCTAAGGCGTGACGTGGCAACCTTTTATTTCGAGGAGCCACTCAAATATGCCACCAATAGTTCCTCTGACACAATCACGGTTCAGCTCCCCTTGGAACTCAATCATCCTATGGAAGAAATTATCTGGTTTGTTCGACGCAAGGGAACACATCTTAATAATGAATGGACGAACTATTCTAGTATTCTTAACTCAGAATACGACCCCATCTATAATCCAAGGACCCCTCTACTAAAATCAGCCAGCCTTCAATTTAATGGTGTAGAAATCATTAACTCTGATGAGCAGTTTTTCAGAAGAACACTGGGCAAAGCACACAAGGGGGGTGCTTCAGCCTACTTTTCTTATATCTATGGATACTCATTCTCCAAAAATCCTGGTGAACATCAACCGTCAGGCACTCTAAATGCGTCACGGTTGCAAACGGCTCGTCTAACTCTTAGCATTATGGCGAGTGACTTGTGGGAAGTGAAAGTCTTCGTCATAGGCCTTCAGTGGCTCAGATTTCAGAATGGAATTGCTAATCAGATGTTCCAGAATTAAATGAGTCCAATTGCCCTACCGTCAAATCTATAATTTAAGAACCCCATAGGGTTCTTAAATTATAGATTTTAGTGACTAACGTTAAGCACTAAAGTGAAAAGAACCCCTAGGGGTTCTTTTCACTTTAGTGCTTAACGTTATGAATCATTTCTAATGGATTAAATTTAATCCCATAAAATTCAAGAATATGTGGCAAATTTATATGCACAGCATCATATATCAAGACAACTCCAGCGAAACCAATAATAACTTTATCAGAACCTCTAATTTCTGATATTTTATTTATCCAAAAGAATATAATTAGGAATATCCCCAGCGATATCTTAAAAACCATTTCACTTATTAAGAATTCAATGCTTGTAATTGACTGCTTCTTAAGAAGAATAAGCATAAATTGCACAGACACAATTATTTTTAGAAAAAAAAGATAAACATCGAAGGCGTTCATTCTAATGTTAAAGCTTTATTATTACTACGCTTCAGATGGCCTCGGCCAGCCTTTTGAAACTTCTGACAACAGGTCTCCAGGATGAACGCCTGTTGCCAAAGGGACAACCAGACATTCAAGCCTTCCAGAAAGCCTTTGTCAAGGCTGGACGCTTCACGACAGAAATTTATCGTGTAGAATTCGATAATCAACCGGCATTCGGAAACACAGCACGTGCTACTCTGCCGAGGCGTGGTCACTTGATACGTAAAGTCTTTTTGGTCACGGTCATGCCAGATATATCAGCAACTCAGGCAGCGGCACGAGCTGCCTCGGCGGCAGCGGAAAAGCCCTTCGCGGGCCCCACCTTCGGCTGGACGAATTCTGTCGGTCACGCCTTGGTGGCAAATGCGAGTATCACGATCGGTGGATCACAAATTGATACAATGAGCGGGTCTCTCTTAGAAGTCATCGACGAATTCACAACCCCTCTAGAAAAGACAACAACAGTTAATCGGATGATTGGGCGTAAAGACGCAGGCTTCACACCACAATCAAATGGCTTCGCCCAACAACAAACCCTTATAACACCACTCCCCTTCTGGTTCGCCAGAGAGCCATCGTCGGCCTTGCCCATAGATGCGATTGGTACCGATCCTGTTCAGATAAATATAACATTTAATGTAGACGCCAATTTATACACAACAACAAGCCGTCTAAAAACGCCTGATGCTTATAGCATACCAAGCAATGTTCTACCCTTCAATCTACAGCCATCGCAGCCAAACGTAGGATCTCTCATCCTGCCACCGATGATCTCGAGCCCCTTTTACCAACTCGATCCAAATGGGCAAGATGTGTATGGGCTGAATGGGAATCCTGAGGAATCTGTCAAAGTCACAAAGATTCCTGGCGTAACCATGCCAGCATCATTTCAAATCGCCTCATCATATCTTCTCGTTGAGTATGTGTATATTGACAAACCCGAGGCAAATCGCTTTCGTCTATCAGAGCTCACCTATCCAATCATGCAGCATTATACTATAACACAAGGAACAAAGGGCTCATCAACGCGGATAAATATAAGAATTCCGAATCTATGTAGACAACTCTTCTTTACATGTCACAGAACAGAAGCAAATCTCTTAAATGCTCCATTCTTATTCACACGGGATCTCTCAGGCACCTTTATTGCCGATGCATCAGGAATTGGCCCAATTGCTCCATGGTGGCCAGATGCGTCAGGACTCAGCCTAAGAAAATACTCGGAACTCATTCCCGCCTATTCGACAATAGATTCTGAGCCGATCGAGTCTTTTAGCTTAAACTATGACGGCAAAATTGTGAGATATGCGACTAGCTCACCGGCCTTTTATAGAAGTATTCTACCGAGCCTAGAACAAAGGAAGAGTCCTTGGCACAACAAGTATATCTACAATCTCCCCTTTGGCACAAACTTAGAGGCATGTGGCCTTCCCACAGGTCACGCGAATTTAGATAAGGTTCAAAAAATAGAACTAGGTCTTCTTTTCAAGCCTCTACGTGGATCAACCACAAGTGCAAATATTCCAGATTATACAGTAACTGTATATGCGGAAACATATAATATATTGAAAGTTTATAATGGTCGTGCGGGTCTATTATTTAATTATTAGAACGGCGGAAAAAGCTGAGTCTCTCTTTCTTGTTCCCAGCCTTCTCTAGAGTTTCCTTAATCTTTTCGGCCCACGCGAGGGCATTTTCCTCATCGCTCTTACCGCGGGTCAGCATCGAAGGAAATGTCTGAACATTGGAGTCTACATTCTCGCCCATTTGGATGCTGACCCACCCATCATCCTCTCTTTTCTTGAGCCCTTTCTTGTGAGAAAAAGGGCTGCTGAAAATGTTATTTGTATCGGAGAAAAACCTCTTAGCATCGTCATCGGTTTTCCAGATACGGAATGAATCCTTCGTCAGCTCCTCAACTGACCCCATTTCTTTCTCTTCTGAATGAGCCTCCGCATCCTCCACGTCAACGGCAGGCCTTTCCTCTGGAGGTGGAGAGATTAGTGCGTAGTCTGGAAGAGAATCATCATCTGAATCCGCAAGGGCCGCGAAGGGATTTTTTTGCTTTTGAATAGGTTCTACCTTTTTTGGCTTACCCATTTATATATTATTCGCCTTAAACTCTTAAGCTGCCCACATTAACTTCTAGTGATTAATTTAAGAACTCCCCATGGATAAGGCCACTCTGTGGCCTTATTACATTGGAGTATCATTAAATCTGCGTCTCTAGAGAACAAAGGCATGTGCGTGCTAACGTCACTTGACGGTAAATAAAAAATGCCAACATAAAACCCCTTTAACATAGTCCACCAACAAATGAACCTCGTCATCGTAGAATCGCCGGCCAAATGTAAGAAGATCTCAGAGATCTTAGGGCCAGGCTTCAAGGTCTTAGCGACCATGGGTCACATCCGTGCTTTGGAGGAAGATCTTGACGCGGTTGGAATCGCCAGAGACTTCGAGCCGCGGTTTCGGTTTCTGAAGGAAAAGTCCAAGGCAACAGGGCCAATCATGGAGGCAGCCAAGTCAGCTAAGATAATTTATCTGGCGGCTGATGATGACCGAGAAGGCGAGGCCATTGCCTACTCAGTCGCCTGTCTCTTAAAGAAGGATCCTCTCAGTTTCCCACGCTCAGTCTTTCACGAAATCACCGCCAAGGCCATTAAGGAAGCCATCGCCAATCCGAGACGCATCGACATGAATCGTGTATATGCTCAGCAAGCACGGTCAGTTCTTGACATGATGGTTGGTTTCACAATCAGCCCCTTACTCTGGAAGCACGTGGCCAAGAAGCTTTCGGCAGGAAGATGTCAAACCCCAGCACTCCGTTTAGTAGTCGAGAGAGAAAATCAGATCAAGTCCCATACTACACAGACGTCTTGGGCCCTCAAAGGAAAGTTTCATGCGACCGCTGCCAACTTTACCTTTGATGCGAAAATGACAGACGAGCTCGATGATCAAGAATCAGCCATGAACTATCTTGAAAACGTAAATGATCATGAGGCGGTTACTGTTAAATCGAATACAACAAAGCCGTGGACAGCTGCTCCCCCCAAGCCGCTTATTACCAGCAGTCTTCAGCAAGAAGCGTCGGCCTTACACAAGGTAAATCCGAAGGCAGCCATGAAAATCGCTCAGGCCTTGTATGAGGCGGGACACATCACCTATATGCGAACAGACTTTGCCATCCTGTCAGAAGAAGCTGTTCAGGAAGCTCAGGCCTGGGTCCTTAAGAACCATGGCGAGAAGTATGTTCAAGTAGTGCAAAAAAAGGCTGAGAAGGCCGAGAAGGCCACAAAAGAACCCTCCACTAAAGCAGCCCTTCCCACAGCACAAGAAGCACACGAGGCAATTCGCCCCACTCACTTTGAGGTCGTCGATCTCCCAGGCGACTGGACACCAACTGACAGGAAGATCTATGCCCTCATTTGGAAGCGAGCAGTTCAGAGCACCATGACCGCAGCAAAGGGCGACTCATTAACCCTTTTAACACAAGTTGCAAAAGACACCGACTTCGAATGGTCTTCTAATTGGAGACGCACCACCTTTGATGGCTGGCAGATTCTAGGAAAGCAAGTGAATATCGATGATGATTCTGAAGATGATGAGACACCCTCAGACGCCATTTGGAAGGCCGCCTCATCTATCAAGGTAGATAGCCAAATCAAGTGGCAGACACTTACAGCAGAGCCAAAGAGATCTAAGGCATCTCCTCGCTTTACAGAGGCTACACTAATCAGAGAGCTTGAACGTCGTGGAATCGGTCGTCCATCGACCTTTGCGTCTCTCGTAGAAACTCTCTTTGACAAGACATACATTGACAAGCAGGACATTCCTGGGTCAAAGGCTCAGCAAACTACTCTTACGACAACACCGAAATCTTGGCCGCCCACTACAACACTTACTCAGATTAGCCTGGGGGCAGAAAAGCAAAAGCTGGTGCCAACTCCACTTGGCATCTCGGTCCTGAACTTCTGTGTAAAAGAGTTCCCGCAGCTCTTTGCCTTCGAGTTCACGGCACAAATGGAGAGACGCCTTGACAGCATTTCGAAGGGCGAGGAGCAGTGGAAGGCCATCTGTCGTGACACTTGGGCATCATATAGCGACGACCACACACGTCTAAATGACCGCTCATCGGCACCGAGCCAATCAGAAAAGGTCAATGATTTCGGCGACGGCTTCAAGGCCGTAATGTCCAAGTCAGGGCCGCTACTTCTTCAAGAAGCCAAGGCGACTCCTAAGAATTCAAAGGCCGATAAAAACATGGAGAAGCCAACCTTTTACACATTACCCAAGGACACCGATATTACACAACTAACGAAGGAGGAAGCTCTAGAGTTCATCCGTATATTAGAGTCTGAACGCCGTGTTGGAGAATTTGAGGGGAAGCCAATCGTAAAAAAGAAGGGACCATATGGTGAATATCTAGAATCTGGAACATATAAGGTGCCTTTCATCGAGGAAGACACTATGGAAATGATTATTACTAAATTTAACTTGAAAAAGGAATCTGCTTCTAAACTCACAAGGGTAGGTCCTTACATCTTTACAGTTGGCCAGTATGGCCCATATATGTATAAGGAAAATGTGAAAAAGAAGAACTTTGTGAGCGTTCCAGCGACAATCGACCCGAAGATGTTGACTGAGAAGGAAGCAGATGCTCTTTATAAATTGAAACCAAAAAAGCCCACTAATTAGATGTCAGATAATAAGGCCGATTCCTTAGATTCAACTATGAAGAATATATGGACGAAGCAACAAGAAGAATTATTAGCAGAATGGGCCGATATAGCATCATGCTACAATTGGATGCATTCAAGGGGTGAACAGCTAGCAGCAAATAAGAATATTATGATCACTGTCCCAGTTATCATCCTATCTACATTATCTGGTTCTGCTAATTTCATATTATCTTCCCTCGCAACCTCGTCGACAAACCAGACATATGGCCAGATTATCATTGGATGCGTTTCTATTTTTACAGGAGTCTTAACAACTCTTGGTAATTTTTTCAGGTATGCTCAGAATTCTGAGGCGAATCGCGGTGCTGCTATATCATGGGTGAAACTTCATAGAAATATATCTGTTTAACTCGCCTTACATCCTGAAGAGAGAATTGATTCCCTACAATTCGTAAAAACATGTCGTCTTGAGCTGGACCGCCTCATAGAACAATCTCCTCAACTTCATCCGTCAATTATAAAGGAATTTGAAGAAGAATTCAAGGATAGTCCAACGCTAAAACGGCCTGATATAGCTCACGGATTAGAGCATACAAGGGTCTACATACGTCCTACCACAGAACCCCTTTTACAGTAGTCAATCTAATCGAAAAAGCCCAGCAAAAAAAGTTGTAAGCTCCTCTTAGACCTTTTTTTGCTACTCAAAAAAAGTTGTAAGCTCCTCTTAGACCTTTTTTTGCTACTCAAAAAAAGTGATTTCCCCCGCCCCCCTTAAACAAAGTCCCAGCCTAAAATGTCCCGCCTTTGGTCCTCTAACTCGAACGTCCGCGTGTTTGATTGGAAGGAGCTTCTCGAGGAGTGGCATGACAACCTCATCGCACCGCATAACATCGATGTTCTCCTTGAGAACATGAAGGCGGCCTCGAATCCTCATTCTGACTTTGATCCGCCGCTCAGTCAGTTCCTCACCTATCTGAATCACGAGGAGGCCGGCCTCGCCTGGTTTCTCTATGAGCTCGTGACGCACCGCTGGATGTGGACGAACATCCGCCTCGATTTCGTCCGCGACCTGGTTGATGAGATCGAGAATCTGGATGCCTGCTTCCCGCGTTTCCCTGGCTCCCCGTGGACGGCCAAGACGATTCGCAACTGGCTCAATGAGAACCTCACGGCAGAGGAGCTCGAGGTTGTGCAGATGATGCCTCCTCTTGTGGCTGCTCCTTCCTACGCTTCATACTCTTACCACACGCCGCAGCGTTCCTCTCGCACGTATGAGGCCCCGCCGGCCCCGCAGCGTCTTCCCCGCTCTTATGCGGCAGGCGGCGAGGATGAGCCTACACCTGCACCCGCTCCTGCACCCGCCTCTGCTTCGCTGAAGCCTCGCCACGGTGCCATGATCTTCTTCCTTCAGCGTGATGGTGAGGATGAGGGCGAGGACACGGACGACAAGATCTACGTGAACAAGGAGGACTCGTATGATTCTTATACGCTTACCTACACGGATACTCAGTCGAAGCTTAAGTTTCGCACCCGTGGTCTCTCAGGCACGAAGGTCATCGAGAACATGCGTAAGATGCTTCGTATGCTGACTATTGATGAGAAGCCCTTTCTCTTCCTCCAGGTCAGCCTTCCCAGCATG
>Ga0114966_10004376_pt1 | contig 12161 bp, 10 predicted proteins | sample M_130207_XF_Meta_FD_87029 | JGI IMG/M metagenome (GOLD analysis project Ga0114966, IMG submission 87029) | Freshwater microbial communities from Lake Montjoie, Canada to study carbon cycling - M_130207_XF_MetaG | ecosystem: Environmental > Aquatic > Freshwater > Lake | place: Lake Montjoie...
CGGCGGGTGGGGGGCGTGGGGGGGGGACTTGGTGCGCTGGTGGGGGCGGGGGTGCCGGCTCGCCGGTGGGGGCTCCCGCGGGTGGGGCGGGTGGGGCGGGTTGGGCGCCGGGATGATTTACGGCCCGGGCAATTGGCCGCGTTGGTAACCGTTGCCGAGAAGTGAGCCGAGATTATGGCGTTTACCGTTGATCTCAATTTCGAGATTTTCCGCGCGGCTGGCCTCGATGAAAACAGCGCCAGGGCGGGCGATCGTTTTGGATTCACCGATGGCGAGCATGCCGGAGAGCAACATTTCGCCCTCGGTGTCGTCGGTATTTTTGCGGCGTACCGTAACTTGGACGGGGTTGATGGCGACGAACGTTAAGACAGGTCCGCGCGGGGGGGTGGGGGTCGCGGTGACGGGAGTGGGTCCGGGCTTCTTGCTGCTAGTGAAGGACTGGACGATAATGAGGAGGACGGCGACGAGGAGGACAGCCGCGGCGATTTTGGAATATTTGAAGACGATGGCTGGGTCGATGCCGGTCGGCAGGGAGCTGCCGGTGCGGGGTCGACTGGGGCCGCGGTTCGCGTGAGAAGGCTCGTGGGCGGGAGTGGCTTCGGCGGCGGGGGTGGCGGTATCGCCCTCCTCGGTTTTTGCGATGGAAATATCCATGCGGCCGTAGATTTCCCGGCTGGGCTGACGCGGGCGCAAGGCGCCGCGGCCGAGGGCATCGTAGTCGCTGATGATCCGATCTGCGGGAACTTTTAGGAAGTTTGCATAGGTGCGCAGGAAGCCGCGCGTGTAGATCTCGGTGAGGCCGATGTCGAAGTGATTGGTCTCAAATTTTTGCAGGAAGTCGCCCCGGATTTTTGTGGCCTCGGCTGCCTCGCGAATGGAGATGCCCTTTTTTTTGCGCGCCTCTTCGAGGCGCTCACCGATGGTCTGCATGGAGATGGGTTAGGGGGTTAAAGGGTAAAGGGGAAGCCGGATTTTGTGGATCCCGTTGAGTGGGCTCGGGGTGATGGATCGCACTCGTTGGATTTGATCGTAGCGCGGGAGCGTGGGCGGGAGCGTTTCAAAGTGACTCCAGATCGACAAGAATTTCTCGAGGGCTCGAGCCGTTTTCAGGACCGACGATGCCCTTTTCTTCCATGATTTCCATGATGCGGGCGGCGCGGTTGTAGCCGATATGGAGTTTGCGTTGGAGCATGGAGGTGCTGGCGCGTTTGGTGGCCTTGAGGACCTCGACGGCTTGGTGGTACAATTCGTCATCGTCGCCAAGATCGCCGTCGTCATCATCTTCGTTTTCATCGTCTTCGCGTGCGTCGCGATCAATTTGTTGTTGGACAGATTGGGCGTATTGGGGCGGGCCGTTGCGTTTGAGGAATTCGACCATCTCTTGGACCTCTTCGTCGGAGACAAAGGCGCCTTGGGCGCGGACGAGACGAGACGTTCCTGGAGGTGAGAACAACATATCGCCGCGCCCGATGAGGGTATCGGCGCCCTTGGTGTCGAGAATGGTGCGAGAGTCGACCTGGGAGGCGACTTGGAAGGCGATGCGCGAGGGGAGATTTGCTTTGATAACTCCGGTGATGACGTTAACGGACGGGCGTTGGGTGGCGATGATGAGATGGATACCCGCGGCGCGGGCGAGTTGGGCGAGGCGGGCGATACTGGTTTCGATTTCGGCTGGTGCGACCATCATGAGGTCGGCGAGTTCGTCGATGATGGCGACAATGTAGGGTAAGCGTTCAGGTATTTCGAGGTCGTCGTTGACGAGAGGATCGACGCCCGCGAAAGCGGTTTGGCCGTTTGGGGGCGGCACCGGCTGGGCGTTCTTTTTTCGGTTATTAAAGCCGACGATATTACGGACGTTGGCTTTCGCGAAAATTTGGTAGCGTTGTTCCATTTCGCCGAGGAGCCATTTAAGGGCGGCGGGTACTTTTTTTGGCTCGGTAACGACGGGGATGAGCATGTGAGGAAGCGAATTGAAGATTTTCAATTCGACGACCTTGGGGTCGACCATGATGAGCCGGAGATCTTTGGGGCTCTTGGAATAGAGGATGGAGGCGACGATGGAATTGATACAGACCGATTTGCCCGAGCCGGTGGCGCCGGCGATGAGCAAGTGGGGCATTTTGGAAAGGTCGGAGAGCAGCGGTTTTCCGGAGACGTCCTTGCCGAGGGCGATGGGGATTTCGGATCTGACCTGGGCCCAATCCTCGCTCTCGAGCAGTTCGCGCATGCCAACGGGAGTGGGGTGTTGATTGGGGACCTCGACGCCGACGGCGGCTTTGCCGGGGATAGGTGCGAGGATGCGGACGGACTGGGCGCGCATGCCGAGTGCGATATTTTTATCGAGGCCGGCGATTTTTTCGACGCGAACGCCAGCGGCGGGCACGACCTCGTAACGGGTGATGACGGGCCCGACATGAATTTCCCCCAGCGTGACCTCGACGCCAAATTCGCTAAGAATCCGGAGCAGGTTATCGGCGTTGCGGCGGTGTTCCTCTTCGCTATTACTGGAAGCGGGCTTGGCCTGTTCCTTGAGGAGGGAGAGCGGGGGGAATTGATAGGTGGCGTCCTCGCTTTGGGGGAGGAAAACCTTGCCGGCTTTTTTGGGCTCTTCGGGTTTGACGATGTTAAGCTCGGCTTTTCCGGAGACGTTTACTTCGAGGGATTTGGTCTCGGTAGCGGTGGTGCCAAGGGAAGTTTTGGGAGGACCAGGTTTGGAAGGCGCGGCGGGCTTGGGGGGAGGCGGGAGGGTGGAAGCGGTTTTCTCGGAGGAGGCGAAGGGTGCGCTGGTAGAAGTGGGCTCTGGAGCCCCGAGGGTTGAGGTGAGCGAGCCCTCGGGTAATTTTGCGGCGAAGGTTTTCTTGCCGTTGGGTCCGACGGGAGTGTTGGTGGGGGCGGTGAGGGCAGTGGGAAGAGTGGCGGCGACGAGGGGGGCGATGAGTTTCTTTTTGGACTGAGCGTCCTGCGCCATTTGCCGGAGTTCATCGGCCTCGGCTTTGAGCTTGGCGCGCGCTGAGCGCCAAGTGGTGAAGAGGGTGAAGATTTTTTCGAATTCGCCCGCGATATCGCGCATGAAGATAAACATGAGGGATCCGCAGTAGAGCGTGCCGAAAATGAGGCTCGAACCGAAGGGGCCGAGGGCGTCGGCCAGCAGGCGGTGGTAAAGGGTGGTGCCGACGAGTCCGCCGAACCCTTGGGGGAAGTAATCGCTGCCCCATTTGGGCGGATGAAACATCGCGAGGAGCACGGAGAGGGCAATGCAGGCGAAGACCATCGCGATTGCGCGGGTGCCAGTCAGGTGTTTGGCGTTGCGGAGGGAGGTGTAGAGCATCCACAGGAGAAAGACGGGGAAGAGCCACGCGCTGAACCCGAAGGTGAAGAGGAGGGTCCAGACGGAATTGGCGCCCCAGATCCCCGCGGGGTTTTTCAGAACGGGGGAGGTGGTTTTCCAGCTGCTTTGGGCGGGCTCGTACGTGAGAAGTGCGACGAGCAGAAACAAGCCGACCGCAAAGCACAGGAGAGCGATCAGCCAGTTCGGCTGGTAGCGGGACGCTAAAAAAGACGGGCCATCGTTTCGGTTTGAGTTCTCGGACTTGCGCATTTTGGTCGGCAGGCGGCGGATTAGAAGCGGGATTGCACGTTATCAAGACGAGCGGTCAAATGTAAACATCCCCGCGATCTTTCCAGAAAAACTCTGACACCCATTATGTGCGATCTCTTGCGTTTTGAGCCGTTGTACCAAGAAAGAGTTTGGGGCGGGCGTATTTTGGAGACAGTTTTTGGGCGAATTTTACCCGGAGAGCGACCGGTGGGGGAAAGCTGGGAAGTGGTCGATCGGCCGGAGGCCCAGTCGGTGGTGGTGGGTGGTGCGTGGCACGGGCAGACGCTCAGGCGAGTGCTCGCTGCGAATGGCGCGGAGGTGATGGGCCCGCGTTGGCTGGTGGGCCAGCCGTTCCCTATTTTAATTAAATGGCTGGATTGTCGGGAGCGTCTGAGTTTGCAGGTGCACCCGCCGGCGGGGATCGCGGCGGCGCTGGGCGGGGAGCCAAAAACTGAAAACTGGTATATTGCGGAGACGGCGCCGGGGGCGAAACTGATGGTGGGTTTGAAGCGGGGAGTGACGCGGGAGCAGTTTGAGCGAGCGATCGGGGCGCAAACCGTCGAGGAGTGCGTTCATTGTTTTGGCGTTGCGCCGGGAGATTCGATTTTGGTGCGCAGCGGGCAGCTGCACGCGATCGACGCGGGTAACCTGATACTTGAAATTCAGCAAAACTCCGACACGACCTATCGCGTGTATGACTGGGGGAGGGTCGGTTTGGACGGCAAGCCGCGGCCGTTGCACCTGGAGGAATCCTTACGTTCGATTGACTGGCAGGATTTCGAGCCGGTGCCTTTGCGGGGAGCGGCGAGCGCGGCGGTGCTGGCGGTGGGTGCAGAATTTCAGATTCGTCGATGCGGGTTGGCCGCGGGAGAGCGGATGGAGATTTTGGCTCGGGAGCAGCCGCGCTTACTGAGTGTCGTGAGCGGCGCGTTATTAGCGAAAAGAAGGGTTGACGCCGGGGTGAGCGCGGATGGCGGATTGAGACTGGGGCGAGGGGAAAACGTTTTAGTGCCCTACGCTGGCGGCTTCACGTTTTTTGCGGAAGGACCGACGGTTGTTTTGCTGACGGAAAATTTTGCGGACTGAAGAGACGCGTCGGTGGTTGGTGGAGCGAGTTGAGGATGGGGGCGGGGGTGGTGGGTCGGGTTGGATAATTAAGAGCGAGGCCCGCGGTTCGCTGGGGCGGAGAATGGGGGCGCGCCGAAGTTCGCCTCACCTGCGCGCTTGAAGATTTGCGGAAGACCGAGTTTGGTCTTTCTTCCAAAGCATGATGAACGAGCCTGAAACTCTTGAGCCTAAGTCCAACGTCCCGCCCATCGTCGACCCTGTGGTCGAGGGCCAACCGGTCGCAGATGGGGTGAGTCAGCTCGCCGCGGCGAAGGCGGAAGCGGCTGCCAACTACGACAAGTTCGTGCGGACTGCCGCCGACTTGGAGAATTTCCGTCGGCGGGCGATGCGCGAGAAGGACGAGCTTCGCACCGCGGCGACCGGGCGGGTTTTAGAGGATATTTTTCCGGTCTTGGACACGCTGACGTTGGCGATCGGTGCGGCGAAATCGCCGACCGCGGATATCAAATCGCTAGTCGGCGGTTTGGAGATGGTTCTGTCGCAGTTTAAGGCGGCTTTGACGACTCATGGGCTGAAAGAGATTAATCCGCTGGGGCTGCCTTTTGATCCGCACCAGCATGAAGGCATCTCGCATCAGCCGAGTGCCGGAGTGAAGGACGAGCATGTGCTGACTGTGGTGCGGACGGGGTATTCTTTAAATGGAAGACTGCTGCGGCCGGCGGCGGTGGTGGTTTCGAGTGGTCCGGAGAAAGGAGTTGTCGTCTGAGCGTTGGAGGCCGTCGCGGTTGACGGTCCTAACCAGTGAGTTGAGGGCGAATGCGCTAAGATTTATTTTATTATGGCGAAGGAAGATTACTACGAACTGCTCGGTGTGCAAAAAGGTGCCACCGCGGAAGAGATGAAGAAGGCCTATCGCAAGAAGGCCGTGCAATATCACCCGGACAAAAATCCCGGCAATAAAGAGGCGGAGGAAATGTTTAAGAAAGTTGCGCACGCCTATGAGGTTTTGAACGACCCAGAAAAGCGGGCGGCCTACGATCGTTATGGGGCGGCGGCGTTTGAGGGAGGGGGTGGCGGGGTGCCCCGTGGGCCCAGTGGCGGCGGCGGGGGCTTTCACGATCCCTTCGATATTTTTCGAGAGGTCTTTGGCCAGCAAGGTGGTGCGAGTGGCGGCGGCGGCGGTGGTGCGGGCGGGGGAATTTTCGACGAGATGTTTGGTGGCGGCGGTGGCCGGGATGGCAATCGGGATGGGGCGGACCTCCGCTACGATCTGGAAATCTCGCTGGAGGAAGCGGCGCGCGGCTTCGAGAAGGAGATTTCGTTTCGGAAGAATATGAGCTGCGAGCGTTGCGAAGGTAACGGGGCTGAACCGGGTTCGAAGAAAGTGACCTGCCCGACCTGTCGGGGTGCCGGGCAGATTCGCCGCTCGGGCGGAATTATCACGTACACGCAAGCGTGCCCGACCTGCCGAGGGGCTGGGTCCAAGGTTGAGCGGCCTTGCACCGCGTGTCGGGGCGAAGGTCGGATGGCTCAAAATACCAAGCTCAACATCAGGATCCCCCCTGGGGTTGATACGGGCTCGCGTTTACGTTCCTCGGGCAATGGCGAGGCGGGCCTGGCGGGGGGCCAGCCGGGGGATCTTTACATCGTTCTTTCCGTCAAAGAACACGAGTTGTTCGAGCGTCAAGGGGAGGATTTATTCTGTGAAATCCCGATCAAATTCACTTTGGTGGCGCTCGGTGGCACGATCGAGGTGCCGACGTTAACGGGCAAAGCCTCGCTGAAAATTCCCGCGGCGACCGCGAGTGGCACGACGTTCCGGCTTCGGGGCAAGGGCATGCCGAATCTACGGGGGGGGGCGCCGGGAGACCAACTGCTGCGCGTCCAGGGGGAGGTGCCGCAGAAGATCTCGGAGGAGCAGCGGCGCCTGCTCGAGGAATTTGCCCGGGTGAGTGGTGATGCCAACGAACCCACGTCCAAGTCTTTTTTTGAGAAGGCAAAAAAGTTCTTCTGAAGAATCCGGTCGGGGCCGCCGCACAAGCGCGGCGCTCGCTTGGATCAATGTTTCGATGCGCGCGCGCTGAGTTTCACGTCGAGCCAGACTGCGAGGGTGAGAACGGTGCCGCGCGCGATAAATTTAAACTCGGGGGAAACGGCGAGGAGGGTCATGCCGTTGAGAAGGGCGGTCATGATGAGCGCGCCGCCGATGACCCCGCCGACGGAGCCGCGACCGCCGCGCAGGGCGGTGCCGCCGATGACGCAGGCGGCAATCGCGTCTAATTCCATCAGATCGCCGACGGTGGTCGTGGATGCGCCGGAATAGGCCGTAGTCATAAAGCCGGTGAGCGCCACGGTGATCCCCATCAACAGATAGGCGCCCGTCATGACGCGATGGACGGCGATCCCGGAAAGGGCGGCGGCCTCCTCGTTACCGCCGATGGCGTAGAGGTGGCGGCCGAAGGGGGTGTGTTGGGTGAGGAAGAATACGCTACCGGCGGTCGCGCTGAGAATCAGGAGCGAGCACGGCACGCCGCGAAAGTGATTGCAAACGGTGATGAGGGCGAGGAGGGCGGTGGTGATCGCGAGCCAAGTGCTCAGCGCACGGGCGATTGAAGGCAGCGGCCAGCCATAAGCGCGTCGCGCGATCCGTTTGCGCCAAGTCAGCCAGCCGAGGCCCGCGGCTAGGGCAAGGCCGAGCAGCAAGCCGGTTGGCGCGGGGAGGTGGTAGGTGGTGAGGAGGGAATAGATATTTTCCTGATCGCCGCGGGCGACGGGGATGGTGGAGTTCTGAATGACAAGCCAGAAGAGGCCCTTGAAGATAAGCAGGCCGCCGAGGGTGATGATGAAGGAGGGAATGCGCTGCCGGACGATCAGTGCGCCCATGAGCGTCCAGAGCAGGAGGGCGGCGATGAAAGCCGCGAGTAGCGCGGCGGGGGCGGGCCAACTTTGTTGGAAGACGAGCACGGCGGCGATTCCACCGATGAGCCCGACGCCACTGCCCGCGGAGAGATCAATTTGGCCGGTCAGCAAGATTAAAAACATCCCGAGAGCGAGGGTGCCGGTGATGGAGAATTCGACGATCAGCTGAGTGAGGTTGCGGGAGCCGAGGAAGGCGGGTTCGCGGAGCGCGAAAAAGGTGCCGATCACGGTGAGGGCGAGGGGTAAGGCGAGGTGACGAAGAGGGCGTGGCAGAGTCATCGGGTTACCAAGGTTAGGATGCGGTGGGGTGACCCATCGCAGCGGCGAGCAGAGTGTCCGGAGAGAATGCGGCGCGCGGAAATTCACCCGCGATACGGCCGGCTGCGAGCATGATGATACGATCGCTTAGGCCCATGAGTTCCGGCAGTTCGCTCGAAACCAGGAGAACCGCCATGCCGGCCGAAGTGAGTTGGTGGATGCGGGCGTAGACCTCTTGCTTGGCGCCGACATCAATGCCGCGGGTGGGCTCGTCGAGCAGAATGATTGCGGGGTGAGTGAGGAGCGATTTTCCGAGGACCACCTTCTGCTGGTTACCTCCTGAAAGTCCGCCGGTAGGGGTGGCTTGGCCCGGCGCCCTAATGCCGAGATTATCAAACAAGACCTGGTTGCGAGCGTACTCGGCGTGAAGGTCGATCCGACCGGGTGCGACGGTGCACGCCGCGAGGCTGGCCAGCGAAAGGTTAAAGCCGATGCTCTGATTCAGGACGAGGCCGAAGCGGCGGCGGTCTTCGCTGACGAAGGCGAGCCCGCGGGCGAGAGAGTCGCGTGGGGTCGGTTGCGGGTAGGGGAGCCCGGAAAGTGTAACCTCTCCATGGATACGGTGGCCCCAAGCGCCGAAAAGATGCGTGAGTAACTCGGTGCGACCGGCGCCCATCAAGCCACCGCAGCCGAGAATTTCGCCCGCGTGGAGATTGAACGACAGCTGGTGGAGCACGGGCGGCTCGCCGGCTGCAGGCGCCACGGTGAGGTCGCGGACGGCGAGGAGTGGCTGGCGGGGTGGTGGGTTGGGCGGGTTGGCAGAGAGCGGGGTCGCGGTGGCGGGGGCCGAGCGTTCGGGAAACATTTCCCCGAGGGCGCGCCCGACCATATGGCGGATGACGAGGGGAATCGTGGCCTCGGATCGGCGGAAGGCCGCGACACTTTGGCCGTCGCGGAGCACGGTGATCCGGTCGGCGATGGCGAAGACCTCTTCCAGTTTGTGAGAAATATAGATGCAGGCAGTTCCTCGAGCGCGGAGGCGGCGCAGATGGCTGAGGAGGCTGGCGGCTTCCTGGCCGGTGAGCGCGGCGGTGGGTTCGTCGAGGACGAGGACGCGGGAATTTTTGTCGATGGCGCGGATGATTTCGACGAGTTGTTTTTGACCGATGCCCAGTGAACGCACGGGTGTTTCGGGCGCGAGGGTGAGTCCGAAATCGGTTAGAAGGGCGGCGGTGCGGCGTTGGAGTTCAGGCCAGTCGATCCGCAGGCCACGCCGAGGAGCCCGCCCGAGGAAGATATTTTCAGCGACGCTCAGCTCATCGATGAGGGCAAATTCCTGGGTGATGACGGCGATCCCGGCCGCGGCGGCGTCACGAATGGAGTGAAAGGCGACGACGCGGCCGTCGACGAAGAGTTCGCCTTGGTAGGATCGGTGCGGATGAATGCCGGAGAGAAGTTTGATGAGCGTAGATTTACCGGCGCCATTTTCTCCGCAGAGGGCGTGAATTTCTCCGGGGAGAAGTTCGAAATCGACGCCATTGAGCGCGACGACCCCGGGGAAGTGCTTGACGAGGGCACGAGCGGTGAGGACGGCGGGCATGCGAGGTGAAAGAGAAGATCGGCGATGCGATCGTCGGCAGCCGCCGCTGGAAGACCGGCTGGCACCCGCGGGTAGCGTACGAGCTATTTTAGAGCGGCGGCGGGGTGAAAGCCATCGGCGACGACGGTAGCGGCGAGATTACCCCGATCGACTGAGATAATTTTTTCAAGAATTGAGGGGACGAGACGTTTACCGTTGTCGAGCGTGGTGAGGGTCGTGGGCGCGCGGCCCTGGGCGACCTCGACGGCGACGCGGGCGGCGAGCGTGGCGAGGTTTTTGAGTGGCTTATAGATGGTCATGGCCTGGGTGCCGCGAAGGATGCGCTGGCAGGCGGCGAGATCGGCATCCTGCCCGGTGACGAGGACTTTTCCGGCGAGCCCGTCTTCTTGTAAGGCTTGGATGGCGCCACCGGCGGTGCCGTCGTTGGAAGCGAGAATGGCGTCGAGGTTGCGGCCGGCTTTGGTGATGGCGGCGTTCGTAATTTTTTTGGCGTTTTCGGGTTTCCAATCAAGTGCCCAGTCCTCGTGAACGACCTCAATCTTGCCCTGCTTAATCAAAGGCAGGAGAATAGTATCCTGCCCGTCCTTGAAAAGCTTGGCATTATTATCGGTGGGGGCTCCGTAGATGCGCACGATGCGGGCAGTGCGACCGACGGGCAAGTGGTTGGCGATGTAGCTGGCCTGAGCTTCGCCTACTTTCACGTTGTCGAACGCTAGGTAGTAATCGATGGAGCAATTTTTGATGAGACGATCGTAAGCGATCACCGGGATCTTGGCATCGTTGGCAGATTTAACGGCGCGGTTCATGGCTTCGCCGTTGTGGGGAACGATGACGAGGACGTCGACGCGCCGGCTAATCAGCGATTCGATATCGCGGGTCTGGCGGGTGTCGTCGCTGTTAGCGGACTGGACGATGACGGTGGCACCGAGTTGTTTCGCGGCATCGATGAAGGTGTCGCGGTCGCGTTGCCAACGTTCCTCCTTCAATGTATCGAGTGAAAGGCCGATGACCGGTTTTTCCTTGGAGGCAAAAGTGGTGGTGGTGACGGCGGCGAGAAGACCAGCGGCGAGGAGAAGGGGTTTCATAAAGAGTGCAGGAGTGATAACCGAATGGACAAAAGCGGTCAGCGGCGAGAGGCTTGCGAAAAGGTGACCCTCGACAATCCCAAACTGTTTACTCTGGCGGAAGCGGTCGCGCAGCGCGGCCAGCTGCGAGCGGCGGGCCGCCGCGTGGTGCTGACCAACGGCATCTTTGATTTGCTGCACACCGGACATCTTTATTATCTCCAGCAAGCGCGCCAGCAGGGGGATGCCCTGTACATTGCGTTGAATGGGGATTTGAGTACGCGGGCGTTGAAAGGCCCGTCGCGGCCGGTGCAGAACGAGGAGCAGCGAGCCTACGCGCTCGGGGCTTTGGCCTGCGTTGATGGGGTTTTTATCTTTGGCACGCCGCGTCTGGATGGGGAGATTCGGGCGATCGCGCCGGATGTTTACTGCAAGGCTGGCGACTATACGCTGGAAAAACTTGATCGGGGTGAACGCGCCGCGCTTGAGTCGGTGGGGGCCCAGGTGGAATTTATGCCCTTTCTCGCGGGCTTCAGCACGACGAATCTGATCGCCAAGATTAAAGCGGCGGGGGAAATCTGAGTCCGATGCGACTGGTCATTCTGGGTTCAGGCCGCGGTTCAAATGCTGCGGCGATTCTCGAGGCGGAAAAAGCTGGTCGCTTGGGCCGTGCCCGAGTGGTGGCGGTTTTCTCGGATCAGCCGGCGGCGGGTATTTTGGCTCTCGGGGAGCGCTTTGCGGTGAAGTCGGCGTTTGTCGATCCAGCGCCTTTTAAGACAAAGCTGGAGGGTGCGGGCGAGGCGCGTTTTATCGCGGCGGTCAGCGCGGCCCAGCCGGACTTGGTGGTGCTGGCCGGTTTCATGCGAGTATTAAAGCCGGGATTTTTGCAGGCTTTTTCGGGCAAAATCATTAACCTGCACCCGAGCTTGCTGCCGAGCTTTCCGGGATTGGATGGGACTGGGCAGGCGTTTCGGCGGGGAGTGAAAATTACTGGCTGCACGGTGCACTCCGTGACGCTGGAGGTGGACGGAGGCCCGATCCTTGATCAAGCGGTCGTACGTATTGAAACGGGTGATACATTAGAAATGTTGGTGGAGAAAATGCACACGGCGGAGCATGCCTTGTTGCCTGCGGTTATCAGGAGGCTGAGCGAGCGCTGAGCGTCGGGTTGGGCGCCGCGGGTGGTCGGCGGATGGCATTTCTGTCTGGGAGCAGCGGCGGGAAAAGCCAGGCGCTCGCGAGGTCGGACGCATCGAAAATCCTGCGGCGGCGTCAGGCTGCTTGTTGATGCGCTCGCGAGTCCAAGCGAGTGGGTCCGCCTGTCATTCTTCTATAAAATCTGCCCTCTCAACTGGCTCCTCCCGCATGCGTTCTAAAATTCTGATTCTGCGATTCGCCATGGTCCTGTGCGGGGTGATCAGCGTGCTCGGCTCGATTGGCCGGGCGGCGAAAGCACCCCGAGCTTGGCCGAGCGAGCCACAATTTTTACCAGTTACGGCCGAGCGATGGTCCGCATTACCGGCGGCTGAGCAGGCCGCTTGGCGGATCTATCTCGAGTCTTCCCGGGCTTTGGCGGTGACGCTACCGGTGCGGGAAGCGTGGACGACGCCGAGTTTTCAAAAAATTGAGGGCGCGGGGATCCCCGGGAAACATA
>Ga0114966_10004377_pt1 | contig 12161 bp, 6 predicted proteins | sample M_130207_XF_Meta_FD_87029 | JGI IMG/M metagenome (GOLD analysis project Ga0114966, IMG submission 87029) | Freshwater microbial communities from Lake Montjoie, Canada to study carbon cycling - M_130207_XF_MetaG | ecosystem: Environmental > Aquatic > Freshwater > Lake | place: Lake Montjoie...
CGCCAGAACCGTTTCCAATTCCAGCGCGATCTCGTCGCTGGGGCTTGCACCCATCATGAACTTGCCTGGCGGCACGAGCAACATTTCCATGCCTGTAAATTTGTCCTTCACTCGCCACGGCAACTTTGTTTCCGTGATGCGCTTGAGAAAATCCGCATCTGTGACAACCTTGGGATCAGGATTCTGTTCGAGGACTTCGGCCCAAGAAAGTGGCGATGCCGTTGCAGCGGGTGCTGGCTTTGGTTTTGACTTCGCCGGCGCAGTGCCGCCTTGACTTGCACCAACAAGTGCCGCCACCATCACCACCCCAACCAACATCAGCACGATATTGCGACCGGTATTGATCATGATCAACAGGGTATCAGGCGCAGACGAGCAGTCGCGTCAGCGTGCGCCGTGCGCTTATGACTTGAATGTGATCTTCTGCCACGCCAATACGCCTACCAGTATCAGTACATCTGCAAGTAGACCAGCACCGATACCAAATGCTGCCTGCAGGCGAATGTGTGCAGCAGCAATGTTTAAATTCAGCACTGCAATCTCGGTTGAAGCATATTGCAGCGTCTTTGCTAGGTTGTATGCCTGCATTGCTTCACCCATAACGAGCCACAATATTCCGCAGAACACCACGACCATAGCCACGCCGAGATTGTTTTTCTTCATGCGTGCAGACTATCACTCTGCTCTGTTACTTTGGGATGCCTGCCAAGTGTGCGGGGTGCGGTTCGGACATATCTTCGGCTTGACCCTCAGCACGGCACCGTCGGCGCAGATGGCTTCTGGGGTGTTTTTGAATCGAATCCTGCTCTCAAATGAACCAAAAAAACTTTTCATAAATTCGCGTTTTATTTTTCTTATTTTGTGGCTTTATTGAAATCGAGTTGAATGCTCGTTGAACCCGCGGGTGTTCGAACGCCCGAAAGATCAACATGCCACGCATATCGCGCAGTAGCGAGAGCAGTTGAAATGAAAAGTGATGCGCAGTCATCCCCCTGCTGATCCTGACCTTATCGCAGTCATCACGTCGTGGGCAACGCTGCCAGCGGCGATCAAGGTTGGGATTATGGCGATGGTGGGCGCAACGACACCTTAGTGACGAATGCATTTGAACTCAAAAATATTTCGAGCGCGTTATGGATTATGGATTGATTAGGTTCAGAGGACAATCCGACGGTGGAATGTCATGGCGAGGCGCATCGCCCCAGTTGCTGAGAAGCATCGCAAGATCGGTGCCATCAACTTTTGAATCGAAATTTGAGTCGGAGGCGGCGGCGTATCCCGAGTTGGGTTCATTGATCGTGTACCAAGGAGTCGAGCACGGTGGATAATCATAGTCGCAATAAATGTTCATTCTGACGAACTTCGCTTCTACACGACCATCGGACCACGCGCGGACGAGCACAGGGCCTACTCGCCCTACCTGCGAACCCAAGTCCTCGGCGCCCATCCCATACCACACAATCGTCGGTGCGGTTTGTGCAATAGCTGCGGAAGTAATCGCTGATACATGAACTCCTGCATGCGCTTCCTTGCCGATTGGTGCGAAGCGATCCAGAACGGGGTAAAGAGCAACCGCAGCAGCGATTGCACACAATCCAAAACCAGTTGAGATGTTTTTCATAATGAGTGATTTCCTTTTGAAAAGTGGTGAATGAATAAGTGTGATCAAGTTTGTTTAAAATTTCGATGAACGCGATCGCAAATCCATTGCAGCCGAAAGCCTTAAGGACACGGTCCCCATGCGCCAAGCAGCATGCCTAGATCCATAGCATCAACAATCCCATCTTGGTTGATATCAGCCCCAAACTCTCCTCCAGAACTACCCCATGCTCCTAAGACAACGCTTAGATCCATCACGTCGACAACATGGTCGCCAGTGATGTCGCCAAGGCATGGAATCGTGCCGATGTCGGCGATGAAACCACGTTGCTGTCCTTCGTAGACACCGTAGCCAACGATGTATCTACCGTCAGCGGAAATACCTCTGGCGTCTGTAAGTGACGACCAGCCAGTCAATGACACGCTGTGCGCGATCAAATACTCGCCCAACGTTATTGCTGTGTTTGATTCAGCCCAAACCATGGCAGTCCAGTTGGATTGATATCCAAGTGCGCCCACGATGATGGAGCCGTCTGATGTCAAAGCCCTTGGAAAGTATGAGCCGTTATAAGCGCCCGTCAGGCTCTGCATGCCGCCTGTGGATGTCCATTGAAATCCTGACTGACCACTATGACCAATGATCATGCTGCCATCGCCATTAATCGCGCTTGCAAGCGATGAGGACTGCCCTGCAAGAAAACCAAGTCCAACCATTCCTGATCCAGATGTCCAACGGAAAGCCTGGTTGTAACTTTCACCCACGATTACAGACCCATCAAAATTCACGCCGAGCGCGTTCGAGTTGGTCCACTGTGCGAGCGTGCCGATCGACTGCATGCCAGTACTTGATGACCACCTATAAGCACGGCTCCCAATTTCTTGATTTGGATGATCAGGGTCTGCAATGTTGCCTTGACCGACAACGACTGATCCGTCTCCACTAACACCATGCGCTGTTGACCACCATCCGTTAGAAATGTATCCGAGGTTCTGAGTGCCGCCACTTGCAGTCCATCGATACGCCCATCCGTAATATGTACTTCCAACGACCACGCTGCCATCATGGCTGACGCCGGAGGCCTCACCACCCGCACAATAAATAATTCCGTATGTTTGTGTTACCGAGTCCCGCGCCCATCGAACGGATGGCGAGGATGGCAGTCCACCAACAATCACACTGCCGTCGCCATTTATAGCATTTGGGACCGACCATACAGGTGTTGAATCAAATCCAGGCAGCATCGTCATTGTCTGCGCAGATGATGAGAGTGCGAATACTCCAACTGACAGTACAGGCAACAAGACGCGAGTAAACATACAAAAAGAATTTTGCTTGGACATTGGAATTCTCAATACTCCTGAAGTTGAACAACCGGAAAACCTGGAACGCATTGAATATAACCCAACTATGCGAAAATTCCAAGAGAATCTGGGATTCCCTTGGTTATGGCGTTTGAATGCCTGCCAATGGTTCTGGATGAGTGAGTATCGTTGATTCTTGACCAGTGTGTCGTCGTGCGCTTATGTATTGGCAGTGAGTTTCGACCAACGCCAATACGCCGGCATTGATATTAAAAGGAATGAATGCCCCTTTCGTGTTTTGCTCCTGATATGAGAAGCATGAGGAATGGAGGTGTGGACTTCCCCACTTTCAGTGAACTGGACCTGCACACCAATCATGGAAACACATGACGATCCTATCCGACCCTCTCGGTCGCCTCGAACGCTTCGGGGCTGAGATAACCATGAGCCATCCAGAGGCAGCCAGTGAGCTGTGCGACCTTTCGCGCTGATACCAAACTTCAATCCATTCAAAGATCGAACTGCTTGCTTGCGCACGAGTCTTAAATTTCGCGTGCTGAACAAGTTCCTTCTTCAGCGTTGCCCAAAGACTTTCCATCAACGCGTTGTCAAAAAAAACGCCAGCGCGGCACGCATATTGCACGCAGAGGATTCAGGAAACGAAGGGGTCGAATAGCAATCGAACAATACTCAGAAAGAGTGGATCTTCTGTGGGGTTTCGGTCGACCGATACACCCTACTCCCCAGATTTACTTTGCTCGTACATCCTCGGCATGCACGACCACCTTGTAATCAACATCAAGTTCTTGAAAGTGCGCCATACCGCTGATAATTTTTGTCTTCTCCATCTCGAATGGCAACTTGTCTAGATTTGTCGTCCCTTTGGTTTCACGAATGATGTAAACGACATCGCCATCTTGAAGAGCAATCGCCCAGTCCGGGTTGTATTTGCCTACAGGTGTGTCAATCTTGTACCACCAAGGAAGTTTGACAAAGAGCAAAACATCTTCTCGACGATCCATGGCAAGAGCAAAATTCTTTTCAATTTTTGAATCAAAGACCACGCGCTCATAAATTGACTTAGTCACCGGTACCGACGATTCAATATCTATTTGCTCTTCTTTTGAGAAGTCATATGTTCTCCATCGAAGCGATTCACCGCCCGCCAAAATCTTGGTGTATATAATTCCGTTGGTCACTCCACCTTGAGCAACGATGAGCTTCCCCATTTCCGCCTGGATGGTTTCAGCGACACGATCAAGGAAAACCTGAGGATTTATGAAAAAATCTTTAAGGCGCTTCGACTCCGTCAAAATTTTTACGAGCGATGCACGTGTTAGATCGGTCTCCGCCTGCAAATATGCAAGGATGTCTTGGCACGCAAGCAGGCGCATGTCAATCGCGATGTCCTCTCCACTAATAATGTTTCCGCCAATACCTGTTTGTCGAATCTTGACTTCACCCGTTCGAATCGTCACTTTTGGCGCCGCAATTTTATCCATTACCTTTAGTCGGTAGATGACCTGTTCCACGAATGAGTTGGTGTCGAATGTAAGCATGTACGTAGTTCGTGGGGAGATTTTTTCCCACAGGGCCTGGAACTCCGGACACTCAAGAACTTCTGGCTTGAGCTTGTTGGACACCATGTTGCGCGCACGTTTCACATGACTGTTGATTTGCGCACTCGTGCATAGATCCTGAATGGCTGGCCTCAGTTGCTCAAATCCCGAAGGCAATTCAACATTTTTAAAGAGCTCATCGGGATCAGCAGTCGCCTGAATAACATCAAAATTGTTAATTACACCCGCCTTGAGCAACGCCGCCAGAATTTGACCAGCCAATTCTGCCGCTTGGAGGTTGTTGAGCAAGGGGTTTCCGCCGTCTGCGTTGCGCAGCACGTGAACGATTGCCGGAATGGTGACCTTTCCAAAAACCACGCCCGCATCATCTTGATACTCGGTCTGGAGTTTAGAAACAAAGTCTTCGTAGCTTTCATTGACGACCACAGTCAGTTTATTGAGCGACTCGTCGAACACTCGTTTGCCATCAAAGTTGACGGGGATACGCAAGCCGCGACCAATTTCTTGGCGCTTCTTCACAGTGCTAGTGGTCTCGTTTAGTGTGCAAATCTGAAAGACGTTTGGGTTGTCCCAGCCTTCGCGAAGCGCAGAATGACTGAAGATAAACTGCAGGGGCACTTCTGCAGACAACAGCCGTTCTTTATCGCGCATAATGAGGTTGTATGTGTCCTCATCCGCAGCCGTCTCTCCCATGGTGTCCTTGAAACCTTTTCGGTCAGTCGAGAAATACCCTTGATGAACATCGGAAGGTGACAATTTAGACAGGGGTAAGTCCTTAAATTCTTCCTCGGCCGCCCACTTCTTAAAGGACTCCTCGAATGCCAGACCGAACTTTCCAAGCTTTTCCTTATCGTTTGGGTCAACTCTGTAATTGGCAACCTTGTCAATAAAAAATAAAGACAGGACCTTTACGTTGGCTGCCTTACTTCTCAAAACTTTTTCAAAATGATGTTTCACGGTCTGGTCGATTTGACATTTCCAGATGGTGTCGCGCACGCCGCCAATTTGTTGACCGAGTCGCACTTGTCGGCCATTAGAGAGACGAATGAATGAATTCTCGGGCGCAGCATTGATTTCCGTGATATCAAATCCATGCTCGTAGACAGGCAGCTTGTTCGATTTGTCATATAGGTTGTCACCTTTTTCAAACCAGAGTTCTTTTTCCTTCACGCCATCTTGTTGCTTGACGTTAATGCACAGCTTCGCCCTAATAATCTTCTTAGAGTCAACTGCCTCGACGCGCACCAGGGAGTCATTTCCTTCGTCAGCACCAGTTACTTCCGACACAACAATCTGCTTCACTAATTTCATTTGGAATGCACGAATCGGATCCAGCAAATACATTAAATTGTGTCGATCCTTGTGAGTCGCTGAATACCGCAACGTGCAGAGTGGGTTCATCTGCATCAAGGCATCTTTGGACTTCTCCGTGCCGTCAACACTCTGCGGCTCATCAATAATCAAAATTGGGCGAGCCGCCTGCACAAAATCAATCGGACGTTTACCAGACAATTTGTCACTTCGCCGGTAAATCACGTTACCGCTATCGTCCCCATCACCACTCGGATCTTGTTTGTATCCCTTCACAAACGCATGAATGTTGATCACCATAATTTCAACGAAATTACTTGTTGCAAACTGTCGAAGTCTGAGGGGATCCTTGGAGTCGTATACAAATGATTGAACTGGTTCGTTATACAGCGTTAATAAATGTTCTTTAGTTTGTTCGATGCTTTTAAGCGTTCCTTCACGAATAGCAACACTTGGCACTACGATGACAAACTTCCGATAGCCATACTTCTTGGCCAGTTCCATGATTGTTCGCAGATAGACGTATGTCTTTCCGGTTCCGGTCTCCATCTCAACCGTGAAGTGCGGACATGCACGTGGAAGATCGTTGATTGGATCGTCAATCACCCAATGGGCTAACTCGGTGTTCGCCACAGCATCTGCAATCTGATTGCGAGCCTGAATTTCGCGCACATTTGAACGCATCTCGGCTTCTGTAATACCCAACATATTGCCTACGTTGCCACTCAACTGATCGAAGCCGGGCAAGATGCCCACATCCTCGCCGCCCACCATAACGGAATATTGCACTGACCTGCGTTGCTGTCCCTTAAAAATGTCAGCTATTGCAGCTATTGCATCAAGTTGGTACTGCTGGGTCGCGTCGAACTGGAATTTCATCATGGTGGCGCCTATACCGTCTTGAGATCGATTTTGGCATCTTCAAAGATCTTGCGGGCATTCGCCTTTAATGAATCGTCTGCAGAAAAACACCTGTCAAGAATGACGACTGACACTGGCTTCCACGATGCAATTGTGCGGATGACCTCAACTGTCAAGCCAGAATCAATGACTGTCACCATTGCACCGCCGGCTACTTTCCATACTTCACATTTGCCAATGTTGACTGATTCAACTGGGGTGGTCAGTTCGTAACGAGACTTCAACATCAATTCGAACAATATGTCTTGGCTCGTGCGCCCGGGCAACACGTGCTCCACTTGCGCGAACAACTCTTGTTCGAGTTTCTTCTCGTCGCCTCCAATTGCACCTGCATCCCATACCGTGAAATTTGACTCATCTAGTTTGAACGCTCGGAAGCCAACATCTTGAGCACCACTAAAGGGCGTTGGACGAGATGTCGTGACGCTGGAACTAAACTTTCGGAGCCTCTCCCGTGTAATCGACGAGATTGTGCTGAATCCTGCTCCTCTTGCCTCCGCAATTTCCGGTAATCGCTCCGGTAGCTGTACCAAGACAAACTTGCGAGATCCACCTTTTTCAATATTCGTTTCCATGACCGCTTGTCCAGTGGTCCCTGATCCGGCAAAAAAATCGAGGATGATTGAGTTTTCTCCTGTGCTTGCTTCAACCAACACCTTTATCAAGTTAACTGGCTTGGGATAGTCAAACCATTTCGGGTCGAGACCAATTTGTTTGATATCAGAAGAACCTTCACTAGTCCCGATGTCCATAAACAAGTCTTTCAATGCAGTCGAGTCTACATCGCGCACCTTCGTGTAGACCCTCCACCCAAATGTCTTTGATTCGATGAACTCAAGGTCATAAGACTCTGCTTCGACTTTGCGGGTGCTCCACCTAAAGGCGTGGTATCTGTGCACACCGTTTCCATTCTTATGAGGGGCAATTTTTACAAACTCTGGATGGAGATGCTGCTTACCGACTGTCGAAGTCCTTACTTCTTGTGTTTTCGGATTGAAGTAAATATCAAACACAAGGTTTGGCCTGGTTACTTCGTTAAAGGCTGAGTTTGTGTTGTACAACTCGTTCTTGAGTACGTAGGGACCTCGTGCATCTTCTTTCGCCGTGTAATCAAATCCCTTATACACGCTCGGCATCAAAGTCTTCATTCGCGATCCCGATACTCGAAACTCACCCGCCTGATCACCATTCTTGGCGTAGGCAAGAATGTACTCCTTAGTGCCCGCAGCGCCACTCGCCGATATCTGGCGCCCTTTGAGGTTGCTTACCCACACAAATGTATTCAGGTGGTTCTCGAAACCGAACACCAAATCACATATCTTCTTCAGGTTGGCGAACTCGTTGTCGTCAATACTTACAAAAATGATCCCGTCGTCTCTGAGCATGTCCCTGGCAAGACTGAGCCGCGGATACATCATATTCATCCACTTGGAGTGAAATCGTCCACTGGCCTCAGTGTTTGTTGAAAACTTAAGGCCCTCGGCATCGACTTGACCGGTGTATTGCAAGTACGTCTTCAGACTTTCTGTGTAATTGTCGGGATAGATAAAATCGTTGCCCGTGTTGTAGGGCGGATCGATGTAGATCATTTTCACTTTGCCGAGATAGGCCTTCTGAAGAACTTTTAGAACTTCAAGGTTGTCACCTTCAATGATCACATTCTGAGTGGTGTCCCAATTGACGCTTTCTTTTTTAACAGGAAGAAGAGTGGCGATACTTTGACGTTGAATGGTCTTTGCGCTCTCGGCTTTGCCAGCCCAAGACATACCAAAGCCTTCCGGTCCAGTTTGAACTACGTCGCCAAGTGAGCGGCGGAGGGTGTCAAAGTTGATACCCCCGGACTCAGTGTGGGCTTCGGGGAAGATACGAAGTAGTTCCTGGCGGCGTGCTTCTGCGATGTCGTGGCTAAGAAGGTCTACTTTCGCGATATTGTCTTCTGGTTTGGTCACAAACTTTCCTCCGTATTGGTTCCGTTATGGTACTAAATATAAATCGCCATTATGGAACAATGGCTTGTGAACTTATGGCGTTTATTAGGAGGACTCTCTGCCGATGTCTGAAACACCAGTTCTTGAGGGAGAATCTCTGCGTGCGGTGCAGCACCGCGGGTCACACGTCCAGATTATTGCATCTGCGGGTTCAGGAAAAACTGAAGTTGTCTCACAGCGCGTGGTCAGTTTGTTGGCAGAAGGTATTTCCGCAAGAGAGATTGCGGCTTTCACATTTACAGAGCGGGCCGCTAAAGAATTGAAGTTTCGCATTGCGACTCGGCTTGAGCAGCGCCTGGGGCCGCAGGCTGTCGATCAATTATCTGGCCTTTATGTGGGCACAATTCACGGCTATTGCCTGCAGTTCTTGCAGCAGTATGTGCCGCGGTACGAGACATTTGACGTTTTAGACGAAAGTCAACATGTCGCTTTTTTGTGTCGTGAAGCTACTCATCTCAACATCAAGTCTTTGGTCAGTGGAAACAGGCTGTTCGAAGCGATTGAGCTGTTCAATAAAAGTGTGCAGGTCTTGGAGAACGAACTCCTGGATCCAACTGAAATGCCAGAGCCCTTCAAGACTGTGCTAGAGATTTATTTTAAATCATTGGATAAGTACCGACTACTTACCTTTGGACAACAGATTGCGCGCGCTGTGGCAGCATTAGATGACCCACTGGTAGCTGCAGAGATTCATAAATCTTTAAAGCATTTGATTGTGGACGAATACCAAGATGTAAACCCAGCTCAGGAAGAACTCATTCGGCGCCTTGTGGCTGGCGGGGCTTACCTTACTGTCGTGGGGGACGATGACCAAGCGATTTATCAGTGGCGTGGTTCGACGGTTCAAAACATTATTGCCTTTCAGGAGCGCTACGCCGGTGTACAGACGTTTGTGTTGGATGTGAATAGACGCAGTTTGCCCGATATCATTTCGACTGCGGCGCGATTCTCGTTGTCAATCAATGACCGTCTTGAAAAAGAAATGAAACCGTCAAGGTCTTCCGAAGACGGTCACGGAGAGGAACAGATTGTTTCGTGGGCGTGCGAAACTGAACAAGAGGAAGCACACCAAATCGCTCGCCTCATTGCCAACTTAAACGCATCTGGATTGCCATTCAGCGACATCGCCATTCTTGCGCGGAGTAGGGCTGCGTATCCAAAGATCCTCCAGGAGCTGGCAGCGCGCGGGATTCCTGTTCAGCCAGGTGGCCGTTCGGGCCTCTTTGAACAACAAGAGGCTCGTTGTATTGGTCGCATGATGTGCTGGTTGGTCGATTATGAATGGCGCGAACAAAGGGGTCCTTCTACAGCAATCAATACCGACGTGTTGGTCTCGGAATTTGTTGCGACCTTCGGGCTTAGCAAACGACAAACTCTGGATTTAGAGACGTGGCTTGACGAACTCAAAGTTCTAGTTCCTGCAACGAATCGGGTCGCCAACTTAATCGCCGAGTTCTATCAATTGCTCGATATTTTGAATGTGCGTGATTGGGACATGAATAATCCAATGATGGTAAATCGTCTTGGAACACTTGCTCGAATTACCAATTTATTTATCGATTATGAATCGGTCTATCGGCGTGCCCGTCCTGATGATGCAGTTCAGGGTGAACAGGTAGGTGGACAAGATCGCGGTGAGTGGTACTACCGAAATCTTGCAGCTTTCATCTTGAACTATGCAGCGGGCGAATTCGATGGGTTTGAAGGCGAGGACGACCTGCTGATTGATGCAGTTGATCTGACCACCGTCCACTCTTCCAAGGGACTAGAGTGGCCGGCGGTATTCATTCCATCATTGACTAACAAACGTTTTCCTTCGATGTACAGCGGAAGAGCGCAGGAGTGGCTTGTGCCGCGGGGTATGTTCGACGCACAACGCTATGAAGGCGGCAGCGACGACGAACGCCGTCTCTTCTATGTCGCAATGACTCGGGCGCGGGATTGGCTTTCGATTTCACGGCACAACAAAGTCACCACAATTAAAGTTGCAGAGAGTCCTTACTTTCCAAGTGTTGGGCAGTTCTTTGTGTCGCCGTCGGACATCGTCACGCCTGTTCTGCGTGGCGCAGTCTCCGAAGATGCGGATCTCCTGATCTCTTACAGCGACCTTGCTTCGTTTATGGAGTGCGGATTGGCCTACAGGCTTCGAAAGCGACTTGGCTTTAAACCGCAATTGGAACCTGCAATTGGATACGGCAAGTCAATTCACCACGTGATGCGTGTTGTCGCCAACTTCACTCAGTCAACTGGCGCCGTCCCAGACCCAACGTTCCTCAATGAAATTTTGGACCGCGAGTTTTTCCTGCCCAATGCCAACAAGGTCGCTCACCGGCAGTTGAAAGACGCCGCACGCAAATTGGTGTCGAAATACATCAATGAATACGGCGCCGACTTACATCGCGTCTGGCAAACCGAATACCCATTCGAGTTGCATTTGCCTGGTGTTACTGTCAGTGGCCGGGCAGACGTAATTCTTGATACGGGTTCCACTGGAGCGACATCATTGACTCTCATTGATTACAAGTCGCGAACTAGTGAAGAATCAGAACACGACATTCAGTTACAGGTGTATGCCAGTGCTGGTCGCCGCGAAGGGCTGGTAGTTTCTGATGCGTTTGTGCACGACATGGTGGCATCTGATCGCATTCGCATCGACATCAACCAAGCAGCAGTTACGCAAGCCGAATCTATTGTTGTTGAGGTTGCGGGGAAAATCAAACGACGTGAATTTGATCCTTCGCCCGAACAGACAAAATGTAGCCGGTGCGATGTGCGGTCTATTTGTGCGCACTCTTTATGCAAGAAGCGCACCTAGCCGCAAACTGAGAGCGCTTCCGAACTGCGATAATGTCCACTTCGGTGGCCTCGACTTGTATCCTCAAGTCTCAATCCCGCCACGCGAATTGCTGAAGCGCCGGTTTTTGCCGACCGGACCCCATACAACTACTTCTGACTCGCAGAGAGTATCGCAGCGCTTCAACCGTTCGATCGCTCCCCGTGTACGGTGAGGACAACGAACGACGCCACCAAGCCCGAAATCTGAGACGCCGCTGCTTCGGTCAATTCTGCCAGACTGCGAAGCCTTACATACGCAGAGCGTTGGCGAGTTCGACCTCTGCTGCCTGTACTTGTTCCCGTGTCATCAGTAGCTTCATTGCCTGCGGCACCAAGTCTGGGCGAAGTCCTTGACCATACTGCTTCGCGAATCGGTTGCTCTTGTAGCCACGCTTGTGTTGCACAAATCGAAACTCTGGATCATGTGCGGACTGACCGACATAAAGACAAAGACAAGACCACTCTGCACTACAACGAAAGCATCACGCTCACTGGCATTCCGCTGGAAGCGTATGAGTATGTTGTCAACGGCAAGCCCACGCTTGACTGGGTTGTGGAAAGGCAGGGAGTGAGCACTCACAAAGAGAGTGGCATCGTCAATGATGCCAACGACTGGGCCAAAGAA
>Ga0114966_10004379_pt1 | contig 12151 bp, 8 predicted proteins | sample M_130207_XF_Meta_FD_87029 | JGI IMG/M metagenome (GOLD analysis project Ga0114966, IMG submission 87029) | Freshwater microbial communities from Lake Montjoie, Canada to study carbon cycling - M_130207_XF_MetaG | ecosystem: Environmental > Aquatic > Freshwater > Lake | place: Lake Montjoie...
GAGCTTGGCGACCGGCACGCCGATGCGCGCGGTCGCGCCGGCGATGCGGAAGTCGCAGCACATGGCGAGGCTGCAACCGCCACCCACGCACACGCCGCGAATCGCGGCAACGATGGGGAAGGGCGCATCCTGCAGGGCCGCGTAACATTCCTGTATGCGCTTGCGTTGCGCGTCCGCGGCAGCGGCATCGTCCTTGATGGCGCGGAACGCATTGATGTCGTCGCCCGCGCAGAAATCGTTGCCGGCGCCGGTGAGAATCGCCAGCCGCACTCCACTGTCTTTCGAAAGGGCCGCGAACGCTTGCAGTAAATCGGTCCATGCCGCCATGTCGCAGGCGTTCTTGCGCTGCGGCCGGTTGATGGTGACCACCGCGATTTGCTCGCGGCTGCGGTCGATCAGGATGTCAGACATCGGGACGTTCCGGCTGCGCGGCCTATTCCATCTTGATGTTCGCTTCGCGGATGACCTTGTTCCACTTGTCGAGTTCGGCGCGAATGCGGCGCGCTGATTCCTCGGGCGACATGGCAGCAGGTTCTATGCCGAGCTGCGCGAATCTCGCCTTGACGTCGGGCGTCGCGACGATGTTCGTGAACTCGCGGTTGAGCCGCGCGACGATGGCCGGCGGCGTGCCCGCCGGCGCGAGGATTCCATAAGTCGACGCCACCTCGAAACCGGGCAGCCCGGATTCGCGCCCGGTTTTCACGTCCGGCAGTGTCGTGAGCCGCTCGGGTGTCGCGACCATCAGCGGCTTCAGGCGGCCGCCTTTGAGGTTGTTGATGGCCGTCGTGGTGGTGGTCAGGATCGCCTGGATCTGTCCGCCCATCAGATCGACCATCGCGGGCGCGGCGCCGCGATACGGCACATGCAGGATCTTGATTTTCGCCTGGCGGCCGAACATCTCCGCCGCCACGTGCTCGATCGAGCCGTTGCCTGACGAGCCGAATGCCAGCTGGCCGGGCCGGGATTTGGCGAGAACGATCAGTTCGGGCACGGTGTTAGCGGGCAGGTAAGAATTGACCACCAATACGAGCGGCAAGGAGCCGACAATAGAGATCGCCGCGAAATCCCGGTCAAGGTCGTAGCCGAGCTGTCCCTGCATCAGCGTCGCGTTCATGGAGTGGGTGGTGAGTGCTCCCATCAGCAGCGTATGGCCGTCGTTGGGCGCTTTCGCGACGAACCGCGCGCCGATATTGCCCGAATCGCCCGGACGGCCGTCGATGACCACCGGCTTGCCGAGGTTCTCGGCGAGCTTTTGCCCGAGTATGCGGGCGGTCGTGTCGATCGCGCCGCCCGCCGCGAACCCTACGATGATGCTCACCGACTTGGTCGGATATTCCTGCGCGGCGGCAGGCGTGGCGATGAGGGCGCAGGCGATGAGCGCGGCACGAAGAGGGATCGTCATGTTTTTGGCACTCCTGTGGATGGCGGAAATATGAGAACTATCTCTGGGGTATTGTCGCGGGTGCGGCAGCGGCGGACAAGTCGAGCGCATTTTCCACCGTGCGCGCCAGCTGGTTCTTGCGGATGCGCTGCGTGGGGGTGCGGGGAAACTCGGCTATGGTTTCGAGATAGCGCGGAATCTGGAAGCGCGGCAGGCGTGGCTCGCACCACTGCAGGAACTCCGCCGGGTCGAGTTGCTTGCCGGTCACCAGCCGCACTATCAGCTTCAATTCTTCGTCGTCCAGTTCGCCCGGCACGCCGACCAGCGCACATTCTTCGATGGCCGGGTGGTCATTGACGACGCGCTCGACCTCCCACGCCGAGATGTTGATGCCGCGGCGGCGCACGCTGTCTTTCGTGCGCCCGGCATAGTAGAGCCAGCCCTCCGCGTCGCGCTTCACGAGGTCGCCAGTGCGAAACCATTCGCCCGCCATCGCTTCGCGCGTGGCCTGCTCGTTGCGAAAATAGCCGAGGAAATGCAGGCCTGGCTCGCGGGCGCGCACCAGAAGCTCGCCGGGCGCGCCAACCTCAACCTCGGCGCCGGCGGCGTCGACGAGCTTGACGTCGAAATACGACAGCGCCTTGCCGATGGAGCCGATCGGGCCATCGATATTGATAGTGACGAATGTAATCATTTCCGAGAGCCCGTAGCCTTCGCGCATCTGCACGCCGAACCGTGCCGAAAAGGCATTCCATGTTTCAAGCGGGCAGCCGCCGCCCCACGCGATGCGCACTGAATGTTCGCGGTCGTCGGCACGCGCCGGCTGCTTCAGCAGCATAGGCAGCACGCCGCCGAGATAGTGAATGTGGGTCGCGCGACGACGTCGCACCTCGTTCCAGAATTGCGAAGCGCTGAAATGCTCGACCATCGCAAGCGTGATTTTTTCAAGGATGGCGGCGATGAGGACCGCGACGCCCGCGCCGTGATGCAGCGATTCCCACAGGAAAAACACGTCGCCCGGTTTGGCGCCAGTCAGCCGCAAGGTGCCCATCGGTCCAGCGCGCAGGGTGCGGTCGGACTTCAGCACGCCTTTGGGCGGACCGGTGGTGCCGGAACTCGGCGTCAAAGCGATGATGTCGTCGGCGGCGGTCGCGACGCGCGGCGGTTGATTGTCGGGATAAGCGATGAGTCCGGCAAAGCCGTTTTTTACAGCGGACCCGCGCCAGATGACTTTTTCCGTTTTTCCGCTGGCGAGCACTGCCCTGGTTTGTTCTTCGTACGCGGTGTCGATCAAGAGCGCGCGCGGTTCGAACTGCGTGAAAAAATGGTCGAGTGCGGCGCCGAGCAGACTGGTGTTGACCGAAACCCGCACCAGGCCGGTCTTGGCGAGCGCGAGGATGGCCACGATGTGGTCCGGATGGCTGGGCAGCATCAGCGCGACGCGGTCGCCGGGCACCAGGCCTTGCGCGAGCAGTCCATTGGCGAAGCGGTTCGCGGCGTCGTTGATCTCGCCGAAGGTGTACTGGCGGTCTTCGAACAGCAGAAAAATGTGGCCGGTGTCGTCGCGCGCGCGCTGGTCCATGTGGCTGCGCAGAGTGACGTCGCTGACGGGCGGCATTTCGTTCTTGGCTGGATTGCGCATGAGGCGAAGTGCGGGAATTTTGGTGTGGCGGGTGGCCGGCCGCCGGCAGGTGCGATTTTCGTATCATACCTTTCCCGGCGCGCATGCAGTGAAGGCGGACGGCGCTGGTAGACTGCGGTTTGCCGATCCGAGTTTTAACGAACGAAAGAGCTCCTCATGAAAACCTGTGAAATGGCCGTTGCCGTCGCCCTGATATCCGTTTTTTCCCATGCCGGCGCCCAGGCGCCCAAGCCGGACCCCGCGGCCGGTTACCCCAGCCGTCCGGTCCGCATGATCGTGCCGGTGGCGCCGGGCGGCAGCAGCGACGGCATGGCGCGCATCCTCGGGCAAAAGCTCACCGACAGCTGGGGCCAGCAGGTGCTGGTGGATAACCGCGCGGGCGCATCCGAAATCATCGGCACCGATCTCGTCGCCAAGGGAACTCCCGATGGCCAGACCGTGGTGCTCGTTTCCCTGCGCTTCTCGGTGAACCCGAGCCTGCTCACGCAGCCGTATGATTCGGTCAGGGATTTCGAACCCGTCACCATGACGGCGGCGGTCGGCAATGTGCTCGTCGTCAACGTGAAATCGCCGATCACGTCGGTGAAAGACCTGATCGCCGCAGCGAAACAAAAACCGGGCGAACTCATCTTTGCGTCGTCCGGGCTGGGCGGGGCGCCGCATCTCGTTGGCGAGTTTTTCGCGCTGACGACCGGCATCAAGCTGACGCACATCGCCTACAAGGGCGGCGGCCCCGCGGTCACCGATCTGCTCGGCGGCAGCGTCAATATGAGCTTCGCCTCCATGACTTCATCGCTGCAGTTCATCAAGGCCGGGCGCCTGCGCGCGCTTGCAGTGTCGTCGAAAGAGCGCTCGGCGCTGCTGCCCGAAGTGGCGACGATGGCGGAAGCCGGCGTGCCGAACATCGTCGTGCGCGACTGGCAGGGGCTGCTCGCGCCGCGCGGCACGCCCAAGCCCATTGTCGACAAGCTCGCCAACGAAACCCGCCGCATCCTGCGTGACCCGGCGAACCAGGAGCGTTTTGCGTCGCTGGGGCTCGAAGCCATCGCCAGCACGCCCGAGGAGTTCCGCGCGTCCATCGTGTCTGAAATCCAGCGCTGGGCGAAAGTGGTGAAGGATGCGAACATCAAGGCGGAATGAGCATAGATCCCGCCGGCTGCCGCCGGGCGCAAGTTCAATTCAACTGGATCCCCGTCGCCTTGACGAGTTCCGTCAGGCGCTCGTTGTCCGCGCGTATATCGGCCGCGAGATGTTCGGGCGTGCTCGAAGTCGCGATCAGTCCCTGCGTGAGCAGCTTGGCTTTCACGTCGGGCTGGGCGAGCGCGCGCACGGTTTCTGCGTTGAGGCGGTTGATGATTTCGCGCGGCGTGCCCGCTGACGTAAACAGACCGTACCAAGTGAGCGTGACGAAAGCGGGCAGCCCCGTTTGGCTGATCGGCGGTACCGCGGGCAGCGGTGGATAGACCGTATCGCCGGAAACACCGAGCGCTTTGAGGCGGCCCGACAAAATCTGCGGCAGCACCGCGGGATCGAGAAACCCGAGGTCTGCATGGCCGCCCATCAGGTCGGTGATAGCCGGCGCGGTGCCTTTGTAAGGAATATGCGTCATGCGCGTGCCGGCCAGCATGTTGAACAATTCCCCCGCAATGTGTTGTCCGCTGCCGGCGCCGCCGGACACCATGTTGAGCACACCGGGTTTCGCTTTTGCGATGGCGATCAGTTCATGCGCGTTGCGGGCAGGCACTGACGGATGCGCGACCAGGATGTACGGCCACGAGACGAGATTGCTGATGGGTGCCAAATCGCGCGCGGACACATACGGCGGCGGTGGGTTCATCAAATGCGCGGCGGCGATGGGCCCGCGCCCCGCGACGAGCAGTGTGTAGCCGTCAGGTGCCGACTTGGCGACGTAATCGGTGCCCACCGTGCCGGTCGCGCCGGGACGGTTGTCGACGATGACCGATTGCCCGAGCGCTTCGGCAAGTTTTTGCGCAATGGCGCGCCCGGTGATGTCGACGCCGCCGCCGGCGGGATAAGGCACGACGATGCGCAGCGGCTTCGCCGGATAAGTTTGTGCAGCCGACAACGCTGCATTGAGCAGCAGCGTGGCCGCGCAAATGCAAAATATGCGGAATTTTTTATCCATGTTCAGCGGTTGCGCAGCAGATAAATGCCGATGAACAGCACCGGTACGCCGCACATCACGAAGCCGACGCTGTAGCTGCCGGTGGTTTCCAGCAACCCTGAGTACATCACCGGCAGGATCAGCGCGCCGATTTGACCGAACGAGAGCACGCCACCGGTGACGCCGCCGCGCATGTCCTCAGGCGACGCATGCGCGGTTTCGGCGAGCAGGATGCCGTGCCAGGACAGCGCGGTGGCGCTGATGAGACAGGCGACCAGGCCGACCGCGAGCGCGGGCCAGCCGGCATTGCACATAGCGAGGAGCACGACGCTGGCGGCCATGCCGAGCGAAAGTCCTGCCATGATGAGGCGCGGCGCAACATGGCCGCTGCCGAGCCAGCCCCACAGAATGCGCCCGGGTATTGCGATCGCCACCGCCATCGAAAACACGAAGCCCGCCGCGACCGGCGTGTAGCCGATAGTGGTCAGATAGACGACAAAGTATGCGGTCACCGCGGTCTGCAGACCGTTGAACGCGAGGCAGGCGAACGACAATGCGCGCAGGCGCGGCGTCGCGAGCACCGCAGCCAGGGTCGTGCGGAAATCCGACAGCTTGAACATGCGTGTCGGCACGCGGTCAGTATCAAAAATTTTTCGCACGGGCTGCAGCATTACGGCGAAGACGGCGCACGCTGCTGCGCAGAGCAGCATGGTGGTGCGCCAGCCGGTCCATTCTGTCATCTGCGGCGCGAGCACGCCGGCGAGCAGCAGCCCGACCGGCACCGCGGTCTGCTTGAGCGAAAACACCAGCGGCAGATATTGCGGCGGCGAGCAGCGGCTGAGCAGATGCGAGCTGGCCGGAGTAGACACCGCCGCACCGCCGCCGCCGACAATCGCGGAGAGCACGAGCAGCAGCGGCTCGCCCGTCGTCAGGAAGGCGGTGCCGGCGGCGAGCGCCACCAGCGAGAGCTGACTCATGCGCAATGCGCCATGGCGCACGATGAAGCTGCCGCAGCCGAGCTGCACGAAAAAGGCGGCGATTGCCGTCAACCCGAAATAGATGCCGATCCAGGCGGGCGCCAGTTTGAGGTCCAGGATGATCGCCGGCGCGATCACCGCGGGCAGCGATTTGCCGAGCGAGATGAAAGTCTGTTGCATGAACATCGACCCCAGAGCGAGCATCAGGTGATCTGTGGGACGGGTGGTCAATTCACTCCTTCCATGCGCCGCAAACGGAACTGCCAGAAGCGGTCGCAAAAACCATTTGGAACCGCCGATGAATTCTTTTTAATACCCCCTTGAGGGGTACGCAGATGAACGCAGATAAGCTCAAGGGATTTGACCTTGATGCGTGGAAAGGTCTGGAATTATATCGGCGTCTATCGGCGTAATCGGCGGTTGCTTGTCGGTATTGTATTTTTTAAAATGGATTCTAGTTTTGTTTGGTGGCGGAGTAGCCGTAATGCATTTTTGCTTCTTCGGGTGTGACGAGTCCGTACTCAACGTCGCGCTGCACTTTGTCGCGCGCGCGTTTTTTCGGGTCGCCGATGCCGCCGCCGCCGGGTGTTTCAACCACGACCCGGTCGCCGGCCGGGATCACCTGGCGGCCGAAGCCGCGCATCTTCGCGCCTGACTTCAACGAGAGACGTCCCGCGCCGCCGTTGCCGCCGCCCGCGCTGCCGCGCGCCGCGTGTACGATGCGGTCGAAAGTCGCCGAGATGATCATCGGGGCGTCGTCACCATTGGCGATTTCCATGATCTGGCCCAGGCCACCGCGATGCTCGCCGGCGCCGCCGGAGTCGGGGCGGTATTCTTTTTTCCAGTAGACGACAGGCGACAGCGTTTCCATGATTTCCACCGCGACGTTGCGGATGCCGCTGGGAAACGAAGTGACCGACAGGCCGTCCTTGCCGGGACGCGCGCCGGTGCCGCCGGTATTGAAGCCGACGACGTTGAAGCGCGCCTTGCCCTTGATCTGTTCGGGGTCGATGCCCTTGAACGTTTGTCCGCCGGCGAGGCGCACGTTCCACAGCGATGATGTTCCTTCGGCCGGCACCTGGTCGGGCCGCGCCTGGTGCAGGCAGCCGAACACGACGTCGGGCAGCATCTGGCCTATGGTCGAGCGCGCCGCCACGGCGAGCGGAAAGGGCGCGTTGACGATACAGCCTTCGGGCGCCGTCACGCGCACGACCGACAATGAGCCAGCGTTGTTCGGGATGTGGCCGCCGATGATGCAGCGCACGCCGAACGACGTGTACGCATCGGTGTATGACTTCGGCACGTTGATACCGTTGGCGACGCAGGGGCTGGTGCCGGTGAAATCGATGTCGATGCCGGACTTCGAAATCGTCAGCTTGCCAACGAGAGTGATGGGCGCATCGTAACCGTCGATGGTCATCGAGTACGACCAGCTGCCCTGCGGCCAATCGCGCGCTGCGGCAAGCATCGCCGCACGCGAACGCGCGATCACGTGCTCGCTCAGCTTCTCTATGCCTTGCAATTTGTATTCGTCCATCATCGCCAGCAGCCGGCGGCCGCCGATTTCATTGCACGCAACCAATGCGTACAAATCGCCTTCGACCTGCACCGGTTCGCGCACGTTGGCGCGCACTACGCGCAGCATGGTGTCGCTCATCTGCCCACGCTCGACGAGCTTCAGCGGCGGCAGGAACAGGCCTTCGTGATAGACCTGCGTGCCGTCGGCGGAAAGGCCGAGGCCGCCGATGTCCACCACGTGCACGGTAGACGCAAACAGCGCGACCATGCGCGCTTTTTTTCCATGCGTCTTGAACACGGGCGTGACCATCGTCATGTCGTTGAGATGGCCGGTGCCTTTCCACGGATCGTTCGTGAGATACACGTCGCCGTCCTGCATCGTGTGCGGCGGAAAATCCTGGAGAAAATACTTGACCGATTCGGCCATCGAATTGACGTGGCCCGGCGTGCCGGTCACCGCCTGCGCGACCATGCGGCCGTCGGGCAGGAACACGCCGGCGGAAAGATCGCCCGCTTCGCGTGTCGCTGCGCCGAAGGCGGTGCGCACCAGGGTCTGCGCTTGCTCTTCGACGACGGAGATCAAACGGTTCCACATTACCTGCATCTGGATGTCGGCGAGTTTTCTCATGGCTGCTTCCTCTTGCGTTTATCGAGCACGATGTGGCCGGCGCTGTTGATTGAGGCGTCGAAATCGGCGGTTACAATCACTGTCGTCTGGTCTTCGACGATCAGCGCGGGGCCGGCGACCGATGCGCCCGGCGCCAGCATTGCGCGTTCGTATACGGGTGCCGAGACCCAGCGTGCAAGCTTGGGCTCGAAAATGCGCCGCTTCGCCGACGCTTTGCCAGTCTTGCGCGGCAGGGTGCGCGCCTTGGCGGCGCGTTTCACCTTGGTGGAAACGGTGACCGACCAGCTCATGATTTCGACGTCCATGTTCGGCACGGTGCGTCCATAGAGCACGCGGTAAGCGGCGTCGAAGCTGCGCTTGAGACGCGCAGTGTATTTCGCGGCGAGTTTGCCGGCCGGCAGGGTAACGGCGATTTCATGGCCTTGGCCGGCGTAGCGCATATAAGCGACGCGCGTTGCAGTCAGTGCCGCGTTGCCCGCGGCAGCGCGTACGACGTCGGTGGCCTGTTTGGTCATTTCGTCGAGCAGGCGGTTGGCGTGCGCGATATCGAGTTTGGCGATGAACTGGTACCAGCTGCGCACCGCCTGGAACGCAACGGGTGCAGTGAGGAATCCAAGCGCCGAGCCCACGCTCGCGCCGACCGGAATGACGACGCGCGCGACGCCGAGCTTGTCCGCAAGTCTTGCGGCATGGAGCGGCGCCGCGCCGCCGAACGCGATCACGGTGTAGTTCTCGACGGTCTTGCCGAGTTCCATTGCATGCACGCGCGCGGCATTCGCCATGTTCTCGGTGACGATTTCTGTGATTGCGAGCGCGCCGAGCGCGGTGTCTACTTTGAGCGGCTTCGCGATGTCGCGGGTTACGGCAACTTCCGCACGCGCGGTTTCAAGCGTGACGCGGCCGCCGGCAAAGCGCTGCGGGTCGAGGAGGCCCATCGCGCAGTCCGCATCGGTCACCGTTGCATGCACGCCGCCGCGCGCGTAGCACGCCGGGCCGGGCTCGGAACCTGCGCTGTCGGGGCCGACCTGCACGCGCTCGAGATCGTCGACTCGCGCAATCGAGCCGCCGCCCGCGCCGATCTCCACCATCTCGATGACGGGGATGCGGATAGGCAGCCCGCTGCCTTTCATGAAACGGTACATGCGGCCGAATTCGAAACTGCGCGAAATTTCGGGTTCGAAATCGTCGATAAAGCAGATCTTGGCGGTGGTGCCGCCCATGTCGAACGACAGTGCGCGGTCCGCGCCGCAGCTCTCGGCCACGGTGCGGGCGAGGATGGCGCCGCCGGCCGGGCCCGATTCGACGAGCCGCACCGGCTCCGCCGCGCCCATCGCCAGCGTGCACAGCGCGCCGCCGGAAGTCATGAGATACACGGGACAGACTATGCCCATCGACTGCAGGCGCGCCTGCAGCCGGTTCAGATAACCGGCCATCACCGGCTGCACATATGCATTGGCGCAGGTGGTGGAGATGCGTTCGTACTCGCGGATCTCAGGACACACGTCCGACGACAGCGTGATCCACAAGTCCGGCAACGCGCGTTTGAGTATTTTCTTCACGCGCTGTTCATGCGCGGTATTCGTGAAGCTTTGCAGAAACGCGATGGCAACGCTTTCGATGCCGTGCTTTTTCAATGTCGGCACCAGGGCTTCGACGGCAGCTTCGTCGAGCGGCAACAGGACGCGACCTTTGGCGTCTATGCGCTCCGGCACCGGCAGGCGCAGATGGCGCGGCACCAGCGGCGCCGGCTTGTCCAGAAAAATATCATATTGCGCGAAGCGGTGCTCCCAGCCGATTTCCACGAGATCGCGGAAACCTTCGGTAGTGACGAGCGCGGTCTTCGCGCCCTTGCGCTCGATCAGCGCGTTGGTCGCCAGCGTGGTGCCGAGGATGAAGATGTTCAGCGCGCCTGCTTTGAGCCCGGCTTGCGCGAGGATCTCGGTGACGGCGGTGACCACGGCTTCTTCCGGCGCGCGCGGCGTGGTGAGCACCTTGCCGGTCCAGCGCTGGCCGCGCGCCTCGAGAACGATGTCCGTGAAAGTCCCGCCGATATCGACGGCGAGACGCGCGCCTGCTGATTTTGCTGCTGACATGTGGGAAACCTTGAAGGAAGTCGTGCCGCGCATCGTGGCGATGCGCCGGCCTGTCGGTTGAGCGGGTAAGGGAACGATTATAATCAAACCATCACTCAGCGCATACGCAGGATGGATGCGCCATATAAGGAGAAGCCGTGTCCTTGGTAAAGATGGTCGAAGTCTGGCGCGGGCCGCTGGTCGAATGCGTGCATCTCGGCGTGGCGGCGGTCGCTAACGCAGAAGGCGAGATCATCGAAGGCTGGGGCGACATTGGAATGGAAACGTTCCCGCGCTCGGCTTTGAAACCGATTCAGGCAATTGCCCTGGTCGAGACCGGCGCATACAAGGAACGCGGATTGACGTCGCGGCACCTTGCGATGGCATGCGCCTCGCATCGCGGCCAGCCTATACATACCGAACTTGTGAGCGCTTGGCTCGCCGACCTGGGCCTCGACCAGAATGCACTCGCGTGCGGACCGGATCATCCGTCCGACGAAGCGAGCGCTGCCGCTGCGATACGCGAGGGGCATCCCACGCAGCGCATTTATCACAATTGCTCGGGCAAGCATTGCGGGTTTCTCACGGTGGCAAAGCATCGCGGCTGGGCGGTCGAAGGTTACGACGATATCGTGCATCCCGCGCAGCAGCTTTATCTCGATTCGCTTTCCGAGCTCGCGGGGCGCGACGCGCGCGCGATGCCCATAGGCGTCGACGGTTGCGCGTTGCCGGCGCCGGCATTGCCGGTAAAAGACATGGCGGTGATGATGGCGCGGTTCGCCGCCGCCAAGGTGGCGTCGCCATCGCGCCGCGCGGCGATACTCGCGATACACGATGCGATGCGCCAGCATCCAGAGTACATTTCAGGCACCGATCAGCCCGGCGTTGAAATCGCGCGCGTGACCAAGGGCCGCATCATCATGAAGACCGGCGCCGAAGGATTCATGATGGTTTATATGCCGGGCCAGGGCATCTCGGCCGTAGTCAAGATCGCCGACGGCAATGCGCGCGCGCGGGTTCCCGCGCTGATCGCAGTGTTGTCCGCGGTCGGCCTGCTCGATGCTGCGGAGCAGCGCGCGCTTGCGCATCTCGCCACGCCGCCTATCCTGAACAGCGCAGGCGCTGCGGTCGGCCGCATCAACGCCTGCGGCTTCGAGACTGCGGCCCGCCGCGACCCCGTTTCCGCGAAATCCTGAACGTGGAGCGGATGACGACCAGCGATGCGCTGCGCATCGCTTATACGGTAGACGATTACACCGATCCGTGGACTGCGGCGCCGACCGTAGTGTTGCTGCATTCGGCGATGAGCAGTTCACGGCGTTTGTATGCGATGGTGCCGCATCTCGCGCGCAAGTTCCGGGTCGTGCGCATGGATTTGCGCGGGCACGGCGAATCAGGGATTCCGCGCGTCGATCAGCCGCTGACTCTCGCGCGGCTTACGCAGGACGTGCTGGAACTGCTCGATCACCTGCGAGTGGACAAAGCGCATTTTCTCGGTGTGTCCGGCGGCGGCTACCTCGCGCAGCAGATCGCGATCCATCATCCGGCGCGCGCGGCGAGCATCCTGCTGTTCGCATCGCGGCCCGGATTCAAGGACAGTAACGGTGCGAAATGGATCCCTGAGATGGAACGCATCGGTTTGCGCGCATTCATCGCTGAAACTCTGGAGGAGCGTTTGCCACTCGCTCAGCTCAGCCAGGCGCAAATCGACTGGTTTCTCGACGAGATCGCGCGCAACGATGAAGGCCTGGTCAAGCGCTTCGTGTTGTACATGACGACGCAGTACTGGATGGCCGATCTCGCCAAAA
>Ga0114966_10004383_pt1 | contig 12148 bp, 10 predicted proteins | sample M_130207_XF_Meta_FD_87029 | JGI IMG/M metagenome (GOLD analysis project Ga0114966, IMG submission 87029) | Freshwater microbial communities from Lake Montjoie, Canada to study carbon cycling - M_130207_XF_MetaG | ecosystem: Environmental > Aquatic > Freshwater > Lake | place: Lake Montjoie...
TTCTGATTCGTGAAAACCTAGCTCACACCACTTAATTGCATCGGCAAAAGAAAGACCCGCTTCATAAAATTCATCGTCAGGAAAATACTCTCCAGCATCTGTAAATTTCTTTGCATTTTTTGGAGATACTTTCCACTTAATCCAATCCATTGCGTCATCAAAATCTTCAAATCCTTCGTCAATCCATTTCAAAGTTTCATCTAGAGTCAAACCTTCATCTCTGAATTTTTCATCAGGCGCCTCAAAAACACCATTTTTTCTGTGTTGTGCTGCTGTTTTAGGTTCAACCTTCCACAATTGCCAAGGGACTGCTTCAACGAAATCGAATCCTTCTTTTTCCCATTGAATTGCTTCCTCTAGAGTGAAACCTTCATACCTGAATTCGTCTTCTGGTGGTTTCTTGCCGGCATCTTTGTATTTCTTCGCATTTTTTGGAGATACTTCCCATGCAATCCAATCTGCTGCGTCAACAAAATTTTTGAATCCCTCTTTGACCCATTGAATTGCCTCCTCAATTTCGATGAAATTGAATGAATAATTTTCATCTGGCGGATTCAGTATTCCATTCTTTCTATAGCGATTTGCATCACCTGGTTCAACGCCGAATCTTGTCCATTCCATGGCTTCATCTTCGGAAAAACCGCACGCCTCCCATCCGTCTTCAGCGAGCCATTTTTTTCTAAATTCCTCCCATGATGAATAACTCACAGATTGCCCGCTCATTAGTAATTCTCACGTATATACGCATAAGCACGGTCGAACAATTCACCCGCAGGCGGCAAGCCACTATTCCTGAGAATTAGTCGCAGCTCTTGACGAACCGTTCTGTCACCAGGGTGCGATGACTGCCATCCCGTTCCACGCACAGGTGACACCAGTGAGTCAACCTGTTCTACGACCGTCTCAATGACCACTGGCGTGCCATCTGGGCGACACTCTTCAAAGATTTGAGTCAATGCACCTTTACGAGGGTCCAAGACTTTGATTTCGCTAATTCGACCTTCATCGTCAGCCTTCTCGGCTTCAATGAGGTCTTTAGCAAGTTCAAGCAAGCGTTTGAGGAAGTCAACACTTTCTTCAGCACTCGAAATACGACTCAGGCGAAGCATCTCAAGACGTTCAGCCAAAGAACGCCAAACCTTTTCCGACATCTCATCTCCGAAACGCTTCTGTATACGCTCTTCTAACTTTTGGAGTACTTCGAGAGCGTTCAAAGGCTTCTTCGGTTCTTTGGTGTCTGCAGGAAACAGCGTTAAATCTTTGAGTGCTTCGATTACTCCGACATCCATCGCAACTTTTTCAAGCTGTTTTCCATCAATGGTCACTCCAGTGAGGTGTTCATGCACTATTTCCATTGTCTTTGCACCAAGTTTTTGCCACAACAACAAGTCAGCTGCTTTGTTAGGTGCAATTGATGAATACACCTTGGCTAGGAACCGGTAGTCCTCTTCAATTGGTCGAAGTTTCATGTCTGGCCACAAGAACTCAAACAACCCTTGGCAGCGCATGAACTGTGCTGCGAACTCTTCACGCTTGGGCAATGTATCAAGTATCTGTTGTGCGTCATGAATTTGAGTGAAAATTAGTGCGTTACGGTCTACTGACTCGAAGCGGGCAACAGTGTTAGTAACTTCTGCCATCAATTCAGATAACAGAACCTCGACATCTTCTTGATTCTGACCAGGTATTGATGTTGACTTGGTCATCAACGCTTTGGCTAGTTCTTTTCCGAGACCTACATAGTCAACGACAAGTCCGTGGAGCTTTTGTTGACCTGTGAGCGGGTTGGTCCACCGACGGTTCGTTCGACAGATTGCTTGAAACAACGTATGGGCCCGTAGAGGTTTGTCGAGATACATCGCTCCTTCGATTGGAGCATCGAACCCAGTCAGCAGCTTGGCTGTAACAATCACAAACTTAAGTGGGTCGTTGATGTCACGGAAACGGTTCTTGATTGTTGCCTCTTCTTCGCGTTCCAAGTTCCAGCGTTCCCACTCTTGGGGGTCATCTTTCGAAGTGGTCATCACGACCGTGCATTCTTCGCCTGGTTCCAACATTTGACTGATGGCGTCGTAATACGCCACACATGTCGCCCGGTCGTAGGCAACGATTTGCGCTTTCAATCCAAGTGGACCTATTCGTGCTCGGTAATGCTCAACGATGTCTTTACAGATTGCTTCAATACGGTCCTTGTCTCGCACAACAACCGAAATGTGTGAAGCCTTGGCAGCAAGCTTTCCTTTTTCTTCATCAGTCAGATTTTCTTCTTCAGCCAAATCATCAAACGCCTTCTGCAAGGCCTCAGCACTGAAGTGAAAGTTCACTAGGCGTGTCTCAACGTGCACAGGAAGCGTCGCACCGTCGTGAATGGAGCGTTCTACCGAATAATGGTTCAACGCGCCTTCAGGGTCATCGGGGTCACCGAACATTGCCCACGTATTGCGGTCATCAGTTGATATCGGTGTGCCAGTCAGACCAATGAATTTGGCGTTCGGTAATGCTGCGCGCATGTCGAGACCGAGTCGACCTTCTTGTGTGCGGTGGGCTTCGTCAACCATGACCACAATGTTTTCGCGTTCGTTAAGTAAGCCGGCTTCAGCGAAACGATAAATGGTGGTGATGATGACGCCGCGTGCATCATCGCGTAGTAACCGCCGTAAATCTTCTTTTGATTCAGCAGTTTTTAACGACTGAATACCTACAGATTGAAATTCTGCTTCTGTTTGTTGAATCAGCTCCAAACGGTCCAACACCACCACAATTGTCGGTGCATCCATGTCTGTTTGATGACGAAGTTTCGCGGCCGCATAAGCCATCGCAAACGTTTTTCCTGAGCCCTGGTGATGCCACACCAAACCCTGACGTTTCTTTGGGTCACGGCAACGAGCAATAATCGCTGCAACAGCTTCAACCTGTGGGTATCGAGGAATCACTTTCATGCGAAGAGCACCCGCAGCAGTTGGTCGAGACGAATACAACGTGAATGACCTCAAAATGTCAAGCACCATCTCAGGGTTCAACAACAGCTCAGCAGAACGGATAACCGACGGCAAACCTGGTGGCATGATTTCATCAGTTGTCGAAGACCAGTTCAACCACAACTCCGGTGGCTGGCACACTGCACCATAGTGAAACTCTCTGCCCTCAGAAGCAAACGACAAAACGTTCGGAACGAAAAACTCTGGAGTTTTACGCTCATAAGCATTATGAATATCTGTTGCACCATTCAGCCAAGAAATGTTCGCGTTAACTGGTGTTTTCATTTCTCCTACAACAACAGGCAAACCATTCACCCATAGAACGATGTCGTAGCGGCGATGTTCACGGCCGGCATGAAACGTTGCCTCAGTTGTAATACGCAAAATGTTTGACTTCGGATTATCAAAATCAATCAGCCGAACCTGAACATCTTTTTCGGTTCCGATGTACTTAACCGTTCTACGGCCGCACATCCACTGCACGAACTCTTCGTTGGAACCAACTAAGCCATCATTACGAACACCAAGTAACACTGCACGCAAACGGGCAAGAACTTCGCCTGTGCGAGCAGGATTCTCAGCAATCTCCGGGTTCAACCGAACAAGAGCAGCTTCCAAATCGTCAGCAAGAAAGACACCGTCAACAGGTCGACCAAGAGTTTCGTCATCGGCATAAACCCAACCAAACCTCTCTAAGTGTTTCGCCAACCCGTATTGCACTGTTGCTTCATTAAGTTTGCTCACGCAGCCCCCAGTAACGAATCATAGGAAGCAGGTATCTCATGGTTGCCAGACAACAAATCAGACAACAAACCAGACCGTAAAGCCTTCGCATCCAATACGGCCTGTTCTGTTGACTGAATCACCCCATCCATAGAGGACACAATCTCTACAATCCGCCTTTGCTCAGCGGGCGGTGGCAATTGAATCTCGATAGAGGCCAAATCGGTAGTGCTAGTTCGCGGCATTCGCGTTCCAGCACTCATATCCACGCATTCCTTAACTGTTGATTCAAGTGAACAAAGCAAATATAAAAACTTTGACTCACACTTGGCGTTTGAGCGCAAGACGAGAATTTCAGGTGAACAAACTCCAAGAAAATCTGCAAAGGCGACTTTATGTAGGTACGGTCGTAATCTGCCAAACAAAGTATCTTCAGGTTCAAAAGGAGTCACACTGCTAGAAACACTTTCAGCATTCCCCCATATGGAAATTAATGTGGTTTTAGGCTCAACATGCTCAAGGCCAACGTACGGAGTATCTAGTGACAAATCTTTTGGTAACTCTCTTCTAGAAACAAAATCAGAAATATCGCCAATAGTGGTTTCAGCCCAATCGTCACCTCCGGCAGACAACAGCTCATGCAACACTGCATTACGTGCTGTACGGGATGTGTCTGCTTGTTGTTCCAACGCATCAATGTAGGCATCCACAGAGGACACAACATCCACAATCCGCTTCTGTTCCAAAACACTCGGAGCATAGACCAACTCACCCCTAAAGACTTTTCGGTCGAGGCTTGGAACCGTAGTTCCCCCCGCGAAGTTCCCGAGATGCATCGTCTCTAAAGTCAGTGCAACAAACTTTTCATTGTTCCCTTTGAAGTCAGTTACATAAAGAGTTGTATTTAGAGGCCAATAACCACTTTCTAAGTACATCACTTTCCCGATAGTGCCACTTCGACCAGTGACAACACCGGGTACTGGGCCGATACATTCGTGATGTAAACCCACGGAACCATTTGACGCCACGACAGGATAATGTCCTTCGACTCGAGATTGGGTTGGAAGGTCATGACCACGTTTAAGAAATGCTAAATCCTCAAGCTTTCTTACATTTGGGGTTGCTTCGGTCCAATCACTACGCATAACCAGCGCCCTTTAAACGTTCGAGCATCGCATTTTCGGCTGTTGCTAGGTTTGCACGAGTTTCATCAAGCGATGCAAGTGCCGTTGCTACATCAACTACTTCTGCTGCAGCCGTTTTGAGATAGCGGCCGATGTTGAGGTCGTACTTGTTGCCAGCGATTTCGTCGTGTGGGACAAGTCTGGCCGCGATGTCCATCTTTTCAGTTTTACCGTTTGACTCGTAGACCGAATAGAGGTCTTCGACGTCGCTCATAGATAGTTCGTTTTGGTTTTTACCTTTAGTGAAACGTTTTGAGCCATCCACAAAAAGAACATGTTTCTTGCGTGCTTTATCTTTGGTCGCTCTAAAGAACAACAGACATGCGGGGATGGTCGTTCCGTAGAACAGGTTTGGTGCAAGACCAATGACTGCTTCAAGCATGTCGTTTTCTATTAAGTGTTGACGGATAGCACCTTCGCTGCTTCCACGAAACAACACACCGTGCGGCATAACGACACCAACACGACCTGATTCGGGTTTCATTGAGGCAATCATGTGTTGCACCCACGCAAAATCACCTTTGGTTGCTGGTGGTACTCCACCGATTGCACGTTTGTGAGGGTCAGTGGCCCATTTGTCCGCACCCCAATCCTTCAAACTGAAAGGAGGGTTAGCGACCACCATGTCGAACTGGTCGAGTTTTCCTTTCGCATCGACAAACTTGGGTTGACGCAACGTATCTTCACGACGAATTTGTGCGTCTTCAACTTCATGTATCAACAAGTTCATGCGACCAATAGCAGCAGAAGTTTGGTTAACTTCCTGACCGTAGAAACGCATACGACCAACTTTTCCACCAGATTGCACCACCTCGGTTGCTGCTTCAATCAACATGCCGGCAGAACCACACGCAGGGTCATACACCGAATCAGTTGGTTGTGGACCAAGAATGCGAACCAAGAGATGCACAACTGCACGCGGGGTAAAGAACTGACCCGCAGAAGTAGCACTTTCATCCGAGAAGCGCTTCAACAGATACTCATACCCACCACCAAGAAGGTCATTAGAAACTTTTGAAGGGCTCAAATCACGTTGGCTGAAATGGTCAACCAAACGTTCCAACCGTTCAGCAGGCATCTTGTTGTTATCAGCCCATGGAGCGCTACCAAATATTTGTGCAAGCCGTGTCGGGTTCGCTTCTTCGATACGTTGCATTATGTTCTGAATAACCACGCCATGGTTCTCGGCGGCACGCCTTAAATCTGCCCAATGACAGCCTTTAGGGATTTGAAACGTATGAAAATCGGCTGCAGTCTCATCATCAATGTCTTTGCCAAACTTCGCAACAGCTTTCGCTTGCTCTTCGTCCCAGGTGTCACTCAGACGCTTTAAGAACAACAGTGGGAATACAAAGTCTCGAAGATTGGCTGGGTCAACTGGGCCACGCAGAATGTTCGCGGATTCCCATAGCCAGGATTCAATTTCTTGTTGAGTTACAGCCACTCCAACCCCCACCTTGTAAGCGAATTCCGCTCCTCAAGTATGCCCCAGGAGTGTCATACATAAGGCTCGGTAGTGTCTCACCTATGGCTCAACTTGGAAAATTGGAAAAAGTAGACCTCCGAAAAGTGTGGGAACACGAAGCCAGGGACTTCAGTGGCTGGCTCGTCAAAGATGAAAATCTTGCATTACTTGCTGATGAATTAGGCATCGAAATTGAAGCAATTGGAACCGAGGAAAGTTCTGGAAGGTTCAGAGTCGACATCCTGGCAAAAGAAACCAATTCTGGCGATTACATCATTATTGAAAACCAACTTGAACCAACCAACCACGACCATCTGGGCAAAGTAATCACTTACGCTGCTGGGTATGACGCGAAATACATCATTTGGATAGTTAAAGATGTTCTGGATGAGCATCAAAAAGCTATCGAATGGCTCAACGAACACTTAGATGACAGCATCAGTTGCTTTCTTGTAAAAATAGAAGTGTGGCAAATAGGCGATTCCAAACCAGCTCCTCGCTTTGAAGTCGTATCACTAAAAAACAACTGGGTCGCGAATTTGAAGCGCTCAGTTAATTCCGATGAATTGAGTCCCAACAAACTGAGACAACAAGAATTTTGGGGTGCACTAAGAGAGAACTTCAAGTCTCGTGATGCCAATATGCGTGTTCAAGCTCCACTTCCACAACACTGGCTTAACTTCAGCCTTGGCAGCGCTTTCTGCCACCCATATCTAACTATCAATTCCAAAGAAAACTTTGTCAGTTGTGACCTCTGGACCAACAACAAAGATTTTTTAGTTTTCCTGCAAGAGCGTGAAGAAGAAATAAAGAACGACCTAGGAACAAGTTTTAATTGGTGGGAAGCAAATAAGTCTGGTGGTCTACGAACCACATTAAATGTGGGAGATGTTTATGACCAAAGTCAATTTTCAACCACCTTTGACTGGCTTTATAAAAATGTAAAACTTTTTCAAAACGTATTTATCAAGTATGTAAAGGAATTCAAGGCTCTCTAGACCAACACGCTAAATACAACCAATTATTCGCCGACCTTTATTGTTTAGGGTTACATATCCCCAGTAGATGAGCTGATTAATCCAGTCTTCCTCGAGTTGTTCGGCGCATTCTTTTGTGAATACCGGTGGTGGACTGAGGTCAAAGCGAATCTTCACTCCGTATTTAACAACGACGGGTTTCCAATCTTCATTCACGCGAAAGTGTTCAAAAGCGAAAATGATTGAATCTCGCAAAGTTCCTTTGGTTGTTTTTTCATGACCGAAAGATGCAACATGCACCAATCCACGCCCAATCTCATTTGGTGAATGAGAGTCGAGTTGAATCGCCTCTGGTTGCAACTCGATTACGAAAACTGGAAAGATTCGGAAATGGCCGTCAACCGCCACACCACGTTGCTGGAGAATATGCGCCGTCCGGAACCGAGAGGTCATCATGTTCTGCCAATTGGTGCCGGACGATGGATACCAAGGGCTCATCAAGTCGGGACGTAGGCGGGTGAAGTTCCACCGAAATGAATCTGGGACTGCTCGGAAAGGCATGTCTCCGTTTTGGAGGCGTTCAAGCTGCTCTTCTGGTTCTCGGTGGCTCAGGCCCACATGGACAGTCTCAAAAGACCACCGTTTGGCCATCTCGGGCTCATAGTTTGGGTCGATTTCCACGACATAGAGGTGAAGCGGACGGTCGTAATCAGACATGGCAGAACCACCTCCATGTGACACCAGTTACTGAAATACCCATAAAACCCTTTAAATACCTACGCATTTTTTGTTATCTAGAGTATAGGCTTTAGATATCCAAAATAGGAGGGCACAATGACCGGCATCAAAAAGTCAGATGTAGGAATCGAGGTGAAGGGATGGAGCGATTCCAAAGGGCGTGAATGGAATGTCTCTATTACGACGACGACTATTAATGGCCGCAAAGAACCAGTTGAGATGCACATCTATTCGTCCAACGAAAGCGTCCGACTTACACAATCGACTATTCGAGAAGTTCCCTTTAAAGATTTCCTCCAAGATTGGGAAAACTTTCAACATGAATTCGCCCATCGCAGCACAGGAATTACCGGTGCTATGTCAGTTGGTGAACCTCAACGTGGACGTGGTAGTCGACGATTAACAGAAACAGAGCTGATGAAAGTAGCGGAGGTCTACCTGGACGCATACGCAAATCATCTTCCGGTACAAGAGACTGTCGCGCTGACATTAGGCATTCCCGTAAGTACCGCATGCAAGCGCATCGCTGCTGCTCGGGAACGAGGACTTCTAACCGATATAGCGAGACCCACTCGTTTTAGAGCTGGCTCAGAGCCAGAAGGCAACTAGCAAGGAGAAAAAAAGTGTTAGCTACAGCAAGAGGAACCATCGCCGCATTTCGAGAGGAGCAATAGTCATGCAAATTGAATACACAACGGAGGCAATCTATTTGAATCCCGACCCATTATTTTCCATGAAGGAAGCAGCAAAGTATTTGGGAATCAGTGTCTCAGCAATGTACCAACTTGGAAAACGAGAAAAATTTCCGGTTGTCAAAGTGATAAGTGATAAAAAGATTCGCAAGAGCGTCCTGGACGCGTACATAAAAGAATGCGAACAGTCTTGGTACTTGATGCGACCCAACATAATGAATGTTGGGTTTTCAAAATGAGCATCAGAAAGAATGTAAAGCGCATACGTAATCCGTGGGAATATCGCTGGTCCGAAGAAGGCAGGCATCCTTCGCGCTCGTTTCCTACGCGCAAAGAAGCAGAGCTGTTTAGCGCTGAACGAAAAGCAGCTCTCAACGATGGAAGTGGTTTCCGCACAAAAGATGAAAAAATCACTTTGGATGATTATGCCAAGAAATTTCTTTCCAGAAGAAAGAAACCATCAACAGTTTTACGTAATAGGGATATCTACAAGCGGCATATTCAGCCAACATTTGGTGCAGTTCCAATTCGTCAAATTCGACATTCTGATGTGCAGAGCATCGTTTATGAGTGGGAAGACATGGGATTGAAGCCACGGACAATTTTGCGACAATTAGCTGTACTGTCGACAATTTTCGCTTTGGCTTATAACGATGGTGTTATCAATCGGATTCCCACAAAGGGAATTAGTCGTCAGGAAGCGGCCGAACCGCATCGTTATCCAATGACGGTAGAGGAAGTGTTGAAATTGCGCTCGGCTATCCATCCCAACTATGAAGCTTTCGTTTACACCCTCATTGAAACCGGCATGCGGATTGACGAGGCTATTTCACTCAACATCGGGGATTTTGATTGGGCACAAGGATTGCTGAAAATCACTGCTTCAAAAACTAAAGCCGGCATACGAACAATCCGAATTTCATCAGCAGCCAAGACGCTTATTAGCATGCATGTGAAGTCGACAGGGCGAACGATGGCGAATTCAACAGAGCCGCTGTTTGTATCCCACAAAACCGATAGTTCGGGTACGGTGATTGGAAAACGGGTTAACTACAGCAACTTTCGCAGCAGAATTTTCAAACCAGCAGCTATAGCAATTGGCTTACCAGAACTCCAAGCGCACGATTTCAGGCGAACATCCGCAACGCTCTTAGTGAGCGAGAATGCACCACCCAAGGTCACACAGGAGCGAATGGGCCAAACCGACTACAGAACGACTAATAATTTGTATGCGAAGGGAACAGAAAAGGACCATCGGGAGGTGGTTGAGATGATGGAAAGAGTTCTAAATCCGGCACCAGCAGAGAAGGAGAAAGAGGCGTAATCAAATGCCGATTTGCGACACTCTTACGACACAAGCCATTCTAATTGTCAGCAAAGGTCCTGTACTTCTACAGAACCCTTGCTGAGTATCGAGCCCAAGAGGGTATTCGAAACCCTGACCTACGCATTACGAGTGCGTTGCTCTACCCCTGAGCTACCTGGGCGGGTATTTAGCTAATTAACTCGTCAGTTTACTGGCGCAACTTGTGGCATTGGCATGAGCGAAGGACATTGCAAGAAGAGTGCCTGCAACACGAGTGCTTCATTGACATTGAGCCCAAGTGAACCCATTGCTTTATGGATTCGTTCAATTGCTTGAATGTAGACATCAGAATTTGATGGAGTGGGTTGCGTGACGATAAGTGCGTGATACACGCCAGCAATAGTTGCGAGGCCGCTTCGCAATTCATCGGTCTTGAATTTGCGCAACTGTCGCTTGTGGCGGTCTTGCAATGCTTTGCGTCCACTACCACGCTCGCCAGTAAGCGCAACACGCTCTTCAAGGGTGGACAATTCATCTACTTGAGCTTTCAGCAACGGTGCTGCTGCTTCGTCAATATGTTCGAACAACTCGTCAACAAGCGCAGCAACCTGTGCGCCGGTGCCATCAAGGCGAGGCGGTATTGATGCAAAAGCCTCTTGACGTTTGACCAAAAACTTGTCGGTGGCAAGATGACGTGCTCGCCCAAGATTGCCCGCTGCCGCGCGAGCAACCGATGCAGCAAGATCGGGTTTAACACCTTCTGCCACAAGCGCTTCAGTAATCTGTGTGTCGTCGGGACGTACAAAATTGACAACGACACAACGCGAATTGATGGTTGCAAGTGCTGGCACAAGTTGGTCGGCCAGCAAAATATAAATCATGCGCTCTGGTGGCTCTTCAATTGTCTTCAACAAGCGAACAGCAGCTGAGTCACGCATGAGATGCAACTCGTGAATAATCACAATCTTGACTTTGCTCTCGGTAGGTGTTGTCGATGACAGACGCACAATGTTGTCGGCCTCGTCTTTGTCAACAGCTGCACCCTCACGCAACACTTCGACTACATCGGAGTAAGCACTGCGAGCAATCAGCTTTGCTTCGCGGGTTGTTGCATCATCCGAGCCTGTGATGAGCAAGGTAGAAAATGCACGGGCGGCCTCTTCCTTGCCGCAACCCTCTGGTCCTACAAATAAATATGCGTGTACTGACTTGGCTGCAAGATGTTGCAACTGCTGCACTGCATGCGTCTGACCAACAACGGTCTGCCAAACGTTTGATGCAGTACTGGTTGCTGCACTCATCGCAATGTGATCTTGAGGCGATCGCAAACCTGAGTGAGAATGGTCTCAGCAAGTTCATCTTTTGGCGGCGTGCCGTCAACGATGAGCCAACGAGTTGGGTCGGCTGCTGCCATGGTGTGAAAGCCAGTGAATATGCGCTCGAAAAACGCACGGTCTTCGCGCTCAAAGCGATCGAGCTCACGCTTCTGTAAGCGCTCGAGTAATTGCTCGAGGGGAACATCAATAAACACAACTAGGTCTGGCCAGTGGCCATCAATTGCCCAGTTATTAAAACGCTTGAGTTCATCGATATCGAGCATGCGCCCGTAGCCCTGATAGGCGAGCGAGGAAAATGCACTTCGATCACTGACCACATGCTTGCCGGCACGCAGCGTTGGCAACACGAGTTCATCTAGATGTTGTGCACGATCTGCTGACATCATGAGTGCTTCGGCACGTGGAGAAAGCATGGTGTTTGATGCATCCAACATTGCTGTGCGAAGAGACGCACCAATTTTAGTGCCGCCAGGCTCGCGAGTTGCAACGCCGCCTATTGCTTCTGCAAGACGCGTTACGTGCGTTGATTTGCCGCAGCCCTCAAGGCCTTCAAAGGCGATGTAGCGGCCGGTCGTCATGAGGCCTTTTTCTGTGCAGCTTTCTTGGCAACTTTCTTTACAGTTTTTTTAGCAACTTTTTTAGTTGCCTTTGCAGGAGCCTTTGCAACTTTCTTTGCCGCTGCCTTTTTGGCTGGCTTGGCAGCCTTCTTGCGCTTGAGCGATGGGTCTGCATCGCGGCGCACAGCCAA
>Ga0114966_10004384_pt1 | contig 12148 bp, 10 predicted proteins | sample M_130207_XF_Meta_FD_87029 | JGI IMG/M metagenome (GOLD analysis project Ga0114966, IMG submission 87029) | Freshwater microbial communities from Lake Montjoie, Canada to study carbon cycling - M_130207_XF_MetaG | ecosystem: Environmental > Aquatic > Freshwater > Lake | place: Lake Montjoie...
ATTTTCTTGATATGCGTGGCGTCGTCCGAGATCACGCTCGAGCGCCCGACTTCGCTGCCAGTGCCGGCGGTCGTCGGCAAGGCGATGAAACACGGCAGCTCCTGCTCGATGGCACGCACCTGCGGATGGTCCCACGCGTATTCGAGCACGCTACCCGGGTGGTTCGACATCAGGGCGATGACCTTGGCGACGTCGAGCGCAGCGCCGCCGCCGAAGCCGATGACCGCGTCAGCCTTGTGCTGTTTGAAGGCAGCAACGCCGGCATCGACCTGGCTTTTGACCGGGTTGCCCCAAACGCCCGCGAAGACTTCAACCGCCAGGCCGCTGAGCGTCGACTTGAATTCAGCCAGCAGCGGCAAGGCAGCTATGCCCTTGTCGGTGACTATCAGCGGACGCCGGCAGCCGCGGGCAGCGAGAAACTTCGCGGCCTCGCGGCGCGCGCCGGCGCCGAAATGAATTTCCGTGGGAAAAGCGAAACGATATAAGGTCATGAGTGGCTTGCCATAGCGTTCATATGGTGTGCCGTTCGCCCTGAGGTATCGAAGGGTGAACGGCGGGTTCTCTTATTTCAAATGATCAGGCAATGGATTGCTTTTACCCCACGCAATTCGTTGCACTTCTTTCCAATCGCCTCGCATCATTGCTTCCTTTTTCTTTCTACTCCAACCCTTAATTTGAAATTCGGCGCTCAAGGCCTCTTCGCGAGTCGCGCATTCCTGTGAAAATACAAGCGTCACGGGCCTACGGTTCGTGGTGTAGCCCTTAATCTCACCAGGCTGATGTTTTGCAACTCTTAATTCAAGATTGTCAGTGTGGCCAGTGTAGTACGAATTGTCCGAGCACTGCAATATATAAACCCAGAATGCCATCCTATCTCAGACTATTCGTTGACGCCGCTCGTGCTTCTATACATCAGCACGAACGGCCTGACTAAATCGCCTCAAATGATTTCGAAGTAGCGCTTCAATTCCCAGTCGGTGACCGCGTCCTGGAACTGGCGCCACTCCCATTCGCGCGTCTTGACGTAGTGATCGACAAACTCCTCGCCGAAGAGTTCGCGCGCGACTTTCGATTTTTTGAGATTCGCGGTGGCTTCCATCAGATTGCGCGGCAGGCGCGGTATGCGGCTCGCTTTCGCGCTGTCACCTTCGAGCGGCGCGGTGGTGAGCTTGAGGCCTTTTTCGATGCCATAGAGCCCGGCGGCTATGCACGCTGCCACCGCAAGATAGGCATTTGTGTCGGCGCCGGGGCAGCGCGTCTCAATGCGCGTCGACTTCGACGACCCCGCGATCACGCGCAGGCTGGCAGTGCGGTTGTCCATGCCCCAGGTCGCTTTCACCGGCGCCCAGAAACCATCGACCAGCCGCTTGTAGCTGTTGATGGTCGGCGCGAAGAACACCTGGATGTCCTGCAGGCAATGCAATTGCCCGGCGAGATAACTCTCAAAAATCTTGCTCATGCGGCGCGGCGATTTCGCGTCGTAAAACAGATTCGTTTTGCCGTCCGACAGGCTTTGATGCACATGGCCGCTGCAACCGGGGTACTGCGCGTTCCACTTCGCCATGAAGCTCGGCATGATGCCGAAGCGGTGGCCGATTTCTTTGGCCGCGGTCTTGAACAGAACCGCGCGGTCGGCGGCCTCGAGCGCTTCCGAGTACAGGATCGCGGCTTCGTAGACGCCGGGGCCGGTTTCGGTATGCAAGCCCTCGATCGGAATGCCGAACTGCGGCATCTCTTCCATCAGTGCTTTGAAAAACGGCTGGTTCTGGCTGGCGCGGATCAGCGAGTAGCCGAACATGCCGGGCGTGATGGTTTCCGGCTGCGTGTAGTTCTTGGCGGCAAGGCTTTGCGAAGTTTCGCGGAAATTGAACCACTCGTATTCGACGCCGGCCAGCACCTTGAAGCCTTTTTTCGCGCCACGCGCGAGGACTTTTTTCAATAACTGGCGCGGACAAACCGGCGACGGCTGGTCCTTGCCGTCGACGAAATCAGCGAGAAAGAACGGCACGTTGTCGTCCCACGGCACGCGGCGGTAAGTGTCGAGATCGATTTTCGCCAGCGCGTCAGGAAAACCGGTGTGCCAACCCGTCCACGTCGCATTGTCGTAGCACTGGTCGCCCATGTCCCAGCCGAACACGACATTGCAAAAACCGAACCCCGCATCGACTGCGGACAGGAATTTTTCCTTGTGGATGTATTTTCCGCGCAGCACGCCGTCGATATCGGTGACGGCCACTTTCACGCGCGCGGCGGGCGACGCGCGCACGAGATCGATGATTTTCTGGTTCGACGACTGGCCTTTACGCATGCTGGCTACCTCCTGCTTTTCACGCCGCGAGCGACGAAAAAAATATTATGCCCGATAACCACCCGCTACGAAATCAATACGCCGCCTGCTGCGCGGCCTCTGCCAGCAGCCAGTCGCGGAACAACGCCACCGCGGGACGCTGCACTGCGTTTTCCTCGCATACCAGGTAGTACGCGGATAGCAACGGCACGTGCAGTTCGAACGGCAGGATCAGGCGCCCCACCGTGAGTTCCGCGCTCGCAAGCACGGGAAACGTCGCCACCACGCCGAGCGCGTCGCTCGCCGCTTCCAGTGCCAATACAGGTTGACTGTAATGGGATCCGCGGTTGGTATCGACGCCCTCGACACCGGCGGCTTTGAGCCAGACGTCCCAGAACGCAACGCCATCGTAACGCGTGCCGGTATCGTCGTGCACCAGCGTGTGGTGCTGCAGGTCTTCAGGACGCCGCAGCGGATTTTTTCCCTGCACGAGCTGCGGACTGCAGATGGGCGCCAGCGTGAGCGCCACCAGCTTGTCGACACGATAACCGGGATAATCGCCGTGGCCATAGAGGATTGCGACGTCGGATTCCTCGAGCCAGTTTTCCACCGTCGTGCGTTCGACCGCATTGTCGTCGCCGCGCTTGTTCATAAGCCGCGTGCGCGCCGAGATGCGCACGTCGAGGTCGGGTTGTGCCGCGAAAAAACGGTGCAGGCGCGGCATCAGCCAACGCGCTGCGAACGACGGCGCGACGCTCACGGTCAGTTGCCCGCTGTCAGGCCGCGGTCGCATGCGTGCGACCGCTTCGGCCAGGGTGTCGAACCCTTCGCTCAATTTGGGCACCGCCGCCTGCGCGGCCGGCGTCAGCGCGAGCCCGCGGTTGACGCGGCGGAACAGCGGCATCCCCAGGTAGTCCTCCAGCGACTTGATCTGGTGGCTGATGGCTGCCGGCGTCACGCTCAGTTCCGCGGCCGCGCGCTTGAAGCTCAAATGCCGCGCCGCCGACTCGAAAGCCTTGAGCGCATTCAGGGGGGGTAATCGTTCTGTCATATTCAGATTAGTTTTTCTAACTCTACGAGTGACAATATATCATGTGTTGCAATGCAACAATTACGCCGTTATAAGGTCTACTATGCTGTTAGTGTTCATCGGAACAGCTGAATTGGCCACTCTGGCAATACTTTTAGTAACTTTAGTGTCAAGGAGATGATTATGTCGAAATATGATGAAAAAGCTTCAAAAACAGACCTTTATGCCCGCGTCAAACTAGCGCCGGTCAACGCGATCCAACGTGCAGTAGCAGTCAACGCGTTGCGTGATGCCGATGCAATCAGCAATGGAATCATGTGGGCAATGAAGGGTATCGGCCGCCTGTTTACGCGCGCCAACTCCGGCCAGTTGATCCAGAACCACTAAAACTGGTCGCGGCGCCGACAACAAAGCTGCGGCGCTGGCAGTTGAGGGGCGGTAAAGGTCGCGCGAAAACGCGCGGCAGTGCAGACCCGGCGCAAGCCGGGTTTTGTTTTTAGGGCCGCTCGGCGAGCAGCTTTTCGATTTCGCGCGTGAGCTTGGCGTCGCCGGGATCGGTATTGCTGCCGAAACCCACCACGCGGCTGCCGCTGCGGTCGATCAGGTATTTGTGAAAATTCCAGCTCGGCGCGCCACCACCGCGCTGCGCGAGCACGGCATAAAACGGATTGGCCTTGGCCCCCTTCACCACGGTCTTCTCGAACATGGGGAAACTCACGCCGTAATTGAGCTGGCAGAACTCCGCGACTTCCTTGTTGCTGCGCGGCTCCTGCCCGCCGAAATCGTTTGACGGAAAGCCCACCACGACCAGGCCGCGCTTCTCGTAGCGCTTGAACAAGGCTTCCAGCCCTTCGTATTGCGGCGTGTAGCCGCACTGGCTCGCGGTATTCACCACCAGCACGACTTTGCCCGCGTAATCGCACAACGATTGCGGCTTGCCGTTCAAAAGCCCCGGGAAACTATAATCGAGCACCGGTTTACACGCCTGGGGCGCGGCGAACGCGCAGGCGCCCGACAACAAGGCCAGGGTGCCGATCAATAATTGATTCAGCTTCATGCCTGCTCTTCAGATGGCAGATAACTTCGTTACTTCATCAACTCGGCGCTGCGCTTCACCGCTTTTACGATATTGATGTAGCCGGTGCAGCGGCACAGATTGCCTTCAAGTCCGTGATAAATCTCTTCATCGGTCGGGTGCGGATTGTCTTTCAGGAAGGCGCTGATCGCCATGATCATCCCCGGCGTGCAGAAACCGCATTGCAGCGCGTGGCAGTCGGTGAACGCCTGCTGCACCGGGTGCAGCTTGTCGCCCTTGGCCATGCCTTCGATGGTGACGATGTCGGCGCCGCTCGCCTGCACCGCCAGCATGGTGCACGACTTGATCGCGCGCCCGTTGACGTGGACGGTGCAGCAGCCGCACTGGCTGGTGTCGCAGCCGATATGCGTGCCGGTAAGCTGGAGTTGGTCGCGCAGCACATCCACCAGTAAAGCGCGGTCTTCGACTTCACGCGAATGTTTGGTGCCGTTGACGGTCAGTTCGATTTTTGTCATGTTCTATTCTCGCATTTTCAATTAGAAGCCGTTCGTGGCGAGGTATCGAACCATGAATGGCTGTTCACCCTTCGATACCTCAGGGCGAACGGTTTTATTTTCCCGCCAGCAGTTTCTGCAGCGCGCGTTTGGTCATCACCCGGGCAAGATTGGCGCGGTATTCGCGCGTGGCATGGATATCTTCGTTCATGTCGTCGGTCGCGAGCTCAACGCCTTCGAGCGCATCTACGCTCATTTTCTTGGCGAGTGCTTTTTCCGCGGCTTCCCAGCGGAACACGCCGGATGCCGCACCGGTGACCGCCACGCGCAAACCTTTGGCGCCTTCGGCAACGAATACGCCCGCCATGGCATAACCCGACGCCGGGTGCGGAAACTTCTCATACGCCGCGCGCTTCGGGATATTGAATTTGATGGACACGATGATCTCGCCCTCTTCCAGCGCGGTGGCGAACATGCCCTGGAAATAATCACCCGCCGCGATTTCGCGCTTATTGGTGACTACCGCCGCGTCGAGTGCCAGCACTGCCGCCGGATAATCGGCTGCCGGATCGTTATTGGCGACCGAGCCGCCGATGGTGCCGCGGTTGCGCACCTGCGGGTCGCCGATCTGGTCGGCAAGCGCCGCCAGCGCGGGGATCGCCTTCTTCACAACGGCAGAAGTGGCGACCTCATGGTGCTGGCTCGCCGCGCCGATCACGAGTTGTGTGCCCTTGACTTCGATGCCGCGCAATTCCGGCAGGCCGCCGATATCGACCAGATGCGTCGGCTGCGCCAATCGCTGCTTCAGGGTCGGAATCAGCGTCATGCCGCCCGCCAGCAACTTGGCGTCCGGATTGGCCGCAACGAATGCCTGCGCTTCGCTGAGCGATTTTGCCTTCACGTAATTGAATTCAAACATGCGACTCCCTTATTTCCTGGCTGCCTGGATGGAATGCCAAACCTTGCTCGGCGTGTACGGCATGTCGAGATGCCCGACGCCCGCCGGCCGCAACGCATCGGTCATGGCGTTGGCGATTGCGGGCAACGAAGCGGTGCAGCCCGATTCTCCCACGCCTTTCGCCCCGATGGCGTTGAGCTTGCTCGGCAGCGGATGGTCGCCGACCTTGATATTGCGCAAAAAGCCGGCGCGCGGCATGCAGTAATCCATAAAACTGCCGGTCTGCAACTGGCCGCTGGCGCGATCGTAGATGACATGTTCGTAAAACATCTGCCCTGCGCCCTGCGTGACGCCGCCGTGCACCTGGCCTTCGACGATGTGGTGATTAATGATGACGCCGCTGTCGTCGACCGCCACGTAAGACGCGATTTCCGTCACCCCGGTGTCCGGATCGATTTCGACTTCGGCGATATGGCAGCCGTTGGGCCAGGTCGAGCCGACCGTTGCTTCAGCGAGTGTGTTCATCGGGTGCGGATGGCGGCCCGCGAGTTTTTTCGCGAGCTGCTCGAAACTGATGGTCTTGTCGCCGTCGCGTGAACTGAACGCGCCTTTGCCGTAATCGACTTGCGAGGGCTCGAGTTCAAGCTCCTCGGCTGCCAGCGGTTTCGCCTGCTCGATCAGTTTTTCGGCGGCTATTTTGCATACGCTGCCCACACCCGCCATCGAGCGCGAGCCACCGGTGTGATTGCCGACAAGGGGGTGGCCAGGATCGCATTCCCGCAAAGTCACCGCTTCGTGCGGCAGGCCCAGCGTATCGGCGACCACCGACGTGAAAGTTGTCTCATGGCCCTGCCCCGACGACATGCTCACGGTGAACACGGTCAGTTTGCCGGCGGCATCGACCTCGATGGCGACCTGGTCTTTGGGAAACACGCCGGCGCCGGTCGCTTCTATGATGGTCGACAGCCCCAAGCCACGCAGCTTGCCGCGTTTTGCCGCAGCCGCGCGCCGCTTTTCGAAACCCGCCCAATCCGCGGTCTTGAGCGCCTGGTGCATGCAGCCCGCAAAATCGGAAGGCTCATATACGCTTGCTGTCGGCGTCTTGTAAGGGAATGCTTCAGGCGGAATGAAATTGCGCCGCCTGATTTCGGTGCGGTCGATTTTCATCTCGTCAGCAGCGCGATCGACCAAACGCTCGACCACATACGCAATATCGGGACGGCCCGCGCCGCGATAAGCTGCTATCGGCACCGTGTTCGTCAGCACCACCTTGAAGCTGCCATAGAGCGCAGGCGTCTTGTAAACGCCGGTCATCAGAGTTGCCGGATTGCGCAAATGGCTGATTGAACCGGTCGGCGTCAGGTAAGCGCCCATGTCGCACAGGAAATCGTAACGGGCAGCGAGGAACTTGCCATCGCGGTCCAGCGCCAGTTCGCCGGCCATCTCGATGCCGCGCCCGTGCGCGTCCGACATGAAACCTTCGGCCCGCGAGCTCACCCATTTCACGGGCCGCCCGAGCTTTTTCGCCGCTATCATCAGCGCGCCGTGCTCGGGGTAAACGCCGCTGCGCTGCCCGAAGCTGCCGCCCACGTCGCGTGTGTGCACGCGGAATTTCTCCTCCGGCACACCGGTCAGCATTGACAACTGCTTGCGCAGCATCATCATGCCCTGCGATGGCGTATAGAGATCGTAGCTCTCGCTGGCAGCGTCATAGCCAACGACGCACGCGCGCGGCTCCATCGGATTCGGCGCCACTCGCGTGGTGACCGTCTTCAGGCGCGCCACATGCGCAGCTTTGGCGAACGCTTGCTCCACCGCGGCGGCGTCGCCCGTTTCCCATTCAAAGCACAGGTTGCCCGGAACGTTCGCGTGCAACTGCGGTGCTCCCGGCGCGAGCGCGTCCTCGAAAGTGACGGCGGCGCCCAAATCGCGGAATTCGATCTCGATGGCATCGAGCGCGTCCTGCGCCGCCAGCGGCGATTCCGCCACCACCATGGCGATTGCCTCGCCCACGAAGCGCACCCTGTCGGTGGCAAGCGCCGGCCGCGCCGGCTTCAATATCTGCGTGTCATTGCGCCCCGCGAAGGACAACAAGTTGGGGAATTGCGTATAGCGCGCGGCGACTGCGTCTGCACCGGTGAATACTGCTACCACGCCCGGACGCTTGAGCGCGGGTTTGGCATCGATGGAAACGATTTCGGCATGCGCGCGGTCGGCGCGCAGAAACGCGGCATACAACTGACCTGGCAGATTGGTGTCGGCGGTATAACGTCCGCTGCCGGTAATAAAACGCAGGTCTTCGCGGCGGTTGGCCGCGTGGTGATCACTCATGGTGTGGAATTCGCTATTGGATGTAGGAGTGCAGCCGCTAGTCTACCTTGGCGCCGGATGCTTTGACGACTTTTTCCCATTTTACGACTTCACCGCGGATATGCGCGCCGAACTCCTCGGGCGTGCTGGTCAGCGTATCTATGCCCTGCGCCGCCATGCGCTCGCGCAGCTCCGTGGTCTTCAGCACCTTGACGAAGCCCGCGTTGAGTTTGTTGACGATGCCGGCCGGCGTGCGCGCCGGCGCGACAAAACCGTACCAGCCCGTCACTTCGAAGCCCGGCACCGTTTCATTCATGGCCGGCACATCGGGCAGCGATGAATGCCGCTGCGGACTGGTGACGGCAAGCGCGCGGACTTTGCCGGACCGCACGAACGGGAGTCCGGATGACGCCGTTGCGAACATGAACTGCACGCGCCCGGCCATCAGGTCAGTCATCGCTTCCGCGGCGCCGCGATACGGCACGTGGACGGTTTTAACATCCGCCAGTACGTTGAGCATTTCGCCGGACAAATGGACCGATGTGCCGCTGCCGGACGACGAGAAGTTCAGCCCGCCCGGCTTCGCTTTGGCCAGCGCCACCAACTCCTTCACCGAATTCGCCGGGAGCGACGGCGTAACCACCAGAATGTTCGGACTCGACCCGACCATCACCACCGGGGCGAAATCCGTGACCGGGTCGTACGGCAGTTTGGAGTAAAGGCTCTTGTTGATCGCGTGCGTGCCTACGGTCACGAGCATCAGCGTATAACCGTCGGGTGCGCCGTTCTTGACCGTTTCGGCGGCGATATTGCCGCCAGCACCGGGCCGGTTGTCGATCACGATGTTCTGCTTGAATTCCTCGGCGAGGCTCAAACCGATGGTGCGCGGCACGATGTCGCCGGCGCTGCCCGGTGGAAACGGCGCGATCACGCGTATCGGCTTTTGCGGAAACGCTTTGTCGGCCTGCGCGTAAGAGGCTCCCGCCGCCACGAAAACCAATACCAGTTGGCACGCCAGGCGCGCCGCAATTTTTATCTGCATATCAGGAAATCTCCACGGGTTTGCCGCTTGCTATGGACTCGATGATGCCTTCGAACGCCGCTATCGTTGCCGTCATTTCAGCCGGCGTGATTGGGTACGGCGCGCCACCAGCGACCGCCTGCGCGAACGCATCGAATTCGGCGCGCAGCGAATCGATTGCCGGATGCACTGTGCGCTCTATGGTTTTGCCTGAACGGCGCACCACCAACTCGGTCTCACCCAGCGCCTCCGCCGAACCCTTGTCGCCAAACGCGTGCACGCGCCAGTAAAACGGCGACGGCCGCACCGCACCCAGCGTACCGCTCATCCCGTTTTTGAAGCGGAACAGCACTGAAATCGTATCGCGCGGATCATGCCCGCCGCGCATGCTGGCGAACCGCGCGCTGACCTCAGCGACCGGGCCGGCCATGCTGACGAACGCATCGAGTATATGGATGCCGGTGCCGGTCATGCCTGCACCCGGCGTTTCCGCGGGCTTGTCGCGCCAGCTGGCGAAGAAGTTGCTCGAATTCTCGTTGCTGTAATGGCCTTCGATATGCATGACTTCGCCAAGATCGCCGCTGGCGACCACGCCGCGCAGTGCTGTCATCGCGGGCCAGAAACGTTTGTTCTGCCCGACGCCGATCACGCGCTTGGCATCGAGACAGGCTTTTACCGCGCGTTCAGCGTCGGCACGCGTCAATGACAAAGGCTTTTCGCAAAAAACGTGCTTGCCCGCGCGCGCCGCGGCGACTATCTGGTCTGCGTGCAGCGAGTGCGGCGTTGCCAGCACCACGGCTGCGATCCTGGGGTCGGCGAGCACTTCGTCAAGTTCGCTGCTAAGCGGGATACCGTGCTCGCTGGCGAATTCCTGCGTCTCTTCGATTTCCTTCGTCACGCCGCGCACGAACCTCAACTGCGTGCACTTGCCCTGCACCGCCTTGACGATGTTCTTGCCCCACCAGCCGAGCCCGATAATTGCCGCGTTGACCACGATATCTCCCGCGAAAATGCCCACGGATTCTACCCGATTGCCGGCGGCATCAAAGCGGTGTCAATTCGCGCGGCCTTTTGGCACAATGACGCGAGCATCGCGCGCAGAATCGCGAAACGTCATGCCGGAGGAGAAATGACCGCCGCCGCAAAATCAGGCCTGGTTCCGCTAGCCTTACTGTTGGCTGGCGCAGCTTTCGCGCAGGATTATCCAAACAAACCGATCCGCCTGGTCGCCCCATTTTCTCCCGGCGGCGCGACCGACGTGCTGGCGCGCATCGTCGGCCAGAAAATCACGGAGAGGATGGGGCAGCCGGTCGTCATTGAAAACCGCGTCGGCGCGGGCGGCAACATCGGTGCCGAGCAAGTTGCGAAGGCTGCACCCGATGGATATACGCTGCTGATGGGCGGCGTGCCGCACGCGATAGGCGCCAGCCTTTACGCCAAGCTCGGTTACGACATGGTGAAAGATTTGTCCGCAGTCGCCGAAGTCGCGTCGTTTCCCAGTCTGATAGTGCTGCATCCCTCGCTGCCGGCGAAATCCATCAAAGAACTGATCGCGCTCGCCAAAGCAAGACCCGGCCAGCTCAATTTCGGCTCGGCCGGCAACGGCTCGCCCAACCATCTCGCGCTCGAACTGTTCGACGCCATGGCCGGCGCGAAAATGACTCACATCCCGTACAAGGGCGCCGGACAGGTCGTCGGCGATCTGCTGGCCGGACAACTGCAGCTCGCATCCATGGGTTTCCCGATTGCAATGCCACACGTGCAGTCCGGCAAGCTGCGCGCCATCGCGCTGACCGGTGCGACGCGCTCGCCATTGCTGCCGCAAATACCGACCGTCGCGGAAGCGGGATTGGCAGGTTTCGACGTCACATCCTGGTACGGCGTGTTCGGCCCGGCCGCACTGCCGAAAGAAATGGTCGCCAGGCTCAATACCGAGATCAGCAACGCCATCACCGCGCCCGAGCTCAAGGAAAAACTCACCGCGCTGGGGGCCGAGCCTTCAATCAAGTCGCCCGACCAGTTCGCCCAGTACGTGCGCGAGGAAATCGTCAAATGGGCGAAGGTCGTTAAAGAGTCGGGCGCGAAGCTGGATTGAGCACGCAGAAGCAAGCTTAAAGACCGTTTGGAGCCGCAGATAAATTCTTTTCAATACCCCCTTGAGGGGTGCGCGGATGAGCGCAGATACTTCAAAGTAACTAACATCGGCTAGACGGCAGCCCTGGAACTTCATCTGCGTGTATCTGCGTTTATCTGCAGCTGATTAGATTTTTTACACACATTGGGGAGGAGACCCACGATGTCGCAGGAATATTTTTACGCCGAACGTAATTTATGGCGCATCACCGCCGCGGCTTTTGCGTTGATATGCAGCCCGCTGACGGCAAGCGCCGACTACCCGGTGCGTCCGGTACGCATCATCGTTCCCTATTCGCCCGGCGGATCAAGCGACGCCGTTGCGCGCATTTTGAGCCAGAAACTGGGCGAAACACTCGGCCAGCAATTCGTCATCGACAACCGTCCCGGCGCTGCCGGTTCTCTCGGGCGCGAGATCGTCGCTAAAGCCACACCCGACGGCTACACGCTGCTGATCGGCGATTCGCCGCACACAATCAACGTGCACGTGCTGCGCCATGTGCCGTACGATCCGATCAAGGACTTCACGCCCATAACGCTAATCGCCACTGCGCCGCAGGTGCTGGTCATCAACCCCGCAGTTCCCGCGCAGACGCTGAAGGAATTTATCGCTCTGACTGCCGCGCAACCGGGCAAACTCAATTACGGTTCGGGCGGCACCGGTTCGATCACGCATCTCACCGGGGAACTGTTCAAGCTCGCTGCTCGCGTGGACATCCTGCACGTGCCCTACAAAAGCATCGCGATCGCGCAGACCGACGTCATCGGCGGGCAGATGCAAGCGGCATTTCCCACCATGCCGGGCGCTACGCCCCACGTTAAATCAGGCCGGCTGCGTGGCCTCGGCGTCAGCAGCGCGCAGCGCACGGCAGCGCTGCCGGATGTGCCGACGTTCGAGGAAAACGGCCTCTCGGGAATGATAGTCACCAACTGGTTCGG
>Ga0114966_10004385_pt1 | contig 12145 bp, 9 predicted proteins | sample M_130207_XF_Meta_FD_87029 | JGI IMG/M metagenome (GOLD analysis project Ga0114966, IMG submission 87029) | Freshwater microbial communities from Lake Montjoie, Canada to study carbon cycling - M_130207_XF_MetaG | ecosystem: Environmental > Aquatic > Freshwater > Lake | place: Lake Montjoie...
ATTGATAATCATATTGTTTTTTTTACACCACTTTATGCATTTATTAATATGAGACCTTTTGATTTGTTCTATTTTTTCATATTTATTTTCATCGCTAATATACGTAAGAGTTGCTAAAATATTAGTGAGTTGTGATTGACCAAAGATTGAATTAATTTCTTTCATCTTGGAAATAAAAATGTTTGACATTTCCAAATTAAGAAAGGATTGAATAGGGATTTCCTTTATAGATGGAAAGATGGATATTAAATTATCAATAATAGCAGACAAGTTATGAACTCTTTTAAAATTCAAACAAACAATATATTTTTCAGAGTTTGCTGGCCTACTCATCACAGGCTTTGTAATAATAACATCTTCATACAAATAAGTAAGTAAATAGATTAGTTCGTTTGTAGTTGAACTAAAGGTATCAAACAGTTTCAATACAAATGAACCTCCCTTTTTTTGCATAATAATAGCAAAACATATTTCTGCAAAGATTAAATTGATAGAATTTTCTTCTTGATTATTAAAATCAACACTAAAATCAAAGCCTCCATCACCTGTTATAAAATCCATCTTTTCGGAAAATTTATTCTTTATATATAATAAATTCTCTAAATGAAATAAATTACCTGTCCCATCTCCCGTCTCTAGAATTATATTTTCGGAATTTTTCATTAAATACTTCTCGCATTTGTTCCATATAGGGACATCTTTATCATCATTTAATAAAGTCATCCCATAATAAATATCTTCTTTGTTTTTACGTAAATTTTGTATCGCCTCTATGAATCCGCCTGGACCTTCTGCCAAATGAAAGCTTGACATATTTTTTGGAAAATGAAAGGGAAATGTGTTTAAAATCTCAGTAAGTTTAAAAAATGCACGAGATATCGGTTTATATAAACAAACGCTTGGTGTAAATGTATCAAATGGAGTATTTACAAACTCGTAAGGATTGAGATATCTTTTATTTTTCTCCCATTCTGTAATATAAAAATCTATTTCTGTTTTAAGTTTATGTATATAACTACGCAGAGTTTCATTGTAATAGGTACGTTCCACGATTCTAAGTTTGATGGAACTATCATCAATTATATTTAATGTGTCTGAGACACTATAACTATTCATTATTCTATATATATAAAATGTCTCTATTTTGTTAAAATAATTATTCTATTTAGCTTTTTAGGAACGCCAATCTTATTTAGATAAGGCTGTTCGTGATTGATAGTAAAACCATCGTGTACAAGGTTTGTATTCACTCTTCTTACTTTCTTGAATATAAAATACTTATTTAAGAAAGATATTTCCTTTTCTTTATCATCCATAATAAACTGAGACTCGGGTGGAGAAGTTTTTAACATATGCTCATACAAAACACTAAAGTCGCCATATCCTTGAATATCCATTCCCGGAATTTTACTTTCTATTTCAAATCCATACTGTTTCATAGTTTCTATAAAATAAGGGAAATGAACCAAATATTCTTCGGCTTCTTTATTAATGGTTTCTTGATAGACAGAAATGGTTAATCCCAACGAATCCGCATCTCCATTGAACTCGCTATTATTATACTTTTTAGTAATAGACCAAATCTTTTTCTTTTCCATATTTTTATCTCCTTCATTTTCAGATTTATAAATTTCTATTTTATCATTGTAATCTTTTGTTGACAAACGATTGAATATTTTCATACCGTCGTAACAAGTTCCGATTAAATACCCGCCCTCTTTAATGGTATCAGAACAATTTTTCATAAAGTTGTGAAATGTATTCTTATCTTTAAACATATAATGAAGTGCAAATTGAATGGTACCAACATCAAACAATTGCGCGCCAACTCCGTATAGTTTTTCAACATAAGCACCCTTTTTACTGCTCTTGTTTTTAACACCCATTACTTGTTGAAAGACAAACTTTGTAGTTTCCTCCTCCTCTGGGTCATCTGTTTGTGCAAAATCCTCCTTTAAAATAAGTTTACTGGTATCTCCGCAAATAAACAGAGCGTCAAAGATGTTCCTCTTTTCTTTTTTTCTTTGCAAATATCTTACACACGCGCCATCTTTTACATTGTGAATATTATCCTTTGAAATATCAATACCCAACACAAATTTGGGGCTATTTTTTAGCCATTTAGATATATCGCCTCCTTTTCCAACCGCGTAATCAATTAAGAGGCAATTTTTGTGCATAACTCCATCGTATAAAACCATTTTCACGTTTATGTTATGGAACTTACGTAAATTTACTGTCAGGGAGTCACCGGACACTCTATTGTAATAAACGGATTGGTCTTCAATATCATTAAACTCTATTTTAAGGTCCTTATCTGTTAACATATCTTTTGTAATTGGATTGTGAATTGTATACCAATTATTATTGGCTACATTAAATGCATTACCAAACTGTTTGCCCGTTTGTCTTAGTTCAGCCGTCTTATCATACCGAACTCTTAGAGGAACCCATCTAAATCTCTTGTCATCTGTAAAGATATACTTAAATTCAACAATCATATTTGTTTCAATGACTTCATTATTTTCTGTAAACATTTTGATGTCTCCACTAATATCATCTTGCAAGGGAATATAACAAATGTTGGCGAAGGAGTCATAGGGGCTAGTTGGTACAAACAATGTCTTTGTGTATTCAGACTTGTCATTTTTGGGTATATTTCCTTTAAAGAGAATGTCCTGAGGGTTAATAAGACCGTGTATTTTAGGGTCGTGACCCACAAAGAGGTTAATAATTTTATACGGTACAATTGTATTATTTTTTGTAGAAGGCAAATACTGTATCTCATCAGAGCCTTGTTTTTGTTTTACTTCTACCAAAAAGTCAATGGTATTAAACTCTGGAGGCTTCCATTTAAAACTGTGCCCCCAAGTGTACTTATAATTTTTGATGGTATCTTGAGGCGTTTCCATTCCAACTCCTAAACTCATAGAGGTAAATATGATTCCATCTACTTCATATTCATAAAGACCTGCTTCATTATTCCCATATATCTTTTGACAAGATTCCATTATGGAATTTACGTCGGTCATAAAGAAATCCTTTTTCATAAAGCGTATTTTATGAATAGGAGAATCGTGTTGTATAGAGGAATTTAATTTTTGAATAAAGTCTTTTAACAAATTATACCTATTCTTTTTATTTACCTTGTTATAAAATGGTTCTGCTCTACAGTTTTTTCCGTTATAGTAATAGATGTCAAACGCTCCATACAAATTAATAAACGCCTTATTGTGTCCCGATTGAATATATTCGCCGTCTAATAAAGAATCAAATAAACTTGTCTCAGAGCAAAACGACCCGGTATATTGTACCTTCATATTTGTATCTATTAGATAGATGCGTCCCTTCTTTGAGACAAAACACATTTTTCTTATGCCATCCGCTTTTTCAGTTACACAAAAGTCTTTTAATACACACGGAGTATTATTTTCAGGGTCATCTATTAAATTAACCTTTTGCAAAGTATAAGAAGATGGACCTATAAATAAACGATTGGTTATCTTTTGACCTTTGTCGGCAATTTTTATAAGCGAACAATATTCCATTAGTATTTCATTTTGCTCCATTTCTTTAATAGGAAAGTTAGAATCTTGTACACCTATGCAAACATACCTTATAATTTTTTGTAAATTTTTAAGAACAATAGGCATATTTGTCTGATTGTATTTAAGGTCTACTAATTCAATCTCTATTTCATAAGTTTCTGGCTGGGAAAAGAGTTTACTTGTAGAGAATTTCTTCTCTTTTACAAGCGCACCATTATTCAAAACCGCCTTAACTATACTTAGGTCAACCTGCAATCCTTTGATATCCGGATGAATGAGAGTGATACGATTCATATAACGAAATGACTTTTCTATGGTAGCCCATTCATTTAAAATATCCGAGACAATCTTATCCGAATGGTCTAGAGTGAATTCTTTTTGTATAGCAACTCTAAAATTAAAGTCTTTGTTATCATAATAATTGGGATACTCTGTAAATTTCTGTTTTAAAACATAATTTGTCTTATCAGGTAGTATATTTGTCTTACAGAATTCGCGAATTTGTGTTAAATCATTTATTTCACACCTAACCTTTGAAGCGGGTTCGTGATAGTGCATAATCTTTAATTGATATCCATCGGAATGTTTTTTAAATCCATAAGAAAGCAATGCTTTATAGACTCTTTCAAACCGCAACTTATCAATCTTTGAAAATCTTACCTCACACTCTACATTTGTATTAGGTAATCTAACATCATACTCCTCTATAGGTTTTGATGTTCTTTTATCAAACTTGAAATTCAATATACTTTCATATACAAATAAAGCAGATGATAAATTTTGCATTCTATATATATAGATATATTTATTAAATCATTCAATTTTATATAATTTTGTTAATATACATTTGATAGATTCATATAGTTCCGCCTTTTTATTTTTTTCAACGGGTAGATTTAGTCTTTTAGCCATATCTTGCAAATCGGCTAATTTATAATAAGTAATAGATTTCAAGGGTTTATCCAAAGATATTTCAAGAAGTTCATTTATATCTTCCATTGTCTTATCTACAAACTTATAGGACTCATTCATAAATAAATAGGGTTTATCAGAGTTTTCAAAACGAACATATGTTTGAGATTTAATAAAAATAAGGTTTAATTTATAATGGATGCATAAAACACTCAATGTAAATAGGTCTATTTGTTTATCATACATTAAATTGTTCATAATATTCTCTTTATTCTTAAATTTAATCTTTTCAATAGATTCGGCAATCTTCATTTTTTCATTAAGTTCATTATAATGTAAAGAATTAATATCTGTAATGTCAATAGCGTTTGCTTTTGTAAAAATGGAATAAAAAAGATGGTCCTTTATAGATATATTTATTCTCTTTTTTTTGAAATCTGGAATATCAAATCTAGATTTCAAAAAGAATGGCGAAACCTTGTCAGTCGTAAGCATCTAATTAGGATATGCGTATTCATTTATATCCTTTTTTATTTTTTCCTTTGTATCCTCAATCTTTTGTATGTCTCCTTCTTTCAAAAGAACATAATCTATATACTTTTGGATATTGGTTAATGTTTCATCAGACAAATCTTCCATATGAATAAAGGTCCCGTTGTTATTTTCACTCACTCTTGTAGTGTCTGTCTCCACAATAACCTTTAGAATATTAATATGTTCTTCCTTTGAAAATGTATCTATTGTTCGGCACATTTTCTCAAGGTCCTTTGTACACATAATAAAAATTAGAGTTAATTATTTAAATAACTTTACGAGATTAGTTAATTTCTGCAATCACAGATATATAAGTATCATAGATTTCAAACCTAGTACCAAGTATTCTTACGTTTATAATCTGATTCACACTATAATCATCAAAGTCTTTTGTTTGGTTATGTTCTCTGCTAATGAACAAAATCATTGGATTGTTAACATCACTAATAATGGCGCGTATTCCTATTTTTGTGATGTTAATAATTTTACAGTCTACGTTCGTATTTATTTCTGGGTTACAAACTTCACCCGAAAAAACAACGTCATACTTTACTCTATCTCCAAATAGAATCCCTGTTGAATGACTTTTAACCGAGAGAGTATTTGGATAGATATATCCTTCCTTTCTGCACCGACCCTCTAATTGTTTTTTCGCGTAATTTATAAAGTAACTATTAATGTCATTTGGAATATCCACATAAGAAATTGAAATCGTTTCTGGAATATGGGAGGAAATAATAAGAGAACTCATCTTACCCTAAAATATTCTATTCTATCTAATTCAATTTTATAACAGATAAATTATCATTGAATATAGTTAAGAAATTTTCGTAGCACCAACGAATCACCATATTGGTCCTGCTTTTTGTATGAAATTGAAACTCAAGAAGAGCCAACTCCTTTTCTTGTGTTATAACTTTTAAAGTTGTTGAATTTTTCCATTTATTAAAATCACACGTCCATTTAAAGTTATATTTATCCCACTCAATATCATTATTTAAGGTAATGTACCGAATTGTATCTTCTTGGCGATTATAGTAAATATTAGGACAATCAAAGGTATAAGTTACAAGAATAGGAAGTATAGTTAATATATTGGTTTGAATATACTCTTTTAGATTCCGATTCGTTGTATATTCAACGCCTACAATTTCACAGAATTTTTTTGGTTGACACTGTCCTATAACTTGCGGAGCAACCTTTCCTACGCCTTTTTTGGTTGTTTTCGCAGAAAGATGTTCTGTTTCCATTAAAGAAGTAAAATCATATCTTGAACCCTTTTCTGCCGTATGTCTACACATTGGAAATAACTCACATAACTTATTAAGACGCGGTTTAAGTTTTTCTGCACTCTCCATACTATACTTATATTTCCCAATATAGGGTATATCATACGCCAAACATATTGCCATCTCAAATATTTTCCCTGTATCTTCCGTTAAAATTTTGGGGGTTATATCCGTCATTTCTGTATTCATCTTAAGTATTTAAAATATAGACCACTTTATGTTTTAAATCAATTTTATAAAAAATATTAAATTAGTGTCATAACTTTTTCAAAATATTCAGGTGATATCTCACAACCTTTAAAGCGTCGTTTCGTATTTTTGCAAGCAATCGCGGTTGTTCCTCCACCCAAGAAAGTATCCAGAACAATATCATTTTCATTTGAATGTTTTTTAATTAAATCTTCAAATAGGGGTAGACTTTTCTGGGTTGGATGAAATCTATTTTTACCACCTTGAAGGGGAAACATATAGATACCATTATCATATTTACTATTAAAGGTTGGTTTGCTTCCTTTTACACCAATTAAGGCAATCTCACGGCAATTTGTTAGATAATTTACAGACGAGTTCAAGGGCTGTGGGTTTGTTTTTATCCATTCAATTAATCTTATTTGTTTAAATTTATGTTTTTCCATAATATCTTTCAACAGGGTAATTTTCCACAAATCAAAGAAGATAATAAGAGTTCCACCAGCTCTTAATTTTTTATAATATTCACAAATAAACTGTTCCAGGATTTCAAGTGTAAAATCATTATCCCACTCTCCATAATCAGTCTTTACACAGTATTTTTTGCCGTAAATGGTTCCGTGTTTCATAAAATTACTCTTCTTATCATCTGTTAAAGAGTGTTCCTTTTTATAGGTTTCCCATTCTTCTTCTGTTTTTACAAATTCTATATGATTTTCTTCATTATATTTAACTTTATTATAATGCGTATTCATTCCAGATTCTTTTGAAATAATATAGGGCGGGTCGGTTAAGATTAAATCAATAGACGAATCATTTATTGATTTTAAATATTCAAGACCTTCCACGTTCTTAATATCATTCAAAGGTTGCATATCAGCCATTATATATTAATATATATTGTTTCATCTAATTCAATTTTATCACCTTATCAACTTTCTAAGAAGGGTTTTTCAATTAAAAGAAAATATTCCCTTTTAGATAAAAAGTATCTTACACTGTTTATCTCATCGTAGTATCTCATATAAATTTCAGCCATAATAGTAATAACGGTTCGGTTCATACCCTTGGTATTTTCTATGGTGTATACCGTCTTTTTAAGAATATCATTATTAATCAAATTTAAAATGTCACTTTTCTTATCATTCATCACATAAGTACCTGTAACAGTTGTAGTAACAACCTTCTTTTTTATTTTAAATTGATACTTTTTATCATTAAAATAACCCATAAAACCAATCACATCTGCAAAGGGATACTTTTTGAATTTATAAAGGTTTTTAAACATTTCTCTTTCAGATAAGGTAGCCTTTCTCCAAATATTTTTATCAATTCCTATTAACTCGGGTAACAAAATATAAACTTTCATAACAGAGTGACTTTCTTCTCTTCCTAAGATTCCAATCGCAACAATGCCCTCTTTTTCTACAATCCACTGTCTATAATATTTCATTAATTTTGTCTCAAACTCGTCCAGGTCCTCTTCGTCTTTAGAAAATAAATGGTCCAATAGAGAGACCTCTTCCTCTTCTATGCATTGTTCGCATAAATGAGTTATTAAATAATGGTCTATTTTATCTCTTGAAATACCAACCTTATTTATCATATAATGAGACGCGGTATAGTATAAACTATACCAATCATCATTTTCTTTTTCCGTCGTAGCCTTTGTATAAAGCGCCTTTATTTCGCCAAAAAAATCAATCTCTTCTTTTACTTCCTCTAATTCACCCTTGAAATACTTTTCTTTTATAGGAATAGGACGCATTCTATCGTGCATAAGTATTTGAGGGTCTGATATTTCGTCTGGTTGAAATAAATAAAGGTCCGCTATCTGTACAATATATCCTGTCTTTGAAAATTTATCACTAATTGTAGTTTTGTATTCAATCATTTCATTAAGAGTTCTAATAATTTCTAACTTTTTAACAGTAGACGAGCGTAACAAATGTAATATTTCATCTAATTTATAAACGTGTCTTTTATTAAATAACATTTTGATTTTTTCATTAATTTTATTATTTATTAAGTTTGAATAAGAGAAGGTTGAAAAGTCCGTTTTATCTTCCTCGTTTACTTTATTTATGCAACTAAATTCGCAATTATCCATATAATCGCACAAACTACTAAAGGGTTCGTCCTTTACCGAATATTGAATATTTATTCCATTACTTAAAGTGATGGGGATAATCTCTTTTATATTTGCAAAGTTTTGTTGACCTTGATTTAGTAAACAGTCTACCGATACTGATTTTAAAATCCGAGACACACGACCTATTTTTATAGACTTTTTTTCTGCAAACCTATAAATCATTCTATCAATGGTCTCCATCTCAGGGTCTTTTAAATAAGAACAATGTAGAAAGAGAGTTACATTTCTTTCTTCTAGAGGAAGTTCTATATGACTACAATTTCTTCGCGCTCTTCCAATAATCTGTTCTATTCTATTCAAATTATACCAAGGCTCAATGACGTGGACTTGTCTCAGATTCTTCAAGTCTATACCCTCAGTACCTGCCTGCGATATCAATACAACCTTTACTCTTTCTCCTTCAGAGTTGTTGAGGGTTAGAGCATCAATTTCTGCATTGTTGTTTGGACTTAGATGAATATCTCCACTAATAATAGAATAGTTTGCCTGTTTATTTTTACCTGTATAGCCAGGGTCATTTTTTAAATTGTATATGTTAAGAGGGTTTGTCTTTTCCTTTAATAAACTATTTGCCGCATCACCATATCTTTTAAACCCAAGTTCTTCCAAGGCGAGAGCCATCGGGAGAATACCTCCGTAAATGTACTGTGAATAAATTAAAACAATACCCTTTGAGTTTAAAATACAATCCAAAATGGCTTTTATTTTTGAACTATAAATACCTATGTTTTCATATTTGAACATACCATTTAATTCATTTTGTTTGTATTCAAATTCTGATTTATTTGATTTATATTTCATTGCGTAATTTAAACCATCTTCACTTGTTAAATAACGATTACCTTCAGGATAGGTAACGATTAAACTTTGAATGGGACGTAGTAATTGATTGTATCCAAGAGATTCAAGATTTTCAAAATCGTCGCTATCCTTATATTTATCATAGATATCATCAATTATTTTCTCATAAGCATCTTCTTGAATATCTGACAGATAAGAACCATATAAATCTAAATGTTCTATAGGATTTTCAATCTTTTTTCCATTAAACTGATACTTGGGTGATATCATTCTTTTGGTTGATTTTGGGTCATTGTACAATTGTGGAGTAACCATATAGGGAAATGCATATGGATTTTCACCTCTTACATAAGATATATATCCATTTGACGCCCTTATTAATAGTGATTCGCCTTCCTTAGTTAGGTCGCCACTTTTAGTAAAAACATCCTTTATTTTAAGAGTAGTTCTGTTATCATTTAAATTAAAAATATTAAGCAAGAAAATAATCTCTTTTGGGTCATTGTACATTGGAGTTCCCGTTAAAAATATCAGCTTAATACCCTTTACAATTCTTACCAAAGAATCTAACATATCCGCAACCTTTTTACCGATACTGTCACTGGCTTGGTCGTTCACTCTTATATTATGAATTTCGTCAATCACAACTACACGCGATTCAAAAGTATATTTTAACTTCTTTCTATCTCTAGAATCCAGGCATTTTTTTATAAAATTTGCAAAACTAACATATCCAATAAAGGAGTAGTTATCCTTTATAATTTTTTTAATCATATAGACAATATCCTCCTTGGGTAAATCGTGTATCGTGTACATATTCAATTCATTTAGAAGCGAGTTTCCTACACAACCATTCAAATCCCATAACCCATTCTTTTTTATTAACTTATTAGGGTCAAATAACTGTAACTTAAAGTTCTCTTGCACGTTTGGAGAAGCTACGATAAGTATTTTTTTAAAATTGGGAATATATCTTGAATACATTCGTAGAGATTCGGTCATGCTACTGGCTGAGCAAGTCTTACCGCTTCCTAGACCGTGGTAAAGAAGGAGACCATTATAAGGCGTATTATAAGATATAAATCTTTTTACAAATTCTTGGTGAGGATTAAGTTCAAACGTGGTGTTTTTCATACAAATCTTTTTTGATTTTTTTGAAATGCTTTCAATCGCACCATCATATTTATAGGCAAATTCCTTTTTAAGGGTAATTTTTTTTTGTAATTGTGGATCGTCTAAATGAGGGTATATCCCTGTTTTTTCCATTTATAGTTATTTCATATTAAAAAATTGTGTTTTCTTCTAACAATTTATTTATCTCTCTAAGTAACTCTATTTTTTCTATGTTATATTCTCTTATTTCTTTTATAGCATTCTCGTAAGAGAACCATTTCATATTTCCGATTTCACACTTTTGAAAATTACAATCATCTAAAGAAATAAAATAAGGAATAGATGCCAGAAAATATTTGTGTTTATAAGATTTTAAATTAGAACCAGTAAAGATTTCTTCAAAAGGTGATAAATTTTTCAAAAGCGTAATATCATTATTATCATAGCCAGTTTCCTCGCTAAATTCTCTCAATGCACATTCCAAGTCCTTTTCTTTATAGTTTCGTCTACCCTTTGGAAATCCCCATTCGGGTTCTTTCCATTTTGTATCAGAAGTAAATAAATACATCTTGTTTTTTTTTATATAGTTAAATTTTTCCTCATTTTTTAATTCATATGTTTCTAGAACGTTGTTCCATAGTTTAGACCAAAGTTCCTTATAAGTTTTTTCTATTATATCTTGTTTTTCTTCATCCGTCATTTCATTAATAATATTCATCAATTGAAAATTATTTGTCTCGGAATATTTTCCTCTCAAGAAGTCCACATATCCTAAGGTGTCCTTTCTTTGTACCAATAAATATTCAATATTATTTTTTAAGTTACGTCTATAACATATAATTCCAAAACTGGTTATGGGCTTTTTACAATTATAAAATAAATGCCCGTAATTACCACAGTTATTACATAAATATTTTTTTGAATCCATCTAATCTATAGATGTAATTATATTTATATTATATATTAAATGAATAGTGATTGCGTGTTTCAATATATAAGATATGCTTGTTATTATTATCAACCATCCAAACCAAACAAGAAAAAAATATCTGAATTAATAAAAGCCATACCCTTTTTTATGTCCGATGAAGATCAAGCCATTTTATTTGATATTATTTTAAAAAATCCTATACAATGTTATCACGATAAGTCCGAGACAATGAATGAATATGGCTATTTACTTTATAAAAAATTCAACACGATAAAAAATAACCACATAAAAGAATATAATGAATATAAAAATGAAATAATTCCAAAAGATGAAATGTATAAACAAAGACGTACTCATAATCTTTTCTTTCTATGCATTGTTCTTTTGATATTTTTTTATATTTATAAAATTAAATGACACCTCAGTTTACGATTCTTTTAATTACAGGAGGACTTATTTATAACACCTATTACGACAATTTTATTTTGAATAACTTTAAACAGTATACAAAATATTATAAAATAGGATTAATTATTGTGATGAGTATAGGCGTTTTGATTATTATGAATAGAAATCCTGCTGAAAGTTGGACTCTAATGAACGCAGTGAAGCAGTATATTAATGTTGTTCCGATAGATAGAAATACAAAGGATATGATTCAACCTTTTTTAAGTAA
>Ga0114966_10004386_pt1 | contig 12144 bp, 12 predicted proteins | sample M_130207_XF_Meta_FD_87029 | JGI IMG/M metagenome (GOLD analysis project Ga0114966, IMG submission 87029) | Freshwater microbial communities from Lake Montjoie, Canada to study carbon cycling - M_130207_XF_MetaG | ecosystem: Environmental > Aquatic > Freshwater > Lake | place: Lake Montjoie...
ATTTAAACCGTTAATTTTAAGTTAATTTAAAACTTTTTGAAGTTTAAAATTAAATTAAAAGTTTAAAATTAAATTTAAAAAGTTTAAAATTAAATTAAAAGTTTAAAATTAAATTAAATTATTAGAATATATGTCAACAACACCAATAAATATAGAAACTAATTATTCTCTATACAATACAGATAATTATAAAAAAACATTAGACGTTACTACATGCGTCATTTTGAATAAATATAAAGACTATATATTTGAATTCTTAAATATTATTTTAGATAACATAAAAGTAAAAAATAATAGTTATTATAAATTTATAATTACTCGTGGTTTAGAAACAATAACAAATGTATTTACAACAATTTTATATTATACGAAAAACATAGAATTAACGTGTTTTCATTGTCAAAAAGCAATATATTTCTATGTAGAATTTGTATCACAAATTTCAGAGGAACAAAATATGTTTTTACAATTATCATCAAGAGATGCCACAAGTTATGTTTATAAAAAAACAATATATGAAATAAATAATGATTTTAAAAAAAACATGCCAATAGCAAATGAGAAAACAGTAAATGAATTTAATTTTATTACAGAAAATATTAAAGTTCAAAAAAATATATATTTAAAAATAATAAACAATATTGAAATTTTTGTAAAAGACAAAAAACAATTTGATAAATGTATAAAATTGTGTTTCAAAATTAGTAGCTTGGAACTAGAAATAAAAGAACTATTATATTTTAATTCTATAATTGATTTTTTAGATGTAGAATTTAAAAATATTGATAAGTTTTTAGAAATTGTATTATTATTAATAAAAAAAATAAGTAAAAACGAAGAAGTAATTAAAATTTGCATATCAAAAATACATTGTGATGAAAAAAATAATTATATATTCGATAGTCCTGAAAAATTTACTGCCTGGTTTTGTCAATAATTAATTATTTATTATTTATTATTTATTATTTATTACTTTTACACCCTCTAAATATCCACTATAATAATCTTCTTTCGAATCTTCTTCTTCTTATTCTTGTCCTTCAGTTTCAATAAAGCACTATCATTCATATTCATATTTTTTTGACATATATTCTTAAATTCATTATTTAAAATTATTTTAAGATATTCATAAATAATCATAAGAACATTTTCATCACATTTACCGACGATTAATACACTTCCTGTTCTAAAAATCATAAATGAAATTTCATTGATATTCTTATACAAATGTCTATTTTCTTCTGAAATTTGACAACCTAACTGAATATCAATGTCCGGATTATAATAAAACTTACACTGAATTCCTGGATAAGAGCAAGGGTCGTAAATAGCGTGAATGTTATACTTGTATCTTAAAACATCATATAATATTTCTCTATCAATAAAGAACCCACAATTAAAATTTGAATTTATTAAAACTGTTTCAGTGCTATCATTTTTATATTCCAGTTTATCACTAATATGTGGCTGTAATGTCTCTATAATTAAAGCTAATGTCATGTTAAATACTCTTTCATTTTGTATTCCTGGAATCTCCAATTTTCCAGTATTAAACACTTTTACGTGTATTTCTTTATATATTCCAGAGTCATTTAGACGTAATATTAATACAAAGCAATTGTAAAACGCACTCTTCTTTTTTGACCTATAGCTCATAATATCTTTCTTAGAAATCCCAATGCTAACTTTCCTAATATCTTTGAACTTGATTCTACCAGATGGATTATTAATGCTAGTAATGACATTTTCTTCATAATATGATTCCTTTTTAACAAGATCTTGAATAATTTGATAATCCTCAATAGTAGACGAGTTGAATTTCATTTGCTTTTTAATAACCCCATTGCTAGGTATAGCATAAGGCAAAACAGGTATTTTCCAGAAAACTTCTTTTAGATCAATATGTTGATTCAAATAGGCAATCTTAGTTTTGGTTGATATATATATTTCATTTGCTTTAGGAGTTTCATTATTAAATTCAAAATTTAAATTAGCGCTTAAGGTTTCGCCACTTTTTTTAATAATTTCATTCATGTCTTCTAAATCATCAGGTAAATCTTCATCGTCTAAATCGTTTTCATTACAATCATTTGATATAAAATTCATCCATTCATCTTCAATAGTAGATGAATTTTTTGTTGTAGAATTAGATGTTGATTTAGATTTAGGCATTCTTACTAATATATTGTCTTTTACCTTTATATTCTTTATATTAATTCTAATTCAATTATTTTCTTTTATATAAATATAAAGAATGTATTCTAGTCCGCAGGTCATCGATGAAAGAAGTAAACATATCCCTATTAAAAAAAACTTATCTACAAGTATGAAAGACTTTAGTAATATTCAAAGTGAATATAGTCTTCAGCAGAATTTTTTTGACCCCACAAAAAGCTCGCCTCCAAATGATTTTATGCTTAAATTGAAGATTCGAATGAAAAGTTATAATTCATCGGATAATTTATGTAATCTTCAAATAAACGACGACAATTTAGATAACGAATAATACAAATGGGTTTTATTATTACACTCCTGGGAATGCATTACATTTTCAACAAAATTTAAAAATTCAGGACATATAGTATCCGGTTTATTTCTAATAATATAATTTAAGTAATCCTTAATTATATTTTTTTTATCAATATTATAATTAATACTTATATTATGAATTAAGGTTTCAATATTACTTACACCTTTTTTATTTACAATCATATTTGTTATTGTTTCCCAGATATTATCGTCTATTATAAATTCTAATTCATTTTTAACATTTTTTACATTTTCAATTTTAAATATGTCTTGCTTCGATTGCATAAAATTTATCATACTTCTTACATCCGATTTATATAATTTTTGAATTAATTCTAATGATTTGTCAGAAATAAGCAAATTTTCGGTAGTTGATATATTTTTAAGAAATCGAATAATATCATTTTTTGGTAATTGATTGAAACGTAAACGCATAAACTCGTTTTGTAAACCCTCATCTATTTTACTAATATAATTACAAATAAGACAAAAACGAACAGAACTTGAGTAATTTTGTAAAAGATATTTAAGTGCTTGTTGTGCGTTTTTTGTCATATAATCGACTTCATCTAAAATGACAAATTTCATTCCACCGTGAAATAATGGTTTAGAGTTAACAAAAAAACTAATTTGATTCCTGATTATATCGATACCTCTTTCATCAGACGCATTTAAATGGATAATTAAATCCTTGTTTTTAATTCCTACTTTAGCTTGATAAGAATTAATTAAATTAATAATGGTTGTTGTTTTTCCTGTTCCGGGAGGCCCGTAAAAAAGAACATTAGGAAAATAGGATGATTCGATTATATTTTTTAAAATTTGTTTATTTAAGGGGTCTAATACAATATCGTCAAATTCGGTTGGTCTATATGCTTCTGTCCAGGGAATTTTACTCATTTTTAATATTATTTACTTATAACAATTTTTATTTAAATACTTACTTACAATTATTGATAATATTACTTAAATAATAATCTTAATTTTAAAAATAATATTTGTAAAAATAATTGAAATAAAATATTAAAGAATAATAAATGTATAATAATACTAGTAAAATGACGACACAAAATAGCGAAAGTAATGAATCATATCTTGAGTTGATAATAGGTCCCATGTTTTCAGGTAAGACAAGCAGATTAATTGATATTTATAAGCAATGTAAGTTTTGTAATATACCTTGTGTTGTTATAAATCACTCGCTAGATACAAGATACGATGACTTGCTTTTATCAAATCATGACAGAGTTATGATTCCTTGTGTTCAAACAAATAATTTAATGGCTACTTATGAGAGATTAAAAGAAGCAAAGGTCTACCTCATTAATGAAGGTCAGTTTTTCGAGGATTTATTTATATATGTGGTGCATTTATTAAAAATGGGTAATAAAGTATATGTTTCTGGTCTTGATGGCGATTTTCAACGTAAAAGGTTCGGTCAAATTTTAGATTTAATACCATTATGTGATAAGGTGACTAAATTAACATCGCTGTGCTCTATTTGTAAAAATGGAAAACCAGGCATATTTTCAATGAGATTAACAGTTGAAACGTGTCAGACATTAGTTGGCAGTGATAATTATATTCCTGTTTGTCGTGAATGTTATGATAATAATCATACTAATAATCATAATAACTATTAACTTTTAAAAATGAAAAAATGAAAAAAATGGTAATACGGAATAATATATAATAAAACAGTTTAAATTAATCTTTTTTATTATTTATATAAATGACTGAAGTGAAAAATGGAGAAAGCGTTGTAGTAGTTAAACAAAAGAGAGGTAGAAAATCTAAGAAGGAGTTAGCCGCTGCCGCTGAGAAAAAAATTGCTCTAAGCAATATTACTTGTACAATTGAAGATAATGTTTCTAATTTAAACAATACTTTAAATATTGATTTAAACAATGATTCAAGCAACAATTTAATCAATGAAATTATAAATAATACTGAAAATGCAAATACAGAAGAAAAGCCTGTAGCTAAAAAACGTGGCAGGAAACCAAAAGGAGGTAAAATTATTCAGCAAGTTGTCTCATTAAATGATAATAAGGATGTTAAACCGAATGTTATTTTACATTTAAAGTGTTCGTTAAATGATTTACAATCAACAACAATAAATACAAACATTGAAAGTTTTAATTTTTCTTCTTGTAAAAATGAGATTTCATATGAAATTATTGGTGATAATGATTTGTTATTAAATACACCAACCATATCAAATAATAATAATAATACAAGCTTTAATAATCCAGTTATTTCTACTAATCTATCGAGTAATCTATCAAATAATAATTCTACTAATCTATCCAGTAATATTTTTTCTAATAATACTAATACAATGTTTAATAATACACCATTGTTTGATAATAATAACTTTTCCAGTAATTTTAATAGTAAAATATACGATGATAAATATAATTACAATGAGGAGGATGATTCAACTGTAGTTAATAAAGAAGTTGAAACAAGAGATTTGTGGAAAAAACTCAAACAATTGGAGCACAATTTACATATTAATAATATTAGCAATAAAAAATCGGCTTGCTTCTGGTGTACTTGTGATTTTGATAGCCCACCAGTTTATATCCCGAAATATCAAATTAAAGACTCCTATCACGTTTATGGATGTTTTTGTAGTCCTGAGTGTTCCACCGCATATTTAATGGAAGAAAATATCGATAGTTCAACAAAATTTGAAAGATATCATTTAATTAATCATATTTATTCAAAAATATATAATTACACGAAAAATATTAAGCCGTCACCTAACCCATATTATATGTTAGATAAGTATTATGGAAATCTAAGCATTCAAGAATACCGTTCATTGTTAAGAAATGAACGTTTATTTTTAATCGTTGACAAGCCATTAACACGTATATTGCCTGAATTACATGAAGACAATGATGATTTTATTATAAACAACAAAATTATTCCATCAAATACATATCAAATTAAGAAAACAGTTCAGAAAAAAGTGCAATCAAAAAATAACATAATGAATGAAAAGTTTGGTTTAATTCAATAAAAATAATTTAGCATATTATATTATTTTATTTTTATAATATAATATATACAATGAACAGTAGTACTGATTTTGTAAATCCCGATAATGAAGAAAATAATACAAATAATAAGTCTAATATTATAATACAAGAAAACAATGATAATAGTTTGTGGGGTCTATTTTTAAAATATTATAGACAAATATTATTGTTTTTATTAATTTTTGTAATTATTTATGCGATTGAAAACATCAATAAATATAATTTATTGAATGGAGCACCTGTCCCATCTATTCCTGGTCTAGCTGCGGCAACTACTGCTGTATCTAGTGTAATGAAGAAGAAAGGTAAAGGTAAAAAATAAATTTATATATTAATTATTGATTTAATATACAAATTAAAATTAAAATTTACAAATTACCACCTTTTGCGTCTCTATATTCTTTCATAGAACTATCTAATTTTAACCTGAATTGTTTGTAGATCTCTTGATTGACAGACTTCACCTTTTCTGGTGCCTTTTTTTCAGCGATTCCAAAGTATGACTTAATTACTAAAATCGCATCATTATTAAATTCTTTCAATTTATCTTTTGCCTCTGCTTCAGAATAGTTAGTTTGTCTCAATACCATTTGAACTAAATCATCTTCTTTTAAAGTGTCAGTTTTTTCCATATATGAAATACATAAATTATTTTTTAAATCATATTAAACGAATTGTTATATATTAAAATATAACTAAAATGGGAAGTGGAATTACATATAATAAAGAAATGTTTAATACTGAACCGCTATTAAATGATTTAAATAAAATAATAAAGGAACGTTTGGAAGAAATGCTTCAAGAATTTATGTTTAATTATCGTTTGTTTGAGGAGAATTACAATGCGGTTTTAAATTTACCTGCTTTTAAACATAATAGAGGAACATATAAACCATTGAATGTAAAGAAGAGTAAATCTAATAAGAAAAGCAAGTCAACTAAAAAGATGTCTATTTTCAAAAATTTAATTGAAAAAAATAGATTACTTCAAGAAGAAATAAATAAATTAAAGGGAGTAAATATTATTGATTTAACAAGTGATGCTGATGATACTACAAGTGTTCAAGTAGTAATTAAAGAAGAGCCTATTACGGTTCGATTAGAGAAGGAAAATATTAGATTGAATATTGAAGAGGATATTTCTATTGAAGATAGTAGTGACAATATTTGTAGTGATTGTGAATGCAGGGTTATTTTAGATAGTGATATAACTGTTGTTGATGGTAAAAAATATTGTGGAGCTTGCGTTCCTATTCAGGATTCTGATGATGAAGAAGTTGAGGAACTTGAAGAAGAGGAAGATGTCGCAAACTCTGTCGCAAGCTTGGAAGAGGAAGAAGTTGAAGAAGAAGAAACAGACGCAGGCTTAGAAGAGGAAGAAGAAGAAGAAGAGGAAGAAGAGGAAGAAGAGGAAGAAGAGGAAGAGGAATCAGTGGCAGGCTTAGAAGATGATGTAGATACCGAGGCATCTGATGAAGAAAGTGTAGATGAAACATCTAATGATTTAGCAGATAAAAAAGAAGTAGAAGCAAGCGCAGAAGAAGACGAAGAATTGTTTGAAATTGAAATCGATGACGAAACGTATTGCACTAATAATGAAGTAAACGGATTCATTTACATTTTAGATAAAGACGGTGATGTAGGAGAAAAGATCGGTTATTTCAAGGATAGTGAACCCATTTTTTACAATGAGGAAAACTAAAGCAAAATAAAAAAGAAAAAATAAAAATATAAATATAATATAAAATGGTAAATTTGTGTGCTCCGGCTATTATTTATTTAATATTTTCAATAACTCAAATACTTATTGATTTATACAATGGTTTGTATAATACAGTAGCAATGAAAGCTATAGTAACGGTAATGGTTACAATATTATTAAATATTTTGTGTCAACGTGGTTTAAATACTATATCATGGATTATTGTTTTTATTCCCTTTATTTTAATGACCGTTATTGTGAGTTTATTATTATATATATTTGGCTTGAATTCTACAACAGGTTCATTAAATTATTCTTGTCAAGATGGCAGTAATAATTCAACAACTACATCCACTTCTAAAAATAATGTAACAGTTGACACAAATGGTAATATAATTATTTACGACCCTTATTATAATTCTTTAACAAACCCTGTTTATTATCAATCACCCAATATTATTGTTCCCAAACCACCTACAACAAGTTCTTCAACAACTTCTACTAATACAACAAGTTCTACTTCTAGTAATCCCCCATCCGGGACAAGTGACCCAGCATATCAAAGTTAAAAATTAAAAAAATAAAATATTTATTATATCTATTTAAATATAATAAATTATATTACTTAAATAATGAACATTGTGAAAATCGCAAATTACGCATTCAGTTTTTATTTTTTTAACTTTGCTTTCAAAAATTTGTATCCTGAAAAATATAATAATTTAATAATGAATATATCCTATTGTGGTATTTATTCTTTTACTACTGTTCAAATGAAATTAATACAAACACGTAGATACATAGTAAACAAATATAATTCTTTTCTATTATTTTTTCCATTCATGAAAAAATACATAAATAATATTAGCGAATATTTTGTAAAGACCCAAGACATAGAATATATTAGGGATGGCACAGTTATAGAAACATCAAGTAAAAAATGGCTACTACAAAATTATAAGAAAGTTGACCCAGATGAAAATAATATTAATAAAATGACTATTTTCACAAATGGAATCAATAAGAAGATTTTATCGCATGTACCATTTGAAGAATCTCATTATAATTGTGAGAAAACAAGTTATAATTTTGTTTTAATAGAAATATTGATTTATAGTGAAATTAAAAAGATAGACTTAACTACAGATGACTATAATTATATGCTAGTAGATAATGTTATTAATAAAGAATTTGTTATTTATTTGTTAAAAACGCATTATCCAAAATTTGTAAAAAATGTGAACTATTATTATAAAGGAAATCTTGATAAATATATTATTAAAATTTTAGACCAGGATGTGAATGAGATTGTCTTAAATCAATATAATTATTTAACACTTAAAAAGGATGATTATAAAATTTCTTCCATCAAAGACGTAAACAATTAATTAAGAAAACATATAGTATATTAATTTAATTATTTGAATTAATTGAATTAATAAAACAATATAAAAAAAATTGAAATATATATATTATAAAATGGCTTCACCACATATAATAACAATGGACAATAGTAATACTGAAGAATTTCATAAATTATCTAACAAATGGTCTCTATGGGCTCATTTGCCACACGATACTGATTGGACTATAAATAGTTATAAGAAGGTGTATACGACGGAAACTGTTGAAGAAACAATTGCCGTTATTGAAACTTTACCTGATATTCTAGTAAAAAATTGTATGTTGTTCTTTATGAGGGATGGTGTTAAGCCTACGTGGGAGGACCCTCTAAATAGAGATGGTGGGTGTTTCTCATATAAAGTTTCAAATAAAAATGTGTGTGAAGTATGGAGGGAGTTAAGTTATTCAATGGTCGGGCAAACATTAAGCAAACAAAATGGATTTGTCAACTGTGTAACTGGAATTACAATTTCACCGAAAAAGAACTTTTGTGTTATCAAGATTTGGATGTCAACGTGTGCGAATCAGAACCCAGGAGTGGTTTCTATGGATATTAAGAATTTAAGTCCGCAAGGGTGTTTATTTAAGAAGCATACACCGGAATACTAAATCCATCTTTAGAAAAGATGGAGTCAAAATATAGTAAATAAAGATTCAAAATATAGTAAATAAGGATTCAAAATATAGTAAATAAAGATTCAAATTAAAATAATTATTTTTTATTATTTTAATTTTTTTTGTAAAAATACAAAATCAAATACTTTTTAAATTGTATTATGGTGAATATGTTAAAGTAGCATTTCCATTTGTTCCATTAGAGCCAGCCCCTCCTCCAGCTGACCCTGCTCCTTGTGTTGTTACTCCAGATGTAACTAATGATGGATTAAAATATCCTGAACCTCCACCTCCAGCTGACCCTGGGTTTGTTCCAGCACCACCACCACCACCATAATATCCACCACCACCTCCACCACCACCGCCACCATCACCGCTAGCATTTGGACTACCTCCTTGTAATGGAGAACCAGCTGTTGAACCAGCCGCACTACTAGCAGTTCCTCCAGCCACTTGAGAACCACCACCTCCACCTGTATCTAGCCCATTTGCACCAGCAGTTCCAGAAGAACCACCTCCAGCACCACCATTAGTAAGTGCTTCATAAGCACCACCACCACCACCACCGGCTATCATAATAGAATTTACTTGACTTATACTTGTTATAAATAACCCACTATATCCAGCTCCTTGTCCTCCATAACCTGCTGTTCCAGCAAGGCCACCACCACCAATTACAGTAGCACCAGGACCAGCACTAGGACCTTGATAACTGCCGCCTTGACCAACTAATAAATAATATGTTGATGTTGAAAATAAATTTGTAATACCTGTTGTTCTACCGCCAATTCCACCAGTTGATGTTCCAGTATTCCCTCCACCTCCACCACCTCCATTTAATACAAATGAACCTTTTGCGTATCCATTAGTAACTTGAATTGTATAAGTGCCAATTGATGTAAATGAATATGAAAATCCTGGACTAAATGTAGTAGTAGTTGTTACTGATGATGGTGTTGTTATAGTAATTAATGGATAAATAGCGTAAGAAATCCAACTTGTTCCATTATAAAATTCTGGAAATCCTGTTTCTGAATTATAACGCATCATTCCTGTAACTGCTGGACTTGGTCTAGTACTTGTAGCACCAACTGGTAGCATAAAATAATTATAAACCACTTCGTTAGTGGACGTATCATAATTCAAAAAATTATTATAACTAGTATTTGGATTCCTAATTGGAGCTATATAACTAGCACTTCCTGTAGCTCCTGTTACACCTATTCCAGTTGCGTTAATTACGATTGAATTTGCTGCCTGATTAGTTTGTCCAGCTAAATTTCCTATCGCAATAGAATTTGCACCTTGATTAGTTTGTCCTGCTTGAAAACCTAATGAAACAGCCTTTGTTCCTTGATTAGTTTGACCCGCACTATTACCAACCGCGACACAAGAACTACCTTGAGTAGTATTACCAGCACTATTTCCAATAGCAACTGAATTAGCACCTTGATTATCATTAGCACAAGCATTACCAATCGCAACTGCATTATTACCTTGACTGGTTGTCGCAGTTGTTCGCCCAATCGCAACCGAATTAACGCCTTGACTTGTTAAACCAGCACTACTACCAATACCAATATTATTATTTGAAGGGTCTAATTTTAAAGTTGTAGCAAGACGCAAGTCACCTGTGTTAGGGTTGACTGAAAAAGGTCCTGTTGTTTTATCAATGTACATTAGTTGCCCTGAACCGTCAGTTGTTACAAAAGTAGGATAGTATGTTTGATTTGTATTTGTATCTGTAATAGTAATAGCACTAGCGTTTGGATTTGTAGGTCCCGTAAAACCCGTGGGACCAGTAGGACCTATAGGTCCAGTAGGACCTGTGGACCCTGTAGGTCCTGTGGGTCCAAAAGACGAATTACTAGCACTATATTTAATATAATAACGCATTACCATATATGGTTGTAAATTGCTGAAAGAACTATTTGTTGTAGTATTGTTTCCGACTGTAATTGTGGGAGTAGAAGTAACGCTTGTACCAGCTGTTATACCTGTAGTAGTTGATGCGGCAACTGCTGGTCCTGAAACCGCGCTTGCTGTATTTGCTTGTGGTACTGGAGGTGTAAAAAAATTAATTGGCCCACCTAAAAGATAATCGCCGTATACTGAACGATTTGCTCCAATAGAACCTCCATAAACTAATGTATGTTGATGTCCTGGATCAGTAATGGTTGTTGTCGCTGTACTTAACACTGTTCCTGTTGCGCTATGTGTATGTAGAGGTAAATTATTTGCTACCAATGTATTACTACTTATTCCACCTGTTAAACCAATTGGATTAAAAGATGGGTCTGTAGCCTTATAACCTGCTATAACCCTTGTTTCTAAATTGGGTAAATTGAATGTATTTACTCCATCACCTGTACCATATGTAGTTCCAATTGCGGTAAATAATTCACTATATAAATTTCTTGAAACCGCTGATCCATCACAAAGTAAAAATGGCCCGGTAATTGTTGAAGTTAATGGTCCTGACCACGCAATTATTGTTCCAACAGGGGTTCCATCTGTAGCTCCAGTAGGCCCTTGAGCGCCAGTAATACCAGTAGGGCCTGTTAATCCTTGTAACCCAGTAGGCCCTTGAGCGCCTGTAATACCAGTAGGGCCTGTTAATCCTTGAAGTCCAGTAGGACCTGTTAATCCTTGAAGACCTGTAGGGCCTGTTAATCCTTGAACACCTGTAGGACCTGTTAATCCTTGAAGACCAGTAGGTCCTGTAAATCCTTGAAGTCCTGTAGGACCTGTTAATCCTTGAAGACCTGTAGGACCTGTTAATCCTTGAAGACCTGTAGGACCTGTTAATCCTTGAAGACCTGTAGGACCTGTTAATCCTTGAAG
>Ga0114966_10004393_pt1 | contig 12131 bp, 11 predicted proteins | sample M_130207_XF_Meta_FD_87029 | JGI IMG/M metagenome (GOLD analysis project Ga0114966, IMG submission 87029) | Freshwater microbial communities from Lake Montjoie, Canada to study carbon cycling - M_130207_XF_MetaG | ecosystem: Environmental > Aquatic > Freshwater > Lake | place: Lake Montjoie...
AGCTCTCGTAGCGATGAGTCGGGCAGCAAACAGAGTGAATCGGTCAGCAGTTGGCTGCGGGCCCACGTGCTACGAGGGCGGCGGCACCACGAACGAGAGCGTCGATACTGCGAGGGCAAGAAGCACGAGCACCGAGAGGTCGACCCGTCGAGAGCGCACCGTGAGCATTCCGGCGTCGTGGTCGGACAGTAGAAGCCGCAGGAAGAACGCGAGCACGATCGAGGCGGAGAACAGCACGGCGCCCCGACGGAAGTGGTCGCTGGCCACGATGGCCAGGCTCAGCAGCATCAGCGCGGACACCACCGACAGGGGCCACTGGGCAAATCGCGGGGCCGCGGGCCGCAGTTGACGCACGTTGTCAGGAACCTGGTCGGGTTCCGGCAGTCGGGCGGCGCTGGTCACCCCTTGAACCTACCCCGTCGGACGCCTGATGCTCCGGTATCAACCCGGTGTGGTGTCGGGTAGGCTTCGGGTGTCTTGATGTCGAGACACCTTGAACGTCGCATCACCAGCCCCAACCACTCCGTGCGAAGTGAGGGACCCATGGTCACCACCCCCGTTAATGTCACTGTCACCGGAGCTGCCGGTCAGATCGGTTACGCACTGCTGTTTCGGATTGCGTCCGGCCAGTTGCTCGGGCCAGACGTCCCCGTGCGGCTGCGCCTGCTCGAGATCCCGCAGGCGGTGAAGGCCGCCGAGGGCACCGCCATGGAGCTCGACGACTGCGCTTTCCCGCTGCTCGCCGGCATTGATATCCACGACAACCCCACCGACGGCCTGGCCGGTGCCAACATCGCGCTGCTCGTGGGCGCCCGCCCCCGCGCGGCCGGAATGGAGCGAGGCGACCTGCTCGAGGCCAACGGCGGTATCTTCAAGCCTCAGGGCGAGGCGATCAACGCCGGAGCCGCTGACGACATCCGGGTGCTGGTGGTGGGCAACCCCGCCAACACCAACGCCCTCATCGCGCAGTCACACGCGCCCGATGTGCCGGCCGAGCGGTTCACGGCAATGACCCGCCTCGACCACAACCGTGCCCTCGCCCAGCTGGCTGCCAAAACCGGTGCCAGCCTCGGTGACATCACTCACATGACCATCTGGGGTAACCACTCGGCCAGCCAGTACCCCGACCTGTTCAACGCCCGCGTCGGCGGCCGCAGCGCTGCCGAGGTGGTGGGCGACCAGGAGTGGCTCGAGGGAACCTTCATCCCCACTGTCGCCAAGCGCGGCGCGGCCATTATCGAGGCGCGCGGCCTCTCGTCGGCGGCGTCGGCAGCCAATGCCGCAATCGATCACGTACGCGACTGGGTTCGCGGCACCGCCGAGGGCGACTGGGTGTCGGTGTCGCTGCCCTCCGACGGCTCCTACGGGGTCCCCGAGGGCCTCATCTCATCGTTCCCGTGCGTGTCGGCCAACGGTGTGTGGGAGATCGTTCAGGGCCTCGACATCAACGACTTCTCGCGCGGGCGCATTGATGCGTCGGTGGCCGAGCTCGTCGACGAGCGTGACGCGGTGCGCGCCCTCGGCCTCATCTAGCCCGTTTCTCCCCGACCCGCCCCGACCCACCCCGCACCTCACGCTCAGCACGCCCCCACAACTCAAGGAGCACCAGTGTCGAAGATCAAGGTCGAGAACCCCGTCGTCGAGCTTGATGGCGACGAGATGACCCGCATCATCTGGGCCTTCATCAAGGACCAGTTGATCCTTCCCTACCTCGACATCGACCTGCAGTACTTCGACCTCGGGGTCGAGCACCGCGACGCCACCGGCGACCAGGTCACCATCGACTCCGCCCTCGCGATCCAGAAGGTGGGTGTGGGCGTCAAGTGCGCGACCATCACTCCCGACGAGGCTCGTGTTGAGGAGTTCGGCCTCACGAAGATGTGGAAGTCGCCCAATGGCACGATCCGCAACATCCTCGGCGGTGTGATCTTCCGCGAGCCGATCATCATCAGCAACATCCCGCGCCTGGTGCCCGGGTGGACCAAGCCCGTGGTGGTCGGCCGGCACGCGTTCGGCGACCAGTACAAGGCCACTGACTTCGTGGTGCCCAGCGCCGGAAAGCTCACCATGACCTTCACGCCCACCGACGGCTCAGAGCCGATGGAGTTCAACGTCTACGACTTCCCCGCGGGCGGCGTGGCCATGGGCATGTACAACCTCGACGAGTCGATCCGTGACTTTGCCCGGGCGTCGCTGCGCTACGGCCTCAACCGTAACTACCCCGTGTACCTGTCGACCAAGAACACCATCCTGAAGGCGTACGACGGCCGCTTCAAGGACATCTTCGCCGAGGTGTTCGACGACGAGTTCAAGGACCAGTTCACCGCGGCTGGCATCACCTACGAGCACCGACTCATCGACGACATGGTGGCGGCCTCGCTCAAGTGGGAGGGCGGCTACGTGTGGGCCTGTAAGAACTACGACGGCGACGTGCAGAGCGACACCATTGCGCAGGGCTACGGATCCCTCGGACTCATGACCAGCGTGCTCATGACGCCCGACGGCCGCACCGTTGAGGCTGAGGCCGCCCACGGCACCGTGACGCGCCACTTCCGTCAGCACCAGCAGGGCAAGCCCACCTCGACCAACCCGATCGCCTCGATCTTCGCCTGGACCCGCGGGCTCGCTCACCGGGGGTTGCTCGACGGCACCCCGGCGGTCAGTGCCTTCGCTGACACGCTCGAGCGCGTCTGCATCGAGACTGTCGAGAGTGGCGCCATGACCAAGGACCTCGCGCTCCTGGTGGGTCCCGAGCAGGCGTGGCTCACCACCGAAAACTTCCTCGCGGCGATTGATGCCAACCTCCAGCGCGCGCTCGCCTGACCGGTCGCACCATGAGTGGTCGGTCCTGGTCTGTCGTCACGGCAAATGTCAATGGCATCCGGGCCGCTGAGCGGCGTGGGGGAGTCAGTTGGCTTGCCGCCTCGGGAGCCGACGTCCTCTGCCTGCAGGAGGTGCGTGCTACCCATGAGCAGCTGCACGAGGCCATTGCTGACTCGGGGCTCGAGTCACTGAACCTGTCGCACGGTCCGGCGTCGGCGCTGGGCCGCTCCGGTGTGGCCGTGCTCTCTCGCGAGCCGCAATCGGCCGTGCGCATCGGCCTCGGTCATGCTGACTTCGACGAGCAGGGCCGATGGGTTGAGGTTGATGTGCCGAGTCCCTTCGGGGTGGTCACCGTCGTCTCGGTGTACGTGCACTCCGGTGAGGTCGGATCGCCCAAGCAGGTTGAGAAGCAGGGCTTCCTTGTCGAGATGGATCGCCGCATCACAGCGCTGCTGCGCCGGGCGAAGCGCCGCGGCTCTCACGTGCTGATTTCGGGCGACCTCAACATCGCCCACCACGAGGTCGACATCAAGAACTGGAAGGGCAACCGCACCAACTCGGGGTTCCTACCTGAGGAGCGTGTGCACCTCGACCGCTGGGCGGCGATGGGCCTGGTCGACCTCGGCCGCGCGCTCGGCGGTCCGGGCCCGGGGCCTTACACCTGGTGGTCGTGGCGCGGTAGGGGCTTCGACACCGACGGCGGGTGGCGCATCGACTACACACTCGCCTCGCCCGCCCTCGCGGCCTTCGCGTCGTCGGCCGTCGTGGGCAAGGCCCCCACGTATGCCGAGCGCTGGAGCGACCATGCTCCGCTCACCACGCGCTTCGAGCTACCACGGTAGCCTGAGACGGTGCTCTTACCGTCTCACGTTGTCCTCACACCTGTGTCTGGGGGCTGATCGCGGTGGACCTCTGGAAGAGCCTCGCCATCATCGTGCTCTTCACCTTCTTCAGCGCCTTCTTTGTGGCGGCTGAAACCGCATTAGTGGCACTGCGCGAGAGTCAGGCCCAGCGTCTGGCCGACCGGGGCAAGCGTGGCCGTCGCCTGCTCGATCTGGTTGCCCAGCCGAACCGCTGGCTTGCCGCGGTTCAGGTGGGAATCACGGTGGCAACCTTCCTGTCGGCTGCCTACGGGGCTGCCGAGATCGCGCCGTCGATCGTTCCGTGGCTCACGTCGGCGGGCCTGTCGGAGTCGACGGCTGGCACGGTGGCGTTCTTTGCGATCACGCTGCTTATCGCCTACTTCACCCTGGTGGTCGGCGAATTGGTGCCCAAGCGCCTCGCCCTGCGCAACGTCGACGGCATGTCGCTCGCGGTGGCCGCCCCGATCGACCTGATCAGCTCACTCTTCCGCCCGATCATCTGGCTGCTGTCGGTGTCGACCAACGCGGTGATGCGACTGATGGGAATCCGCGACTCGCGCGCGCGGGAGAACATCAGCGGCGAGGAACTGCGCGGCATTGTTGCGGCGCACGAGGAGCTCACCTCCGAGGAGCGGGAGCTGATCAACGATGTATTCGACGCAGGTGACCGTGAACTGCGCGAGTTGATGGTGCCCCGCACCGAGGTGGACTTCCTCGACGGAGGGCTGTCGGTGCAGCGCGCGCTCGAGCTCGTGCTTCAGCTGCCCCACACGCGCTACCCCGTGATCAGGGGATCAGCCGACCAGGTAATCGGATTCGTACACCTGCGCGACATCATCGCCTCGTCAGTTGCCCGCCCAGCCCAGCTACCGCTGTCGATGCTCGTCCGTGAGATTCACGCCTTTCCTGGCACCAAGAGACTGATTCCGGCCCTCACCGAAATGCGCCGCGAGGGGCATCACCTCGCCCTGGTGCTCGACGAGTACGGCGGCACTGCTGGCATCGTCACCATGGAGGACCTCGTCGAGGAACTTGTGGGTGATATTCGCGATGAGTACGACCTTGAGCGGGCCCACTCGGGCGTGGTCGGAAGCATGTTCGAGATCGACGGCCTGCTCAACCTCGAGGACTTCGAGGAGACCGTGGGCCTGGCCCTTCCCGAGGGCCCGTACGAGACAGTGGCGGGCTTCATCGTGGCCCGAAGCGGATCGCTGCCCACCGTAGGGGCGATGGTCGACTTCGGCGGGCGGCGGCTGAGTGTGCTCGAACTCGACGGACGACGTATCAGCCGGGTGAGGGTGGAACCGATCGATTCTGTTGACCCTGACCCCGACGCGCCGGACATCGCCGCCCTGCCACAATGAGGCCACTATGAGCGATGCCGCCAAGCCCCGTGTGTTTTCCGGAATCCAGCCCACCAGCGACTCCTTTCATATCGGAAACTTCCTCGGTGCTCTCAGCAACTGGGTCAGCCTGCAGGACACTCACGACTGCGTCTACTGCGTGGTCGACCTGCATGCCATCACGGTCGAGTACGACCCGGCCGTGCTACGCCACCGCACTCGCGTCTCGTACGCCCAACTGATGGCTCTCGGGGTTGATGTCGAGCGGTCGACCCTGTTCGTGCAGAGCCAGGTGCCGGCGCACGCTGAGCTCGCCTGGGCCCTCGCCTGCATCACCGGTATGGGTGAGGCCGGGCGCATGACCCAGTTCAAGGACAAGTCGCAGAAGGAGGGCTCTGACCGGGCCACCGTGGGACTTTTCACCTACCCCATCCTTCAGGCCGCCGACATCCTGCTGTACCAGGCAGCGGCCGTGCCCGTGGGGGAGGACCAGCGCCAGCACCTCGAGCTCAGCCGCGACCTCGCCGGCCGCTTCAACGCGCGTTTTGGCCAGACCTTCACTGTTCCGTCGGCGCTTATCGTCAAGGACACCGCCAAGATCGTTGACCTGCAAGACCCCACCTCGAAGATGAGCAAGTCGTTGCCGGCTGGCTGTCTGTCTCTGCTCGACACGCCTGCTGAGATTACGAAGAAGGTCAAGCGGGCGGTCACCGACTCCGACGGCGAGGTGCGGTTCGATGCCGCGGCTAAGCCGGGTCTGGCCAACCTACTGACCATCGAGGCGGCGCTATCGGGGCGCACTCCCCAGGCTGTGGCCGAGTCGTTCTCGGGTGGTGGTTACGGACCAATCAAGGCGTCGGTGGCCGAGTCGGTGGTGGCCTTTGTTGAGCCGGTTCAGGCGCGGGTGTCGGAGTTGCTGTCCGACGTCGCCGAGCTCGACCGGATCATTGCTGCGGGGGGAACGCGCGCGGCGGCCATGGCTGCGCCCACCCTAGCTACGGTGTACGAGCGCGTCGGGTTTGTGCGTGCCAGCGGCTGACCCCGCAGCCCGGGTGCTGCTCGGGTCGCTCGTAGTGGGGGTCGCCATCGAGGTGCCCGAGCCGTGGAATGCCCAGCTGACCGAGGCGCGAGCGCGCTTCGACGACCCGGTGGCCCCTCGGGTGTCACCGCACATCACCGTGCTGGCGCCCACGGTGGTGCCGCGTGTGAACCTCGACCGCGTGCTGTCACACCTTGACCAGGCGGCGGCCGAGTGTTCACCGTTCGAGGTCAGACTGCGGGGCACCGCCACCTTCAGGCCCGTGTCACCCGTGGTGTTCGTGGCCGTTGTCGAGGGCATCAGTGGTTGTGAGCAGGTCGAGCGCGCCGTGCGATCGGGAGTGCTGCTGCGGCGTCGCCCGTTTCCGTACCACCCGCACGTCACTGTCGCGCATGACGTGTCCGATGACATCCTCAACGCTGCCTACGACGATCTCGACGGCTTCAGCGCGCGATTCCGGGCCGAGTCATTCACCCTCTCCGAGCAGGGTGTCGACGGATCGTGGTCGGTGATCGCGAACTATGAGTTGACGGGGGCGGCGCTCACGGCTGCTCGGAGCCGTCGGGACTGACGCCGTCGGCCTCGTCTCGCGGCGGGGTCGCACTCCGCTTTCACGGGCCTCGGCTCGGCGGCGCGCGCGCTCGGTCGCGGCGCGACGCTGACGACGCACTGCACGAAGCCGCAGGGCACCCACAGCGCCGGCCAGAAGCACCAGCAGGCCAGGAAGTGTGGGCCACGGTGAGGTCGTGTCACTGTCGACGACGACGGCCTGGGGAGATGCTTCGGGGGCAGTGGAGGTGGGGGTCGCCAGTGCAAGCTCGCTGGCCAGTGCTACCTCGTTGGTCGTGGAGGCGGGCACGGCGCTGAGCTTGTCGTTGGTCAGCGGTTTCACCAACCGGCCGATGGGGGTGAGCTCGTCGGCGTGATCGAACCCCCAGTTCAAGAGGGCAATGGAGGCGTTCTCAGTCGTGTCTTCGATGCGAAACATGGTGGCGATGAGCGTGCGGTCGCCACGCTTGGCGGCCACCCAAAAGGTGCGCTTCGCTTCAGTGGTGAAGCCTGTCTTGCCCGCGATCACGCCGGGATAGCCATGGTTGAGCAGGCGGTTTTCACCGTAGATGGTGTGTGTCCTCCGCTTGCCGTCAACCGGCTCGACGTCGGGAAACTTGTACATGGTGGTCTGGGACACCGCGATGAACTCAGGGATGCGGATCGCCGCCCGGGCGATGAGGGCCATGTCGTAGGCGGAGGTCCACTGTCCGTCATGGTCGAGCCCGCTGGGCGACTTGGCCACCGTGTCGAAGGCCTGAAGCCGCAGGGCTCGCGCATTCATCTGCGCCACTGTCGCATCGATGCCGCCGTTGGCGTTGGCCAGGGCGATTGCAGCATCGTTGGCCGATGGCAGGAGCAGCGCGTGCCAGAGTTGATCGATCGTGTACTTTGCCCCGGGCGCGAGCCCCACCGCGGCGCCGTCGGTGGTGCTGTCGGCCTTGGTGGCGGTGTAGGTGTCGGTGGGCTCGAGCCGCCCCATGAGAGTGATGGCAGTGAGGGTCTTCAGCGTGGAGGCGGGCCGATAGCGGTCGTGCGGTGCCTTGGCGGCCAGCACCTCGCCCGTGTCGGCATCAACCAGCACCCACGAGGCGGCAGTCATGTCGGGGCCGTTGAAGCTGGCTCCCTGGGGTTCGAACTCAACGGCGGTGCCCGTGAGTCGGACTCCCCCGATGGGGGGCTGTCCACTTCGTGAGGGTGGCCCTGGAAGCGACTCGGCAGCGGCCGACGGGGCGGCGAGGCCGACCATGAGAAGCGCCCCCACGAGGGGGACGCTTGCTCGGGCCACGAGTGCGTTCAGGGACATTGGCACCATGGTACTTTCCGCCCCCGGCGACCTCGCGCAGGAACACGTGAGGGGCATCGGGCGGGTCGTGTGAGGCGCGTGGCGCCAGCGACCACGCTCCGCCCTAGAGGCCAGGACGGCGGCGAATCTTGCTGCCGAGCCAGCGAACCGGGTCGTACTTCACGTCGGCCACGCGCTCCTTGAGAGGAATGAGCGCGTTGTCGGTGATCTTGATGTGCTCTGGGCACACCTCGGTGCAGCACTTGGTGATATTGCAGTAACCGAGGCCGAGGTCGTCCTGTGCCATTTCCCTGCGGTCGACCGTGTCGAGGGGGTGCATATCGAGCTCGGCAACCCGCATGAGGTAGCGCGGGCCGGCGAAGCTGGTCTTGTTCTCCTCGTGGTCACGAATTGCATGGCACGTGTTCTGGCAGAGGAAGCACTCGATGCACTTGCGGAACTCCTGGCTGCGCGAGACGTCGAGCTGGGTCATGCGGTAGTCGCCGGGCTCGAGGCCCTCGGGCGGCGTGAACGACGGAACCTCGCGCGCCTTCTGGTAGTTGAACGACACGTCGGTGACGAGGTCGCGAATCACCGGGAAGGCTCGCAGCGGAGTGACCGTGATGGTCTCGCCGGGCTCGAAGGTGTTCATGCGCGTCAGGCACATCAGGCTCGGGCGACCGTTGATCTCGGCGCTACACGAGCCGCACTTGCCAGCCTTGCAGTTCCAGCGCACGGCAAGGTCGCCGGCCTGGGTGGCCTGCAGGCGATGGATGACGTCGAGTACGACCTCGCCCTCATTGACCTCGAGCTCGTAGTCGACGAGGTCGCCGCCGGTGGCGTCGCCACGCCAGACCTGCATGTTCACGGTGCCCTCGGCCTTGGCGGTCTCGGGAGTATTGAGTAGGTCGGTCATCGCTGGGCGCCTTCCGGGAGGTGGCTGAGTTCGTCGGCGGTGAGGTACTTCTTGAGCTCGCTGACGTCGAACAGGGAGAGCAGGTCGTCGGGCATCGACGGCAGGTCCTGGCGAACCACCTCAACGAGGCCGTCGGCCAGCTGACAAATGAGGTTCGACTGGCGCCATTCCGACGACATGCCGGGGTAGTCGTCGCGCGTGTGTCCGCCTCGTGACTCCTGACGCATCAGCGCCGCGCCCGCGATGCACTCGCTGACGACGATCATGTTCTGCAGGTCCATGGCTAGGTGCCAGCCCGGGTTGTACGCGCGGGCGCCGACCACGGTGACCCGGCTGACCCGCTCGCGCAGTTCGGCTAGGCGAACGAGGGCGTCCGCCAACTCGGACTCAGTGCGAATGATGCCGACGAGGTCGTTCATCACCTGCTGCAGGTCTTTTTGGATGGTGAAGGCGTTCTCGCCGCCCTGACGCTCAAAGGGCTCGAGCGCAGCCACGGCCGCGGCCTCAATGGCAGCGTCGGAGATTGTTGCGACCCCGACTCCGGTGTCGGAGACGATCGCCTTGGCGTACAGCGCGGCGCCGAGGCCCGCGCGCCGGCCGAAGACGAGCAGGTCAGAAAGCGAGTTGCCGCCGAGTCGGTTCGACCCGTGCATGCCGCCCGCGGCCTCGCCTGCGGCGAACAGGCCGGGAACCCTGGCCGCCGCGCCGGTGTCGGGGTCGACCTCAACACCGCCCATGACGTAGTGGCACGTGGGCCCGACCTCCATCGCCTCCTCGGTGATGTCGACGTCGGCGAGCTCCTTGAACTGGTGCCACATCGACGGCAGCTTGGCCTTGATGACATCGGCGGGAAGACGCTTGGATACGTCGAGGAAGACGCCACCGTGGGGTGAGCCACGACCGGCCTTGACCTCAGTGTTGATCGCCCGGGCCACCTCGTCGCGGGGGAGCAGCTCGGGTGGACGGCGGTTGTTGTCGGGGTCGGTGTACCAGCGGTCGCCCTCGGCCTCGGTGTCGGCGTACTGCGCCTTGAAGACGTCGGGGATGTAGTCGAACATGAAGCGTCGACCCTCGGAGTTGGTGAGCACCCCGCCGTCGCCGCGCACCGACTCGGTGACGAGGATGCCCTTGACGCTCAGCGGCCACACCATGCCGGTGGGGTGGAACTGCACGAACTCCATGTTGACGAGAGTGCTGCCCGCACGCATTGCGAGGGCGTGTCCGTCGCCGGTGTACTCCCATGAGTTGCTGGTGACCTTGAACGACTTGCCGATGCCGCCGGTGGCGATGACCACCGAGGGGGCCTCGAAGGCCAGGAAGCCGCCGGACTCGCGCCAGTAGCCGAAGGCACCGGCGATACGACGCTCGTCGCCCTCTCCCTCAACGAAAAGCTCGGTGATGGCGCACTCGGCGAACACTCGGAGGCGAGCCTCGTAGTCGCCGAACTCCTTGAAGTCTTCCTGCTGGAGCGACACGATCTTCTGCTGCAGGGTGCGGATGAGCTCGAGCCCGGTGCGGTCGCCCACGTGGGCGAGGCGGGGGTACTCGTGGCCGCCGAAGTTGCGCTGGCTGATCTTGCCCTCGGGGGTGCGGTCGAACAGTGCGCCCCAGGCCTCGAGCTCCCACACCCGGTCGGGTGACTCCTTGGCGTGCAGTTCGGCCATGCGGTACTGGTTGAGGAACTTGCCGCCGCGCATGGTGTCGACGAAGTGCACCTTCCAGCCGTCGTTGGCGTTGACGTTGCCCATGGAGGCGGCGATGCCGCCCTCAGCCATCACGGTGTGAGCCTTGCCCAGCAATGACTTGGTGATGATCGCGGTGCGCAGACCCTGGGCCCGCGCCTCAATGGCAGCCCGCAGGCCCGCGCCGCCAGCACCGATGATGACAACGTCGTAGGAGTGGCGTTCGATCTCAGCCATCGTGACTTCCTTGCTCGAGGGGGTGGAGTGCAGGGATATTTAGAAGAAGTACAGGTTGGTGATGGTGTCGCTCGCTACGAGGTACACGTAGAAGTCGGCGAGCGCGACCCCGATCATCGAAATCCACGCGAACATGGGGTGGCGAGTGTTGAGCTTGGACGTGAGGGTCCAGAACTTGTAGCGCACTGGGTGGGCGCTGAAGTGCTTGAGGCGACCACCGATGGCATGGCGGCACGAGTGACACGAAAGCGAGTACAGCCAGAGGAACGTGGCGTTGGCGAGCAGCACCACGGTGCCCACGCTCATGTGGAACCACTCACCCTCGCCATTGCGGAAGGCGATGAGGGCGTCGTAGGTGAGAATGACATTGAGCAGAAGGCCGAGGTAGAAGAAGTAGCGGTGGATGTTCTGCCCGATCAGCGGCTCGCGGGTTTCGCCCGTGTAGCGCTTGTGCGGCTCGGCCACGGCACAGGCCGGGGGCGACTGCCAAAAGGAGCGGTAGTAGGACTTGCGGTAGTAGTAGCAGGTGAGCCGGAAGCCGAGCGGCACGATGAGAATCAGTAGCGCCGGCGAGAGGATCCACCACGAGCCGACCGGCATCCAGCTGCTCGAGCCCTCGACGCAACTAGTCGCGAGGCATGGCGAATAGAAGGGCGAGATCAGCGGCTCGGCGAAGTAGTTGGCGTTGGAGAAGGCACGCCAGGTCGAGTAGATGATGAACGACACCAGCACGATGACCGTGATGAGTGGCTGCACCCACCACCTGTCGGTGCGCAGGGTGCGCTGGGCTATTTGGGCGCGCCCGCCGGGTGTCGCACTATCGCGCACTGTGGCCACGTGGGGTCCTCCGAAGCGGGTGTGACGGGTGCCCGAGCGCACCACGAGTTGTTTTGATGATAGTGGCGGTTCCGGGAGGGGCGACACTCGAAAATCGGCTCAGGCACCTGTGATTTACGTCATGGGTCGCAGAGCGATGGGGTCCACTAGCCTGAAGGTCAATGGCGTGGCGCGTTGAATGTCGCGCCGCCGCCAGATGCTCGGCACTGCTCGTCCTAGTGCCTCGTTACCCGCTGCCAGGAGGACCACATGACCACCACCGAGTCGGGGCTACCCTTCGAGCCGGTGTACGGCCCCAATTCGCGCGCGGGGTTCGAGCCTGCCACCGCCCTCGGCGACCCGGGTTCGTACCCGTTTACGCGTGGGGTGTACCCGTCGATGTACACCGGTCGGCCCTGGACCATGCGGCAGTACGCCGGCTTCGGCACAGCGGTCGAGTCGAACGCCCGCTACCAACAGCTGCTGGCGGCTGGCACCACCGGGCTCAGCGTGGCCTTCGACCTCCCGACACAGATGGGCTACGACTCCGACCATCCCCTGGCGCGTGGCGAGGTGGG
>Ga0114966_10004394_pt1 | contig 12131 bp, 9 predicted proteins | sample M_130207_XF_Meta_FD_87029 | JGI IMG/M metagenome (GOLD analysis project Ga0114966, IMG submission 87029) | Freshwater microbial communities from Lake Montjoie, Canada to study carbon cycling - M_130207_XF_MetaG | ecosystem: Environmental > Aquatic > Freshwater > Lake | place: Lake Montjoie...
AATCGTATATGAACTCAATATTATTGTATTCGGTTGAATATTTTGTCAGAACTTTGGTAAATCTTATATCTGTTGGCTTTTCACACAATTCCGTTTGGGTTAAATGAAACAACCGATTATTGTTAAACGTTTTCATTAAACTGCTTATCTCGTTAAAATGCCAAATCTGGTTTTGAAAAGTGATTCTATCAATGTAATCCGAGTAACATACATTGTCTAAAAATCGCGAATAAAACGGCAAGGACGTCTCCATTTGGGGGGATATGACATCTACAATATTCTCGTGCCATAAAAGTGCAACCGTGGTTCGGTCTGTCTCGTTCATCAATGTATTATGGTCGTCCATTTTATACGGACGGGCAATTAAAGATTTTGTTATTTTATTTGTGTCTTCGTTGAACGTTTTTACATTCAATATGTTTTGCAATATTTCAGTATTAATTAACTCTGGTTTTTTATCGTATATTTTTTGAATAAACCCGAGTTTTCGCAAATCACCCAATGCGTAATTCTCTATTATTTCAACTTTGGATTCGTCTATGTTTGGAAATGTTCTGCGTATTAATGCTTTCATTTGATTAGGAGTCGGCGTTTTCACTTCAAATACATTGCAAACTTTCATCAACTCTTTGATTTTTTTATCCACATTGTAATTTCCTATGCAAATGATCGGATTTAATGTCATATTTTCCAATCTCTGTTTCTTTGTCTTCTTTTGACGAATTAGTTTTATTAATGAGGTAAGTCCACCTTTGTCGCCACTATTCATACCATCGATTTCGTCCATAACAATTGCGATTTTTTTCACTCTCTTATGCATCATATCCAACACATTGCATGAAGATATGTTATTGCTCGCGATGTTTTCAACCAAGGCTTTATTTCGCACATCGCCCGCATCATAATGGATAACATCATAATTTAATTTCTTTAAAATATCAATTACAAATGTCGTTTTGCCAACGCCAGAAGAACCATATATGTAAAATCCCTTCTTGAAATTCGTATTTTTATGGTTCTTTTCAAAATTATTCAATATTTCGCAGATTTCTTGTTCGGTTTGTTCTCTGTCGAAATTTTTATTCATGCTATTTTAATTAACGATTAAGCTTTAATTAAAATAAAAAAGTATTGTTTTGTAATCGGCTGAACGCATTTGACTTCACCTTAAACAATTCTTAGACCGGTTATCGTCCAAAACGACCGGTTATCGTCCAAAACGACCGGTTATCGTCCAAAACGACCGGTTATCGTCCAAAACGACTGAAGTCGGTTGTCATCGACACATAGTTTCCACCCTTTGACTGCAATGCGCCATTGTATGAATATGGGTCTTTTGGACTGCTATTTGGCAGTGTTGCAACTCCGGTTGTGTTGCTTCCCGGTCTATATTGGGTGTTGTTATATCCAGATGCCCCTGCACTGCTACTGGTATTGGAGGGACCGTTATAGGATTGCTTATATCCAATGCGGTCTAATCCAAGTCTGTCAGCAGTTGAACTCAATAGATTTCCCGCAACATCAAATGTTTTTTCAAACACGTTTCCAGCAACATCAAATGTTTTTCCAACCACATTTTCTGCAGTATCCAATGTTTTTCCAACCACATTTCCAGCAGTATCCAGCGTCTTTCCAACCACGTTTCCGGCAGCATCGACTGAACTATTAACAATATTTCCTGCTACACCAATGGGACCAGTCATTGGTGGTTTTACTGCAGTTGTGCCGGTTGCGCCACCACCAGTTGCGCCGGTTGCACCACTGCCAAATGCAAGTGAATTATTAGTAGTAGTCTTGGTTCCGGAACCGCCATTTCCACCGCAATCAGTGCATACGCCGTGACTTTGACAACCCGGGCAAGCAGGACATACCGGAGGAACAATTTGAGTTTTTAATAAATAATCGCTCGAATTGTCGGAACCAACTGCATTGGTGTTAAAATAAATATACCACCGTGAAAATGCGTCCAATAATGCATCGTTGCTATTTACATCAATTGAACTATTAACAGCACTATTAACAGCACTATTAACAGCACTATCATCAGCACTAATATACAACCCATTTTTAGTGAATCTGCGACATTTAACTACTCTAATACTATTGGTTCCCGTATTCAAAGTATTTGCAAATACTGCTAAAATAGTATTATCACCACTGGGCCAATACATGATTGTATGTCCTCCAACTGTGTCTTGAATGAAATATGGTTGACCGGTTGTTTGGCTAAATGTTTTTTTCGATGCTGGTGTATCTGTATTTGTGGGTGTAGTATATTTAACATCAGGAATGGCATTATCTAAATGTGCGTAATCTCTATAATATACGTTAATTGTTCGGTCAACGCCTTGTCCGTTTAGAATCAACAAATTTCCATTTGTAAAATCAAACATAACATTTGTTAATAATTGGAACACAGTTTTGGTTTTGTCGTAAAAGTCTACCACAATATTCGTATCATCTTTGGAGTCTTTATTGTATGAATAGGACGGAAGTAACTGTATGTCAGCATGTGTTTCTTTAGAATAATCTCTATATGTTTGCATTATCGAACCATTGTAATACCCCATTACGGCGTGTTTATATGAACCCGTTGTAGCAACCGTGTTTCCTGTAACCGTGTTTCCTGTAACCGTGTTTCCAGCAACAGTTGAATTTGTCAAATCCATTACATACAAATACGTGTCGTTGCCCCATGTAATATAAGTAAGTTGATTGTATTTAGATGCAACCGTCCATGCAGTATCTATGGATTCCACCGTAGTTTTTAGACTTTCGGAGCAAATTTGGTTCATTGTAATGTTTGATGTGCCTTTTTCATAAGTATATATGTCGGCTAAACTTCTTGGAACAATATCAATTCCAGTTACAGTTGAGCCAGTACTGTCCGCAGTATCCGAATATTGAGAACCAGATACTATAATTGCATTTCCGTTTCGTTGATCGAAGAATATATCATCGTATAGTTTTGTAATAGCAACATTTGAATTATAAGCACCTACTGTTTGGGAACTAAAACTATCTTGACCTTTTAAATAGCTATTAAATCCTTCTGAAACCAAACCCCATCTTTTTACTGTTGTCGCTACAACCAATACAATCAACAGAATTAAAAATATTAATAGTGGATTTAATTTGATTTCACTCATTATATTCTATTACGAGAAAATAGAGAACTAAGGAAACCTCAGTAAAAAATTGAAGTATTTGTCAAATAAATATAATTAAACAAAAACAAGGCAAATATGGATAAATCACCGATTAATGAAGTTGTTATCAAACCAAAGCGAGTTATAAAAGAGAAAGTATTGTTAAAACCATACCACAATCCAAATTCCGCATTTGAGGTTGGAATCGATGAAGCCGGACGAGGTCCCCTATTTGGAAGGGTTTATGTCGCGGCCGTTATTTTACCTAAAGATACAGAATCATTTCGACATGATTTGATGAGAGACAGTAAACAAATAAAATCACGCAAAAAAATGATAGAACTTGCCAATTATATAAAATCCAATGCAATCGCGTGGCACATTTACTTTGCAGAAGCCAGTGATATTGACACAACCGGTATTTTGAACTGCGTGATAAGAGGTATGCACCATTGTGTAGGTAAAATTATTAAGCCTTCGAGCGATGGTTTGCTATTGGTTGACGGCAACTATTTTCGCCCTTATACGCGATTCGATGAAGAGACAGAAACTCTTGTAACAATCCCCCATGAAACTGTAGAGAAGGGAGACGGCACTTATTCGTCAATTGCAGCCGCGTCTATTTTGGCGAAAAACGAGAGAGACACTTATATGGAGGCTTTATGTGCGGAACATCCAGAATTAGGAGAGAAGTATTCGTTGCATACCAATATGGGATATGGGACAAAGGCGCATTTTGAAGGCATTCGGCAACACGGTATCACAGAATGGCACCGAAAATCATACAAAGGAGTTTGCTAACATTCTTATATGGATATTATTTATATGAGTGAAATTGCAAACTGTCTTGTAAAATTAGAGTCAAGTAATTTATCGTCGGGAAAAAAAATGAGATTATGTGAACGTATAAGTGGTATTTTAGATGAAACTAAAACAATTAACCAAAGAATCACGATTTTTCAAAAATTAATGCATATTTGGTTTAATTCACATGCAATCCTTGAAGAAATATATAAAACATTGAATAATGAAAATTTTTGTTTTTTACATGATATATACATACAGATTGATTCTGAAAATAAAACTTCGAGAATTTCACTGTTTAAGCATGTAAGTAGAAAGTTTCAACAAAACAATGTAGATTTTGATGTAAATATATATAAATCCAATCAAATTGATGCTTGTAAAAGTAATATTATGGCAATTCCAATTGCTTTTCAAATTAATAATAGCCGGAGCAGTCATGCGAATATGCTAATAATAAATACAAAGGCTAAAACGGTCGACCACTTTGAACCTCACGGAACTTATTCAGGTAGTAATAAGATACCTCAAGAATTGATAAATACACAAATTGATAAATTGATAGATATGTTAGTTGATCGCAGTATATATACGGTAACACATCCGGACGAAACTTGTCCCAATTTACAAGGTTTTGTTAGAGAAAGTGAGTGGAGTGGAACTTGTGCGATGTTTTCAATGTTTTATGCCATAAAACGATTACTAAATCCGGAAAAATCACATAGTGAAATAAATAGAGAAATTGAAGTTATATTCAGAACAAGCCGTAATCCAGTGAATACGATAATATATATAACAAAAAGTTTAGTGAATTTATTAAATATCAATGAAACTGATATGACAGTGAATTCGAGACAAATTAACCCCAGATACCATTTTCAATATCCGGACGGTACAGTTGTTTTTTTTGGTGCAGTTGTAAATGGCGTTCCAGATGGAATTGGAAAAATCGTATTTCCCGATAAGACCGAGTTATATGGCAACTTTGATAATGGTGAACTGAATGAAAGTGCTCGCATGACATTACCTGATAAAACAGAAATTGATGGGTTTTATTCTAATGGTTCGATGAATGGAAATGGTAAAATTAAATATACAAATGGTGATATTTATGCAGGAGATATAACCAATAATAAAAAAAATGGATTCGGCATAATGAAATATAAAAAAGGTGATATTTATGAAGGAAATTGGATTGACGATAAACGAACCGGACAAGGCACCATGAAATATAAAAATGGAGATTTATATAAAGGAAATTGGTTTGATAATATACCACGCGGACAAGGCACCATGCAATATGCCAATGGTAATGTTTACGAAGGAAATTGGCTTGAGTATGACCGATCCGGTCAAGGCGTAATGAAATATGCAAATGGGAAGGTTTATGAAGGAAATTGGATTGATAATGAACCGGATTATGAACCAGATTTTGCCCCGTCTGCTTCAAATGAGATTGATAAATATGCACCGTCATCTCCAGATTTTGCCCCGTCATCTCCAGATTTTGCCCCGTCATCACCCGATTATGCACCAGAAAAAAAAGGGGGTAAAACAAAAAAAAGACGCATAAATAAAAAAACAGGAACCAAACGTAGAAAAGGAAAATGCTACAGGGGGTAAAAAATATTTTATCTTATATAAAACACTATTTTATATACACCATTGAAGATTTCGTAAACTTGTTGAACCGCCTGTGGTCGGCAACGAAGTTGCCTCCCGAACCGTTTTAAATCTTTAAAGGCGCGGTATCAGTAACGATTTGCTGCTTCGCGGTACAAAGCACACCGGCGGTGGTTCGGGAGGAGACTTCGTCTCCGACCACAGGCGGTTCAACAAGTTTACGAAATCTTCACCGATATAAACTATGCCCTACATTTATTGGATGAACCTCGGTCTTAGATGAAAACCTCGGTCTTACATAAAAAGACTCTCCAAATGTTTCTTCGAAACCGTTCTAATATCGGTGCTTTTATCCATCTTCGAGTATCCAATTGTAAATTCATCCGGATTGGTTTGGACGAATCCAAGAACATACTCTACTTTCTCTCCTTCCAGCGTGAAAAACTTGGACCACCTAGTCACCTTGTTATCTGCAAATGCCACCAATATATGGTAATAGTATCGCCTGTCTTCATACGACACTGTATGCGCGATAAACCACGTCTCATCATCTACTCGAATGCCATTGGTCGACCCTCTTAATAATTCAAAGAACCGCGGAACCTGTATTTCTCTCTTGTTTATCAACGTATTTGCGTGTCCGATTTCATATGTTGTCATCGGCCACCAATTATATACTACGCGCAACGTTTCGTCCGCAAATAGAACCCAATTCTTCTCTGTTTTGGAACATCCATCCGTCTTTGTTAAAAACGACGAATTCACGCATTCATTCTCATAATCAATTGTTCCATATTCGACCTTCATTGTTCCGTCTGGAATTCCGCGATTTGCAGTGAAATGCGTGGTGCCATTGTGTTCGAACAGCCGAATATCTTCCAAACCCTTATATCTTCCGTCAAAATCGGAATTGTATCCCAATTCAAACGTTTTGCCAAGATACGTTATCATATTCTTGGTTACTATGTGTTCTCTGTTGATATATCCCCCATTATCATCAATATAATAATTCACGTGTCTGCGATTGATTACCATCTCTCCATTATGCATGCAAAAAGACGGCGTGCTAGTATTGAAACCCTCCTCTAATACCAGGCTTTCCAATGGGATTTCAACCATCTCTAATGGTTTGCAATAAAACTTGTAATTAGAGAACACATTCTTCATAATCGAATCCTCTATACTATTCGCACATAAAACACGCATACTGAGTCTGGCAATGTCAATGTTGTCCGGATTGTAATAGTATCCAACTATACTATACTCATAATCGAGTTTATAATCATACACGTCATTCTGCAAAAATAAATAATCTATTTTTGACCTATCCACCCCCTCCAATTGGTTGCACGCCATTTTATAAAACTCATATGCCAACTTATGTTTGGATTCATTTCTATAATGGTGGATTATTTCGTAAATGTTCTCTAGACGCTTCGGGAAATAATCGTATGCCAACAACCAATATGCGATTGCCATCTCTTTCTGATTTAACCAGTTGTAGCATCGACCAATGCTATAATAACTGTGCCATACCTCGTCAAACCATCCGCCAATTTCGATTCGTTTTTTATACATTTCAATTGCCTTTTCTTTGTCGCCATTATCTCTATAACTGTTTGCCAAATAAAACGTATATCTATCATTGTTCGGCTTATCTACTAAGCCTTGGGTTAGTAAACGAATATCTCTATCAAACTTATCGGCTTTGGCACCACCATCCCCAATATCATCAATAAATACCATATCTCTCTCAATTTGGCTATATTTTGTTCCATCTGGAGTGCTGATAACTTCGTGTGTGACGCCCCAATATTTTATACCCATATTGTTCTTTACAATTCTCACATTTTTGTAAGAAAACCGCTCGCTCCCCTGAAACAGATGAAACACGTCCGCCTTTAACAATCCTTGTTTAAATGAGTTCACGTCAAAATTGGGACCTTTCATCAAAACCATGTCCGCATCCATAAGCAAGACATAATCAATATCTGGGTTTTTCTCACACGCCTGCAACGAAAATGTTCTATTATATTCAAAATCCTTGAATGGCTCTTTAATCACCTTACCTGGTTTATTTCTCTCTTTGAAATAGTTTTCGATTAACTCAACCGTATTGTCAGTGCTTCCGGTATCACAGATGCAATAACTATCAATAATATCGATAATCGAATCGAATAATCTTGTTATGATTTTGGACTCATTCTTCACAATCATATTTAAACAAAGTTTAGGCATTTCTCTCTCTATCTTATTATTTAAAACTTGTATTTATATCTTTTTTTTCTTTTCTTTTGTCAGATTAAAATATATTATGGCTTGTAGTCGTTATAGTAATGATAAAAACAGAATAGAGAAACGCAATGCAATCAGCACATTTGCCGGAAGATATACTTTAGATGTTCCCGGTCCGGGCGACAATATGGCATTTAATGCCGATCCGCATCTTCGTATTCAGAAATGGGGCGCAAATTTTCGCGAAAATATGATGGATATAAACAGCGATTTGCGTGGATTAACCCGGCCTTTAAACCGCGATTTACCAGAGATTAACTGTTACAAAAAATATTCGGCGCATTCTACGAAAATATCATATGATGAAACCAACTATGTGACTGACGATTCTCGTGCAACAAACCCTGCATGGACTTATAGAGATATTGAAATGAATCGATGGGAACAACCTTTTTTGAACCCGCTCGATAAATTAGAAAAACCATTTTACAATAACTTGAATACCAGAATCTTGGAAAAAGATTATTTCAAACCTCAACCCGCAAAATTACAACTCGCAGAACCGTTTCCAAATTTGAATTGAAACCCAGCATAAACAGAAAATATAAATAATAACAAAACTATAATTTTTTATTTATAAAATCTTCATCGGTATATATAGTTTAATGGAATTAGCAATACCTTTAGTAGCATTGGGCAGTTTATATATTGTATCAAATCAAACAAAGAAGCCAAAACCGGCAGAAGGATTTTTACCAAATACCAACATTCCCGATAAAAATTATCCATATCCAGTATCAAATATTATTCCGGACACCGATTTAACTGCAAAACTAACAACCGTAAATAAATACGACGGACCTTCTGTTTACACCGATAAATATTTTAATCCATATTCAAAAGATAGCATCGTTAATAAAACCATCGAATCCGACTCAAACAACTACAAATCTCTTAGCGGAGACAAAGTAGATTCCGGACATTTTAAACACAATAATATGATGCCGTTTTTTGGGGGTAAAATCCGATCCACAATCAATCCCGAATCAAACGAATCTATCATGGATAATTATTTAGGAAGTGGGTCGCAAGTAATTGCGAAATCCGAACAATCGCCTTTATTTGCCCCAAATGAGAAATATCAACTGGCTAACGGTGCTCCAAACATGAACGACTTTTATCAATCTCGTGTTAACCCAAGTATGCGTATGGCGAATGTGAAACCGTTTGAAGAAATCAAAGTCGGCCCTGGGTTGGGGCTCGGTTACGGCACCGAAGGTGCCGGTGGATATAATTCGGGCACAATGATGCGTGAATCCTGGCTACCCAAGAATGTAGACGATTTGAGAACGTCCAACAAACAAAAGGCGTCAGAGGTTATGCAACTCGGACATGAAGGACCTGCGAAAAGTCGCATTACTAATGTCGGCATTCTGGGGGCTTTTCAAAAAAACCGCCCTGAAACCGCGTTTGCATGGGGGCAAGACCGCCTATTTACAACGGTTGGAGCAGAAAAAGGCCAAACTATGCACTCAATCCCCGTCGAGAGACACGTAGTCCGCCCCGAAACAACAGTTGATTATAACGGCGTGGCGCAAAGCACCCACATGCAACAAGCGATGCCGGGAGAAATATTACCAAGTCATCGAATTGAATTGGGTCCTACACAGATTGGCTCAGCCAATGCAGTTGGTCGTGGATTCGGAAATGATGGGGATTATGGACTCAAATCAAAACAAGTATACGACAACAATCGTAGTTCAAACGTGCAAGATGATTATTTTGGTGCGGTTGGAAGCAGTATCGGAGCAGTTGTCGCGCCTCTTCTTGAAATGATGCGTCCTTCTCGCAAGGAGAATACTACTGGAAATATGCGCGTTTATGGAGATGCCAAACCGTCGGTAGCGCAGTCGTATTTGTATAACCCGAATGATGCACCAGCACACACCATGCGTGAAACCACAGAGAACTCGACTAATCATTGGAATGCGAATAGAGGTCAAACAAATAATGCATATTTAACCACAAAGACTGAAGCAATGCCACAACAGAGAGACACCACTCACAATTCACATATTGGAAATGCTGGATTCAAGAATTCGTCGGCAAGAACATATGACGCCGAGCTCAGTTATCAACCAAGTAATATTAAAGCCGATACCATCAAAGGACGGTTCGGCAACTCAAATACGAATGTTTTTAATAACTCGGTTAATTATCAGGGGAAACCAAAGGATTTAGATATGGTTAACAACAGAGATATTATTCCCAAAATGCCGTATATGAGTCAATCTTCCGAATCGCTTGGTTCATACCAACAAAAGGGGCAAACACTTGATTCAAATATTAATATGGAGAGAAACACACCCGATCTCTATAATGCATTGCAACAAAATCCTTATGCTATCAAGAGAACGTATAAATAAATTTTATACAAAGAATTTTTTATACAAAAATGATAAAAATAGAGAGATAATAAAAAATAAAATACAAAATGTTTTATTTTTTATAGCGAAACTTACAAGAAATGGTGGTTGATAAACGCCGTAAACCCAATTATGACGTCAACTAATAACACCTTCCACGAATCGCGATTTCCATTTATTGCTCCATATGCAAATAACCCGTATAAAAATCCATGAACGGGTCTTAAATTATTCCACCAAATTGGTTTTCCGCCAGTTTCCAGTCCTGTTTTTCTGCTCCCAGTAAAATAAATATAAAAGAACCCAATAGAGATCATTGCCGCTACATACCCCATATATGGCAAAAATTCAGGAAATGCCATTGCTAAATATGTAATTAAAAGTCGTGTACCCATGCAACCTACGAGAAAAAGAGCAATGCTATTCATTATATATTATTGACGCATACATAAAATCGATTTTTTATATCGTATAATTGTATTAAGAAACTATCGTAATAAGAAAACTACTATATAAAAAATACTATGAAAACCGAATCATTTAATCACGCCGGAATAGAATATTCCATTAAAATTGGTAAAAATGCAAACGAAAACACCGAAATCGTAAAAAATGCGCGTGAATCTGATATATGGTTTCACGTATCAGATTTACCTTCGTGCCATGTTATTCTTGAAAACACGATAAAACTAAACTTGATTCCGCGTCAAGTTGTAAAGAGATGTGCTTACCTTTGTAAAATCAACTCGTCTGCAAAATCATTATCTAAATGTAGCATAATTTATACTACAATTGTAAACGTCCAACCAACAACGATACCAGGTCAAGTAGTTACAAACAATTGTAAAACTATTTGTGTATGAGAGATTTGGTTATTTGCGAGTCAACGCACTTACGTCTTGTTTATTTATATGTGTTGTTTTTACTATATTTTTTACGATTTTTTTAAAATTCAGGTCTCTCTCATAATCAGTGCTCCCACCCATCAAGCTTTTTGTTAATAATATGTATTCTTGGTTCTTATTATGATTTGTCAAATAATCTGGATTCGCCTCTTTCCATTGTGCGATTTGGCGCCAATTTCGACTTGACAGCGTCTCTATTGCTTGGTCTGTTAGTTTTTTATTTTCATCATTATGCCATTGATTTTCGTTGCGAACATAGAGAGTCTCTCTTTTTATATCCGTGCAATGCATCGGTCGACTGGTTAACGATAATTTATTGATTTCTTTATTGAATAGCTCGGAAATCGCGTCAACATATCCGAGTTTTCTATGAAGAACCAAGTCTTCCATTTTTAGATGGATACTTTTTATAAAATCGGTAATATTTACAGCATCTTTGCATTGTTCGTTTAAGAAAAAATTCAAATTGAAACTTTGTTTTACGTTATTGTTATTATTGTTTGTGGTTGTTGTATTGTTGATTAGCGTTAAACTTTCCGTAAAACATGCATTCGTTTTTGCCAATGCCATGCAAATATTCATTATTTCCTTTAATTGTTCGTTATTCTCCACGGTTTCTGTCTTGGTAATCAATGCACTTATGTGGTCGCTTTGATTTGTTAATATCGCATTTATTTGATTATTTTGCTGACAAATTAGTTTGGTTTGTCGTTTATTTTGCTGGAGTAATCCATTGATTATTGTTTTATCTTCTGATTTGGTAAAATTGCCTTGTCGTGCCGGTTTACCGTATTCGTAAAAGGAGTCGTTTTTGATTATTTGGTCTCTGTGGCAATTGTCTGTATATTTTTCCTGTTTAATTGTTGCTTTATTTTTAAATATATTTCTCAAAACCGAGTCGCTGTATTTTGGATTTTGAAAGCGGATAAATCCGGTCAAGATATTATCTTCGGGGTTTTTGCAGAAAATTAAATATTCACATGCTTGGA
>Ga0114966_10004395_pt1 | contig 12131 bp, 8 predicted proteins | sample M_130207_XF_Meta_FD_87029 | JGI IMG/M metagenome (GOLD analysis project Ga0114966, IMG submission 87029) | Freshwater microbial communities from Lake Montjoie, Canada to study carbon cycling - M_130207_XF_MetaG | ecosystem: Environmental > Aquatic > Freshwater > Lake | place: Lake Montjoie...
ATCAACCAGAATCCTTTGGCGTTTGTTTGTAAGACTTCGATCGCCGCCGAAGTCATTTCAACAAGGGTGGGGTTTTCTTGAAGATCGGCCGAATCATAGTTCTCAAATTCATGTTTTGTGGATTTGCCTACGGACAGACGTCCGACGGTCGGGTGAAAATCGCCATCGGCCGTCGCGTACGGAAGATGGCCGGCATACTTGCCGACTCCATAGAAACCGAGGAGCCGTTTTCGGTAATTCGCCGCTTCGCGGGCGGCTTCCTGCAAGCGTTGCTTGCCGTTGACGCCCGCTGTCCGAACGGCCGTCACGTACGGCCCGCCATTTTTCGTGTCAACGCTCTTCAGGTCAGCCTCTGTCAGATACACGTTTTCGGCAACGAATGGTGTTTTGGGGGTTCCGTCCGTCGGCAGGTCTGCCACCGCTTTCCGGCCCTTTGGATCCCGCAGATCACCGTAGCCACCGCCAATGAGGACATCGAGCCCCGGAAGCGGTTCTTGGGGATGCATGGTTGAGCGGAGTCCGAGCAGGTCGCGTGTCAGATTTTGATAGTCATCGCGATGGACGTTGTGGGCATAGGCTGCCGCGGGTGTGGCATGACTGATAGGGACGCTGGAGACGGCTCCGACGGAGTAGCCCTGCTCCTGGGCCCAATGAGCAATCGTGCGTACGGGATGGCCCACACCATCGACGTTGACCGCATTATTATACGACTTGATTCCGGCGGTCATGCTGGATGCGGAGCAGGAAGAATCGGTAACGGCATGTCGAAACGCCGGATCATTGGACAGGCCCATCAGATAGGCCGAATCCGTTCCGGGCGTCCACGGATTCGGGCCGCCGTGCTCGATGTTGTAGCCTCCCAAAGTTGTTCCGCCCGGATTGAGAACGACTTGTTTTTTTGAGTCCGTCTTCGTCCCCGAGTTGAGAGGTGTGGTGCACATGAATCCGAATTGAGTCGTTTGTTCGGCGGTATAATCCTGAAAGTGCAGTCCGGTTCCGCGGCCGTTTGCATAGTTCACTTGTTGGGTTTTGTGAATCGCGGCTGCACGGGTTGTCTGCCAATCCAAGCCATCAAAAATCACCAGAAAAACATATTTTTTGCCACAGTCAAACGCCGCCCTTTGAAGATCGTAGACGTTTGTTTGATCGAGAAATTCGGCATGGGGATTGAGTGTGTGAGCGGGGATTCTGCCGAAAATCCGTTTCAATTTTTCCTCGCTCCGGTAGGGGCTGTTGACGCCATCAAAATTACGCAGATCCACAGGCTGCAGTTTCCCGGAAGTTTCCTGCGGAAAATACGTTCCGAACGTATAGACCGGAATCAGTCGGTTGGAGTGTGATCCCCATTGAGTATATTTTGAGGTGTCATCGCCCCAATGTCCGAAGTCTGCGTAGTCCCGTTCTATGGCCTTCGTCTGCAACTCACGAATGTGGTCTGCTTTGGCCGGATTCAACGCCAGCAGAAGGCAGGCGAACGCCATCCATGGCACCGGTAAACAGGTCCGGTTTCGAGACAAAAAAATGGAGTCGTCAACGGCGTCCGGATTCGGTGTCACGGATTTTGTCTTGGAAGTGGAAAAGCGTTTCCGACGCATGCCATCTGCCTTTGGGTTGTTTGGAGAGTACTCAAGGATGGCTACCGATGGAATGTTGTCGAGGATTCCAGCAACAGTCTTCGGTTCTGGATCCGGACGCAGCACGGAGTTTGGGTGACGATCTATCGGGGGATTGTCGCGGATCAGGGATCTGTTCGAAATATCAACAGTCGCCACACCAAAAATTCCGGCTCAAAGGTTTGTGGCTCATCGTGGGCGATTGGCGATCACGAGACGAAAGGCAAGTGGCTGACAACGATTGCTGAGTGTGATCGTGCGTCTCGACCGGACCTACTTCGTGGTCCACTCTGGTGGTGGCGCCAATTCGGCCGTAGGAGCATTGCCCGCGTTGGCGCGACCACTGCCTTGCAGTCGACTGATGCAACGAATGGTCATGTCTCGATCACAAACCATTTGGCAACTCAAACGCACTCCTGACGCTCCTTTCGCAAGTAACAATGCCTTTTCAGCAGTCGTCATTTCGGGAGGCTCACCCGCAATCATTTCCACGCGACAGGTCGTACAACGCGCATTTCCGCCGCAGGCATGGAGCTGATCGACACCCGCATTCTCCGTCAACGCCAACACCAAACGTTTGCCATGGGGCACGTCGAACTCACCGAATCCTTCGACAACCAGCGTGGGCATGAATCATCTCCAATGGTCAAACGACAACAGCGTCACGGAATTGTATCGCGATACATTCGGGGGGCTTTCAGCGACAACGATCAAGGTTAAACTGTTCCGGAACTGAACTCAACCGATCTCCATCGCAGCCGGGTTTATTTGGTGAGATTGTCCTGTTTGATCTGTCCGGCGACAAAATCGATGTGGCCGAAGACGGGGGGCGGCCTTGGGTGGTACTGTTGTCGTGCCGTTGTTAATCTCAAAAGTCAGGCACCGTCGGGCGAATGGGCAGACTAGACCTCGGGCGTGAGGGTGATTGTTTTCCAGTCCGATAGGTTGACTACTCCGATATGTTCACCACTTCGATTGTGTAGCGACGGCATGACGCATCTGACGTACGTTGATTATCTGGTGATCATCTCCTATCTCGCTGTGACGATGGCGATTGGGTTGTGGGTTGGCAGTTACGTCCGCAGCGGATCGGACTTCTTCTTAGCAGGTCGCTCTTTGCCGTGGTGGGCGATCGGGATGTCGCTTGTCGCCACGGACATTGGCGGGACGGATCTGGTGGGTATCGCTGGTGATTCGTACCGATATGGTATGGTCATGGGGAACTTCGAGTGGATTGGTTGCGTGCCGGCGATGCTGGTCGCCGCATTCGTGTTTATCCCGCATTTGTGGCGTTGTCAGGTGACGACGATTCCCGAATACCTAGAGCGTCGGTTCAGCGTTCAGTTGCGTGCGTCTGTGGCCTCCGTCTGGCTAGTGTTGATGGCCTGCAATTTAGGCGTGATGTTACTGGCTTCGGCGAAGTTCATGAGTGATCTCGCAGGCTGGGAGATGTCGTTATCCATTCTCGGTGTCGCCCTGCTCGTCGGAGTCTATACGTGGTCGGGCGGCTTGGGAGCCGTCGTTTATACAGACGTCCTGCAGGGCGTGATTATGATTGGCGGCTGTCTCATGATTGTTGTCGTCGGTATCAGCGACCTTGGAGGTCTCGAGCCATTTATCGACAAGGTGCATGCGGCAGCGCACGAACGAGGAAATCGTGTTGTCTCTACCTCTCCCGATTCGTCCTTGCCGATGAAGACCGCGAACGAAAGGTTCACGTCGGCAGAGTCAGACACTTTTTCTCTGGTCTTACCAGTGGATTCAACATCACCAGGACCATGGCCGGCGATTTTGTTCGGATTGGCGATTATTGTTAGCCCTGGTTACTGGATCGGAAATCAGTGCATCGTGCAGCGATCCCTCGGAGCAAAATCGGAGTACGATGCGAAGGCCGCATACGTTTACGGAGCATTACTTAAGGGTTTGATTCCGTTCTTGGTCGTCATTCCCGGTTTGATTGCCTTGGTCAAGTTTCCACAGCTGACCACCGAACAGGCCGGAGGTGCATTACCGTTGCTTGTTGGTCGATTGCTGCCAGAAGGGTTCCGCGGCGTTTTCGTCGCCGCATTTCTGGCGGCTTTGATGTCCAGTGTTGACTCCTATCTGAACTCGGCAACAACAATTTACGTCAACGATTTTTATCGTCGGTTTTATCGTCCGCACGCGGACGAGGGACAAATGCTATTGATTGGCCGATGGACCACGATTGGGTTTGTTTTGTGGGCCGTCTACTTTGCCTTTCAAATGATGGCCTATCAGCAAAACATTTACAGTCTCTTTCAGACGTTAATGTCGTTCGTCGTCGGGCCAACTCTGGGGGTACTGCTTGCGGGAATGCTTTCTTCGCGCACGGCTTCAGAAGGCGCATTATCCGGCTTCTTTGCCGGCCTCGCGACTGCCGCCGGCCTGTTGACGTTGAACCTTTCCACGGTCGGTTTATGGCTGAATATGCCGCCGCTGTTTCGGGTCGAGGCACCTTATCTCTACTATTCCATTTGGGCTTTTCTTGTCACGATCAGCGTCACCGTTGTCCTGAGTTACTTCGCACGCCCCGACTCACCGGAGAAAACTCGGTACTGCATTTGGGAATGGCGTGTGGCGGGAGTCACAAAATGACGGTTCTGCACTGGATCGGCGACTCGATTCGCAGTCAATTGTTGCTCGTGCCGCTGTCCGTTGCGCGGTGGCTGTTTTTAGGTCTCCTCCTTGTGATCATGGCTTGGGTTGTGCAGTTGGCACCCGCGCAGACGACACCGCGTGGTCGTAGTTTTGCTTGGTACGAAGACTTGAAGATTTGGGCGTGGCTGGCATTATTGTTTCAAGTCGTCGTGTACAGCATCTTCTAATGGGGAATCAGCCAGCCAACCCGTGAATTGCCTCTGCCACGGTTTGTTTTCGCTACTCGGCATGGAACGTCATCTTGCGTCATTCGACATCGACCGTTGAAACCACATACCAACTTGCTCGTGCGCGTTATGCGGAGTGGGGAGTGGATACCGACAGCGTGTTAACCAGACTCGCGACGGTGCCGGTTTCGCTTCATTGCTGGCAGGGTGATGACGTCGGGGGTTTTGAGAATACTGCGACTGAAATCGGTGGTGGGCTTGCCGTCACCGGCCGCTATCCCGGCAAAGCCCGAACAGCGGATGAGTTGCGGTCTGATTTCGAGGTGGCTCTGTCACTCATTCCCGGCCAACATCGGCTGAACCTGCATGCCAGTTACGCAGAGACCGGCGGACGTCGGGTGGAGCGGAACGAACTGCTTCCCGATCATTTTCGAGGTTGGATGGATTGGGCTCGTGAGCAAGGACTCGGGTTGGACTTCAATCCGACGTACTTTGCGCATGAGAAAGCGGATGACGGATTCACTCTGGCTCATCCCGACGCGGGCATTCGTCAGTTTTGGATTGAGCACGGGATTGCCTGTCGTCGGATCGGAGCGGCGATGGGGGCCGCGATGGGAACACCCTGCCTGAATAACATCTGGATTCCAGATGGTGTCAAGGATCAGCCGGTTGATCGCCGGGGACCACGCCAGATCCTTGCCGAATCGCTGGATCAGATCTTTGCTGAGTCGTTGGATCCGCGGTGTCTGTTAGATGCCGTTGAATGTAAATTGTTCGGGCTCGGTTCCGAAAGTTACGTCGTCGGTTCGCATGAGTTCTATCTCGGCTATGCAATCACTCGGAAGAAGATTCTGTGTCTCGACGCCGGGCACTTTCATCCGACCGAAGTTATTTCGGACAAGATTTCCGCGGTATTTCAGTACATCGATCGTGTGTTGCTGCACGTGAGTCGTGGTATTCGCTGGGACAGCGACCACGTTGTGACCTTAACCGATGAACTTCAAGCGATTGCTCAGGAGTTAGTCCGCGGTAATTTCTTAGAGCGGACCCACATCGGTCTCGATTTTTTCGACGCCAGCATCAATCGTGTCGCCGCTTGGGTGATTGGTACGCGTTGCCTGTTAAAGGCGTTGTTGATGGCCTTTCTGGAACCAATCGCCAGACTTCGAGGCTTCGAGCGAGATCGCAACGATACCGGCCGACTCGCGTTGCTGGAGGAACTTAAAACGATGCCGTTTGGCGCGGTCTGGGATCAGTACTGCGTGATCCACGGTGTCCCTGTGGGTCTGACTTGGCTGGAACGCGTGCGGGATTACGAAGAACGCGTTTTGTCGCACCGTGTTGGTGTCGCCAAGTCGGCGTCGGGATCTCGCTCGTGAGCAAGTCCCCTCTGCTTCGTCTCCGTGGCGTCGGCAAGTCCTACGGCGGTGTGCAGGCCTTGAAAGACGTGACGTTAGACGTTGCGTGGGGCGAGGTCCACGCCATTTGCGGTGAGAATGGAGCCGGCAAATCGACACTCATCAAGTTGCTGGCGGGAATCATCACACCGGATCAGGGTGAAATTGTCGTGGACGGGCAAACAGTCTCGAAGGGAAATGTCCGCCAATCGGAGGCCGCCGGCATCGCCGTCATGCATCAGGAATCGACCGCGTTTCCGGATCTGAATGCCGTGGACAATATTTTTGTGGGACGCGAGTTAACACGGTTTGGGGGCCTGTTGCTGGATCGTGCTGGAATGCGGCAACGGACACGCGATTTACTCGATGAACTGGGCGAGTCGATGTCACTCGACGTGCCGATTGGTGATCTGCCGCTGGCACAGCGGCAGATGGTAGCTCTGGCTCGGGCTCTGTCGCGTCAATGTCGCTTGCTGATCATGGACGAGCCGACCGCATCTTTGTCGGCGCGTGAAACAGAGACGTTGTTACAAATCATTCGACAGCTTCGCACGCGTGGTGTCAGCGTGTTGTATGTCAGTCATCGTCTGGAAGAAATTTTCAAGATCGCCGATCGCGTAACGGTCTTGCGCGACGGCGTGTTGGTCGCAACGCGACTAACCTGTGATGTTGATTCCAGCGAATTAATCAAACTCATGGTGGGTCGTGAAATCCATCAAATAGCTCGGCGCCCGACGTCCATCGATTCGATCGGCGAACCGGTTCTAGATGTTCAGCGGTTGACTCGACGCGGCTCGTTCCAAGACATTTCCTTTACGGTGCGGGCTGGCGAAATCGTGGGTCTGACGGGTTTGGTCGGTGCCGGACGATCCGAGATCGTACGGTCCATATTTGGTATTGATCGCCCGGACTCCGGCTGCGTGCGTGTCGCCGGTCAGGCCTTGCGCAGCGGGTCTGTGCCGCACGCCGTCTCTGTCGGTATGGCACTCGTTCCGGAGGATCGACAGCAGGAGGGCCTCGTTCTGCCGATGACCGTTGCCGAGAACATCTCGCTGGCGACTCTCCGCACATTGACACGTCGAGGACTTGTCAGCCGTCGTCGCGAAGCCGATCTTGTCGCTCGACAAATGCGAGATTTATCGGTCAAGTCGGCCGGATCAGATGTTCCTGCCGAAACACTTTCCGGAGGCAACCAACAAAAACTCGTTCTGGCGAAATGGCTGGCCACTCAACCTTGCGTGTTGCTTCTCGACGAACCGACACGCGGCATCGACGTCGGTGCCAAAGAGCAAGTCCACCATCTGATTCGGCAACTGGCCGGACAAGGAATGGCCACCTTGGTAATTTCCTCGGAATTCGCCGAGCTTTTGTCGCTCTGTGATCGACTTTTGGTGATTCGCGAGGGACGCATTGTGGGTCAGTTATCGGGCGCAACGGCCACGCAGGAAGAGGTTCTTCAATTGGCCTTGCCTGATGTTCAAGAGGTCCTCGTGCCATGAGAGTGTCAAGAAAATCGTTCGAGGCGATCTGGCGTCGTCGTGAATTTGGGCTGATATTACTGATTGCCGTGATCTCACTGATCGTAGCAACTGTCGATTCTGGATTCCTGTCACGGGAGGTCTGGATCGACATTCTCGTCCGTTGCGCTCCGACAAGCATTGTCGCCTGCGGCGTGATGCTCGTCGTCGTGACAGGTGAAATCGATATCTCAGTCGGCTCGCTGATGGCGTTTCTGGCCGCGATCATGGGTCTGATGATTTCACGAAACCACGGGAATCTTTCCTGCGGTTGGGGACTTCCGGCAACGTTGTTGTTGGGTACGGTGGTCGGCGCGATCACCGGCGGTCTGGTCACGTGGGGCCGCGTGCCCTCGATCATTGTGACGCTCGGCCTGCTGACCGCGTTGCGAGGGATGACGACACTGATGATGCGTGGCGAGAATATCGATGGATTGCCCGAGGAACTCACGCATCTCGCCAAGCACGGCATGCTGGGTCTGCCGGTCGGTGTGTGGGTTGCCGCTCTGGTCATCGTTGTGACTCAAGTGCTGATCTCAGGGACACCGTTGGGGCGACGGATTTACGCCGTCGGTAGTAGTCCCTATTCGGCCAACCTAGCCGGCTTATCTGCCCACCGACTGAAATTATTCGTGTTTGCCTACACCGGATTTTTGACGGCTCTCGCAACAGTCGTAGACGTTCCGCGGCTCCCCAAAATCGATTTTGGAATCGGACAAGAGTTGGAGTTACTCGTCGTGACGTGCGTCGTCGTGGGTGGCGTCTCCGTTTCAGGTGGTCGAGGAAATCTCACCGGAGTGATGTTGGGCGTCCTCTTGATGACGATGATCCGCCCGGTTCTGACGTTTCTGAATATCGGCGAGACCGGCGAAAAATGGACCAAGGCCGTTCACGGGCTGTTTATCATGCTCGCCGTCGTCAGTGATCACGCCTGCGGACGACGTTCGAATCAGGAGCGAGTCCGATGAGTCTGTGGAACCGTATTCGCCGATTTCGTGGATGGCATGAAGCCACGATTGCGCTGTTACTCGTCAGCCTCTTGGCCGTTGCCGGAAGACTCATGCCCAGTTTTCTCAGGGTTGATAGTCAGCTGCTGTTATCCCGACACATCTGGGAGGTCGCGATTTTGGCGTTGGGAATGACGCCGATCATTATTACGGGCGGCATTGATCTGTCTGCGGGGTCGACGATGGGCCTGTGTGCTGTGATGTTCGGCCTGTGTCTGACCGCCTCCGGAAGTCTGACGATCGGGTGCTTGGCCTGTGTGGCCACGGGTTTCGCCTGTGGAGCGTTGAATGGTGTGTTGATTTCCCGATTCCGCGTTCATCCTCTGATCGTGACACTGGCCACCTTTGCGGGCTACCGCGGGATCGCCGAAGGAATCAGTCAGGGCGATTCGTATTCCAAGTTTGGCGACAGTTTTTCAGGCCTCGCTCGGGGCTCGTGGATCGGTATTCCTCGACCCGGATTTCTGTTCGCCATGCTTGCCATTGCCGGCACCGTGCTTCTCGGGAGGACTCCCACTGGACGGTTCATCTATGCCATCGGTCACAATCAGCAGGCGGCGCGTTACTCCGGTATCGCCGTGGAACGGCTGAAATTTTGGCTTTATACGGCTTCCGGCTTACTCGCCAGTTTGGCCACACTGGTCTACGTCTCTCGGTTTGATACCGCGAAAGCCGACGCAGGAAAGGGGTTCGAGCTGGATGTCATCACGGCCGTTGTCGTGGGCGGAACAAGTATTTTTGGGGGCCGCGGCAGTCTGCTTGGCACGATTCTGGGGCTGCTGCTGATTCATGAGACACGCTTGTTCGTGAGCCGTTATTGGAGAACCGACGAACTGCGGTCGATCGTCGTCGGTATTTTGTTGATTGGCTCGGTTTTGGTCTACCGAGTTTGTGTCCGCGATCGACGTGCCTGACAAGGCCGTTCTGTGGAATTGGCCGTTTCAATTGAGGAGCCAAGAATGATGTTTGGAAAATCTCTGAGTTTTTGCCTGTTGTCCACTCTGTTGATTGTGGGCTGTCAGCGTGGTGAGACCGAACGGGATCTCGCGGCGACGGGGAAGAAGTCAGGAAGCGACAAGAAGATCACGATTTGTCTCCTCCCGAAAATCAAAGGGATCAGCTATTTCAGTTCCTGCTTCAATGGAGCTCGCCAGGCCGCCGAAGAACTGGGTAACGTGGAACTAATCTACGACGGGCCGACGGACGGAGATCCCAAGAAGCAAGCCGAAATGATCGAACAATGGACGGTCGATGGCGTGGACGCAATTTGTGTTGCTCCCAATGCTCCCGATGTCGTGGCAAACGCCATGAAAGAAGCACGTGCTGCGGGAGTAAAAGTCTTGACCTGGGATGCCGACGGTACACAGGAATCCCGTTCCTTTTTTGTGAATCAAGCCACCGCCCAATCGATTGGCGAAGGACTGGTTCAAGCGATGGTTAATGACTTAGGTTCCGAGGTCGTTGGCGATGTTGTGATCATCAGTTCCGACGCGACAGCGGCTAACCAAAATGCATGGATCGATGTGATGAAGCCGGCCCTGCAGAAGACGAATCTGACGCTGGCCACGATCAAGTATCCCGGTGAAAATGCCAGCCATGCCTTGGCGGACGCACAGGATGTCATCGAAAAGTATCCGAACCTGAAGGGAATGTTTGGAATCAGTGCCGTCACCTTTCCTGGAGCAGCAGAAGCCGTTGAGCAGGATGGCAAGACGGGTCAGGTGTTGGTCACCGGTCTCTCGACCCCCAATGACATGAAGAAATTCGTGCACAGCGGCACCGTCAAATCGGTTTTTCTGTGGAACACGCTGGACTTGGGCTATCTGACAGTCCATGTCGCGGAAGCGTTGGTCAGCGGTGAGTTGAAAGAGGGGGCGACGTCGTTCACGGCCGGGCGACTCGGCGAAAAGAAGATCGTGGCTGACAATATTCTCCTCGGAGACATCTTGATTTTTACCAAAGACAACATTGATCAATACGACTTTTAAGAGGCATATTTGTTGTCAGCGTGATCTGGCAGGAACGCTCTGGCGTTCCCGCGGGCACTCGCAGAAGGCCTGAAGTCAGTCGCCACCGGCCGGCATGATCGGTGTTCTGCCTGCCATGATGAGATTGGAGTGCTTGGCATCTGCCGGCGTCGATCGCTCGGATTTCCGAAGGGTCTGAAACGGGCCCGAGAATGGATGCGCAGCAAGTGAAGCGCAGAACATCGCGTTCTCATCCAACGTCTACTCACGGCGAAAGTTTTTCGACTCGTCGGCATCGCAGCGCCGTTTTTCATCCCTGAACAGCCTGTTGCATTAAGGCGTTGCCATCCTTTTTCTGAGAACGGTTCAGGAGACGATTGCCTTAAGGACATGGCCATGCACATCCGTCAACCGCCGGTCGATGCCGTTGTGTCGAAAAGTCAGTTTGGTGTGATCGATGCCCAGTTGTCTGAGGATTGTGGCGTGAATGTCGTAGACTTCGGTGGGTGTTTCGCGATCGAGTGGTTTGTAGCCCCATTCGTCGCTCGGGCCGAAAGTCGTGCCTCCTTGGATTCCCCCTCCTGCCAACCAGTTTGTAAAGACAAACGGATTATGATCGCGGCCCTTGCCTCCTTGAGCGCAAGGCATTCTTCCGAATTCGGTTGTCCAATGAATGATTGTCTCGTCCAGCATTCCGCGTTGTTTGAGGTCTCGAATCAATGCCGCCGCGCCGCGTGCCATGCCGAGTGATAAGGGGCCGTGATCGCGGCTGATGTCTTCATGGGAGTCCCAGTTTCGTCGAGGAAACCCGTTGTCGCAGCCCGACCAGATTTGAATAAAACGAACGCCCCGTTCCAGCAGTCGACGCGCAATAAGGCACTTTCGCCCAAATATGTCGGTTTCTTCGAGATCATTAATTTCTTGCGGAAATTCACGACGGTCGGTCAGTCCGTACATGTCGAGGATGTGCTTCGGTTCCCCCGTGATCGACATCGCCTCCGGAGCCGCAATTTGCATCCGTGCGGCAAGTTCATAGGAAGCGATGCGCGCCTCCAGACGGCTGTCTCGTTGTCGGCCGTGGGCATGCCGTCGGTTGAGGTCGGTCAATAGTTCCAGTCCGGATTTTTCGCCCAATGCAGTGACCAGATCACTCCGGGCCGGAAACAAATCGTCGATCGGATTGGCAGCCCCCGGACGAATAATTGTCCCCTGATGACTTGCAGGGAGAAATCCCGAATCCCAATTTTTCTGTCCGTTTGAAGGAAAGCCACGATGATCTGGCAAAACCACGAACGTCGGCAAATTTTCATTGGAACTGCCGAGCCCATAGCTGATCCACGCTCCCATGCCGGGAAATCCCGGCGTTTGGAAACCGGTCGCCTGCAATAGCGTGGCCGTGCTGTGGACGCCGGTCCGACCAATCATATTGTGGACAAAAGCCATCTCATCGACGACGTCGCCCAAGGGAGCCGCGATCTCCGAAAGATGCTTGCCACATTCGCCAAATTGCTTCCATGTCCATGGGGAAGCCAATGTCGCTCCATGTCCATTTTGGAACAGTTCCACCTTTTCACCGGGATCCCACGGCTGGCCATTTCGTTGAATGAGTTCCGGCTTGTAGTCGAACAGATCGAGGTGACTTGCCGCCCCTGCCATAAAGAACTGGACCACACGTTTCGCCTGGGCCGGGAATTGCAACTCATGGACCGCCCCACGATTGGCAGAGGCGACGTTCCTGACACCACGATCGGAACCGCTGACGCCATCGCGATTCAGCAGAGAGG
>Ga0114966_10004397_pt1 | contig 12130 bp, 15 predicted proteins | sample M_130207_XF_Meta_FD_87029 | JGI IMG/M metagenome (GOLD analysis project Ga0114966, IMG submission 87029) | Freshwater microbial communities from Lake Montjoie, Canada to study carbon cycling - M_130207_XF_MetaG | ecosystem: Environmental > Aquatic > Freshwater > Lake | place: Lake Montjoie...
ATCAAAAATATCTAAAGTAGAAAACTGGCCCGCAGTAACAACGACGCGATTACTACTTACCGTTTGTGTAATTTGATTAGCCTCATTCTCAAGAACTTCTTTATTACCTTCTTGATTGATAGTGTGTCGCACAAATGCTCTAGCAGAATAAAACTTGGCTGGCGCGCCAACTGCTTTACTACCCTCACCATTGGTAAATCCACCCAATCCAGTGAGGTTTGAAAATGCCACTCCTGAAATGACTTCAGGATTGAAATACACATCAGTATCTGGAGCAAGCCGAGCGCCAAAGAATAATGTTCCAGACCAGGTATAGCTCATCGACTTCTGAGCGGCCAAACTATTCATACCTGAATAGCTAGATGTGAAATTGTTATACCGCTGATTAATGTAAGTAGTTTGACCGTGTACGTTTACCGGCAAACCAAAAAGATCTCCTTCCGTAGGCAAATCTTGAATTGGCGATGCATAGGTGGCAATTTGGTCCGAGCCTGATCCCGCCTTCTGTGCAAATGCAGAGGCACCTAGAAAAGTGCAAATAATGCTCAACAGGAGGAGGATATAAAACTTGCGGGTCATTCACAATTTCTAAATGGGGTGCCAGTGCAATGCATTAGCAACATGCCGATAGGAAAAACTAGGCAAACACAGCTTGAGATTGAAGCCCAAGGGTGGCGCAGGCCAAATTATCCCCAAAAAGAGGCAATTTACCTAGTCTTTATGTCGCTGGTATGAAATGTGTCGTCTATGACTTCCTCATTATCAGTAGTTAATGACACAAAATTGCGAAGGTGACTGGCTAAAGGTGCGCGCCCTTTCAAGGGTTTTTTTGTACTCTATAAGCTCATGGCCTTTGATATTTTGAATAGGATTAATCTTTCATATTGAGCTACAATGTAGCTCAATATGAAATGAAAGGACTAAATCATGGCTGCCAATGCTGTTGTGCGTGCAAGGATTGATGGAAGTATTAAAGAGGAAGCCACTGCTGTATTGGCTGCTATGGGACTAACCCCTTCCGATGCCTTTCGAATCTTGCTGACTAGAGTAGCCAAAGAAAAGGCATTACCTTTTGCGCCACTTATTCCAAATGAAGAAACCATTGCGGCCATGAAAGAAGCGAGAAAAGGAAAACTTAAATCCTTTACCTCTGTTGATGACCTAATGGCTGATTTGAATGCGGACGATTGAATACACTAAAAAATTTAAACGCGATTACAAAAGAGAATTCAAAGGGACACACAAAAAAACTTTAGCAAATGATCTCAAATTAGTAATTCAATTGCTTGAAAAAGATGTTGTGTTGCCTACAAATTACTACGATCATGCGTTAATAGGTGACTGGAAAGATCATCGAGACTGTCACATAAAGCCTGACCTCGTTCTAATTTATAGAAAGCCTGATGAAACTAAGTTGCAACTGGTGCGCCTAGGTTCTCATAGTCAATTAGGGATGTAGTCACAGCACTAGGTCAGATGAGCGCTTCTTTAAACTGATTAACGGCGGTCCATTAAAGCTCTAGCCAAGGTCCCTGCATCAACATACTCCAGCTCGCCACCCACCGGAATGCCTCTAGCTATGCGTGTGACTTTGATGCCTTTGGCTTTGAGCACTTCACCAATGTAATGAGCAGTAGCTTCCCCTTCACTAGTGAAGATAGTAGCAAGTACTACTTCCCGAATGGGCACGTTCGTATCTGGATTCTCGATACGAACAAGTAATCGATCAAAATGAATTTCATTAGGGCCCATGCCATCCAATGGTGAAAGGCGACCCATTAATACAAAGTAATTGCCTTTGAAACTTAAAGTCTGCTCCACCATGACTTGATCAGCAGGCGTCTCCACAATGCACAGCAAGGATGGATCACGGCGCTCATCTGAGCAAGTAATACAGATTTGAGTTTCAGAGAAAGTATTACAACGTGCGCAGTGGCCAACGGTCTGCACTGCCTCACCCAAGGACTGGGCAAGTACTGCAGCACCATTGCGATCATGTTGCAAAAGATAGAACGCCATACGCTGAGCAGACTTAGGGCCTACTCCCGGCAGCACACGCAAGGCCTCGATCAAACGACCGAGTGCATCTTGAGGTGCTTCATGACGCGCCATAAATAATTGCTTAGAAAGGCAACTTAAAGCCCGGAGGCATTGGCATTCCAGCAGTAGCGCCAGACATCATTTGCGCACTAGCTGCTTCAACTTGTTTAAATGCTTCGGTATAAGCAGTAACAATCAAGTCTTCTAACATCTCACGGTCGTCCATTGCGCCTGGATCAATTTGTACCCGCTTGAGTTCGTATTTGCCAGAGATGGTAACTTTGACTAAGCCACCAGCTGCTTGGCCAGTGACTTCCAAGGCAGCTAACTGCTCTTGCGCCACTTTCATCTTCTCTTGCATCTGCTGAGCCTGTTTCATGAGACCAGCAAGTCCACCTTTCATCATCGCTTCTTTTCCTTAGTGCTTATGTATTACTATATTTAAATTAAAGGGCTGTATTAGAGCGGCTTCACAGAGCCACCAACTACTTTAGCCCCAAACTCTTTTTCCAATTGCTGAATAAAAGGATCAGCGGCAATCATTTGCTCAGCATTCATTCTTTTTTCTTGATGAATCTGGGCATCAACCTTAGCAACTGTCTTACCCTCTACTTCACCCTTTTCAATCACGATCTTAATTGGCTTACCGAAATACGTAGTGAGCACCTCAGCTAAGCGAGCAATAGAAGCTTCTGAAGCGAGCTGTGGCATGGGTGTCACGATCGTTGCCTTTACACCTGCTGCAGAATCTTTCCAATCTTGTAGCTCTGTCTGAAATGCCAACTGTTGCACCAAACCTTTTACTGGTAATTGACGCATCAAGCTATGCCAGTCTGGACGATTTGCAGCATTGCCTACAGGAGTAGCTGCGGCAACTGGCTTATTTGTTAAAGGCGTTGATGCAGGCGCTACCGTTTTTGCTACTGGCGCTGGAGCAGAAGTTGGGCGTGGCGCACTAGCGACTGATGGAGCTGTTCCTCCACCTCCTCCGCCGCCGCCATTGCTGCCCGGACGAAATGCCAACATCCGTAAGAGCGTCATGGCAAAGCCAGTTTGCTCATCTGGTGCAAGTGACAAGTCGGGGCGGCTAGTAATGCTAATTTGGTAGAAGAGTTGCGCCTCTTCTTTTGTGAGTTGAGTAGCCAAGCGACGAATCTCGCCTGCTTCTGGCCAATCTTCTAATACTGACTCTGGAACTACTTGTGCTGCTGCAATCTTTTGTAGCAGGCTGGATAAATCTTGCAATGCTAAGGAGAAAGACATACTGCGCTCTCCCATTTCATTGGCAACTGCGAGAAGGCTTGCGCCATCTTTTGCAATTAAGCAATCCAGAATACGAATGAGGTAAGCATCATCTAATGTGCCAAGCATACTGCGGATCGATTCTTCAGTCACCTTACCTGCTGCATAAGCAATTGCTTGATCGGTTAATGACAGCGCATCGCGCATGGATCCTTGAGCTGCTTTAGCTAAGACACGCAATGCGTTGACTTCGTAAGTCACTTTTTCTGCTGCAAGTACTTTCTCTAAATGCTCAACGATCAGCGCTACAGGCATTTGCTTGAGATTGAACTGCAAGCAACGAGACAAAATAGTGACGGGGATCTTTTGTGGGTCGGTAGTCGCCAGAATAAATTTGACGTGCTCTGGAGGCTCTTCCAAAGTTTTCAGCATGGCGTTAAAGGCATGATTGGTGAGCATATGCACCTCGTCAATCATGTAGACCTTAAAGCGAGCATTGCTTGGTGCGTAAGCTGCTTTTTCTAGAAGAGCGGCAATATCATCAACCCCACGATTACTTGCGGCATCCATCTCAATATAGTCAACAAAGCGACCCGCATCGATTTCCATACAAGCTGGGCATTTTCCGCAAGGCTCTGAAGTCATCTTGCCTGCACCATCTGCACCCGTGCAATTGAGGGCTTTTGCCATAATGCGTGCAATCGTGGTTTTACCCACCCCACGGGTACCTGTAAAGAGCCATGCATGATGAAGGCGCCCCTGATCCAAGGCATGGGTCAAGGCCTTAACCACATGGTCTTGTCCTACTAACTCAGAGAATGTTTTGGGGCGCCACGAACGGGCTAATGCCAATGCTGTCATGTCTTACATTCTAACAAGCTAAAATGGAAGTGGATGGGCCTCCCCGCATGGTGGGTTGGATAACCTGGTCAGGTCGGGAACGAAGCAGCCAAACCCAATTTCTGCCAGTGCCGGGGGTTTGGCTCATCCACCCTACCCTTGAAAAATTCCCCACATACAGCCCATCTATCCAGCTGCAAATATTGGTATAGTTTTACTTAGGGAGTCTTCTATAGGTCTGAGGGCTGGTTTACGCATAGGGGGAGTGATGTCTAGAGATAAATTAGGATTAATTGCGTTTGGTCTTGCGCTCTTGGGCTTCATCGTTTTTGTCAAAACCGGATCGCTACTTTTGTTTGTAATTGGCATGATCTTAGTAGTTGCATTGGTATTTTCTAAGAATAAATTCATCCAATAAATGACGGGTGTAATGCTCGAGCTGGTGCTTGAATTTAGTGTTATTTTGATTTCACCGATTGTTTTCCACTACTACCTCTGGAAATATAAAAAAGTACCCTCTGAAATCTTAATGAAAGATTTCAAAATTTATGCCTGCTTGTATGGGCTTATTTTGATTGCCGGCATCTTTGCCATCTGGGGCCAGCATTAAGGGCAAGTAAGCCTTTTATCCGAAGGGTCCATTGAGTCGCACAGTATCCCAATTCAACACAATCGCAATACTGACCCATATTAGATATGGCAGGATGTAAAGGCTATATTTAGTAGAAACTTTTCGTATCGTCAGATAGATGGCGAGTACTGAAAGCCATAAAAAGACTGCTTCATACAAAGACCAGTCTGGTCTTTGAAAGCGAAAGTACAAAATACTCCATAGCAAGTTCAGAAAAGCATTAACCCAAAATAAAAAAGTCAGACGACTCAGAAGCGCGGAGTTAGTAGTCAAGTGCTTTACAGCCACCCAAGCAATGCCAGACAAAACAAAAATGGTAGACCAGATGGGGCCAAATGCTACATCAGGCGGTTTCCAAAAGGGTTCTTTTAAGGCTTGATACCAAGGCCCCAAATCCGTTGCTAAGCCACCTAGAATCGCCACTGTTAAACCCCAGGCTAATGGCATGACCACTTTTTTATTCAACATCAATTTTCTTTCTGGAGAAGTAGTACCGTGGAGGATGCTGAAAGTTCAGCGTTTAGGTGTAATAGTAGATTAAGAAAAAAACAAGGATGAATAAATTCAACGTTCCAAAGATGACTAAAACAGGCTTACCGATATATTGCCACTTTGCCTCTTTAGATAACAGCTGTGTCTGATTTTTTTCTTTCTTAAACATAAATGAGATGCTTATATCTGAAAGTGCTCTCGCACTTTGCTTAGAATTTTCTTCGGAGATAGTCCATATAAATCTAAGAGCACATTAATATCGCCATGCTCTACATACTCGTCAGGTAAGCCAATTTGCAGAGTAGGTATCTGAATCTTATGTGCTGATAGCGCTTCCAGACAGGCACTACCAGCCCCGCCTTGGGTTGCGCTATCTTCAATAAAGACCAAAGCATCATGATTTTTAGCAAGGTCTAATAGCAATTGTTCATCCAATGGTTTTACAAAGCGCATATCGGCAACAGTAGCATCCAACTCCTCTGCGGCCTCTAGGGCGTTATAGAGCAATGGGCCAAAGCAAACAAAGGCAATCTTTTTTCCGGGGGCTTGTACATTTTTTGGTTTTCGAACAATTAAACCTTTTCCGACGGGGATAGTCTCTAGTTTTTGAGATGCTGTAGGGCCCACTCCAGAGCCACGTGGATAACGCACGACAGAGGGACCATTCAAACCAAAAGCAGTCGTGAGCATATTTCTGCAATCTTCTTGATTGGATGGGGTCATCAAGACCACATTAGGTAAGCATCTCAAAAAAGCAACATCGAATACGCCTGCATGGGTTGGTCCATCTGCACCAACCATACCAGCTCGGTCGATGGCGAAAACAATTGGTAAATTCTGCAAAGTCACATCGTGTATGAGTTGATCGTAGCCCCTTTGCAAAAAGGTAGAGTAGATTGCTACAACCGGCTTTAAGCCCTCACAAGCAATACCCGCTGCAAAAGTAACTGCATGCTGTTCTGCGATTCCGACATCAAAGTAACGATCGGGGAACTGTGCCTCAAACTGAACTAAGCCAGAGCCCTCGCGCATTGCTGGCGTAATTCCAATAAGACGCTGATCCTCTTTGGCCATATCGCAGAGCCATTCGCCAAATACTTCGGTATAGGTTTTTTTACCTGGTGCAGAAGGCTTCAGGCCTTCACTAGGATTAAATTTTCCGGGCCCATGATAAGAGATGGGGTTTAACTCTGCCCTCTCATACCCTTTACCTTTTTTGGTAACGATATGCAAAAATTGCGGGCCATCAGTCTGGGCAATTTTTTTCAAGTTCTCAAGGGTGATGATGAGATCGTCGAGATTATGACCATCGATTGGGCCATAGTAGTCAAAACCAAATTCTTCAAAAATCGTGGCTGGGCCAATCATCCCTTTTGCATGTCCTTCCAGTCTTTTGGCAAACTCTCTTAAGGGAGGGGTATAAGAAAGCATCTTATCTAAACCTTTTTTGGTAGCCCCATAGAGCGAGCCGCTAATCAGCTTTGCCAAATATCGATTCAACGCTCCAACAGCAGGAGAAATTGACATTTCGTTATCGTTCAAAATCACGATCAAGGGAATCGATTTATCAACCCCAGCATTATTCAAACCTTCATAGGCCATGCCAGCGCTCATAGAGCCATCGCCAATGACGGCGATGACATTGCGTTTTTCACCCTTCACCTTGCTAGCAACTGCCATTCCGAGAGCCGCTGAAATACTAGTAGATGAATGGGCTGTACCAAAAGCATCGTATTGGCTTTCTGCACGTTTTGGAAAGCCAGACAAGCCGCCAAACTGACGCAAACTCGGCATCATTTCTCTGCGCCCTGTCAAAATTTTATGGGCGTAACTTTGATGCCCTACATCCCAGACAATGCGATCTTCTGGAGTATCAAAAACATAATGCAAAGCAATTGCGAGCTCAACGGTGCCGAGATTTGAGGATAAGTGCCCGCCAGTACTAGCAACAGACTGTAGAATAAATTCGCGTAATTCAAGCGATAGTTGGGCAAGCTCAGACTGCTCGAGCTGCTTTAAGTCCTGCGAGGAATTAATGGTGTGGAGTACTTTGGTTGCCTGGAGCATATTTAACGCCGAAATTATTTTGGAGAATAAATACTAGAGAGAATTCGCTTAAAATCTTCAATCTCGTTATTAGGTGATTTTTGCAAGGCATTGATAGGTGCATGCATAAATTTGTTAGCCAAGGCTTCAGCCATGATTGATAGAACCGTAACTGGATCCTCGCCCCTCTTGATACGCCGCACTGCTTTTTCTAATTCAATTTCTTTGAGTCGCTCTGCAGTGGTCTGTAGGGATTGAATAATCGGCACTAGTGTTCTTTTTTGCAGCGTCTGAAAAAATTCACTCACGCCCTTATCAATAATAATTTCAGCGTCGGCCATAGAAAGTTCTCGGCTATTGCGACCTTCGTTGACAACGCTACCCAAATCATCGACTGAATACAGGTAGGCATCTTCAAGAGATCGAACCTCTGGCTCTATATCCCGTGGGACAGCCAAATCAATCAATACGATCGGCCTGCTATTTCTAGCCTTCAAGGCAGTTTTAATCATCCCCATGCCAATGATTGGCAATGCACTTGCTGTACAAGAAACAATCACGTCAAAGTCCTGTAAACGCGTTGGTAAGGATTGCAAAGGGAAGGAATCTGTTTGCAATCCCTTTTCAGCGAATACTTTGGCCATCTCATCACCACGATCAACCGTACGGTTACTAATCGCAATCTGTTTTGGATTTCGACCAGCAAAGTGAGAGGCACACAGTTGAATCATTTCACCTGCGCCAATAAACAAAATTTTGGAGTCCTTAAGGTCGCCAAAGATTCGTTCGGCTAAGCGTACTGAGGCACTAGCCATGGAAACTGAATGCTTACCAATATCCGTTGTTGCGCGGACTGCCTTGGCAACGGAAAAAGTTTTATTGAATAAAGGCTTTAGATATACGCCTAATGTGCCGGCTTGGTCAGCCAATTCAACCGCTTTTTTCATTTGACCCAGTATTTGAGTCTCCCCCAACACCATCGAATCCATTCCACAACTGACTCTAAATACATGTTTTACAGCATCAGTTTCTTTCGCCGAATAAACATAGGGCTTTAATACATCGCTTTGCAAACGCTTTTGAGATGTCAGCCAATCAAGAGTCCGTTCTTCCAAATGATGGGTAGGATAGGAAACATCATTCGCAGCGCAATAAATTTCCATGCGATTGCAGGTAGACAAAATGGCGACCTCTGGCATTAATTCAGAATCGGTACTTCTTAAATAATTACGAAGATCTAACAAGGAGTCTTGCAAATCTGCCGGAGAAATAGCAACGCTCTCTCGAATATCAATTGGAGCTGTGTGATGATTCACACCAAGATTGAGTATTTGCATGCTAGAGGCTGCTGAAAATCACTTTATGTGGGACTAGAAAAATCATGCAAATGATTCTTCCTCTAGATGAACAATATGTCAATCAAGATTGACACCTATTTCAGCTTCTCTACCTAGGGAAAACCCACATATCAATGCTTATTGCTGGTTCTTAGAGGCAGCCTCATAGGCCTTAAATTTTTTGTATGAATTGAACGTCGAATACAAGGCAAAGGCCGTAATCAGCACGAAGAATAGATTGGTCAATGAGTACTCCTGATACAGAATCCAGACCTGGCCCGCTAAGGCTAATGGGAACACCACAATGGCAAATTTGAGCCAAAGCATAGTTCTTTTAAATTTGGCATCAATTGGGGTAGATTCAACTTGCTTATTCATTACCTATCCTTATGACTGAAGAGGCTGAGCCTCTGATTAATCTCGTCTCAGTATACGAAAAATGAAGGCTGTCACGCCCTGGGAAAGGATAAAGGTGAAGATTGCCCCCATCAGACCCATAAATACCCCAGGAGCGATGCCTAAATCTAACTGCTTGGCAAATAGCAGCCCCATACCAAACCCGCCCGCAGCGCAGGCTATCTCAAAGAGCAGTTTGATGGTGCTAAAGCGCTGACTAGTTTTACTCAATTGATATCCAAAATAGACATTAGATAGGGTTCATTCTATATGCCATATACCCTAAAGCATCGCAAACGATGACTGTTACGGATGAGTTTTTTTGCATTGCAATATATTGACATATAAGGGAAATTCCTAACAAAACTGTATAGATTTTTTTACACATCCGTATTAAATTGACCCTGTGGTAAGTAGGTTAATTAGCACCCTCGTGTGGGTTAGCACGACGCAGTTAGATTTGAGAGGAAAAGAGCTATGACAAATAACACTCTTACAGGTCTGAGTGTTGAGGAGGCGGAAGAGTTACATCGCAACCTCATTCAAGGTACGCAATTTTTTGGGATGATTGCAGCACTCGCCCATTTACTTGCTTATATCTATTCACCTTGGTTGAAGTAATTAAAGGAGATTGAGATGATCTACGGAAAAATGTGGACAGTAGTTAGACCAACCGTTGGTATTCCCCTGTTTTTAGGCGCGTGTGCAATCGGTTCTTTTTCAGTGCACTTAGCATTACTTAACAATACAACTTGGGTGAAAGCATTCTTAGAGGGCGGTAAGTCTTCTAGCGCTGCTGCTGTTGCTTCTAAGGCACCTGCGGCACCCGCGGCACAAAAATAAGTTTTATCTTGTCTCATAAGACCTAGATCGTTAGATCTGGGTCTTATTTTTTTGTTTCGCCGATATATCACTTAAACTAAGCTTTACATGAATCGTTTTAGTCAAAAATTGATAAGCACCTGGGCTAATTTAGGCCCCCGCTTCTTGCCTTTTGCAGATGCTGCCTCTCCTGAATTACCCCTCGGCAGATTACTCAGACTATCTCTATTCCAAGTATCCGTTGGCATGGCCCTCGTGCTTCTAGTAGGCACCCTAAATCGAGTGATGATTGTTGAGTTACAAGTACCGGCATCACTTGTATCGATCATGGTTTCCTTACCTATTATTTTTGCTCCCGTTAGAGCCTTGATTGGCTTTCGTTCGGACACTCATAAATCCGCTCTAGGTTGGCGTCGTGTTCCTTATATTTGGATGGGAACCATGGTTCAGTTTGGTGGCTTAGCCATCATGCCTTTTGCTCTGCTCGTCTTAGCTGGAGCAGGCAATGCCAGTGAAGCACCAGCATGGATTGGATTAGCAGCTGCAGCACTGGCATTTTTATTTGTGGGTGCTGGAATTCATACGACCCAAACGGTAGGTCTTGCCTTAGCTTGCGATCTTGCGCCGCCAAAGTCCCAAGCCAATATTGTTGGCCTGATGTATGTGATGCTATTAATCGGCATGATTGGTAGCGCGCTTATTTTTGGCCAGTTATTAGAGGAGTACAGCCCCGGTCGCTTAATACAAGTGATTCAAGGTTGTGCCGTAGTCACAATCGTCTTAAATGCGATTGCGCTCTGGAAGCAAGAAAGCCGTGAAGAAGCCCGCGCAAGAGCGCTCGTAGCGAGAGAGCAAAACTTTAAACAATCTTGGGAAACTTTTAAAGAAGGTGGTCAAGCAATTCGTCGCTTAGTTGCAGTAGGTTTTGGCACGATGGCATTTAGCATGAATGATGTTTTGCTGGAGCCCTATGGCGGCGAACTATTAAACATGAGCGTGAGTGCTACCACTGTACTAACGGCTACCTTAGCTGTCGGTTGTTTATTTGGCTTTAGTATTGCCTCAAAAGTATTAAGTGCTGGTTATGACCCATTCAAGATGGCTAGCAATGGCGCAAAAATTGGTATTCCGGCATTCATACTGGTGATCGTTGCTGCACCTTTCGATAGCACAATCATTTTTATTATGGGTGTCGTGTTGATTGGATTTGGTAATGGTCTATTTAGTCATGGGACTTTAACTGCTACCATGAGATATGCCCCAGAAAATCAAAGTGGCTTGGCCTTAGGTGCATGGGGGGCGGTGCAAGCTACTGCTGCAGGAATTGCAGTGGGTGTTGGTGGAGTATTTCGGGATATTTTAGGTGGTATGGCCTCCAGAAATTATTTTGGCGCAGACCTGAATAATCCAGCAACTGGTTATTGCGGTGTCTATCTCTTAGAGATCATCTTGCTGTTAATCACGATCGCGGCTATGACGAATTTTATATGGCCAGCTAAGCCAGTAGAATCGGTTGCCTAATTGACTACCTGGCCACAAATAGCCGAAAAGACTCTCATTATTTTTGGCTTTTTCATTAGCTCAATTAGTTTTATATTGATTACCTTAAGTCTGTGGGACTTCATTTCAGCAGATCTATTTTCTTTTGGTATTTCTTCGGGCATTCGCGTATTAGGCGGCTGCGCTATCATTGGATGCCTTCTGAGCGCAATTGGCTACGGCATTGGAGATTATTTTAATAACGAAGCGAAGGAGTGAATATGTTTAAAAAATCAGATTACTTCATTCTCATGGCAGTGGTGATTTCTTTCTTTACCTCTGCCTATTTATGGTTTGTGGTCCAGGATCGAGAGCAGTCTATCTTTACAGCGCTGTGGGTGCCCTCAATATTTTGCTTTGGGATTTATTTCAAATTATCTGCACTGTTGAATCGTAAAAAATGAGTAATACAACCCTACTCCTTCTATCGATTTTTGTTTTTTGCCTTTTAATTGCTGGCCTGTATTACATGGTTCGTGAATTTATGGGTGAAGTGCAAGATGCCTTCCCTGATGTCAATGAGTGGCTGGACTCTGATCAGAAGAAAAAGAAGTGATGACTAGTGAACTGCGTCTAATCTAGAGCAGTTTTTGAATCGCCTCTTCCATCTTGCTTGCACCGTCTGCAGATGCGAGTCGTGTGATGGATTGACCATCTTTGCTCACGACAAACTTAGTGAAGTTCCACTTAATACCAGTGGTACCTAAGATGCCAGGCGCTTGATTTTTTAAATAGACATACAAGG
>Ga0114966_10004398_pt1 | contig 12130 bp, 7 predicted proteins | sample M_130207_XF_Meta_FD_87029 | JGI IMG/M metagenome (GOLD analysis project Ga0114966, IMG submission 87029) | Freshwater microbial communities from Lake Montjoie, Canada to study carbon cycling - M_130207_XF_MetaG | ecosystem: Environmental > Aquatic > Freshwater > Lake | place: Lake Montjoie...
GCGTCCAAACGCTCGAAACCTACGGCGCGACGTCCAGCAACACCATCAAAGCCGAATACGCCCGCAACTGCCTGCTCGCCCGACGCCTGTTGGAGCAGGGCGTGCGCGTCGTGCAGCTTTTCAACGGCGCCTTCGCCAGCGGCGGAAAACTGAACTGGGACAGCCACTCCAACATCGTGAGCAGTCACGGCGCCCATGCCGAAATCCTCGACCAACCCACCGCCGCCCTGCTGCGCGATTTGAAGCAACGCGGGATGCTCGATAAGACACTCGTCGTTTGGTGCACCGAGTTCGGCCGCCTGCCCTTCATGCAGGCGAACGGCACAGGCCGCGATCACAACATCGAAGGCTTCACCTGCTGGCTCATGGGGGCCGGTGTGAAGCCCGGCATCAGCATCGGCAGCACCGACGAACTCGGCTGGAAGGCGACCGACAATGTAAAGACGCTCTACGATTTCAACGCGACCATTCTCCACCTCCTCGGACTCGACCATGAGCGTCTCACCCACTACTTCAACGGCACCGAACGCCGGATCACCGATGTTCACGGACACGTGATTCAGGAGGTGCTGGCGTGAAGCAGAACTCCTAATGAAACACACACTGACGCTTCTCACCGCCCTGGTCATCACGTCGTTCACAGCGGTGCACGCTGCCGAACTCCGCTTTGCGGGCACGCTCGGTAACTCGGACGACTCGCAATCGGTCTTTGCCAGCAAACTCTAGGCGGGCATCGGGCCGGTGCTCGATAGCGACAGCGCGCTGTGGGAGCGCAGCGGCTCCACGAGGCTGAATCGTTGTTCGCTTGACGGACGGCTGCTCGCCAACTGACAACCGGAGCAAAGTTCTCGGCAAAGCGACACTGCCGCTACATCTCAAACTCGTCCAACAGGGCACGGTCGTTGAGGTATTCACGTCGGTCGACGGCACGAAATGGGGTGAAGCGCTGATGTCCCATTCCGCCATGTTCGACACGACGGGTTGAGTCGGGATATTCACCTGCTCGGGCCACACCTTTGTTTCTGCGACGGCCGTGTTCGATTTCGTGAGCGTGAGCGAGTGAGGGGGCCGGAAGTCAGCGGATGGGTTGTGAGCATCCGTCGTAGCAACGCTTTCGCTCGCTTCGAAATTGAATGTGTTCCTCCGGAGAGAAGTAACACGGCCCCCAGGAATTGCCTGCGCGCCCGACCTGCAGCTTGCGCCCCCCCTCTTTCTTAGCATGCGGTTGGCGTGGGATGGATTTCAGGAGACGGTCAGGCCACGGAGGCGAACATGCGCGTGGTGGATCATCATTCGGAGCGAGTGTTGCAACAGTTTGCGGAGCGTGAGTCACGGGCGGATCGGGCCAAGCGTTTGCGGACGGTGCTGCTGGCCAAGCAAGGTTTCACGGCACCCGAGATCGCCACCTGTACCGGGTTCAGCTGACGGTCGCTTTGCCAAGGTTTGCGTACTCGGTCGTGAGACACCGTTCGGACTCGTCAGCGTCACAATCGCAGGTTCGGGAGTTGCACCCGACGAGTCAGGCTTATGAGACCCGCCTGGACTCTGGACCACCTGCGTCGATGGAAAGTCGAGAGACAAGAGCTGAGTGTCGAGAGCCAGAAGAGGTTCGCGTTTTCTTCTGACGCTTAACCTCGCCACTTAACTCCAATTGACCAAGGGGAGAGTCCAACTCCCAAGACCGTAAGGGCACGACGTTCTGAGCGTCGCGCGTCTACCAGTTGCACCACTTGGCCGGGGTGACACAGAGGAACGCAGACAGACGATATCACGCGAAGTCCAAACCTCGCATGGTGCCGGTGCTGGTGGCAAATTTGTCGATGGGGAGGCCCATGCGCTGCAGCATGCTGAGGTAGAGGTTTGGCAGCGGGTAGTTCTTCGTATTGTCGAATGACAGGTGGCCCGCGTGTTTGAAGCCGCCGCCGAGTAACAGCATGGGCAGGTTCTTGTTGTCGTGACTCGCAGCGTTACCCATCGGAGCTCCGTATAGGACCATCGTCCGATCGAACAATGGCTCGCCTCCCTCGTGAATCGTGTTGAGGCCAGTCAAGAACTCGGATAGCACTTTGAACTGAGCGCTCTCGATGATGAAGAGTTGATCGAGAGCCTCTTTGCGTCCGCCATGATGAGTGATGCTGTGGGTCTCGTCTTTCACTCCTGGCAGGTCGGCAACGACGCTGAAGGTGTTGATGAACAAGCTCACAACGCGCGTGCTGTCGGATTCGAAACCCAGCCGCGCGACGTCCAGCATCAAGCGGATCTTGTCGATCAGCTTCTTGTTCTCGGAGATGTCGGTCGGTGCCGGAGCGGTGGTCGTGGGCTTCGGCTTGCGCTCCCATTCTTGCGCGAGTTCGAGTTGTCGTTCGAGGTCTCGGACCGCTGAGTAGTATTGATCAAGTCGCGCTTGGTCTGCTGCTCCAACGGTCTTGGCCAGTCGCTTGGCATCGTCCGAAACGAAGTCGAGCGAACTACGTCCGCGTCCCAAGTCGGCGATGCGTGCTTCGACCTCTGACGGCTTTCCTTGCAGGAACATCTTGGCATAGAGCTTGGCCGGGCTCTTCTCCGCGGGCACCTTCACGCCACTGCGAGAGAAAGCCATGCCTTGAGTGCTCTCGGCATTCACGTCGAGCACGAACGACGGAAAACGCGTGATCGGCCCGAGTTGCTCCGCAGCAAACTGGTCGAGCGAGATCGAGTTTTTGAAGCCCGCCCCACCCGGATGAGGAGCCGCCGACAAAAATGATCTCTCGGCTTCGTGTGCGCCATCGACATCGGGATGCGAGACGCCGCTGAGCACCGTCATCTTCGATTTGAAGTCCTTAAGGATGTCGAGGTATGCGGTCAGTTCGAAATCGCTGCCGGTCGCAGTTGGAAAGAAATGCTGGGACAGGATGCCCATGTTGCTCTGAATGGCGATCATCCGGCGCGGCGGATTGGACGACGTCTCGGCAGCGGATGCTTTGCGGCGAAAAGCCGGAACCATTGCGTCGAGCATCGGCAGAGACAGAGCGATGCCAGCACCTCGGAGGAATTTTCGGCGGGAGAGGGACATGGGCGGATTCCTTGGAGGAGCAGTTCTTTTTGACGTGTTGAAGAGTGAAGCGTAGCTCTTACTTATTCCGGAATAACGGACTCTGAATGACCTGATGCAGCAGTTCGTTGAGAGGCGGGTTTGTGCCACCGGCGCGTTTCAGAATTTCTTCGACCGCCGGACGATCGGCGAAACTGACCGGAGCGCCGGTTGCGTATACGACCAACTGATTGGCAAGGTTTCGCGAGAAGGCTCGCGTGTCGCCCGTCAGCAACGATTGGTAGTCGCGCAGGGCAGCGAATTTGCGACCGTCAACCAACTCGCCGCTGGAATCGACCGGCTGGCCATCACGGAAGCTGACGTGATTTTTGAACTGCTCGTCGGGCGTCAGATACGAGCGAAAGATCCGCGTGAAGTCTGGAGCCTTCTTGCCTTCGGTCGCTCGATAGAAGTCGCGCCAGCCGCCGATGACGTCGTAGCTCTCCAGCGCGAAGCCCGGTGGATCGAAGCGTGCGTGACAGCCTGCGCAGGCCAGGTCTTCGCGATGCTTGGCAAGCTGTTCGCGAATCGTTGTCGCGCCTTTGATGTCAGGTTCAACGGCTGGCACATCCGGTGGTGGAGGTTGTGGCGGTTGGCCGAGGATCTTCTTCATGACCCAGGCACCCCGTTTGACGGGACTGGTCGTTGTGCCGTTGGCGGTCACTTTGCAGACCGCGGCCATCGTCAAGAAGCCGCCGCGAGTATTCTTGGTTTGATCGACATCGACGTGGCGAAAGCGAGTCCCATCAACCCCGGGGATGCCGTAGTGCTCGGCCAACCGCTGGCTCACGATGTTGATCGGCGTCGTCAGTAAGTGAGACGCGGGCAGTCGATTGCGGACTGCGAACTTGAAGAACTCACGTGGCTCGCGGCGCATCGCATCTTCCAGGTACGGCTGGAACTCGGGATAGATCTGCTTGTCGGGACTGGTCAGATCGAAGTCACGCAGATCGAGCCATTGATCGGGGAAGTCTTGATAAAACCGATCGGCCTTTGGATCACCGAGCAACCGATCCGCTGCCGGTCGCAAGCTATTGGGATCATTGAGCGTCCCGGCCTTCGCGGCAGCGAGCAACGCATCGTCCGGACACGAGTTCCACAACAAGTACGACAACCGGCTCGCAAGCGCGTAACCATCGAGCGTTCCCGTCGGCTCATTGAGAAACAAGAAGTCGGGGCTCAACAGCGCGGTGCGATAAGATTCAAGCAGCGCGTCTTCGAACGATGCGCCTGCCTTGCCGCGAGCGTCGGCGATCGCGGCATAACGCTGGATCTCGATGTCAGTCACAGGACGACGAAACGCGCGCGGCAAGAACGTCGCGAGCAGTCGGCGAGTATCCCCCGCCGGATCATCAGACACGGTCGCTCCGGGAACCAGTCGCCCCGGTCCGTTGATCGCTCCGCGCGCATCCCGAAACTTCGAAGGTCGCGTAGGCTTCGGAACATCAGGCGGCAGCTTCTGAAACGAGACGATCGGCAAATTGCCGAACAAGCGGCGGTGACTGGATGGAGGCCACTCGTCATAGAGCGGTCCCGTGACGACCAATTTGTCTATGGCCACACCCGCACCGGAGTAATCCTTAATCTGTCCCTGCGAGAAATAAACATGAGCATCCAAAAACGACGCCCCGGCAGCTCGCAACGGGTTTTCTTCTGTGGGTTCGATGTCGACGTTTAGCTCTGAATAGGTCGGCTTCAAACTGGGAGCATCGACGAACCCGAGCAGTCGGCTGCCGCAATAAACTCCAACCGAACCCGATCGTGGCGACGGCTTCACTTCACCTTTGTCCCACCAATAGGACCAGGCCGATACGCCAATCTGATAGCGACCCGGATGCACGGGAGCGAAGTTGAAGCGACCGCCAAACGACTCGCCAAAGGTCCGCGTCATGCCGACGGTTGAACCTTCTTTGAAGACGCCGTCCTTCGCGGCTTCGCCCAAGCCTTTGTACTTGCCGCCGAACTGCCACTTGCCGCTGGGATAATTGCCATCGGCGTTCGTGGCGGAAGGCATGGGAAAGCGAGATTCGTCGTACTTCATCTCTGGCGTGAGCATGATCGCATCGCCGCCGCTCATCAGGACCATGTAGTCATACTGCTGGTTGGCATAGAGCGTTCGTCGCTCGACCTCGGGCGGCACCGACCACTTCGCGACCGCCGCATCGAGAGCTTTGTCGATCGCCTCACCGTACTTTGCAAGCAACACCGGCGAGACATCCAACGCATCCGCCGTCTTCGTATAACCGTCCGCTCGACCGTCTTCGGGAAGCAGCTCTCGCACTTCAATCCACGGCACATCGAGCAGATCGCGCAACGTGTTTTCAAACTCCGTGCGATTCATCCGCCGCGCCACGCTGCGACCATTCTTCTCGCGACGCTTGAGTTCATCAGAACTCAGGGCCTGACTGAGCCATTCGAGAACCGGTTTGATTTCCTCTGCGTTCGGCCGTTGAGAATCCTTTGGCGGCATCTCGCCCGATTGCACGCGATCATGAATGCGAACCCAGCGCAGGTGCGTCGACCGGTCAGACAAATCGACCGAAGGAACACTGAGATTCAGCCCGCCCTTCTTCGACTCCGCGTCATGGCATTCAAGACAATGCTTCTCAATGAACGCCTTCACTTCGCCAGTCACCTCAGCGGCATGAAGCGCGTGCGCCGCAGCAGTAACACCGATTACACACAGTGAAAAGATCGTGTTTAAATTCGCTCGCCCTTTGCGAGTAAGACCGGAAATCGCACCACACCAAGGCATCGAAGTCTCCATGAAACGGAAAAAGGACGATTCCAACAAGCGTTTGAGCGGAGCGAGTCTAACCCCGCGACCTACCTTGAATTGAACTGAATCGAGGCCCTTTGATCTCGATGCAAGAGATGTTCTTGCCACCGAGCAGATCAAAGTCCTGACTCGTCAGCAAAAGGAATTGCTGATTCGGCGAATCTCTTTGATATCAATACTTGGGGAAGATGGCCGGGGTTGGGAAGCGTTCTTCGATGTTGGAGCCATCGTTGAGATATTCCTCGCGAGGCACGTCCACCTGAGGCCAGCTTGCGGGGCGGACGCGGACGACTCGGCCGGGGCGGATGCCTTCGATAATAAGGTCCGTTTCAAAACGGATTTGGATGCCGCTGCTGCCTAAGGGGACTTCACTCTCTGTCTTTGCGACATCGAGGATGTTTCCTCTTGAGGCCATGTGCGCGGGGCCGTATGCGCCGTGGGTGTGCTTCAGCGTGTTCTCGACAGCATTCATCAGGGCAGAGCTGCCTTGTTTGAAGTCGGCGTAGAGCGAGTCGTCCATGCCGCCGAACAAGGTTGCGGTCACGGTTGCGCGGCCGAACTTGCCGTACTCGACGGCATCGACCCAAGCGGGCATCCAGCGACTGCGGATGAAGGCCTTATGCACCTCGGTCTGATTGCGAGCGGCGCGTTGTATCGCGGCATCGTCCAGCCAGATGTCCGAGATGTGAAACTGAGTGAAGATGCCACCTGTCGTCGGCTTCCAGGTGATGCCGAGCAGCACGGCCTGACCATCGAGCGATTTCTTTCCGGTGGCTGGCCAAGTGCCTTCGGCGATCAGATCCTCGACCCCGAGGTATTCGCGGCCGCGCCAGATGCGCGTGGCGGCATCGAAGGTCATGTTTTCCTCGGTCGCCTTGCCGTCTCCGCCTGCTTTCGGTTCGCAACTGGCGATGATCAGCCCCGCGTTGTTCTGGAGGTCCACTTCCTTGAGCTTCCAGACTTTGCCCTCGCGCTGGCAGTAGCTGGGCTCGTCCTCAAGGAGCAGGACGTGGTTCTCGGCGGGGGCTGTGCCGGCACCACGATTATGGTTCCCGTCTTTCTTCCTGTTGTCGACTGGCAACACCGGCACGGCGGAGATCTTCGGGTCGGGCGGGAGAAAGGCCCGGACATGCAGCACAGTACCCAGCGGGATGTTCCGGAGATCCGCCGGTGCGCCGTGAAAGCGGACCATGCCGTAGGGGAGCATGGCGAAGGGATGCGGGTCATTGCGGAAAAACATGCCCGACCCTTGCACGCGGATACTGCCGCGGCGGTTGGCATGATCCACGAACGCAAGTTCGCCCCGATACGAGAGCGATTTTTCCGAAGGGGGAAACTTCCCCGCTTCGGGCCGAAAGACATCGTCCGCCATCGCTGTCGCAGTCGCGCTCAACGCAACGATGAGGCACAGTGCAAAACAAGCTTTTGGCGTTGGAGATTTTTGAAAGGTCATCATTGGCCAGCGGTTCAAATTGAGTTGAGCAAGATCAGGAGATTTACCAGTACGACGGACATCTTGTCCGTCGAGGCTTTCGACGGACTGGAATTCCGTCGTACTTCTGCGTTGTTGTGCCATCCAACAGCTAAAGCTCGACCACCTTGTTGCTGTCGCCAAACTCGTCGGTCTCCACCCCCATGCGTTGAGCCATCATCAGCAGCAGATTACTCATGTGGGCGTTCGGGTTCGCGGGGCGGCTGCAGAGCGAGTAGTGCTCGCCGGGCTTGTCGAGTTGGTAGCCCTTGAAGTGACCTTGATTGAGGTCGAGGTGGCTGCCGTGCTTCAGGCCAAGGTCCGATCCGCCGGCGAGCACGAGCGGAAGATTCGCGTTGCCGTGGCTGTGGCCGTAGGACATGCCGCTGCCGAAGAGCGTCATCGTCGAACCCAGGAGCGGCTTGCCGTTGAGATCTTTCGTCTCGGCAAGCCGGGTGAGGAAGTAGCTGAATTGCTCGATGGCGAAGGTGTCGTAGTTGGTGAGCTTTTCCATGTAGCCCAGATCGCCGCCGTGATGGCTGAGTTGATGGCGTGACTCGGTGATGCCGATCTCGGGAATGGCGAACGCATCTCCTTCGCCGCCGAGGCTGAAGGTCGCAACCCGCGTCACGTCGGTCTGAAAGGCGAGCACGATCAAGTCATAGACCGTGCGGAAGTAGTCGCCCGCCATCGTCGCAGGAACGTCGCGATTGGTCCGCTGGCGATCGGCGTCGGAGACAGTCGGCAGTGGTGTATCGAGCCACGCATCGGCTCGCCGCGTGCGAACTTCCGCTTCTCGAACCGAAGTCAGGTATTGATCGAGCCGCCCTTTGTCCCCCGCTCCCATCGCTTGTTCGAGCCGACGAACTTCCGCGAGATTGGCGTCTAGCACGCTGCCCTTGCGACGCAAGGTTCTCCGTTGGAACGTCTTGCCGCCTTTCGGTTCTTCAAACAACGACGCGAAGATCTCGCTGCAGCGACGCATCGAAGGCAATCGAACACCGTCCGCCGTCCAGCCAAGCGAATCTCCCGTGAGGGCGATTTCCATCGAAGGGTAGCGCGTGTGCTTCGCCGTGATCTCGGCCATCTTCTGATCGACAGAGATCGTGTTCTTATCCGAAGGCCCGAGCTTCCCGCCGGTCAGCCAAACCGAGATGCAGTTGTGGTGGTGACTAAGTGCTCCCGGATGATGCAGACCGCTGATCGGCGTGATGACCTCGCGGTGCTTCTCCAACGGCTTGAGCGATCGTGAGAACTGGTAGTCCTTGCCGGGCGTCGTGATCTGGTAGTTGAGCGAATGCACGCCGTTCGCGAGGTAGATGAAAGCACTCCGCCGAGGAGTAGCTGTCTGCTGCTCTGCGGCCCGCAAAGGGACCATGCACTCCAGAAACGGAAGCGAGATGCAACTGCCCAATGCACGCAGTGCGTGTCGGCGGTCGAGCAGCCAAGACTGCGATAGAAATTGACTCATCGAGATTCTCCTTGTCAGAGGTTGCTAGCGTTTGCGGATTAAATCAGACAGGGCTACGTCGCGGATGATGTCTTGAACTCGGTACTGGTTCTTCTTCGCTTCGACTTCGATGGCCTTCAGGTCGTCTTGATCGTCGACAGTCAGCACGCGGCGAAGGGCGTAGGTGCAAAGGTGTTCGATGAAAGCTCGCGCGATGTGGTCTCGGTCTTCGATCAGTAGCCGTTTGAATTGGACGTAGTCTTGGAACGAACGGCCGTTGGGCATGACGCCGGAGGCATCCACGACGGGATTGTCGCCCACGCCCATTGGAACCAACTCGCGGGTGCGCCACTGGCCGACGGCGTCATATTGGTCGAACGCCAGTCCCAACGGATCGATGTTGCGATGGCAGGCGGCACAACTCACGTTCTTGGCGTGTGCTTCAATTCTCTGGCGGATGGTGACCTTGGGCCCCGTGGGCGGAATCGGTTCGATAGGATCCACATTGGCCGGAGGCGGTGGTGGAGTCTTATTGAAGATCGCTTCGCTGACCCACACGCCACGATGCACCGGGCGATGCCTCGTTCCGTCCGAAGTCAGTCCGAGCACCGCGCCCATCGTCAGTAGTCCGCCACGATGATCTTCGGGCTTGAGCGAGACGCGCTGGAAGCCACCGGTCTTCGGCTCCGGCAGCCCGTAGAAATCGCAGAGCCGCGCGTTGGCCATCGTCCAGTCAGAATCGATGAAACTGTCGACGGGCAAGTTCTTCGAGAACATCTCGCGGAAGAACTCGACGGGCTCGGCACGCAGGCTCGTCTCCAGCCAAGCGTCGTAGGTCGGGTACAGCTTCTTATCCGGCGGGAACATGCCGAGACGATGCAGTTGCAGCCATTGCCGCACGAAGTCGTTGATGAAGCGGTTGGTCTTGTTGTCCGACAACAGTCGGTCCACTTCTTTCTTCAGCCCGTCACCTTGCAGCGAGCCATTTCGGGCCGCAGCGAACAGTCCATCGTCAGGCATCGAACTCCACAGGTAGTACGAAAGCCGCGAGGCGAGTTCCGAATCATTGAGCCGTTCGCGAGCGACCGGTTCTCCCTCGACGAGATAAATAAATTGTCTCGCAGTCAGCACGCCTTGCATCGCGACGCGGTACGCATCGGCTGTCTTCTCACCCGCCTCGCGTTCCGAGCGATAGGCTTGCAGATAGTCTGCCAACTCGTCTTGCTTGACCGGTCGCCGCCAAGTTCGTTCGGCAAATCGGTGCAGGTGCTCGGCGATCATTTCAATCGTCGCGTCATCGGGCGGCAGCAGACCGCTGCGTCGCGACTTCTCTGCCTCTGTTTCGAGCGGTCCCTCCCATTCGATCCAATCGAGGAGCACTGTGGAGAAGAGGCCGTTCCCCTTGTCGTCGAACATCTGCGGAGCATTGGGATTCAGGAGTTGGGTCTCGCTGCTGTGCGTGAAGAGATGACCGCCGCCGCCCAGCGCATTGCGGAAGGCGGCGCCAGCTCGTCGATCGACCACATCCGTCGCCACGACGCAGAAGTCGAGCGACATGGGCATCTCGAGAAACACCTCGAACTCATACACTTGCGGACTGTCCTCGGAAGCCGTGAGGTCAAACTCAATGAGGCCATCGACGGTCTCCTCGCCGGTCCGCTTCCCGATGCTCAGATGCGCCGTCTGGCCGCCGAGCGGACGAATCCCGCTGGCTTGGAGACGCATGCGATAAAGCCCGCTGTGCTCCGGCCCCGTCTTTCCAAACCAGTTGGAAGAGAACGCCTGTTGGACATTACCGGGGTAGAGGAGATAACGCAGCGGCCGCTTGATGCCAAAGCGATCCAGCACTTCCTGCTGGGACTTCCCGCCGTTGTAACGCAGTTCGGCAGCGGTCTTGCGGACCTTGCGAGCCTCACCTGATGAGACGGGAAAAGCTCGATCCAGCACGAGTCCCGCCGCGCGGTAATAGCGATCCACATGCGACGCCGAGAGCGTCAACTCCGAGCCAATCCGCTCGAACCCGTGCCACAGCGTGTCTTCGTTCAGCTCGCCCGGCTTGGCCGGGTCGTATCGCACGCCGAGTAGATCATAGACCGTGTTCTGATACTCCTTCCGACTCAACCGATAATGCGCCACCGCCGGTCGAGCCGCCATCCGCGCCGCTCGCCCCTCTTTGAGCCGAGCATCGAGATTGGTGACGAACGTCGAGATCTCCGCCTGAGTCGGCTGCGGCTCTTTCTTGGGCGGCATCTCGCCACTGTTGAGCTTGTCGAGAGCCTCCGCCCAGTGATGCGAATCCCGGCCCGCCTTGAAATCTCGCGACAGCCGGTCGATCCGAATGTCCCCCTCTTCCTTCTTCGGGCCATGACAACGAATGCAATGCTTCTCAAGGAAGGCTTCAAACGGCTCGGCTCCGCGAACGGCACCGGTCAAGCCAAGACCGGCGGTTAGAACGAGACACAAACGAGAAAAAGTTCGTCGTAGGGACATGGCGATCACCAGTTGATGCAGTGGCTATTCAAAAACAAGTGTTGCAAATCAGCCGGAACGCGCTAGCGTCCGGTTCAGGAGATCGGCGAGAACCGGACTCAATTCCAAACGAGATGCTTCCACACGAGCATGATTCAAAGACGCTCAACAACCCAGACGTTGCTGTACAGCACGCGGCGTCCGAAGGCTTCAAACCAAATGGGGCCATCGGGAGTCTCCGGTCCTTTGAAGCCGTGCGGCGTCGGGCCATTGACTTCCAGCTTGTCGACCGTCTGATGCCCATTCAACTTCGCTGAGATCATCGCCTTCGATGTCTTCTTTCCTTCGCTGTCGAATCGAGGTGCCGTGAAGTCGATGTCGAGTGTCTGCCAGACCAGCGGCGGCAGGCACGAATTCGGGACGTTGCTCGGGTAGGTAAAAACACTTCCACAGACGCGCGGCGCGTTGTCGTTCTTCGCCACCGGAAACTTCGACGACGTGCTCTTCTCATCGAGTAACTTGCCGCGATGCGGACTCGTCGCGCCAGACAGATCAAAGTCGAAGCCAAAGCTATCGCCGATCGCGACTTCGTATCGCGAGAGCAGATAGATGCCCGCATCGGCTCGGCGCCACGGAATGTTCTGCGGCTCCCACCCAGTCATGAACTCCACGTGCAACTGATAGTCTCGGAACCGCCGTTTCGTAACGGCCCCGGCGAGCATGTGTCCTTCAAACATCGTCGGCGCTGTCAATCCTTCGATGTCCTTGCGCTCCTCGAATGCGTCCATGTTGGGAGTCGCACCACCGAACAGCACGATCGCTCCCGCAGGAGGCTGCTGACCGAGCGTCGGGCTCTTGCGTTCCACTCGCTTCAACAGAGTCTGTCGCTCA
>Ga0114966_10004400_pt1 | contig 12126 bp, 11 predicted proteins | sample M_130207_XF_Meta_FD_87029 | JGI IMG/M metagenome (GOLD analysis project Ga0114966, IMG submission 87029) | Freshwater microbial communities from Lake Montjoie, Canada to study carbon cycling - M_130207_XF_MetaG | ecosystem: Environmental > Aquatic > Freshwater > Lake | place: Lake Montjoie...
CCCAAGACCGACTTCATGGTGCGCGATTGCATCGGCCGCGAGTGGCAACTTGGAACAGTACAACTCGACTTCAACCTTCCTGAACGATTCCAACTTGAATACATCGGCGCGGACAATCAGGCTCATCGACCCGTCATGATCCATCGCGCGCCATTCGGCTCGATAGAGCGATTCACCGGAATGCTGATTGAACACTTCGCCGGCGCGTTTCCTCTGTGGCTGGCTCCAGAGCAAGTGCGAGTTCTCTCCATCAGCGACAAGTTTGCAGACTACGCGAAACAGGTTGAGGCTCGGTTCCGTGCTGCCGGATTCCGAGTCACGAGTGATTTGCGCAGCACAAAAATCAATAGCAAGGTGCGCGATGCCCAGCTCGAACTGACTCCTTACATGCTGGTTGTTGGCGGGCGAGATGCCGAAAATGGAACGGTCAGTCTTCGGGATCGAATCGAAGGGGACCTCGGCGCCATGCCGGTGGACGACGCCTTGTCAAAACTGCAATTGGAAGTCGCCAATCGATCCATCCGACAAGTTTCCAAAAAGACGTTTCAACAGTTTTCCGAAATTGTTGAGGCGGACAATGAGTACTAGATCGAGCAGCTCAACGGGCAAAGACAGCTCCACGAACCGCCCTAGCAGAATGTGGCTTGAGAATCGGTGCAGGGATATGGATCGGTGATAAAATTCGCGACGACTTGATACAAACTGTGATCGCAGGTCACCAGGAATCAGACTTCCAATTACGTCACTGTTGACGGAGGAACTGCGGTGCAACACGAAATTGCTCTTGCGTCAAGATACGCTCTTGGCGTCTGATCCGACGGAGATGGTGAGCATCGGTTCCACCTGATTCGAGAACCCACTGGAGACGTTCCGCAATGGCGAGTCGAATGTGACAGGCTGGGTACAAAGGCGGAAACGTTTTTTGACGGGGCGGTATCAGCGGTGATGCCGCCGGGAAACCGCTCCGAGGGGGGCAACGCCGTCGGCGGTGAGCCATGGTCTCCCTCAGAGATTGTGTCGGCCCCACGGGCAATGGGGGAACATCACTGGAGTTCGCTGGCGCAATACGCCACACTTTCGACGAAGGCGGGCGCTCTCCTCTACGCGTTCGGGACAATGTCAGTGCAGCGACGCCGGTGATCCATGGCGGACACAACGAATTCTCTTCCAATTGAGAAGCCTAGAAAGAAGTGATGCGGATTCTGCTCGTGAACGACGATGGCATTCACGCTCCAAGTCTATGGGCGTTTTATGACGAACTGATTCAATGGGGGGAGGTGACAGTGATTGCCCCCTCGACGGAACAGAGCGGGGTTGGCCATTCGATTACATTCCTGCATCCGCTGCTGGCTCACAAAGAGTTTCGGAATGGAACCTTTGTGGGATGGAAGGTGGACGGACGTCCGGCTGACTGCGTCAAACTCGGCATACAGGAACTGTGCTCAAGCCGTCCGGATATCATTATCAGCGGCCTGAATGCGGGTGCCAATGTGGGCCTGAACATTCTGTATTCGGGAACCGTTGCGGCAGCCGTTGAGGGGGCGTTTTACGGCATTCCTTCGTTTGCTGTCTCGCAGTGGATGGATGGCCCTGCAGATTTCGTGGCCACATCACGACGAGCGGTTGCTCTCTGTCAGCAATTACTTCCGCACTCTCGCCAAGGTTTGGTGTGGAACATTAATTTTCCCTCAGTCCAGACCAACTGGCCTCGCGGTGTCAAAATTGTTGGGATGGAATCTCGACGTACAGCCGAGGGAGTGGAATCTCGAATTGATCCGCGGGGTCGAACGTATTATTGGAGCGGATTGAATCCCTTAAAAAGCCATGTTCTTGATGATTCCACCGATGTGAAGACGCTGCTCAACGGCTATGTCACCGTGACACCGTTGCAGTTCGACATGACATCGACAACCGACATGACTCGTCTGCGACTGGAAACATGGGAACTGCCGACGCCATGAATGAACAAGGCCGCCCCATTGCGAAGCTGTCCATTTCCAAAGAACTGACGGGCAAGACCGTGCTCGCCGTGCTGCGAACAATGCGGCAGGGGGAGTCATGGTCGCGACTGCGAACGCAAATTCAAAAAGGGAAAGTATCACTGAATGATATTGTGTGCATCGATGACGCGAGGCGGGTCACACTCGGTGACGTAATCGCTTTGGGTGAACAGTCACTGACTCTTCCGCCGACTTCCTCGGATGTGAAAATTCATTACGCCGATACACATGTCGTCGTTGTCGAGAAGCCCGCCGGAATGATGACACACCGCCGGCCGGAGGAACGCAACTGGTCCTCTGAGCGGAAGGCCCGACAACTGACGCTCGACGAATCTTTGATTCAGCTCTTGGTGAATCGCGCGATACAGCGTGGACAGGAACGTCCGCGAGGCAATCTCGTGCGATGCGTTCATCGTTTGGATCGCGACACAAGTGGCCTTCTGGTGTTTGCTCGCAATGAGACCGCGGCCGAACATCTGATCGGACAATTTCGACGCCATGAGGTCCATCGAGTCTATTGGGCAGTCGTCCACGGCGATCCCGCTGACGAGACGATCATCACTCACATCGCACGGGATCGCGGTGATGGCCGACGTGGTAGCACGGGCAATCAAAAGATTGGACAACGCGCCGTGACGCACGTTCGACGAATGCAACACTTCGGCAAATACAGTCTGGTGGAATGCCGACTCGAAACCGGCCGCACGAATCAAATTCGCATTCACCTTGCCGAAAAGGGCCATCTGGTCTGCGGGGATGTGAAATATCGTCAGCCTTACTCCGCGGAAGCGATCAACGACATCAGTGACGCACCTCGGCTGGCACTCCACGCGGCGGAACTCGGGTTCGTTCACCCGATTTCTCAGGAACAAGTTTTCTTTACGATGCCGTTCCCTGAGGATTTGGAGCAGTTCGTACACCGCATCGGCCAGCGTTGAGATGTCACTGGCCCACGGTCCAGAGTTTTTGAACGTCATTATGGACCGGATGTCCGTTGTGTGCTGATGGTCAAATGAGTTGATTCGAGAGGTCCCCCGGGGATGGGTGGAGATTCCGCTGGCAAGCCACCGAGTGATTTGAGGAGTTCGCAAATCGGTCGTTGACTCGACGTCTTCCCGAGGAGAATGCTAAAACGGCAACCGAAGACCGTGTTTGATGGTCAGATTCATCCTGTTGGTGCAGGATGCCGCAGAGCGGAAGGATTGGCCGTGAACGAAACCTCACAGAGATTGTCAGGCGGGGGACTGAGCCTTTCTGACGTTCGGTGACCTGAGCGATTTGGTCGTCTTTGCACCGCCTGCGATGATGTCTCCTTGACTGTTGATTAAGACGCCTGTTGAGTTTCATGGCTCGCTCGGCCGTTGGCTTCCGAGGGATTCGATTATTTTTGAAAACTCTGATTTCACTGAGGCAACATGACCGGGTGTTGGATCGGACTGGGGGCCAATATCGGCGATGCTCATGCGGCGTTCGAAGCCGCGTGGGTCTGTCTCAAAAACCATCCTCAGATCGACGTTGTCAACAGAAGCAGCCTCTACGAAACGTCGCCCATCGGGACAGTGGCAGGATCGGCTTTCCTGAACGCGGTGTGCGGTATTTCAACAGATATGGAACCGCTTCAGTTGCTAAATCTTCTTCAGTCAATCGAAACCTCACTCGGCCGAACAGTTGGTCTTCGATGGGGACCACGCGTGCTTGATCTGGACCTGCTTTTCGTAGGGGAACAGATCATCAATGAACCCCGTCTGGTCGTTCCACATCCCGCGGCTTGGTATCGTCGTTTCGTCACAGTTCCCCTGATGGAAGTCGCCCCCCTCCTGATCCACCCGCTGGGGGGTGTGAGCCTGCACGAACTTCATTTACGATTGAAAAGGCGTCCTCTGCGGATTGGTTTGGATAGGCGCTGGTTATTGTTGCTGGAGCAGTACCAAGACGAAGTCATTCGGCTGTTCCCGGAAGTCGAGTTCCTCAAGACGAATGATTTCGTTTCCGGTTCCTCTGTTTGGCTGCAATTGGCAGAGAGCGACGATCTTCCGCCTGCGTCCCACGGAATTCCGGTTGCCAATTTGAAGGGGTCGCCTGGCGAGCCGATTCAGCGAGTTTACGATTTTCTCGCTGCGATCCACGATGAGCCAACTCGAGCAGGAGTGTGGTGATTGATCGCCGCATTTTTTGTTTGCGTTCGGAAACCGAGTCCCGCCTTGTTCACAAGCGGCCGCTGCGGAAGATTCCAAAAATCAACCATACGGCCAGAAGACTTGACAAAATGTAGATTGGAAGGCTGACCCAGACAGTGCTGACGCCGCCAGCGATGATCAGTGCGGAAGCCATAATGAGCGCGGCCACGACCATTCCTACGACAAGTCGATTGCTCGATCGCTCAAGCTCAAGAATGAATTGATCGAGATTCCGGTGTTCAAATTGAATCCGAAGATCGTCAGCACTCAATTTTCTCAGCGTGCGGTTGATGTTACGAGGAATGTCATGGGCGAACTCCAGTAGTTGCTTCGACTCGAGCCAGATTCGTTCGGCCACTTTCGAGGGTTCATATCGGGCACGAACAAGACGCTCGAGAAACGGTTGCAAATGGGCCGCCAGATTGAATGTCGGATCAAGATCGCGGCCGATCCCGTCGAGCGTGACGAGGGCTCGAATCAACAGCATCAAATTGCTTGGACAGCGGATACCATGATTTGAAAGGATCGCTACGAAGTCCGACAGTAACCGGCCGACATTCAAGTGTTCCAATTCAACACCATAATAATTGAAGACAAAATCCCGCATGTCGATCTGTAACAAGGCTCGGTCAATCTGGCGATTCGGTTCAGCAAACTGCAGGATCAGTTGAATTGACGCATCGACATCCTGTTGACTGATTGCAACGATCAGATCAATCAGTTGTTCGCGTGTCCCGTCATCGAGTACGCCAACCATGCCGTAGTCGAGAAGACAAATCGTGCCGTCGCGGCGAATGCGAATATTGCCGGGATGCGGATCTCCATGAAAGACACCAAATTCGAATGCCTGCTTCATGAAAATGCGCGCGCCGTTGGCGGCTATTTCTGAGGGCTCTAACGGAGCAGACTGATGCGGCTCAATTTCGTCGATGCGGAATCCGTCAATGAACTCCATAGTCAGAACGGCTTCGGTGGAAAGATTCAAAAAGACTTGGGGGACATAGAGCGTCGCATCCTGTCGAAACAGACGGCGGAACTCATCCATCGTCCGGCCTTCCCTTGCAAAATTCAGTTCACGTCGAATCGTCCGTGCGAAATGATTGACCAGCCCGACAGGATCGAAGATCCGAGCCTCTGCAATGTTTCCCTCAACCAGCAGTGCGATTTGCTGCATCAGTGACAGGTCACGCTCCACATGGCGAGCGGCATCCGGACGTTGAATTTTCACGGCGAGTGGCGTGCCGTCGAAATGTACCGCGCGGTGAACCTGCCCCAACGAACCAGCCGCAAGTGGCGTTTTGTCGAAAAATGCAAACAATTGCTCGACCGGCTGTCCCAATTCACTTTCAATACGTTTGATGGCCTCCTCAGACGAAAATGGCGGAACACGTTCTTGGAGTCGTTTGAGTTCGAGTAACATTTCGGGTGGAACGAGATCCGGACGAGTACTCATCACCTGGCCGAACTTAATATAGGTTGGTCCAAGACTTTCCAGCGTCAGTCGAATTCGCTCAACAACCTTCAAATGCCGCGAGGGTTCGACGGGCCTCCCGGACAATAATCGTCGCCAGCGATACCAAAAATTTCTCAGCCCGATTCGGTCAACGAGATCACCGAAGCCGTGATTGAGGAGCACGGTTACGATCTCGCTCGTTCGACCAAGATTTCTGAGCAGACGAAACGAATGGTGGTCCAAATCGGTCTCCAAACGGTGGTAAAGGGAACTGACTGTAAACACGAATCCGCGGCCAAGAAACGCGCTTGAGCAACGAATGCGGTAAAGGTCGCAACGTCTGCTAACGATTCGACCCACCATCATCTGACTTGATTCGCCGAGCCATGATCGCCCTCGCTTTGCCATCACATCGAGCATAGAACAAGACACCCGGCTTGTTCCCGGGCAATGGCAGTCGGCGTCGCACGGCCTCCGCTTGAATTGGAATGTGACGGCATTTAATTTCGATTTCCCCAAAATCGGACGTTCTCAGCCACCCGCGAACTTCACGGTCGTTGTTGGGCAGATCCGCCAAGACTTCAAATGAATCCACAAACGCCGAATTCACTACGGAGTCTCCCGTCAAATATTCTTCAGCGCCATCCAAACGGTTCAACCCATGACGGTCTGCCACAAGATCAACCAGACCGGATCGAACCACCGCCGGATCGGGGTCAAACAGAAGGCGACCGAGTCGCGTGATGGGAACCGAACAGTCGAGCGGATGTCCGGCGATCGTTTCACCAGTCGGCAGAGACGTCGCTCGAAAAGGGGCCTCCCCGGCAAGCTCTCCGAACCAGAGTGTTGCTTCCTTGCACTCGCCAGCAAGACTGACGAGTTCAATTTCGACACCGTCAAACTTGCCACCAAAGTTGCTTGCCGGACCGACCTTGATCGCGCCGCCTCGACAACGTGTCATCAAGTCTTGGAGGAACCCCAGTCCTGGTTCATAATCTTCGATCCGTGAGACACGGCCTCCGGATCCGGCACGTCGATCCGGATCGACGTGCACCAATCCAGGGATCTCGGTCAGACTCGAAATATCGGCTGTGATCGTCTCAATGTGGGCGCCGACTCCGTACAACTCGGCGTTCCAAGTGGTACGCAAACAGGCGGCAGGATTCCGGTCGACGGCGGTGACTTGGCAGTGATCAGACAACGCCATGGCGTCTCCGCCGATTCCGCAACACAGATCCCAAACGACGCCACTGAATCGTCGAGATTTGTGTCTCGCGACCACTTCCGACGTGGATTGTTCCAAGCCCAAGCGGTCGATCCACATGGTATGACCGAGCACAAATTTAGCCGGAGCCTTTTGACGTAACTCATGGAGCGACAATGCCGCCCGTACGAGGTCATTAGGATACCGTCGACGCAAAATGGCCTGTAAGCCGAGTGCTGAATCGGCTCCACCGGCAATCAGATCCAAAATTTCGGGGGTCCGACGCAAGACGTGAAGGACTCGGCACTCATCTTCCGGTAAGGCTAAGGACTCCGTCGTATTCGCGTTATGGTGTTGTCTTGCCATTGGTTCCTACAAAATCCACCAGTTAACGTAGACGTTCACGACATACCGAAGAGACTCAATGTGGTCGCAAAACCATACCAACGGTGCATAAAATTTACCGATCCAGCCTGAACCGTGAACGTGAACATCGGCAAACCAGTACCAAAACATCGGCCCAATCGTTGCCACAGAAACAAACAGGTATACGACACAATAAATCATCAGACGCATTACCAACCCGCGCAAGTAGGGAAGGATTGGAACCGGGAGTGGTGAATCTTGACTCATACCAGCAGGATATCGTGACAGAGCGCGTACCGAAATCAACTTTGAAAACAAGCTGACCCTGAAATTCAGGGCGATGACGTTGCTGGATAGAAAAAACATGTGTGATAGGTTCTCGCGTTGATCGCAGCAACGATGCTCCAAACGTGGAGCAAGAATGTCCGCGGTGGGAGAAGGCTTGCTGTTCCTTGCCTCTCGCGGTGAGTACACTTTGGTATCGAGAGCGATTTCGTTGACCCTAGCCGTCTCTGCAGACTTCCGTTCAATCTGGAAAGTTCCTGAAATCATGCAGTCTTTGCCCATCATCGGCGATGCCGAGACCCATCTCACACAGGCAGCATCCGGCCCACCGGTCGAGGGCTTTTGCAAGGGAACCTATGCTTTCGTGACTCTCGGTTGTCCGAAAAATCTCGTGGATAGCGAGAAGATGCTTGGAATCTTGGCTTTGGACGGTTATGCGTTAGTCTCAGAGGCCACTGGAGCGGACTTTGTGATCGTCAACACCTGTGGTTTCATCGAGAGTTCGCGGGCGGAGTCGAAGGCCGTGATTCGGGAAATGCTCGATCTCAAAAAGGCCGGCAAAACCAAGGGGGTGATCGTCGCTGGCTGTCTACCACAGCGACTCGGCCCCGCGCTTCAAGATGAACTTCCAGAAATCGATCATATCGTCGGTGTGTTCGGACGGGACGAGATCAACCGTGTCGCGGATCACCTGATCGGTGGTTCACGCGAGCAACGGCAATTATTCCGTCCGGCACCCGTCAAAGCATTGGACGACCGTGCGCGCTTGAGGTTGACGCCGGAACATTTCGCCTATCTCAAGATTAGTGAAGGATGCGATCGAACCTGCACGTTTTGTTCCATCCCGAAAATGCGTGGCAAACACATTACAAAGCCGATCGAGATGGTCATTTCCGAAGCACAAGAACTGGCCAAAGATGGTGTCCGCGAGCTGAATATTGTCGCTCAAGATACGACCTATTATGGCCTTGATTTTTATGGCGAAGTTCGGCTTGTCCAATTATTAAAAGAACTCGAAAAGGTCGACGGAATCGATTGGATTCGGCTGATGTATCTTTATCCGGTCAACTTTACGGATGAGTTGATCGACACGATTGCCGGATCCGACAAAATCATCCCTTATCTGGATATGCCACTTCAGCACATTAACGACACTGTCCTGAAGAGAATGCAGCGTCGAGTCAATCGCCGGCAGACCGTGGATCTCGTTCAAAAACTCCGTGCGAGGATCGACAATCTCGTTATGCGAACGACGTTCGTGGTCGGCTTTCCGGGTGAAAGCGATGCACAATTTCAGGAATTAAAGCAGTTCGTGGCGGAATCAAAATTTGAGCGAATGGGAGTCTTTTCCTATTCCCTCGAACCGGACACGCCGGCGGTGAAGTTGGACGGACATCTGCCGGAAGAGGTGAAAATCGCGAGGCGAGATGAATTGATGGCCCTTCAACAACCCCTCGCGTTTGCCTACGGTGACTCCTTGGTTGGCAATGAAATAGACGTTCTGATCGATGACGTCGTCGAAGACGGTTTGTGGCGAGGTCGCGGCTATATGGACGCTCCGGAAATTGACGGCGAGGTGATTGTTTCCGGTGTGGATCTGAGACCGGGCATGTTCGTTCCGGTCGAGATCCTTGAGCGTCGAGATTACGATCTCGTGGGAGTGATGGTCAACGACGAGGTTGCTCCGGAATGATTGGCCACCCGGGATGACGGGATCTGAATGACATGTCAAGTACTGAACGCTCGCTCAACCTGCCGAATGTGATCACGTTCTCCCGATTCGTCTTGTCCTTTGTGCTGTTTGCCCTGATGGACACGCGTGACCATTGGCTCTTGGTGGCGTTGCTGTTCGTGCTGGCGGTGCTTACGGATGTGCTGGATGGTTGGATTGCTAGGCGATTCAATCTGGTGACCCAACTGGGTCGGATCATGGACCCGTTCGTTGACAAGTTCATCACCTGTGGAACATTTTTGTTCTTGTTGCCTGTCAGTCAAGATTCGGGTGTCACGGCTTGGATGGTTGTGCTCGTCTTGGGACGTGAAATTCTTGTCACCAGCATACGCGGGTTCTTAGAGCAACGCGGGGCGGATTTCTCTGCCTCGACCAGCGGAAAACTCAAGATGTTTTTGCAGTGCCTAGCTGCGGTGGCCGCCATCCTGTCAATGGATCCATCGATCGCCTCGATATCGAGTGGTGGGGTGACCTTCAGCAATGTCCGCGACTTCCTGCTGTGGTTGATGGTCCTCGCGACACTCTGGAGTGGTTACGACTACGTCAAACGCGCGATTGAGTTACTGCGAAGGACAGAGTCCCAGACCTGAGTGGTCATAGGATCGCGGAATTGTGGATCAACGACTGGCGGCCGAAGAACGGATTATCCCGTCCGCAAATGCGTCCGTCCGATGCCTCGACCGGCACGGAGTCCCGATTTTGAACTCCGCCGCTGTTCTGTCAAATTCGTCAGAGTGAGTTAAACCGGATGGGGACCCCTTTTTCCTTGAGATACCTTTTCGTTTCACCGATCGGATGTGTCCCGTAGTGAAAAATGCTTGCGGCGAGGGCGGCACTGGCATGCCCTTCCGTGAGAATCGCTCTTAAGTGTTCCGGGTGACCGGCGCCTCCACTAGCAACCACGGGAATGCTCACCGCATCTGCAACGGCTCGAGTCATCTCCAAATCGTACCCGTTTTGGGTGCCGTCTGAATCCATGCAAGTCAGCACGATCTCCCCCGCACCAAGTCGCTCGACCTCTTGAGCCCAAGCGACCGCTTCCAAGCCTGTCGCAAGGCGGCCACCGTTGATGTGAACCTCCCATACCACGCGGCCATCTTTTTCAACCCGTTTGGGGTCAATATTCACAACGATGCACTGGCTGCCAAATTTCAAGGCGGATTCGCGAACAAGACTCGGATTTTTTACGGCCGTTGAATTGATCGAAACTTTGTCGCAGCCAGCGTTCAACAACGCCCGAATGTCTTCAACCGTCCGAATGCCGCCGCCAACTGTCAATGGCATAAAACAAACCTCGGAGGTGCGTCTCACGACGTCAAGCATGATTTCTCGTTGCTCGTGAGTTGCCGTGATATCAAGAAACACTATCTCATCCGCGCCGTCCTCTTCATACCTCGCAGCAATTTGAACGGGATCCCCCGCATCACGCAGGTTTACAAAGTTGACTCCCTTGACAACGCGACCGGCATGAACGTCCAAGCATGGAATGATCCGTTTAGAAAGCATAAGAAGTGTTTTCGCCTAGAAATAACAATGGTAAGGCTCGTCGAGGGTCTGGATAGAAAAAACTTCGTCTCGACATGATTTCAGAGAAACATTAGCATTTCTTCGGCAGACTGCATGAGAATCGGCAATTTTCGCATCCTGTTCAAGCGACTCGCAAGTGTGGCCGATTGACGGAAGTTTTGGGCCGAGATTGTTTCGCAGGCACATTTTTATCGCTCCTCAACCAAGGATTCGGTTGAATGACAAAGTCACGGCTGACTGACACGGCATGTTTGGACATCATGAGCTTTCTGATGCTCGGATTGTGCGGATGCGCATCGATGAACGCCACGTCTGAACGGTTATCGGTCTCCGGAAAAAACAGAATTCAAGCCAAAACGGCGGATCGAAATTCCGAGGAAGTTGCGACAACTTTGGGACAGAAAAAAAGGGAACGAAAAAGCGTTGATATGGCTGCCGAGCGGAACGAACCCCTTGGCAAAACATCGGAAACATCACAGCAGAACAGGACGTATGCGGAAAACATCAAAGCCGGGAATCAACAGCAAAAAGAGGGGCGGATGGATGCCGCTCGTCGTCACTATGAATTGGCCTTGGTGGCGAAGCCTGATGATCCCGAGGCCCATCATCGACTGGCAGTGGTGGCCGACAGGCAAGGGATGTTCGGAATGGCTGACGATCATTACGAGGCTGCTCTTCGGAAATGTCCCCGCGATCCGAGCCTGTTAAGCGATTTTGGTTACTCGCACATTCTTCGCGGAGATGATCAGAAAGCGGAAGAGACTCTTCTGCAGGCGATCGCCCTCGATCCTTCACACAAGCCGGCCATGGCGAACTTGGGAACGATCTACTCCAAGCAAGCCCGGCATGAAGACGCCTTTTTACTTTTCCGCAAAGGAACAACCGAAGCGGAAGCTCAACAGTACATGTCACAACTGTTTCCGAATATTCGCCAACCCGAACAAGCTTTGAACGCGATGGAATCAGTCACCGCAGTGTCGAAATCGGAACCACCAACGGCTCCGCACATACCCTCCGACGATCGCTCATCGCTGGGTCACTTGTCGACCGCGGACTTGGAGGCGGAAGTCCGCCGAAGAACCCTTGAGAGGAGTCCGGGCCTTCAACAACAGTTCAGCCAAAGTTCACAGAATCCCACCAGCAGTTTCGGTTCACCAATCCAACGAGATCCACGAAACAACGCGCTCTCGGAAAATCAATCTCTATCTCTGAACGCGTCGGCGATTTCATTCCAAAAAGGTGCCCAAGACCTCGGTCAGAATATGCCGTCCCTTCCACTAAGGTCCACTGACCGAGTCGGCAATTTCGCAAAGCCGTTCCCTGAAAATATACCGCTTGAGAATCCATCGACGACTCTATCTGGCGACTCTCGAAACCAACTC